>ERZ1292623.3122-Hain-H51-01um-R1-3122-length-14318-cov-6_pt1 | contig 10623 bp, 11 predicted proteins | sample MGYA00564398_ERZ1292623 | MGnify/ENA primary metagenome ERZ1292623 (study PRJEB36523, sample SAMEA6512633) | groundwater metagenome | collected 2019-01-07 | study: AquaDiva: Metagenomics assemblies of 32 groundwater samples
ATTTGATATTTGTGTAAGGAGGCTAGTTTAGTGCGGATTTGTACTAATCACCAAATAATTATATGGATTTAGAAGAAACTATGAAGTTGGTTGGGTATGAACCTAGTGACGATGGATATGAGATGTGTAAGCCTCATATCTTAGACAAAGTTTAAACAAAGTTGACTGATATCAACATGCTTAAATCTTGTACCTGAGCAAGATTTAAATACTAATTATACAATGTATAATTATGGAAATTATTGAAACTAGATTAAAGAAATGGGGAAATTCTTTTGGAGTAGTTATTCCTGTGGAACTTATTAATAAAGAAAGGATGAAGGAAAATGAGCATGTTAAAATTATTCTTGTTAAAGACTCTAGAGATGCACTTAGAAAGACATTCGGAATTGGAAAAGGAAGGTTAAAAAAAACAGGACAAGAGTTTAAAGATGAAGTTAGGAGAGAGCTTTACAACGATTGAACAAGAACTGTCAAGATGTTTCTTTTTTGATACATATGCTTTTTATGAGATAATTAAAGAGAATAAAAGCTACGAACCTTATCTAGATTCAATAATTATAACCACAAAACTTAATATTTTTGAATTATATCATAGATTTCTTAAATATAATGATAAAGACTTAGCAGATATTAGTTTTGAAGAATATTATCCCTTTGCTATTGAATTTAATGAAGAAGTTATAAAAGAAGCTGCAAAGCTTAAAGTTCTTTTAAATAAACGCGATGTTTCGATGACTGATTGTATAGGTTATTGTCTTGCTAAGCAGTTAGGGATAAAGTTTCTTACAGGAGACGAACAGTTTGAGAAGATGGAACATGTAGAATATGTTAAATAATTAAAGGAATGTTTAAAAACAAAAAATAATCTCTATGGACATGAATATAACAAAACAATCCAAACCTATTGGAAATTTGAAGAAAGGAGATTTTGTTACTGTTAATGGAAAGAAGCTTGAAGTAGATGCTCAATATGTTTTTGAGGATTATAAGACTACAAAGGAGATGTTAATTGAATTATTTGATTCTAAAACAGATAAGGACTATCAAATAAGATATTTTGATGATCAAGTAAAAGAGACATTGAAGTTTTATGAATTAAAGGAAATAGTTTATGATGAAGTTGATGTTGAGAAGATAGAGTGGTAGTTATTCTAAAATTTGAGTATTCTTTAAACCTCTGAAATCATTGTCTAAGCTTATTAGTTTTGCATTATTTTTCAAAGCAGTTTCATAAATAATTGAGTCTACTGCGCCCATGTTCTTTTCAAATGAGATTTCTGCAGCCGTTTCTGCTATTTCTTTAGTTACCTGCAAGATATTGCTTTTTTCTTTGATAGAACTTAAACTTATTGAGATGTCTTCTTTTTTATAATTTAATCTTAATAATTTCTTTTTTATTTCAAATAGAGAAATGCTTGAAAGCAAGAATATTTCCTCTAATTCAATAATCTCTTTATGATTGCCATTTACTAGGTAGTCTATCCATACAGATGAGTCTATCAATTTAGATTCTGTCATGTTTATCTCTTAGATTTTGCATAATTTCTTTTCTTGAGATTTTACCATATTTCTTACCTAAGAATCCTGCCATTGGTTTCTTTGCTCTCTCTATGGCTAGTTTGACTATTGCCTCTTCGTATGAATTTGTCTGCATCTCTTCTTTTAGTCTTTTCAATAATAGAAGAGTTTTTTCATTGATTTGTATTGTTGTTACCATAAAACTATATAACTATAGACTATATAAATATTTGTTTTGAATGTTTTTAAAGAGCACATGCTTGTTTGTTTTATTAGCTTAAAGAAATAGTTTATGAAGAAGTTGAAATAGTTAAAATTAAGTGATAAGATTTATAAATTAAATCTCTCTCTCTTGATATGAATAAAAAGAAGCAAAGTAAGATTTTTTATTTTGCTTTTTTAGTTTCTTTCCTATTTTTGTTTGCAGTTACAATATTTTATTTTGACAGTAAAGATAAGCTTTTACTATCTCCTAGAAGTAAACTTATTTTACCTTCCTCTAATTCAACTCCTCCGACAACTGCATCTCCTTATTGCACTATTCCTCTTGCAGTAGGCAATTTAACGAATGGTGGTGTTTCTCCAGATATATTTGGAAGGACTATTGTGAGTATCAGCCCTTCTTTTAATGGGATAACTTTTTATGATGGTGGTGTTGACTTAAAATTTGGAAATGCTGATGATTTAGGAGTTATACAACCTTCTTCTTTACAATTTCTTAATGGTCTTGATTATCCTAAAATAAAAGGATCAAATGTTATTTTTACTACGTCTAATTTCAGTGCTACTGGTGCGCAAATGTGGAATTTAATGATTTACTCTCTAGGTATTGATAATATAGCTGGTACTTCTGATGATTTTGGTCCTGCGACAATATTTAGCAGTACTAATCCTGAGTCTATAGCTGCATTTCATATAGATCAGGACCTAGTTACTTTTGTGACTGAGAATTCAAATAGTTTTATTATAACTCCTTACTACTGTACTAGTAATTTTCCTTTAGGAAGTTGCTGGACATCTTCTCCACAACTATTTGAACAAAATTTAGTTCCAGCTGATCAATTTGGGTATTATATGGGAAGTATGTTTGGCAATATCTTACATTACTTCGAATCTAACGGCCTTATATATTATAATTTTACATACCAAACAGGAATTTATAGTCCTTCTTCAACTTCATTCGAGACATTGGAAGATATATCTTCTCCATTTGTTTTAAAATCAATTTCTAATGGAAGTTCTCTTTCAAATAGATTAGCTCTTGGATATACCTTTTCTAATCAGTTTTCTTTTCCTATATCTCCTTCTTCTATTGGAACTCCTTTTTATGATTGGGGGGGTAGTCTTGCTAAAAATCCACCTAGAAGTGGAAATTATTTGCTTTTAGCCTGGGTTCGAAGTATTCCTAATGTGAGAAATTATTATGTTGTTTCTAACTTTCCATCTTCACAAGGAGAGGTTATAATCCCTAATATAAATCCAGCTACTAGCCCTAGATTAGATGGAAATAATGTGGTTTTTGTTAATAGGAGTAGTAGAGTACATGTTTCTGAATGTTACTTTTGAGCAAGCAGATTTATTTTATTTCTTTAAACCTTTGATTATATCTAAAACAATTTACTGAATGATCATTGACTAGGCCTGCTGCTTGCATAAACGCATAGCATATTGTTGAACCTACGAATTTGAAACCTTTTTCTTTTAAGTCTTTGCTCATACTGTCTGACTCTTTAGTTTTTGATTGATAATCTTTGATTGTTTCTATTTTGTTTTTAATTGGTTTGTTATTTACAAAAGACCATATATAATTACTGAAGGATATTGTTTCTTTTAATTTTAAGAATGCTTTTGCGTTTATTATTGCTGATTCTATTTTCAATTTGTTTCTAATTATTCCTGCGTCTTGCATTAAACGCTCTTTATCTTTTTCTGTGTAATTTGATATTTTATTTGCATTGAAGTTGTCAAATGCTTTTATAAAATTCTTTCTTTTGTTTATTATTGTGTTCCAACTTAAACCTGCTTGAAATGCGTCTAATATTAAGAACTCAAATAGTTTATTATCTTCTCTTAATGGAATACCCCATTCTTCATCATGATACTTAATCATTAAAGGATTTTCGTTAACCCAGGGGCATCTTTGTTTTTGCATGATCTTGCTAATGCATACTATTTTTAATGATTGTTGTTTATATTTTATATGAAAGCAATGTATTTTTTATTAGGTGCAGTTATTTTTGTCACCCTTCTTTTCTTTTTTTATAAAATGAGTTTTAATGAAGATATATCTAAATTTAAAAGTGCTAATGATTATGATCTCAATAATTCACGAGTAGATAATAGTTCTGCATATAGGCAGTCTGATTCTGTCCAAAAGTATAAGGTATTTTCGGAAGTCTGGTCTCAGAACTCTCCGTATGGTCAAAGTTATGAATTTAAGGTGAACTGCTTTGGTGATTATACTAAATTAGAAACATGTTTTTTATGGGATGTTGATTTTGTACATGTTATTTCTCCTAACTTCACGATTTATAATTTAGAGAAAGATTTCAATATCAACAATTATTCAGGAGAGGTTACTAGAAGATGGGTTCTTTATGGAGATTATAACAGCAGTTTACTTGCAAAGGGTAATTATACTTTTGAATTTATTGTAAACGGCAGTATCTTAGTAAAAGATGCAGTGTCTTATGAACCAAGTATGATTGGATATCCTACTAATGTTAGGTGGGAGAGACGTGCTAATAACTTGTATGTCTCATGGACTCCTCCGGAAGGTGTTTGGGAAGATAATTTTTACAAAGTTATTATATGGGAAGAATATGGCACCCCAGACACTTTTATTTCTGACCGATTTAATGGTACTGCAGTAGATGCAGTTTTGCCTAATGTTTCTTTTATTGAAGGAGGAAATTATTCTGTAAATGTAGCTGTTTATTTTAAAAATGGATATGCTTTTAGTGAGTATATTAAATTTCAGTGGTAAAACTTAAATAGAATTTGTCTTTTTGATATATTAATACTAGTTGAAATCGGATAATCTCAGATTGGAGTAAAACTAGTCAGAGTTTTGTGACAGATACTGAAGGGAATATAATTGATGTTTGGCAGAATCTACTTGTATCATAATAAATAAGTATTTAACGGTAGTTTTTTATTTCTTTCTATGGGTATAGTTGAAGATAAGGTAAGAACATATTTAGATAATATAAAGAAATACAACAAAACTATTAATGCTTTTTTAGAAGTTAGAAATGAGAAAGAGCTTCTTGCTGAAGCTAAGGAACTTGATTCTAAGAGTAAAAAAGGAAGGCTTTATGGATATGTTATTGGAGTCAAGAGTAATATTTGTGTTAAGGGTCTACATGCTTCTTGCGCTTCTAAGACTCTCGAGGAATATGAGGCTCCATATGATGCTACTGTTGTTTCTAGAATTAAATCTGAGGATGGCTTGATAATTGGAATGCTTAACTGTGATGAGTTTGCATGTGGTTGGACTGGAGAGACTTCAGCTTTTGGCAAGACTGATAATCCTGCTGTTCCTGGACATATTTCTGGTGGAAGTAGCTCTGGAAGTGCTGCGGCTGTAGCTGCTGGTTTTTGTGATGTTAGTTTGGGGAGTGATACTGGAGGAAGTATACGTGTTCCTGCTTCATTTTGCGGAGTAGTTGGAGTAAAACCTTCTTATGGATCTGTTTCTAGATATGGGTTAATTGATTTGTCAATGTCTCTTGACCAAATTGGACCAATTGCAAAAAATGTTAGTGATGCTGCTCTTGTTTTAGATGTCATTAAAGGCAAAGATGAATTTGATAATAGCACTTTTGAATCTAAACCAATTAAGATTGAAAAAACTGATAAAATGAAATTTGGTTTTGTTAGTGTTCCTGAAGTCGATGTAAGAATAATAAATATGGCTGGTTCTGTAATGGCAAGGGCTTCTGAAAGATTAAAGTGGTCTGAGAAGAAAGTGACTTTAAAGAATATAGATTTAGCTATACAGACTTATCATCCTCTTGTTTGGACTGAATTCTTTTCAGCCACTAGGAGAATGGATGGAAGACGTTTTGGTAAGAAAATTGAAGACTCAGCAGGAGATGAAGTTTTGAGAAGACTTGCTGGAGGTAGTGAAATATCTAAAGCAGAGTTCGAAGGGCAATATTATCATAAGGCTCTTGCAGTTAAGGAATTAATTAAGAAGGAATTTGAAAGAGTTTTGGGAGATGTTGATTTTATAGTAATGCCTACAACTCCTTTTTTGCCTTGGAAATTTGGAACAAAGGTAAGTCTTGAAAAATTGTATGCAATTGATGCTTTAACAATTCCAGGAAATCTTGCAGAAATTTGCGCTATTTCTCTTCCTATTGGTAAAATTGATGGGAAACCTGTTGGAATGCAGATAGCTTGTGCTAAGGGGTATGAAAGCAGGATGTTTAGTATTGCTAAAGAGATTGAACTGATTTTATCTTAAAAATTCTTGAGTATTCTTTACGGCTATGCTTATAAACTGTTTTTGTCTTTATTTTTGATGAGGTTGAAATATAAATTATTCTTTCTTTTTCTCTTTCTTTTGTTTATTTTTCTATTTAATTTTTTTAAACATCCTCCTACTTTTTCTCCAGAATCTCTTACAATTCCAGCAGATCTCTTTGTTTTACCTTTGAATTCTTCAGCTTTAAGATTAACTTGGAATGATAATGAAAGTACTTCTATGGGTTTTATTATTGAAAAAAGATCTTCATTATCAGATCCGTTTTCAATGATCGCATATGTTCCAAATTCAAATTATGCTTTAGAAACCTTTGTAGATAGCAGTCTGCCTTCTAACTCTTCTTTTGAATATCGTGTAATGTCTATAGAGGGTAATAATTTATCTGATCCTTCAAATATTTTTAGTGCTGCTACAGGAGTTAGAGATAATAAATTGATTTTTATCCCTAATTTTGGAACTTTAGATTTTTTAAACCTCTTTACAGATTTTCAGTCTTGGCAGTATGTGAAGTCTAATATTGATGGCTTTGGTTTTTTTAATCATAATTTAAAGATTAATCCTGAGTGCTCTTTTTCTAATTGTCGTAATGTAAACTACAGTAACCTGGTCGGAGTTGATGCTTTTTCTATTTTAAAGAATTCTGGAATTAAAGTTTCTATAGAAGTTGATGCTCTTAAATGGCATAGTTGTGTCGCTCTGGATCGAACAGTTCCAGTTACTAGGCAGTTAATTCTAAATATAGAAAATGCAGGAGGAGAGGTAGACTCTTTATTTATGGATCAACCACTTAATGGAGGTCAGGAAACTTTATGCCAAAGTTCAACCAGTGTTAGAATAGTCAATTCTTGTAATGAGTGTGGTACTGGAGAGACTTGTAGGACATGTGGCTATAATATGCAGCAGTCTGCTTTTCAAACCGCTCAATATATTAAAGCTATAAAAAAATTTAGACCTGAAATAAAAATCGGAGATACAGAACCTTACTCTAAATTTAGTTATAATCAAATCAGAGATTGGACTTTAGCTTTGAAGGCAGAAAACGTAACTCTTGATTCTTTTAGGTCTGATGTAGGTTCTAGACAAAGTAGTGATATCGTAAATCTTCGTCAAATAAAAGACTTCTTTGTTCAGCAGAATATACCATATGGGATTATTTACTGGTCTTACGTTCCATCTACTTTCATAGATAATTCGGCAAGAGATAGAGAATTCTTTACTAGGACTTTTAATTGGGTTAATATGGTGAATAACAATAATTTAGATGGTTCAATACAGAGTTTTGAAAGTTGGGATACCAGTCCTTCTAATTCTCCTTATCCTGGACAGACAGTACCTATAAATTTGCCTGAAGTCAGCTCCTCAATTTATAGCCATACTCGTCTAATAATAGAGAGTCTTGGTCTTTTGATAGATAATGATGCGAGATTTGTAAATCAGCAGGTTCCTCTTAATATCATCGCAGGACATACTTACCAGGTCAATTTAACTTTCTTAAATAATGGTTCTCAACCATGGGAAGAAGATAGGTTTTATTCTCTTGGATCTGTTAATCCTATAGATAATAATATTTGGGGTTTTGGAAGAGTTATGATGAATGACGAAGAAATAATTTATCCGGGGCAAGAGAGAAAATTTAGTTTTTTTGTGACTGCTCCTTTGAATACAGGAGTTTATAATTTTCAATGGCAGATGCTTCATGAACCAGTAGAAAGATTTGGTTCTTTAAGCGATAATCTCCAAATAAATGTAATGGATCCAACTTTACCAAACGCGCCTTCTAACTTGCTTGTTACCCCTCTTAGTAATTTTCAATTAAGGATTAATTGGCAGGACAATAGCAATAATGAAATGAGCTTTAGAATAGAGAGAAGGCAGTTACCAAATGGGAATTTTGCACCTCTTTCTACTGCTTTAAATCTTCCAATTAATACCGTTAATTTTACAGATGATGGTTTACCTGCAGGTGCTTCTTTTGAATATAGGGTTTTTGCAGTAAATACAATAGGAAATTCTCCAAGTTCGAATAATGCTGGAGGGACTACTTTTCCGAACATTCCTAATACTCCAACTAATTTGATCGCTTCTACTCAATCTTCATCATCTATAAAATTGGATTGGCAGGATAATAGTAATGATGAATATAATTTTATTCTCTCTAGAAGATCTATATCTAATGGTAATCCAAATCCTTGGTTTAATATTTCTATTCCTTTTAATCTCAGGACTTACATAAATAATAATTTAAATCCTAACGTATTATATGAATTTAGGATTTTAGCAAATAATTCAGGTGGGCAATCTTCATGGTCAAATTCTGCTTTGAATACTACTTTTATTTGTGATAGTGGTCAAATGAGACTCTGTCCAAATCAGAATGGTGTTTGTGTTGGCGCACAAGAAACTTGCGCCCAGGGAATGTGGCTGGGCTGTACTACTTCTAATTATCAATCTCATAGTGCTAATTATCAAGTTTCAGAGAATTCTTGCAATGATGATTTAGATAATGATTGCGATGTTGAATTTGATTATGATGGTGCTTTAGCTGTTAAGGGAGACTCTAGTTGTCCTGTTAGAGTTAGTGGAATAAATTCTCCTACTCCTGTTACTGTTTCAAGTCCATTTACTCTTACTTGTACTTCGACTGCTCCGAATGTTAGGAGTATAAATGGTTTAGTTGATAGTGGGTCTTGTAATTTTGTCAATTGGCAGGGTAGTGATGCTTTGTTTAGCTGTCAGAGCAATATTGCTGGAAGTACTTTAGCTAGATGTAATGTTAATACTGCTTATTCTTATCAGACGGGAAATAATTTGAATCAATCCATAACTGTTCAAACAGGAATTTGTTCAGCTATTACTCAGATGGGTGATTGCAATAATAATCTTAATTGTGATTGGTGTGAAGATTGTTTGGGTTCAAGTTTGCAGTTCTCAAGTGGAGGAGTTGATAGATGTGTTAATACTGGAACTTGTCCATCTGCTCCGTTGCCTAATAGCGTTTATATGTGCAGAGCTACTGGTTCTGTTACTTGCGGAGCTCAATGCGACGGAACAATTAACGGATGTAGCTCTTCTCAAGAATGTAACTTGAATACTTGCGGGTGCTATGAAAGAGATCCTTCAATAAATAATATTGTTCTTGCTAATCATGCATGGAGCTCTAGTAGTCTTGTAACTATTAATGGACAATACTTTTCAGTTAATCCTAAATCAAAGCTTTTTGTGAATGGACTTGAAATTAATTCAAATAGATTAACTGTTACAGAAAGTAATCTCACGTTTACTAAAAATTCTGAAGAGTTTTTCGGAGGACAAAATAGCTTTGTTGTTACAAATCCTTCAGGGCTTAACTCAGTTTCTACAATTGTTGCTTTGACAACCAACCCATTTATTACTTCAATAACTCCTAGTCTTGTTTTGAATGATGAGCTTAATACTATTTCACTTTTTGGAAGCGGGTTTGATCCTCTTGCACAGGTTTATACTAATGTTGCGGGTTCATTATATAATTTAGGATTGCAGCTTCCTTACTCTAATTCAGGAACATTGGCTTTTGTTCTTCCCCCAACATTCCCATTTGCCGGAGATGTTTCAATTTATATTGTTGGAGGGGATGGTACTCAATCTGCAGTTCAGAATCTTAGAATAAATCATAGGTTTAATTATGCATTAATACTTGCAAATCCACAGGTATCTGTTAATTCTGGAGATACAATAAGTGATATTATTCAAGTTGGAAGTGAGTTTTATATGACTCAGGAAGATGTTGCTTTGACTGTTACTGCACCTGTTGGCATTACTGCGACTCTAAATGCAACTTCTTGCACTCCTATTTATGTTTCTGCTCTTGGATATTCTACTTGTGAAGTTGGTTATAGTGTGGAAACTACAGGATTACCCCCTGGGCAATATACAGTTATGTTCACTGCTGATTCTGTTATTAGCAATGTTACTAAACCAATAAATTTAGTTGTTAATATTAATAGCCCTCCTTCTACTGGAGGTGGTTCTAGTGGTTCTGGAAGTTCTTCTGGAAGCAGTGGAGGTCTAAGGCCTAGAATTGATCCTATTGAAAAGTACCAATGTAATGATGGGCTTGATAATGATAATGATGGTTTTAGTGACTTCGAAGAAGATATGGGTTGTTCAACTGAAAATGATAACAGTGAGTTTGATCCTACAGAATTAGTTGAATCTGATATTCCTGTAAATGAAGAAGATCCTTTGAATTTGAAAGGAGAGGAAAAAAATGTTGAAATAAGATTGGTGTTCTTACTTACTGTTTCTATCTTGATATTTGCTATATCTATTGTTGTTTTGATGATAATTCGGTCAATTATTTTTAGAAGAATTAATATTAAAAGTTTTTAACTTAGTCTGATGACTTTTATTTGAAAGTTTACAGATTACTTATTCAGATAAAATTAAAAACTTTTCATTTATAATCATATTATGGATATTGGATCTGCTCAAATTGATTTCTTGGGACATTCTGGTTTCATTTTGAGGTTTAGAGATAAGATAATTGCTGTTGATCCTTACAGAATATCAGATAATATTCCTAAAGCTGATGTTGTTTTAATTAGCCATAGTCATAATGATCATTGTAGTAT
>ERZ1292623.3288-Hain-H51-01um-R1-3288-length-13859-cov-4_pt2 | contig 10623 bp, 7 predicted proteins | sample MGYA00564398_ERZ1292623 | MGnify/ENA primary metagenome ERZ1292623 (study PRJEB36523, sample SAMEA6512633) | groundwater metagenome | collected 2019-01-07 | study: AquaDiva: Metagenomics assemblies of 32 groundwater samples
GGCCAGTGCCGCGCGGGCGTCGGCCACCTGTGACCGGGCATCGGCGAGGTCGGCCAGCGCCGAGGCTGCCTTCGCGTCAAATTCTTCCGGATCGATCCGAACGAGGGGATCTCCCTGGCGCACGGTCTGATTTTCGCGGACAAGGAGCTCGGAAATCAGCCCGCGCACCTTGGGTGCGACCTGGGTGGTATCTGCCGCGACATAGGCATCATCCGTGGATTCCGATGAAGGGGCAGCTGAGATCCAGAGCACGCCTGCAATGGCTGCCGCCACCGCCAGGCCCGACACGACGACTTTGCGCGATATCCTGCGCCCCGCCCTTGGTAACGGTTCTTCAGAGGCCGGGCGCGCGCCCGGTGCAGGCTTGTCCCGATCGATCTCGATAACCCGCTCGTCGACCACATCTGCGCGCATAATCTGCTTCCTTGTGCAGTTGTATATATGATTCATCTCATATATATGATGATCATCATATGTCTAGTGCCGAGGGTTTTGCGTGGCTATCATTGTGGAAAGGTTGCGTATGCTGGCGCAGGACTGGTCGGAGAACCCGACCGCCATGCCTACTGCGCGCAAGTTTCTGATCTTTGGCGTTATGGCGTTCGGCCAGTTCATGGCGCTTTTCGATATTCAGATCGTCTCGGCCTCCCTGAATGAGGTGCAGGCCGGATTGGCCGCAGGCCCCGACGAAGTGAGCTGGGTTCAGACCGCCTATCTGATGGCCGAACTGGTGATGATCCCGCTGTCGGCCTATCTGGCAAGGGCGATGTCCACGCGCCTGCTCTTTGCGCTGTCGGCGGGCCTTTTCACCTTCTCGAGCCTTCTTTGCGGGATCGCCTGGAACATTGAATCCATGATCGCCTTCCGGGCCCTGCAGGGCTTCACCGGCGGGGCGATGGTGCCGCTCGTGTTCGCGGTGGGCTTTGCCCTGTTCTCAGGCAGGCAACGGGCGATGATTCCGGCAATCCTGGGCACAGTCGCGGTGATCGCGCCGACTGCCGGGCCGACGGCCGGCGGCCTGATCACGGATGCGTTCGACTGGCGATGGCTGTTCTACATCAACATCATTCCCGGGATACTCGTCACGACATTGTCGATATTCGTCATTCGTATCGACCGGCCCAATTTATCGCTGCTGGGCAAGATTGACTGGATCCACTTCGTGGCCATGGCCATTTTCCTGGCCGGCCTGCAGTTCGTGCTCGAGGAGGGACCACGCAAGGACTGGTTCGGAGAGCCCGAAATTGCCATCGCGGCATGGCTCTCCTTTGTCGGGTTCATCATATTCCTCGAGCGCGCCTTCTACTCGACCAACCCGCTCGTATCCCTGCGTCCGTTCCGGAAGCCCATTTTTGCTTTCGCCTGTGTTTTCAATCTCGTCATCGGCTTTGGCATGTATGCCTCCATCTACCTGGTCCCGGTCTATCTGGCCCGGGTGCGGGATTATGATGCCCTGCAGATCGGGATGACGGTGTTTGTCGTGGGCATCGCGCAATTGCTGAGCACGGTCATTGCCGCTGCGCTCAGTCAGCGGATCGACATGCGCTACATGATCACGGTTGGTCTTTCGCTGTTCGCTGCCAGCCTGTGGATCTCCTCGGACATGACGAGCCAGTGGGGATTTTGGGAGCTTGCCCTTCCCCAGGCGATCAGAGGGCTAGCCTTGATGCTGTGCATCGTCCCGAGCGTGAACATGGCGCTGTCGGCATTCCCGCCTGCAGAACTTGGCGCGGCTTCAGGCCTGTTCAACCTCATGCGCAATCTGGGCGGTGCGGTGGGCATTGCTGTGGTCAACACCTGGCTCCAGGACAATGCCCGGATCGCGGCGGCGCGCATGGGGGAAGCCCTTGGGCATGGTGGAGACGCCGCGCAGGATGCTGCCATTGCCCTGACTGCGCAGATCGCGCGTGTCGCTGGCGATCCTCAGGAGGCGGCGCTGAGTGCCCAAGCGGTGCTCGGGCGCGTGATCGCCCGAGAGGCGCTCACGATCGCGTTCGATGACGTGTTCCGCCTGATGGCATGGATGTTCATTGCCGCGCTCATCCTTGTTCCCTTCTGTCGTCCGGCAGCCGGTGCGAAGCCGGCGTCCGGGGCGGCCGCTCATTGATGGAGATTTCCATGCGCCTGTTGTGCCTGCTTCTTTCTGCGACCACATTGACGGCCTGTACTGCGGGACCAGATTATGAACGCCCCTCAATTGCGCTGAGTTCTGCCTTCGTCTCGCCAGTTCCCGCTGGCGAGACCGATCCATCATGGTGGCGCCAGTTCAACGATCCAGTACTTGACGCGATTGTCGGGCAGGTCCTCGCCGGAAGCCCCGATGTCGAGGTGGCCACGGCCCGCGTCTCGCAGGCAAGGGCGGCAGCCGGCGCGGCCGGCGCCGCACGCCTGCCCAGACTCGATGGTGCGGGCTCGGCGGAGGCGGTCAGCCAGTCCTTGCAGACGCCCTTCGGTGCGGCTGCAGATCAGCTGGGATTTCCGCGCGGCTATGAACTCTATCAACTGGGGGTTCAGGCAAGCTGGGAGATCGATCTGTTCGGTGGCCTTGCCAGCGGGAAGAAGGAGACGCTTGCCCAGCTCCAGGCCAGTGCGGCGGACGCGGCCTCAGTGCGCCTGACGATCATCGCCGAGACGGTCGATGCCTATCTTCAGTTGCGCGGCCTTCAGACACGCCTCTGGGTGGCCGAGCGCCAGCTCGAAACGCGTCGTTCGCTCTTTGCGCTTGTCGAGCAGCGCGTAAAGGAAGGGGTGGCCCCCGATCGGGACCTCAATCGCGCAAGAGGCGAGGCACAGGGCGTGGAGGCCTCCTTGTCGCCATTGCGTGCCGGGGTCGCTGGCCAACTCCATCGGCTCTGCATATTGATGGGCAGGCAGGCGGGCGAGAATTGCGGGGGCGCAGCAAATCCTGCGCCTATTCCTGCGCCGCTATTGCCATCTGGCAGCTCTGCGCCGATCGACCTTCTGCGACGGCGGCCCGATATCGTTGCGGCGGAACGGCGGGTCGCTGCATCCAATGCGCGGATCGGGGCCGCCATGTCCGAATATTACCCCAAAATCTCGTTGGGGGGACTTCTTGGCCTGTCCAGCGTGGGGACCGGGCGCTTGCTGTCCGGTAATGCGCTCCAGGCAAGCGGGGGGGCTGGCCTGCGCTGGCGGCTGTTCGACTTCGGGCGAATAGATGCGGAGGTCGCTGCTGCAAGGGGCGGAGAGGCCGAGGCGCTTGCCCTGTATCGACGCACGGTATTGCGGGCTACCGAGGATGTTGAGAATGCGCTGGTTCGTCTGAGCGAGGGCCATGTGGAAGTCACTGTACTGGAGGCTCAGGCAGCGTCATTGAAGGCGGCGCGCGTGCAGGCGCAGGCGGCGTATGAGGCGGGCGCCGTGGCCCTCATCGATGTCCTCGATGCGGACCGGGCGCTGCTTGACGCATCGGATATGCTCGCGCAAGCGCGGGCGCAGGAAGCGAGATCCTCGGTAGCGGCCATCCGTGCGCTGGGCGGCGGATATGATAGGGAGACCTGAACGGCGATGGCCGACAAAAGTGCCCATAAGGCAAAAATCCGTGCCCGCATTCTCGATGAGGCAGCCGGTGCGATCCGGGTCCAGGGCGTGCAGGGCGTCAGCGTAGCCGATCTCATGAAGCGGGCCGGGCTGACCCATGGCGGATTCTATGCCTATTTTAGCTCGCGCGATGATCTCGTCGCCCAGGCCGTAGACCGCATGTTCGAGGACAATCGCGCGATGCTGTCTCGCTTCCTTGAAAATAGCGCACCGGATCTGGGAGGTCTGATCGATTATTATCTTTCGGACGGCGCCTACCACATGATCGAGAGGGCATGCCCGATCCCGCCGCTTGCCGGGGAAGTCTCGCGCATGCCCGGGGCAGTCAGGGACCGCTTCGAACAGGGGATATCACGCTTCCGTGATGCGCTGGCCGGCGCATTCGAAATCCTGGGCTATCCGCAAAGCGAGGCGCTGGCGAGTTCGGTGCTGGCCGAACTGGTCGGGTCGGTCACGCTTGCGCGCTCCATGGCGCAGGAGACGGCAGCCCTGGCCTATCTGGAGGCGTCTCGCCTTCGCCTCAAGGCGCGGCTGGGCCTCCCGGGATGACGGCGCTCAGCTCCCGGGCGCCCTGATCGCCTGGAGGGCTTCGCCAAGGGCTTCCCTGAGACGCGCCATATGATCCGGCCCTGTTCTGTGGGACGAGATGCTGATCCGGAATGCCGGTCGACCATCCCATCGGCTCATCCCGAACCAGGCCTCGCCAGACGCCTGCATATGTTCGCAGATCAGGCGGGTCCTCTGATCATCGCTGGTCCTCACCAATATCTGATTGAGTCGGACCGGCACGGGCAGTTCATAACCCATGGCAGCGAGATCCTCGCCAAGCGCTCTGGCCTGAGAGATATTGCGATCGATCATATCGCGCAGGCCAGTGCGGCCAAGTGACCGCAGGGCAGCCCAGATCGCAATCCCTCGGGCCCGGCGGGAGAATTCAAGGGTCAGGTTCTGCTGGGCGTCCGGTTCCGATGGCGCATAGGGGGCATCGCTGGACATGGCGCGTTCGAGGGCCGCGGCATCGCGGCAGATTGCAAAGGCGCCGTCATAAGGTGTGTTCAGCCATTTATGGCCGTCTGCGGTCCAGCTGTCTGCCAATTCGATGCCGCGACACAAATCCCGGGATGACGAGGCGCGGGCCCACAGGCCAAAGGCTCCGTCAATATGGGTCCAGGCACCGGACTGCCGGGCCCGGGGCAGGATCTGCGAAAAGGGATCGAAGCCCCCGCCATTAACTTCGCCCGCTTGCAGGCACAATATCGTGCCCGGGTCGAGCGCTGGCAGGCGCGCCGGGTCGACCTGGCCAAAGGCGTCAACAGGTGCGGGGATCACGTGCCGCAACCCGAAACCAAGGATGCGCAGTGCCTTGGAAACCGCGACATGAATGGTCGCGGATGCGACGACCCTGATGGGCGGAGCGCCGGTCGCACCATCCTGATCCCAGTCCCAGCCCTGGCGTTCCAGCAGGCTTCGACGGGCGGCAGACAGGCAGGCGATCGTACATGAGGTAGCGCTCGTGCCGAAGCCGACGGCGCTGTCGGGCGGCAGGTCGAGGATCTCGACGATCCAGCGTGCCGCCACGCGCTCGATCGCTGCCGCTACCGGGGAGCTTGCAAATGTCGAGGCGCGCTGATCCCATGCGATGACCATACGCTCAGCGGCCGCTGCTGCCGGAAGCACGCCGCCCACCACATAGCCGAAATATCTCGGACCGGTCGTGACCGCGGTGGCCGGGCTGCCGACGCGATCGAGGAGTTCAAGGGTTTCGATGCCGGTGCGGCCGATTTCGGGGAATGGCTCGTCAAACGCAGCCAGAGACGCGATGGCCTCGCTGGAGGGATAGGGCGGGCGGATGGAGGCGCTGCGCGCATAGTCCGCCGCGAGCTGGTCCGCCCGGCTCATCAGATCTGCTTCGTTCATTATGCCCCCCTGGCAAGGTGTCGATGATCTTGAGGAGATTGATCGCGAGACCGCTCTCCTCGCCAGAAGCCCCGCGCTATTCGCACGGACGGCTTACGACTTGGCGTCACTAGAGATTCCGGCGCCCCGAGGAGATGCCGGGCTTGGGATGGGCCTTACACACTTTAGGTTGATTTTCGATCACCCGAAAGTGTGAGCCGTTGCGGTGTCGCAATGTTATGGGCACTCTGGTGAAGGCGCGCAGGGAGCCGTTGCTTCCCTGGCCTGGGCCTCGCGCCAGATGGCGGTCGCACGGGCGCTGGAACGACCGGGAGATTGCATGATGCGCTGCCGTTGCGGCGCGGATTTGCGGGGGCAGACAGGAAGACCGATAATGACCGAAAGCAGGCCAATCCGATTGCTCGTCGTGGACGATCATGCCGTTGTCCGTGAGGGCGTGGCGTCGCTGATAGCCCTGGAGGCGGACATGATGGTCATTGGGGAAGCAACCAATGGTGCCGAAGGGGAAGAGGCTTTCCACAGGCTGCGTCCAGACATCACCCTCATGGATCTGCAGATGCCTGTGAAAGGAGGGGTCGAGGCGATTGCGGACATCCGCGCCGTTGCATCCTCCGCGCGCATAATCGTGCTGACTACATTCGAAGGCGATGTCCAGGCGATGCGGGCACTCAAGGCGGGGGCGAGCGGCTACCTGCTGAAAAGTTCATTGCGCCGCGAACTGATCGACACGATCCGCTCCGTGCATGGCGGAAAGCGTTATGTTCTCCCCAAGGTGGCGCAGGAAATAGCGCTGCACGCGGCCGAAGAAACACTCACGGCCAGGGAGATTTCCATTCTGGAACGGGTGGCGGTCGGCTCGGCCAACAAGCTGATCGCCTATGAAATGTCCCTGTCGGAGGATACGGTCAAATCCCATTTGCGCAGCATCTATTCCAAGCTTGGCGTCAACGACCGGACGCAGGCCGTGACGGTTGCGCTCAGGCGCGGTTTCATCGCGCTGTGAGGGGATGGCGACCGGTGGCGCCTCATCTCTCCCGTCCGGGCAAGAGAGACGCTTGCCCATGTCCGCGGATATCCGCCTTTCCCGTGCCCTGATCGTGCGGTGGCTGATCAACCTACTGGTTCTGACAATGGCAGCAAGCTGCCTGTCGGCGACCACGGCTATTCCCTCCTTGCCCGCCGCGTTCGAGGATGTCCGGCACGCAGCCTGGCGTGCCGAGGACGGAGCGCCAGCCAATGTGCAGGGGGTCGTTCAGTCAGCGGATGGTTTTCTCTGGATTGCGAGCGCAACGGGCCTCTATCGCTTTGATGGTCTGACGTTCGAACGCATCCCGCTGGAGGGCGGAAACGGCAAGCAGTCCCTTCAGGTCGCCTCGGTCGCGGCCGCACCCAATGGTGACGTCTGGGTGGGCTATGACTGGGGTGGCATGGCTGTCTACCATGCAGGGCATCTGCGTCCTTCCAACCCTGGCGAGCCGAGCAAGGCGTCCGTGTATCTGGCCGTGACCCGCGACGGCGCGGTCTGGGCACGTGCTCCAGGACGCAGGGGCAACCGGATCGTGCGATTCAAGGGCGGGGTATGGGAGGATATCGACGAGCGCTGGAACCTGCCTATCGGAACGGGCTCGATCGCGATGCTGGTGGCAAGGGACGGCAGTCTCTACCTTCTGTGCCCTGATGGTTTGAGGCGGCTGCGGCAGGGCGCGCGCCGCTTTGATTTCCAGCCCCTGTCCCTCGGCGATGGACCGACCCTTGCACAGGACCCTGCCGGACGGATCTGGATCGCTGACGCCGACCGGCTGGCCCGCGTGGAAATGGGGAAAGGGCAGGTGGGGCCGGTTACCGCATTGCCCCATAGCGAGATGTACCGCAGGCTGGCGTTTGCGAGCGACGGCGCGGCCTGGCTTGCAGGTGCTGAAGACGGGGTTCGCCGGTTGAGCCCCGACGCGAGCGGGGAGCGCTTTACGGGGGGGCAGAACCTTTTTGGCGGCAGTCTTGGCCTTTCATCGGGGGTCACGCTTTCGATCGCTGGCGATAATGAGGATAATATCTGGATCGGAACGCTGCTGGGCATTGACCGGTTCAGCATGCGCCGGTTCGCCAGGAGCGTTGAACTGCCGCTGTCCTACGCCTTCGACGCCTATTCGGCGCCGAACGGAGAGACATATCTGATTTCCAATCATGCGCTCTTCAGGATCGGGCCGCGCGGCCCGGAGCGACTGGCCCATATCCGTTCCGCAGAAACCCTGTGCGGGAACAAGCGACACATCATCGTGGCAACGCCCTATGATCTATATTCGTACAAGGCGGGCAAGGTCCAGAAAATGCCCCTGCCAGGGCCCGCATCGGGCGGGGCCGAGGGAATAATCCGTGCCTGCGCGTTCGATGAAGCAGGGCGCCTGTATCTGTCGATCGCCCATCGGCCGCTTTATCGCTTGGAAAAGGCAGGCTGGCGAACGATCGTGCCGGTCACGCCAGCCACCCGGGAGGGGGCTTATGGTCTCGTTCCGCAGGCCGATGGCGCCATGCTGGCCATCTTTCCGCAGGATCAGATATTGCGGATAGAAGAGGCTCGTCACGCGCAGCTCTGGTCGGCACGGGACGGCGGCGCAATCGGTTTCATAAAGACAGCGACGAAGGGGCGGTATTGCCTGCTTCTGGGCGCTCAGGATGGAATGGGGTGCCTTGCAGGCCGCACGATGCGCACCCTTGGCGCGCAGGCCTACCCGCAACTGAGCAATGTGACCGGCATAGTCGAGACGCCTCAGGGGTGGACCTGGATGATCGCGCTGCAAGGCATCATACGCGTGCGGACCGAAGATCTGGCCGCCGCGTTCGAGCGGCCTGGGCGGCCCCTGCATTTTCAACGTTTCGGTGCCGAGGACGCTCTGCGCGGCGAGACGATGATGATGTATCCGCGCGATGCGGTTGCGGACCGGTTCGGCAAGATCTGGTTCTTCACCAGCAAGGGGCTGATCAAAATTGACCTGTCCAGCGTCGAGGCCCGTCGGCCCGCGCCCGGGGTCGTCATCAGGTCGATCACGGCCAATGGCAGAAGCTATGACGCGTCCGGACCTTTGGTCCTGCCTGTGGGGACGCGCAGCATCGAGATAGATTACACGGCCACGACGCTCACTGATCCGAAGGGAACCAGCTTTCGGTACCGTCTGGAGGGCGTTGACGCCGACTGGGTCGAAGCGGGGGACAGGCGCCAGGCCTTCTACACGATGCTTTCGCCACGCCAGTATCGCTTCCATGTCGTCGCGGTGAGCAGTGCCGGCATGCCCAGCAAGACCATGTCGACCATGGATATCTCGATTCGGCCGGGTTTCCTGCAAACCAGAAGCTTTGCGATCATCTGTGTCGTCATGGTCATCCTGATCGGGACGGTCGGGTATCAATGGCGGCTTCGGTCCATGGCGCGGCGGTTGGGCGAACGGATGCAGGAGCGCCTTGACGAGCGGGAGCGCATCGCGCGGGAATTGCATGATACCCTGCTTCAGGGGGTAAGCGGGCTGTTGTTGCAGTTTCAGATACTGGCCTCCCGTGTGCCGCGCAGCGAGGCATTGCGGACCGATATGGAGGATGCTCTCGACCGCGCAGAGGATCTCGTAGTCGAGGGACGCAATCGCGTGCGTAGCCTGCGGTCCAATGACGCCCCCAGGGATCTTGAGGAGGTGATTGCGCTGGCGCTCATGCAGCCGGGCCTCAGCAAGGCCCTTGACGTCCGCATGACGCGAACGGGGCCTGTCCGTCCGATAACCGGTCAGGCCGCCGACGAGCTGGCAGCGATTGTCATCGAAGCTTCGGGCAATGCGCTCCGGCATGGCCATGCGACAACATTTGTGGTCCGCATGGCCCATGATGATCGCGAACTGCACATCGTGCTCGAGGACGACGGGTGTGGCATTGCGCAGGAGGTTCTGGCGGCCGGGGGACGACCAGGGCATTTTGGGCTCACCGGCATGCGCGAGCGGGCCGGGCGCCTGGGAGGGACCTTGCTGATCGGCAAGGGCGCCGACCGTGGAACCAGGATCGACATCAGGATCCCAGGGCGGCGTGCCTACCCTGCTCGAGGTTCGATCTTCCGCTTCCTGCGAAGGAAGCCCATGCGCAGCTGAGAGGGGAGCGGTTGCGGGATCTTCATCACCCATTTGGGTGACTGCGAACCCAGCAGCCCGGGATTGAGCAACTGCCAGGCGCCGGCAATAATGGCCGATCGCAGGGCAATGGCGAGAAGGCAAGCCCGAGGCAATTGAGAGTTTGCATGGCGATGGCTTCGCATACCGGAAAGATCCGACTGCTGATCGTGGATGATCATCCTATGCTCCGGGCAGGGGTCGCGGCTGTAATATCCGTCCAACCAGACATGCAACTGGTTGGTGAAGTCTCGACGGCCGAAGAGGGGGTCGCGTGCTTCAGGTCGTTGCGGCCCGACGTTACGCTGATGGATATCCAGATGCCGGGCATGGGGGGCGTTGAGGCGATCGGACAGATCCGGGCGCATTCGCCAGATGCGCGAATTCTCGTGCTGACGACCTATGCCGGCGATGCTCAGGCCCTGAGGGCGCTCAGAGCCGGGGCGGCTGGCTATCTCTTGAAAAGCAGTCTGCGGCGTGAACTTGTCGATGCGATCCGTGCCGTTGCGGAGGGACGCCGCGCCCTCGCTCCTGCCGTGGCGCAGGAGATTGCGCTGCATGCAGGGGCCGAGGCTCTAAGCGATCGCGAGGTCGGAATTTTGCAGCAGGTTGCGGGCGGAAAGGCCAACAAGGAAATAGCGCGCGCGCTGGCCATCAGCGAAGATACGGTAAAGTCGCATCTCAAGAATATCTATGGGAAACTGGGCGTGGATGACCGGGCCCATGCCGTTGCCATGGCCATCAAGCGCGGCATCATCTTCGTGTAATCCTGTCATCTCCCGGCTCCTGGGGACCCTGTCGGGCAGATGGAGTGCATTTTCCTGGCTCGGTGGGAGGTGAACCGCCCCGGCAATGCCGGGGCGGTTCACCCCTTTCGGGATCCCAATATACAATTCTACCGCACCGCAGGCGATCAAAATTTGCCGAGAGTAAAGGTGATCGGTCTGAATCGATAGACAGTTGGGCAGCAAGTCCCGCATCAATTCAATGCAACGTTGCCTCTGTA
>ERZ1292623.5061-Hain-H51-01um-R1-5061-length-10618-cov-4_pt1 | contig 10618 bp, 11 predicted proteins | sample MGYA00564398_ERZ1292623 | MGnify/ENA primary metagenome ERZ1292623 (study PRJEB36523, sample SAMEA6512633) | groundwater metagenome | collected 2019-01-07 | study: AquaDiva: Metagenomics assemblies of 32 groundwater samples
CGACATAGCCCTTTCTGTGGGGTTTGCGGTGCTACTTGACGCATCGGTAGCTCCGCTATGGTTTGTGGCTGGATTAGCTACTTCGCGCGTCTTATTCTCGCTTGTTCGAAAGATTGGGCTGGTCCGGGGAAGCGAGTTTGCGAAACCACAGGTATTTACCAAGCTGAGCGGAATGTGTCTGGCCATTGGCCAATGTTTACTGCTGGCTAATATCGATAACGCACATCAAGCGTCCATTGATATCACCATTGGGGTTATGTCGGCTGTATTATGCTTGTCGATGTACACTTTCCTAGTTCATCAGCACGGGGCAATTCTGATCGGCTTGCTAAAGAACGGACACCAGAACTAGCAACCGCTGTCGGATGAATGTGGTTGCAATACACCACAATTCATCCGACAGCGGCTTGCTTTGGCATCATCAAACCTCTCTCATGATAAAATGATTAATAATGGGAAAGAACTTATACATCACAACTGCCATTCCGTACGTCAATGCTGCGCCGCATATTGGCAATGCCATGGACTATTTATATGCTGATATCTGGGCCAGGTACCAAAAGCAACAACATCCTGATCGCTTGTTGAGATTTGCGGCAGGCACAGACGAGCACGGCAACAAAATCGCTGCCAAGGCTAAGGAGCAAGGAGTCTCGCCCCAACAGTATACCGACGGCCAGTACAAGGCCTTTGCAGATCTGATGAAAAAGCTAGGTGCAAACTATACCGATTTTGTTCGCACAACCGACGAGCATCATCAACAAACCATTCAACACATTTGGGAAAAGCTGCAGCCATATATTTACAAGGGTAAATACGAAGGTTGGTACTGCGTTGGTCACGAAGCATTTTTTACTGACAAAGAAGTTACCGAAACAAACGGCGTTTGTCCTGACCACCAAACTCAGTACGAAAAACTGTCCGAAGAAAATTATTATTTCAAGCTGAGTCAATTTGGACCGCAAATCAAAGAAGCAATTACAAAAAAGAAAATGATAATCGAGCCAGAATTTCGTCAAAACGAAATTTTAAATCTAATCGATGGCGGCCTAAAAGACGTTAGTGTTTCTAGGCCCAAAAAGAGCCTTAGCTGGGGTGTGCCAGTACCTAACGATCCAGACCAAGTCATCTATGTATGGATAGATGCGCTACCAAATTACCTATCCGTCATTGGCTACCCCGACAAAGAAGAATGGAAAGAATATTGGCCAGCCGATGTTCAGGTTATTGGCAAAGACATTTTGCGATTTCACGCTGCCATCTGGCCGGCAATATTGATAGCGCTAGAGCTGCCTTTACCAAAAAAACTGCTGGTTCATGGCTTTGTAAATGCAGACGGCAAAAAAATCAGCAAAACCGTTGGTAACATTGTTGACCCAAATGAAATCATCGACAACTATGGCCTAGATGCTTTTCGCTACTTTTTTTCACGGCATATACCAACATTAGACGATGGTGATTTTACCTGGCAAAAATTCGAAATGGCTTATAACAGCGAGCTTGGTAACGAACTGGGCAATCTAATTCAGCGTGTTGGCAGCATGATCAATCGCTATCAAAGTGGGGTAATAGGCGATCACCCAAAGCCAGAGCACGATATCAAGCAGTACAAAGATTTTATGAACGAGTTAAAGTTTAATCGAGCTCTAGACGAAGTTTGGAGCATGGTTCGCCAGCTGAATGTCTATATCGAAAACGTTAAGCCCTGGCAAGTTGCTAAACAGGCCGAACAAGATCCAGAAGCCAAAGAGCATCTGGATGAAATATTAGCATATGCCAGCGGCAGTTTGTTGCAAATATCTGATCTGTTGCAGCCATTTTTACCTGGCACTGCCAAAACGATTAATGATACATTTGCCAGCGGAGTCGTGCAATTACCGGGCGCTGTATTGTTTCCGAAAATTCATAACCACACGCAAGCTAATTAAACAGTCGTGGTATTGTTGCTTGCTCTATCCTGTCGGTTACTTGGTCTAGCTCTTCAAAAAGTTTTGCTACTATCTCGAGCTCACTTTCAGTCGTGACAAGCTTGTCATTCATGTATATGCCATCAGGTTCAATTCTTACCAAAGTTGACTCTAGAAATCGCCCAAGCTTTTCCTTTTTCTGTTCAATCGACATGCTTGGGTCGACGAATATTTTGTCTATAGCTGGATCTTCCTGCCTATCCGCTCTTTGTTGACATAGGCGATTATCATATACGTTGATAGAGAATTTTTTTTGATTTGTAACAATTTGGTAAAATTCACGGATTTTACGCTCGAGTGTAATGTGCGCTTCAAGTACTGCTTGAGCTTCAGGAAAGCTATCAAGTGGTGCTGGTTCAAAAGCGCGTCTGAGCATTTCGCCAAGTTGCCGTAGTTCTTTATGCTTCTCTTCATTCAGCAGACTTTCGGGGGTTTCATCTGGAAATTTGTTTTGAATCATACTTAGCAATAACTCTTTCAGGCCACTATCTTCTAAGTCATCTATATTTTCCAAGAACCCTACGGCTAGATGTATGGCCTCAGACGCATCTAACCTTGATAATCTCTTGGCTTTGTCTGGGTCGAGTTCTGGCTCCTCGGATAGCTCTTGCTCGATGTCAAGTACCCCTTTGCCTTTGCTATATACTGATTCGCCCAGATTCTTTTTGACTAGAGCGTCCTGAACTTCCCGAAATCGTTGCAAAATAGCAGCAGCTTCAGCTCTGCATAAATTCAACTGTTCCTTCGGGGCTTTTGGAGAAATATCTAATCTTTCATTCATTCCTATATTATAACACAAAATATGTATATAAACAAGAGTTATACTGGTTATATATGCAATTGATCGATACCCACTGTCATATACATTCAGATGACTACAAGCTGGACGCCAACGAGGTCTATAGGAGGGCAATAATTGGAGGTGTCACGAAAATTATCTGCGTCGGTACTAACGTAAGCGACTCAAAGCTGGCTGCCGAGTGGGCTATGATGCATAAAAACTCTTGGGCAAGTATAGGCGTGCACCCTCACGAGGCAAAACATGGCACAGCTGGTCTTGAAGACATATTGAAAGATGAATCATGGGCACCTAAAGTAGTTGCTATTGGCGAAATAGGTTTAGATTATTTTTACGAACATAGCGACCGACAGACACAGATGAAGGTATTTGAAGCTCAGTTGCAGATAGCCAACGATGCTAACCTGCCGGTTATCTTTCATGTTCGCGAAGCCTTCGATGATTTTTGGTCGATAATTGATAAATTTCCTAACATCAGGGGTGTTCTACATAGCTTTACTGACACCCAGGCTAATGCCGATAAAGCACTGCAAAGGGGGCTATATATCGGGATAAATGGCATAGCGACATTTACAAAAGACCAAAACCAGCAGAATATGTACAAGAACTTGCCGTTAGAGAAAGTGCTGCTAGAGACGGACGCTCCTTACTTGACGCCTGTACCACATCGTGGTAAATTAAATGAGCCTGTGTTTGTGAGAGAAGTTGCTAGGTATCTAAGTACCGTGCGGTCGACCTCTGTTGACGAGCTAGCGCTTCTGACTACTCACAACGCGACAAATCTTTTTCATTTTTAATTTTTAAATAATTAAAACCCAAAACCAAAAGTCTCAAAAAACGTAAAAAAATATTAACAATATTACGCATGGAGGCGTTTTTAATGGCTATTTATCTACCAAGCGGCAGTCGAGGAAGGCTTGAGCAGCCACAATGGGCTACGCAAAGCAGTACCACAGAGAAGAAAGTTACTTTTACTCAGCGGCCAATCGAGTTTGAAGTTATACCAGTCGACTCTCAGACCACCAGCCACGAAACTTACAGGTCAGCCGAAGTATCTGCAGACACTATGAGCGCAAAGCTTTTTGTACGCCTTACTAGTGACATCAACGCTTGTCGTCAGTCAGAACTAAGCCCAAAGGCCTAATTCATGCCAACGCTAATGCAACAAGCCATGGGCCTTTTGGTAGGAGAGCAGCCGATCAAGCCGCAAAGTACAACTCCTAAGCAAAGGTCCCTTAATAAACTGACAGAGCGTCAGCTTATTAAGCTCGAGTCAGAGATTGGCCGTACGATCTTTGGTGAAATACCAAAGGGCCGCACCAGAGAGTTCTTTTGCCTAGATGCTGACACCTGGGTGTGGCACGAAACCTGGAAAGACGAAAATAACAAAGAACAAGAACGAACGGTTCGTTACGAGATTCACTCGAACGGTATTTTGAAAATAGAGAATAACGGCAAAAACTGCAACATGCTAAAAGGCGAAGAGCTAATGAACCTTACCCTGGCAGCCAGGATGTATCACGAAAAGGTTTTGCGCGAAATCTACAAACGCGACCCTCATAGTGGTAAACTGTTGAACAGTTAAACAACATCATCACACAGCATATGAGCAATCAACAAATTTATTTAGACTATGCGGCCGCCACGCCGCTTGATAGCAAAGTGTTAGCCGCAATGAAGCCATATCTAACCGAACTATTCTATAATCCGTCTGCACCGTATCAGCCAGCACGCAGTGTCAGAAATAACATCGAAGATGCCCGCAGTGCAGTTGCTCGTATTGTTGGCGCAAAACCAACCGAAATCATTTTTACAGCTGGCGCATCAGAGTCAATTAACCTGGCGCTTGGCCTGAAAGGTCATGTCGTTACAACAGCTATCGAACATGCAGCAGTGCTGGGTGCAGCTAAAAACCACGGCACAGATTGCACGATTGTTCAGGTTAATGAAAGGGGTAGGGTAGATCCGGCAGATATTAAAAACGCTATTAGGCCAACCACTGTGATTGTCAGTGTCGGTTTTGTGAATAACGAAGTAGGAATCGTACAGAGCCTAAAAGAAATTTCAAAGGTTATCAAGCAAGAACGCCTGGTTCGTAAGAATAATAAAAACGAATGTCCAATCTATCTGCATACCGATGCATCGCAAGCAGCTGGCGTATTAGACCTACATAACGCTCGCTTGGGCGTCGATTTGATGACGCTTAACGGTGCAAAAATATATGGCCCAAAGCAATCTGGAATTTTATATGCCGACACTAGCGTTAGCCTTGCGCCAATAGTTCATGGGGGAGGGCAGGAAAGGGGACTGCGTTCCGGCACCGAAAACGTAGCCGGCATTATTGGGTTTGCCGCAGCCTTAGAAATAGCTGAAAGTAAAAGAAAAACCGAAGTCAGCAGACTACAAGACCTTCGTAGGCAGTTTCTAGACATACTACTAGAAAGTTTCGACGATATTATGATCATCGGCGACCAAAAGCACCACGCTCCACATATTTTAACAGCTGCCTGGCCAGGCCTGGATGCTGAAAGAGTTCTATTCGCATTAGAAGCAAAGAATATTCTGGTGGCTACCGGATCTGCCTGTGCCGCAAACAAAGACACTCGGTCCCATGTTCTAGGCGCACTTGGGCTAGACGAAAATACCATAGACGGATCGCTGAGGTTTTCGTTTGGGCGACAAACCACCAGCCAGCAAGTCGAAAGAGCTGCTAAAATAATAGTTGAAGTAATAAAGCAGGAAATAGCTCGTGGCAAAAAACTCGAACAATTATCTTAGAACCGCCCAATATTTAGGTATTGCGGTATTGGTGTTTTCTTTCTTGTTTTTTTTGATACTTCCCTATTATCTTGGTCCAGATGACTTGCAGCGATGCGCTGAAGCGCCAGACAACAAAAGCATTAACGACAAGTGTCATAGCGCCGATGCGATTGTTGCTATCAGTGGTGGAGATACTGCCGCACGCACAGCCGAGGCTATAAAATTATACAAAAATGGTTGGGCAGACAAATTGATTTTCTCGGGCGCTGCACAAGACAAAAGTGGCCCCAGCAATGCCGAGGCTATGAAGCGTCAGGCGATTTTTTCTGGCGTTAATGAATCAAATATTTTGCTAGAAAAATCTGCTGTTAATACCCAAGAAAATGCAAAAAATACCCAGGCACTAATTGCTAATAATAAATTGCATCGAATTATTTTAGTAACGTCAGCCTATCACCAAAAGCGTGCAAGCCTAGAGTTTCAAAAACGTGCAGGTAGTGATCTTGTGATTACCAATCACCCTGTTGCTCATGACAAACAGTGGCGCAAGAATTGGTATCTAACACCTGTCGGTTGGTGGCTGTCGGTCGGCGAATTGATCAAGATTATCGGATTTTATGTCGGCTAAAAAAGTCTACGTTGGTATGAGTGGTGGTGTCGACAGTAGCCTAAGCGCTGCATTGTTGGTCGAGCAAGGCTACAACGTGACTGGTGTATATATGAAGAACTGGACTCAGGATCTGCCCGGCATGAAATGCCCGTGGGCCGATGATTTAGCTGATGCCAAACGTGTGGCCGTGCAGCTGGAGATTGATTTTAAGGTCTTTGATTTTCAAAAGCAGTACAAGCAAAAAGTCGTCGATTATATGATAGACGAGTACAAAAAAGGGCGTACACCAAACCCAGATATTATGTGCAACCAAGAGGTAAAGTTCAAGCTATTTCTAGATGCAGCGATCGAAGATGGAGCAGACATGATCGCAACCGGGCACTATGCTAAGACCGAAAATGGAGTTTTGAAACGTGCAGTTGATGACAACAAAGACCAGACATATTTCTTGTATCGTGCTACACGTGAAGCTTTAGAAAAAACAATATTTCCACTGGGTGGCATGAAAAAAGACGAAGTACGAGTGCAGGCTAAAAAGCGCGGCTTGTTTACGGCGACCAAAAAGGAAAGCATGGGCATATGCTTTGTCGGCTCGGTCGGTATACGCGAATTTTTGGGGCAGTATGTCACCACAAGGCCTGGTGCCATTATCGATATACAAACTAAGCAGGAAGTTGGTCAACACGACGGCGCGATATTCTTTACGCTAGGCCAGCGCCACGGCTTGAACGTCGGTGGCGGTTTGCCATATTATGTCGTTGGCAAAAATATGGACAAAAACGAGATCTACGTTACGCGTGATTTGAACAACAAAGAATTGTGGCGCAAAGAAATTGAACTTTCAGATTTGCATTGGATAAACGCCAGGCCAGCCGATGGTAAAAAACTACAAGTTCGTATGCGTCATCGCGCACCATTAATTGATACCCAGCTAAATAGTGGAAAACTAATACTCAACGAACCACAACGAGCAATTGCAGCCGGTCAATCTGCTGTCTTGTATGATGGCGAAATTGTTCTGGGCGGTGGAGTTATTGTCTAGGCTTTTCAGGCTGTTTTGGAGCTACGGTAATTTGCTTTACTACTCTTGCTGGTAACACGCTTTCTAAGGCAGCCGCGGTTCTAGCTAAACTTGTTTTTACTAACTCTCTTTGACCATCCGTAATTCGTATTGTTTCCGGGGTAAGCGATATGCCGTACGCTCTATAGACAGACCTTGGGATACTTTCAGGATTCTGCATCATAGAATGCACGGACGCGAATGCTAACCTATTCATTAGCTCTTTTGGTACTGCCTCGATACCTGGAAACTCAGATTCATCGGGTAATTCTGATGCCATGTAATACTCCTCTTGTAATTTATCAATAATATAACCAAACTAAGTAATAGTCAAATTTATCAGATAAGAAACAATATTCATGCTAAAATATAACGTAATGACAACCCAGGAAATTCGTTCAAAATATTTGCAATTCTTTGAGTCCAAGCAGCACAAAGTTATTCCTCGTGCTAGTTTGTTTTTGCATGACGACCCGACAACACTTTTTACTGGCTCGGGTATGCAGCCATTGATTCCATATTTGTTGGGCGATGATCATCCTGACGGGTTGCGGCTAGTGAACAGTCAGACATGCTTCCGCGGGCAAGATGTCGAGGAAGTCGGCGACAATCGCCACACAACTTTCTTTGAAATGCTGGGCAACTGGAGCTTGGGTGACTATACAAAAGCCGAGCAAATTCCTTGGCTATTTGAATTTTTGGTAGACGTTGTTGGGCTAGATCCAAACAAACTATACGTTTCGTGTTTTATCGGCAGCGAAAAAGACAACATACCTCGTGATGATGAAGCCGCGAATATCTGGCAGGAACTATTCAAATCTAAGGGTGTTGATGCAGAGATCGTAGAAATTGGTAGCGCTAAAGCTGGTGACGTGAAAGGTATGGGCAATGGCCGAATATTTTTCTATGACGACGGCGAAAACTGGTGGTCACGAAACGGCGGACTAGACACAACGCCAATTGGCGACCCTTGCGGTCCAGACAGTGAAGTATTTTATGACTTTGGTGATGAAAATCACGACGCCAGCTATGGTCAGCCACATCCAGCTAGCGACAGTGGCCGTTTCATGGAAATCGGCAATCAAGTATTTATGGAATATCGCCGAACTGAAAATGATTTTGAACCATTGGACAAAAAGAACGTAGATTTTGGTGGCGGGCTGGAGCGTATTGCTGCAGCAGCGATTGATAGCCCAGATGTGTTCAAAATTAGTTTGCTATGGCCAATTATCGAAAAATTAGAGCAATTATCTGGTAAAAAATATGACGAAAACCTAGAGAGCATGCGCGTCATTGCCGATCACCTGCGTGGTGCAACATTCCTAGCAGTTGATGGTGTTACACCCAGCAACAAAGAGCAAGGATATGTAATGCGTAGGTTGATTCGCCGCGCAATGGTCAAAGCCCACGACCTAGGTATCGAGCAGAACTTTCTACAAGAAATAGTGCCGGTTATCGCAGATCTATACCACGACGACTTTCCAGAAGTTGCTCAAAACCGCGAGAAGATTATTGAGACGTTGGTGAAAGAGGAAAAAGCATTTAGACAAACACTGCGCAAGGGGCTGCGGGAGTTCGAGAAAGAAGGGTCTATGGTTCAGGGGGTTGCTGCGGCTGAGGGTTATGGCGATGGTGTTGTATCTAGTGAGGATTATCGACCTGAGGAAATGAGTGGCAATGCCATATTTCGCTTGTATGATACCCATGGTTTTCCTGTTGAACTAACAAGGGAAGAAGCCTCTAAGCGTAATATAAAAATTGCCAAAGATGCCGATAAAGTCTTTGAGAAATTTATGCAAGAACAGCGTGCACGCTCTCAAACCGCCACAAAAGGCGTATTCAAAGGTGGTCTAGCCGACCACTCTGATGAAACCAAGAAATTGCACACAGCAACGCACCTGATGTACGAAGCACTTCGCCGTGTTCTGGGCGACCACGTAGTGCAACATGGCTCGAATGTCACAGCCGAGCGTACTAGGTTTGATTTTAGCAACGACAGTAAAGTCACTCGCGAACAGTTAGATGAAGTCGAAAAAATCGTCAATGAACAGATAAAAAAAGATCTAACCGTCAGTTTTGCCGAATACCCAACCAGTGAAGCTTTCAAAATGGGCGCAAAAGGTGCATTTGGCGACAAATATGGTGATACTGTGAAAGTTTACACAATGAAAGCCGATGACCAAGAGCCATTCAGCGTAGAAATCTGCGGTGGCCCACACGTTGATCACACCGGCCAGCTAGCCGAAGGCGGCAAAAGCTTCAAGATCGTCAAAGAGGAAGCCAGCTCTGCCGGTGTTCGCCGCATTAAGGCGGTACTAGCCTAGACGAAAATTAAATGTTATAGTAAGCATTAATAATCCTAATAGAGTGAGATTTATGGCCAATAATCCTATAGATAAAATAACGGACAAAAAACACGCTGAACTGTCAGTCGACCCTTCGCGATTGAAATCTGTTGCCGAGCTAGTTGATAGGAACAGGGAGGTTCACGAGCGAGCCAGGGGCATTGTAGATCTAGGTAACAACGAGAAAGTCAGTCCTCCAATAGTGCTAAAAGATTCTCCTTTTGAAGACGGGCAGGGCATGGTGATCGGCTTCGTCTTGTTAAATACGCAGCCATGGAAGTCAACCACCGTACAAACACTATCTGCGAATGTATATGCTATCAACAGCGGACAATTGCTTGATATCCAAGATAGATTTGACGATATTGCAAAACTTCTTGTTGATACTGACGGACAGGCGGCACATGCACTACGCAGAATGATAGGACGTGACCCAGATGGATTCATTTTTCAATTGGGCTTGGGCATATCAACAGAGGCAAAAGAACTAGATGAAATTAACGAAACCACTAGAATGGTTGCATCTAAAGGTTTTATGTTTTCAAGGGGGGCCGTAAACCTTAGATCAAACAAAAAACGTATATCCAAGCGGATCGATGAGATTGATGAGGTTATAGCTCAGTTTGAAGGGGCAGCAACTGATTATGAGCTAAATCCAAATTGCATGTCCTGGGTAGATGAAACCATAAAGGCTATTAGTGCATTGCCCGAAACGTACAAGTAATAATCTGATTGCAATTCCTTTCACCATAAGCGCCTTTGTTATATAATCATAGACATAAATGGCACTAAGTAAACTAAAGAAAAGCCTCCAGCGTGGCAAAGATGATGACGCTGCAAATCATATCGTTGCGCTCGATATTGGTACCGAGTTTGCAAAGGCTCTGATTGCTCGTATTGACGGACAAGAAATGAGCGTTGTAGGTGTTGGTCGTGCTCGTCAGGACGTCAGCGACATGCACTCTGGTGCTATCTCTGATATTGGCGGTGTTGTACGTGCTTGTGAAGAGGCGCTTTCTGAGGCAGAAGATCAGGCTGGTGTGCAGGCTAGGTCCGTTAGATCGGGAGCGCGTCGTG
>ERZ1292623.3821-Hain-H51-01um-R1-3821-length-12662-cov-4_pt1 | contig 10614 bp, 11 predicted proteins | sample MGYA00564398_ERZ1292623 | MGnify/ENA primary metagenome ERZ1292623 (study PRJEB36523, sample SAMEA6512633) | groundwater metagenome | collected 2019-01-07 | study: AquaDiva: Metagenomics assemblies of 32 groundwater samples
CATCCACGAACTAATTTTCGGTTTTGCCTAGGACATATGTCCCTTGGGTATACAATGCATTAAAGATACATAATCTTTAAATAACCCAAATCTCCCCTAATAAAATGAAGATTCTTATTGGTTACCCTCCCACAAAATCTGAAAAAGGAGTTGCTTTATTGAGTCAGAATAGGCAGTTTCAATGGTTTTCTAATCCAAGTTATATTTTTCCTGTCATTTTAGGAAGTGCAGCTACACTATTAAAAGAAAACGGGCATGAAGTTATATGGATGGATGCGATAGCTGAAAAAATTTCTTGGGAAGGATTTATCAAAGTAATAGAACAAAAAAGTCCAGATTTATTTATTTTTGAAACAAAAACTCCTGTTATAAAACAACATTGGAAGATTATTGATAAATTAAAAACACAATTTCCAAATTTAAAAATTGCACTTATAGGAGACCACGTTACATCTTTTCCCGAAGAAAGCATGAAAAATTGCAAAGTTGATTTTGTTTCTTGCGGAGGAGATTTTGATTTTAACCTAAATGAATTATGTTCTTGGATTTCTAAAAAGAAAAATAAATGTCCGGAAGGAATTTGGTACAGAAAAGAAAATAAAATAATGAATTCTGGAAAGGCAAGTTTAAAACATAATTTAGATGAGCTTCCTTTTATAGACAGAGAGTTGACTAAATGGCGACTTTATGAAAAAGAATACAATTTGCAAGGAAAACCATTTTTTTATATTATGTCTGGAAGAGATTGCTGGTGGGGAAAATGCAAATTTTGTGCATGGCCTATACTTTTTCCAAGTTTTAGAGTCAGAAGTGTTGAAAATGTTTTAGATGAAATAGGAATGTTGATAAAAAAATATAATGTAAAAGAAATTTTTGATGATTCAGGAACTTTAATGACAGGAAAATGGCTTAAAGATTTATGTGAAGGACTAATTAAAAGAGGATACAACAAAAAGATAAGATATTCATGCAATATGCGTTTTGGAGCATTAAAACAAGAAGAATTCAATCTTATGAGAAAAGCTGGTTTCAGATTATTAAAATTCGGACTTGAAAGTGCAAATCAAAAAACACTGGATTACTTGAATAAAGGGATAAAAATACAAGATATTCTGGAAGGATGCAGAATGGCTAAAAAAGCTGGATTGACTGTTCATTTAACAATGATTGTTGGATATCCTTGGGAAACAAAAGAGGATGCATTGAGAACGTTTAGATTAGCAAAAACCTTGATGCAGAATGGAAAAGCAGATTTGCTTCAAGCAACAGTCCTTGTTCCGTATCCGGGAACCCCTTTATGGAGAGAAGCAAAAGAGAATAATGGGTTTTTGTTTAATCCCTTAGAATATGAAAGGTATGATATGAGAGAGCCAGTTTTAAAAACAGAAAATTCTGATGCTACCGAAGTTGCAAGCATCTGCGGGAAAATTTACACTATCTTTTTAACTCCTTCTTATGTTTTTCAAAGGGCAAAGAATATCCGCACATGGAATGACTTCAAATTTAATCTAAGGGGAGTGAAAGCCGTCGTCGGACATTTAAAGGATTTTGTGAAAAAATAGATTTGTGATACAAAAGGTTTTTATTGGCAAAAAAGCAATAATGTGAATGATTTGGAAAGCAATTAAGCGGTATCTCCCCCTTATTGGAATAGTATTATTTGTATATCTTATAATAAGATTAGACATAACAAAAATATTTCAAGAATTAAAAAACGTCATTTGGATTTATATTGCTATTTCTGTTATTTTTATTATAATATTCTATATTCTTCAAACTCTTAAATGGTTTATTATAGCAAAGAAACAAAAAATCAACCTCTCTTTTAAAGAGGCGTTTAAAATAAATTTTATTTCTAATTTTTACGGATTTGTAACTCCTGGGAAGCTTGGCACAATAATAAGAGCAGATTATCTAAAGAAAAAGGGAGCTGAAACAGGAAAGGGGATAAGCAATTTTGTTATAGATAAAATGTTGGATATATGCTCTTTATTTATTTTAACAATTGGGTTTGGATTTCTTCTTTATCAAAAAGTAATCTCTGAAGCATCTTTGTATATCATTTTGGGGATGTTTGTATTAATAATCATTTTATTTCTTGTTTTTTATAAGAAAAAATATAGCAGGGTTTTGTTAAAATTTGTTTATGAAAAATTAATCCCAAACAGAATGAAAGAGAAAAGCAGAAATCTTTTCAATTCCTTTTATGAAGATATTCCTCCTTTATCTTATTTGTTATTTTATTTTATTGTTAATTTAATTACCTGGGTTGTGAATTATGCAATTGTTTACTTAATTGGATTATCCTTGGGGATAAATGTTAATTTCTTTTATTTCCTTATGATCCTTCCAATTTCAACTCTGGTTGCACAAATCCCAATAACTATAGATGGATTTGGAACAAGGGAAGTAACCTTGATTGGATTATTTGGAATTTTAGGAATAAGTGCAATAAAAGTATTTTCTATGTCTATGTTAAGCATAATTATTGTGAATATAATCCCTTCATTAATTGCAATAATCTTTATTTTATCGGAGAGAAAAAATGATTTACACAAAATCTAAAGAAGCAGATAAAAAAATAGAAAATGATTTGAAAATAATAAAAGAAATTGTCTTAAAAGAAACTAACCCCTTAGCAATTGTATTTTTTGGGGGATTTGGACATGGAAATGGAAGCTTTAAAAAAAGTGGCAAAAAAATAACTCCTTTAAATGATTACGACTTATATCTAATCACAAAGAAAAAAATAAGCGGAGACAAACTAGAAGATATTGGGAAAAAATGTTCTCTTGCAATAGGGAGAGGGGGATTGGAATTTGTAGAAGATTTTAAACAAACTTATGATGAAAATAGATTTTTTCATGTAGACATGCATTGCATTCAATTAAAAAATCTTTCAAAACTTTATCCTACTCAAAGAACGTTTGACATAAAAACAAGCCTTGTAGTTTATGGAGATAAAGATATTTTAAAAAGAATTCCAAATATAAGGATTTCTAAATCTGATGCAATAAGGCTATTATTCAATAAATTGGACCATTTTGCAATTGCAGAAGGAAATTCTGAAAAAATAAAATCAATTTATGCAATAAAGGGAATTATGGATTCGTGTTCTGCACTGCTTATTTTTAATGGGAAGTATGCCTCCAAAGCAGAAGAAAGGGAAAAAGCTTTTCAATCCTTAAAAGTTCCTGCAGAGTTAAAAAAACTAGTAAGCAAAGCAACAAAGGCAAAATTGTATGGAGGATATTCTGTTGCGGATGTTGATTCTTTTTTCAATCAGTCAAAAATATGGGTTGAATGGACATTGAAGAAGGTTTTAAGAGAACATCTAAAGATTAATTCTGAAGATTGGAAAGAAATATGTGAGCAAACCTACAAAAAATTGCCTTATTTTTATTTTGACGACTATTTAGGAAATAAATTCTTCTTTCCCGCACAATATTATTTGAATATAAAATTCTTTTTAGAAGGATTTAGAAAAAAAGAGTTTTTAATAAGGAGTTTGACAAGATGGAGGGATGCAGGAATAATAGTTGCCTTATCTTTGATTCTTTATTCTTATGGGGAGAAAGAAACCGCAGAAAAATATCTTAAAAAATTAACCGGAAAGACTACTCCATTAAAAGAAAGAATACTCAAATTGTATTCTATATATTATCTGCAAAAGCTGGTTTGAAGAAGGATAATCTTTATTAATCGCTTTATTTAAACGTTCTTAAGGTAAAATGAAATTACTGCTTGTAGAACCCAACATAGAAGGATATGCTTTAATGCCAAGTATGGCTTTAGCTACTTTGAAATCTTTTGTTAACAATAAGACCAAACATAAGGCAGAAATAGCAGATTTTATTTTTCATAAAAAAGATTGGGAAGATTATCTTAAGTATAAGATAGAAAAGTTCAAGCCGGATTTAATAGGATTTTCTATAATGAGCTTTGATTACAGCCAAGCACTAAGGATGGCGAGATTTATAAAAAAACATTATAACATAAAGATAATTTTTGGGGGAGTTCATGCAATTTTAATGCCCGAAGAAACAATAAAAAATAAAGAAGTAGACATGGTATGCACTTGTGAAGGAGAATTTGCATTAAAAGATTTGTTAGACAAGAATTTAGACTGCAAAAAAGTAAATGGAGTATGGTATAAGAAAGCAAATGGAGAAGTTATACAAAATAAAAATTTAAGATTAATTGAAGAGCTTGATGATCTTCCTTTTCCAGATTTTGAAGATTATGATTTAAAAAAATATTTTCTACTAAACAATAATCACCTTCCTATCATGGGGTCGAGGGGATGCCCGTATAACTGCACATATTGTAGCAATCATGCAATTAGAAAGAAGCTAGAAGGAAGATATGTGAGAATTAGAAGCGTTGATAGTTTAATTCAAGAGATAGAATTAAGGATAAAACAATATTATCCCCTTGGAATGAGATATCTCTTCTTTTATGATGACACATTCATTCTTGATAAGAAATTTGTATTTGAGTTCTGCAAGAAATTTAAAGAAAAGGGATTTGACAAAAAACTCAAATGGAATGTGAATGTAAGGGCAAATTTGGTCACAGATGAAATAATAAAGGTTATGAAAGATGCTGGATGTTATGAAGTCAGAATGGGAGTTGAAGCTGGAAATGATGAAATTAGAAATAAATTATACAAAAGAGAGATGAGCGAAGAACAAATTTACAATGCAGTTAAAATAATTAAAAAGTATAAATTACATTTAAGAGTGCAGTTTATCGTTGGAGCCCCATATGATACTAAGAAAACAATGGATGAAAGCTACAAGATGGCTAGAAAAATAAACGCAGATTATACTCTTTTTCCAATACTCATGCCTCTGCCAGCAACAGAAATAAAAGACATATGTGAAAAAGAGAATTTGATAGAAGGAAAAGGATTTAAAGATTCTCACATCATGTTTACTTCCCCAGTTTCCAGAACCAAATATGTAAAAATGAAAGACATAAAAAAAGTAGTAAATAAAGTTAGAATTTATCAGGTAAAAAAAGTTCTTTTGGAAGGATTAAGAATGAAGAATATCAGATTCTTATTTGATTTGATTATATTTTTTATCTACTATAAAAGAAAATATGATTTAGAGGTAGATAATGTTTTCAGATTTACTGTTAATAAATACGCTCTTGAAAAGTTATAGAGAAAAAATGAAAATAATTATGATTGATGCGTTCAAACCAGAATATTTTGAATATGCCCCTTATTTATCCTCTTTAACCAAAAGATTCCAATGGGGGGAGCTTGAAATGCCAATTGGACATGAAGGGGGTGTTGAAGTTGTATTTAAAGGCAGTTCAGATAAATTGGCACTTTTTTATAAAAAGAAGAATTCTTCCTTAAAATTTTTAAAATATTTAACTTTTTTAGAGGGGTTTGGAAAAGCTGGAAGATTTGTCATTGATTCTTTAGTTAATTTTCCAAGATTCCTAAAGAGATATGAACTATTCCGAACTGGAAATATCCCTCTTAAGCAACTATGCAAAGTCGAATTTTCTGTGAATAAGCCTTTTTATAAAATGAAAGGTATAGAATATACTTCTTTTGGGGATCTTGATAAAATTGCACATAAATATGGAACAAAAAGTGAGGAGACAATAAAAGCAATAAGAGAATTGGATAAAAAAATTTCAAAAATTCATTTTGATATCCTCTTTTCTGACCATGGAATGATGGACATCCATAAAAAAATTTCTGTTCCCGTTACTGATGATTGCTTTATTGATTCAGATATGGCAAGATATTGGGGAGAAAAACCCAAATTTAGCTCCAAAGATGGAAAATGGATTAATTGGAAAGACAAAAAGTATGGTGAACATATTTTCCTTGCAAATCCAGGGGTATTAATATTCCCAAATTATTGGCAGGGAAAAATCCCTGTAAAAGCTATGCATGGGTATGATGGAAAAAATCCAGAATTAAAAGGAATTTATATTGCAAAAAGAAGCGGAAGTAAAAAAAATATTAAACCTGAAGAATTAAATAGAATCATTAAAGAAATGTTTTATAATGGAAAATAATCTTCTTGAAAATACTTATGAAAACAAGAACTTGCTTACACGAACTTATTTCAAACAAAAAGTTGAAGCAGCAATAAGGCTTGCTAAATTAAAAAAAGATGATATTATCCTGGATTTTGGATGCGGAGCGGGGTGGCTTGAAGAAAGATTAAGAAAGTTTTATATTGTAGGTTATGACATTAACCCTGAAAAAACTTTCATTAAAGATTATAGAACTATGAAACCAACAAAAATTTTCTGTTTGGACGTTTTTGAACATATCTCTCCTGAAGAAATTGAAGAGATAATTCAAAATTTTAAAAAAGTGAACAGCCAATTTGAATTAATTGTCTCAATCCCTACGGGAAATTTTATTTCAAGAAAAGTGAGGAAACTTGTTGGAAAAACGGAAGTTCCAAAAGAGCATATAACTTCCTATGCAGATATCCTTTGTTTATTAAAGAAAAATTTTAAGTTAAAAAAACAGGCGAATTTTTTAACTGTTACAAAGATTTTTGTGTTTGAATATATTGAGAATTAATCATACTCCACCTTATAAATAAAGATTCCATTCAAATTCCCATTCTGTCCTGGGTAAAATAATTTCAAAGTCATTCCATCTTTCTTTACTTCCTGCTTTAAATCAATGGAAGTTAATTGCTTTGTTTCTAGATTGTAAGAAAGAGAAGAATTGAAAAAGGGCATAATTACATAGTTTATTCCATTTTGATTTCCTTTAATTAGCATCCATTCTGGATATTCTTCAAAGGCAGAAGAAACCATCAAGAATTTTGGTTTTTTGTTTAATAAAAACTCTTTAAATCCTTTTTCTCCGTCACTATATTTTACTTCTTTCTCTCCTTGGTGGAGGCTATAATTCATGACGTCATATGGATAAGTAGATCTTTCAGAATAATAAGTGATTTGAGGAAGAGAAGTAGACATTATTACATCTCCGGGATTTGAATTTGCTTTCATCAACTCTCCCGCTTCTTTAACCTCAATATACGAATTCTTTTTTGCCTCAATCATCGACGTTGCTAAAAGGAGATTTGGAACGATTAGCAATATTAAAATTATAAAAACAATAACTAAAGATACTTTTTCATTTAAATGGAAATGCTTGACAAATAAGTTTTCTATAAAAACAAGCGAAGAAACTGCGATTAAAAACAAAAATGGCAATCCTGCAGTAATATATCTTTGTTCTACATAAGAATGTGCCCCCACATAACCCATAAGAAGAAATAAGAAAAATATCCATAAGAAAACAAAAAGTTTATTTTTTAATTCTTGACTTTTTGCTACTTTATCCAGTCCAAGAAATAAATCTCCTAAAAAGTAGAATATCCCAATAAAAAATGCTACTAATACTGGAGTCGATAGCATATAAGGCAAGTCAGTGAAATATTTGAATATTTCTAATGATCTCTGAGCAGTTGCTCCAGAATCTCCAATTTTTAAGTAATAAGACAATATATCTAAAAGAGGGTTCCCATAATGCATTGCATACAATACAAAATGAGGCAATAATATTAAAAAAAAGATTCCACAAGTTATCCATAAATGTTTATTTTTGAATGCTTTCATTTTTTCATTGATAAAAATATAAATTATGAATGCTGGCGCTAACATTAAAGCCTGCATTCTTGTTAATACTGCAAGTGCAAAAATCAAACCGAAGAGGTACAAGAATTTATTTCCCTCTTTTAATACATACCCTTTCCAAAAAAAGAAGGCAGATAATAACAATAAAAATGCAGTTGGAATATCAGTTAATATTCTTCCAGTAAAGAATAAGATAATCCAAGATACGCTTAATGCAAGGGTTGTAAGCAATGCTAATTTTTTATTGAACATTTTAGAAATAAGAAAATATGATACGGCAATTATTCCAGTAGAGCATACAACAATCAAAAATCTTATTCCAATTTCTCCCAATCCTAATTTGAAGAATAATGCCCCTATAAGAGGAAAAAGAAATCCTCTTCTATAATACCAAATGTCCTGTATATTTAATCCTAGCCCCCATCGTTTTGCTGTAGAAAGATAGTCTGCCCCATCCCACCACACGGGCTGGTTCATTGTTTTAAAGAATATCCATAATCTTAGTAGAAATGCTAAAATTAAAAGAACAAAGAAAATTTTGTCATAGTTGTCTTTTATCCATCCAAAGAAAAATTTATTCAGCTTGGATTTCCTCTTTTCAATCTCTTCTTCCATGGTTAATTCATTAATTAAAGGTTTTTATTTGTTTTTATCTTATATAATCTAACTTGCAAAATAATCTTTCTTCAATATCTTTGTGTCTAATTTTACTTTTGCCCAGATGTAGAGCCTTATGAAAAAGAGGAGGATTACCCACATAAATTCTTTCACATTAGAGGAGTATCTTAATGCTTCAAGTGTTCCTCTTTTTACCTCATTTTTAAAGGATTTTACTTTTGGAAAGAATGGAGCATAAGATTCTAAGAATTCATGGGATTTTGCTGAATCAACTTTTTGCTTAATAAAACTCCCGAAAGTTGCTGGATTTTTTACATAAACAATGGCTTCTTCGAGATATTTTACTTTATATCCTTTTTTGATAGTTAAATAGGGGATAATAGAATCTCCTGCAACATTAAGAGGAATATTTCGAGTGAGATTATTTTTAAAAGCAAATAAATAATCTGTTCCTTCTAAAAATTTCCCCTTGCTATTCAATTCCTTTCTAATTGAATGGGCTCCAACTTCAAAAAGCAGATGAGACCAAAAGCCAAACATATTTTCTTTTTTGTTTATTGAAATAGGTCTTCCAATTGCACATCCAACAGCCCCATCGGAAAATTCATTTATTATTTTGCAAATTGAATCTTCTCCGACATAAGCATCTCCTCCAGTAAAAATCCAAATTCTTCCTTTAAGAATTTTAAAAACCGTATTTAAATCAAAACTTTTTCCTTTTCTTGAATTATTAAAAGAAGAAATTTTAAAATTTTTCTTTTTAAATTTGTTTACTATTTCTTCTGTTCTTTTATTTAAATTTAAAACAACTAACTCAAATCGCTCTTTTATCTTATTGTTTAAAACAGACTGAATTGCTTTTTCTGCTATTAACGGATTACCCGACAACGTAAGCACAATAGAAATCATTATATTCTCCCCATTGAATTTAATCTTTGAAGTTTAATTGGAATATGAGTACATCCAACTTCGTTCATTTTTTTAACAAATTTATTTTTATTTTTATTTAAATTTACAAAAAATGCACATCCTCCTGAACCTGCTCCACTTATCTTTCCTGCAATTGCTCCATTTTGCATGGCCGTTGAGTATATTTTATCTGTTTTGGAAGTTAGCAAATTTTTTACTAATTTTAACTTGTTTTCATGTTCAATTCTTAATAATTCTGCAAATTTTCTTATATCCCCTTTAAGCAAAACTTCTCTTGTTTTTGTAACGTTCTCTCTTTTTTCAAGCATAACTTTAATGTCTTCTTCTTTTTTCATTTTCGCTTTCTTTTCCATCTCTTTGTGAATATTTCCGCTGTCTCCTTTTCTTGATTCGAGAAAAAACAGGACAATATTCTGCTCGAGTTTTTTCATTAAAGATTCTGAGAGCCAAAGGGGTTCTATAAATACGTTATTTTTTTTAAATTCAAGATAGTTTATCCCTCCTGAAAAAGCTGCTGCCCATTGGTCCTGATATCCCCCTTTAATACCAAGAGTGATTCTTTCTATTTTATAAGCAAGCCATGCTATTTCTTCTGGAGTAATGTGGGCAATGTTGGTTGTTTTAATCAGTGCTTTTATTAATGAAACAACTAAAGAAGAGGAACCACCCAATCCACTTTTTTCTGGAACATTTGTCCAAACTTTAATGGTTCCCTTAAATTTGGGGGTTATTTCTTTTATTGTTTCTGTGATTAAATTTAATTCTTTTTCTTCTTCCAGATTTTCTATTTTCTTATATTTTTCAGTTTTAAGAAAAACATTTCTATAAAAATAATCAATAAAATTTTGAGGTTTTTCTTCGACTTCACATAAATAGTAATTAGAATCAAGAGTTGCATTAATTAAATTAGTCCACTTTAATATGTCTACATAATAATCTGTGTCTCCCCCATTGCATAAACTTATTCTTACTGGAGCTTTTCCATAGAATTTCATTTGATGAAATATTGCTCTACTAATTGACAAATAGTGTGGTAAACTATCTCGTGAACTTCTTGAATTCTGGGCGTATCAAAACACGGAACAGTTATCTCATAGTCGCAAATAGCTTTTAATTTTCCACCATCTTTTCCTAATAACCCAATAGTAATCATGTTTTTTTCTTTTGCCTTTTTAACTGCATTAATAAGATTTATCGAATTTCCGCTTGTGCTTATTGCGATAAAAACGTCTCCTGGATTTCCGTGGGCTTCTATCTGCCTTTCAAATACGAAATCAAAATTTTTATCATTAGCCCAAGAGGTCAAAACAGAAGTATCTGTAGACAAAGCTAGGGCGCTTAATGCTCTTCTATCATAATAAAATTTGTTAACTAATTCTCCAGAAATATGCTGGGCATCTGCAGCACTTCCTCCATTACCTGCTATTAAAA
>ERZ1292623.5065-Hain-H51-01um-R1-5065-length-10613-cov-8_pt1 | contig 10613 bp, 10 predicted proteins | sample MGYA00564398_ERZ1292623 | MGnify/ENA primary metagenome ERZ1292623 (study PRJEB36523, sample SAMEA6512633) | groundwater metagenome | collected 2019-01-07 | study: AquaDiva: Metagenomics assemblies of 32 groundwater samples
TTGAAAAATGCTTTGAAATGAGTTATTATTAACTCATTAGAAAAACTTGAAATTGTCATCCCAGCGGCTTCAGATTTTTTTCAGAGCCCGCCCGCCCGCCAAATTGGGTTCGGACTAATTTCAGAATACACCACCAGAACAGCCCAAACTACTCCAGGAGTCTCATTCTAGTTCTCGGTCCCACTATTCCATATCCAGTAGTATTTTGATCGCCCGAACAGACAATCCCCTTTTCACATTGATATTTTCTAACTGCAGCCCGGGTAAGAATCCCAAAGTAGCCGGTATTGTTTCCTAGAGCAAGATAACCCGATTTAATTAGGAAATTCTGAAGTTTTATCACATCCGCTCCTCGATGACCCACATACATATTACGAGTAAGAGTGATCCCGCCAGATGTCGTCGTGATTACTGTTGAAGAAATAATAGGTAAGGTTTCAGAAAGACTGGGCGAGCTTACAGCAGATGGCTTAGGAATTGTGCTTTGACCCGCCGGGGTGCCAATATTGATCTTCAAGACACGGACAATAGGATCTTCCCCGTTAATTTGAACCAGAAACATCCTGTTGGTAGCCGGATCAAATGCTCCCCCAGCAAAACCTTGGAAGCCCATGTTCATCTGCCAAATAGCATATGGTCTTACTTCGTATGGTATTTTGGTTCCATTTTTCACCGCTACCAAATCATTCACATCATAAGCCCAAATCTGAAAAACATATGGTGGAGCATTATAACCTCCGCTTCCTCGGCAAGAAGGTTCTCCTATTTCTTTGTAACAGTTTGGTCCAATACCTTGAGTGCCGAAAAACAACAGACTTCTAGTTCCCGAAGGGAAAGCTATCCCCACTATGCTTGTGGTGCAGTTGAATAAACTACTTTGGCCTGTGCAATTTCCAACTTCATTTCCGTATTTGAGATTATTAGTAAGTGTATATCCCAAGATTTCTTTGAATGGCACCGGATCTATAGTCCCTATATCATCTGGATTAAATACAGAAACTCCAGGACCAGTATTCGTCCTACTAATGATAGACAAACAGCAGGCGCCACTTAGAGCCGGGCCACCCAATAATGATTGCCATTCGCTGGGAACGGTAGTCATGTATCTGCCAAGTTTGCCAGGATTAATACCTACCGGCTTATAAAATCCTTTAAAATCATTAGGAACGTTTAAATCAAAGCCTGAAGTACCGATAGTTTCTTTCTGACTTACACTAGCGTCATAGTAAGTGTAGAACCCTACCACCAGTTTGCCCTTATAAGACAAGATAGATCCTAGTCCGTCACCCATTGCAGTCTTTAAGTTACCGTCAGACATATCTTTAAATCCTTGAAGGAGAGTGGCGCGCGGATAATTAATAGTCTTGGAAAACGTAGAGGGAATCTGAACTTGGGCTACCTGTCCTTTATACCAATTATGACCTTGCAGATAGAGACTTTCTCTACCAGAAGCATCTTTATAATATCCGACAGCTTCTCCTCCGTAGCCGAAACGGTAATCACCTTGAGTATATTGAGGTAAGGTAAAGCCTCCCAGATACTCTATATCGGCTTGCTGAACTAAGGGTAAGTTAGTTTGAGCTTGAACTGAATTTAAATTAAAGAAAAAATAAGATGCTCCCAAAATAACCAAGACATGGATAGCAGATTTTCTGTATTTTATTGAAGGTTTTTTGAACATATGTAATATGTAATATAGTTGTCGTAGAATACAATACCATACACTAATTTGATGAATAAAAAAGCTTTAGTGATAGTGGGCCCCACTGCTTCTGGGAAAAGTGATTTGGCTGTAAAGCTAGCGAAGAAGTTTAGGGGAGAAATAATTTCAGCTGATTCCAGACAAGTTTATAGAGGTCTCGATGTTGGTACCGGCAAGATTACCAAGAAGGAGATGCAAGGCGTTCCCCACCATCTCCTTGATGTAGCGAATCCTAAAAAGCAATTCACTGTTTTTGATTTTCTAATGTTAACAAATCAAGCGATCGCAGAAATTGTTAACAAAAAGAAACTTCCGATAGTTGTTGGGGGCGCAGGATTTTATATTGATGCATTGGCCGGCGCCGCTACTTTCCCCGATGTGCCGCCGAATAAAGAATTGCGTAAAAAATTGGAAAAGAAATCTGCAAGTGAATTATTCGGAATACTTAAGAAAAAAGACCCGCGCAGAGCTAAGATTATAGACCCACACAACAAAGTACGTTTGATTCGCGCATTAGAAATCGTCGAAAGGTTAGGCAAAGTCCCGCCTATTCTCAAGTTTTTAAGAACATTAGAATATAAATTCATATACATTGGATTAAAACCTGATAATCTACGAGGTATAATAGGGAAAAGAGTTAAAAAAATGTTTAAAAACGGACTTCTCGATGAAATAAAAAGATTAAAGAAATCAGGAGTTACAAATAAGAGATTAAAGGAACTTGGTTTTGAATATTGGAATCCGACGGAAGAAAGCGTAATAAGGGAAAGTATAAATTATGCTAAGCGGCAAATGACCTGGTTCAAACGCAATAAAAAGATTGAATGGTTTACCCCGAGCGCAGTCGAGGGATTGAATCAAAAAGAATATAAGGCAATAGAGAGATATGTTAGGATAGCCCTAAAGGGCGATTAGTTAAGTGGTATAACTTCGGTCTCCAAAACCGATGTCCGAGGTTCGATTCCTCGATCGCCCGCCCTAGGCCTTCTTTTCTTTATAAACCGTATGCTTTCTAACCAGAGGATTATACTTTTTGAATTCGAGCTTTCTCTCGACTGACTTCTTATTCTTGCGAGAGTAATAAGTGTGCCCTTTACCGGCACCCTTCTCGTCCCCGACGGAGACCAATTTGATCAGATGATCCTGTGACATCCAAACTAGATTACCTTAAATCCCAAGTTTTGCAAGTGCAACGTAATAGAGGACGTTAGAACTGAATTAATGAAAGCCGCCCGGAAAGCTGGAGGGCTTCCACGGACGGCTTAGTGCTGAACGAACACTTTACTCGGAGACGACTTCGGCAGCCGCCTTCTCCTGAGCTTTCTGGAGAGAGCTGGCGTTTAGAAGACGTTCGACGTCGAGAACCTGAGGATCCTTGACCTCGAAGACTTCACGGCTGACCACGTCCTTGTAACGGACGCGGTGCCCGGTGTCATCGTCGTCCCAGCCAGAGGGTCGTACACAGTACGACCAACCGATCCGAGCACTGATCTCGATCGTCCCACCGAGAGTCTCGGGGAAAATCGCATTGACAATCTCTCCGAGAACGGTTGGCCCGACATCCTTCCAGTCGAACGCATCTCCGATGGCAACGTCGATCTCGTAAGTGCTGATCGATCCGCCAGTGACTCCAGGAATCGCCGCGAGACGATCCTTGAGAGTCTTGACGTGTTCGCTCAGCTTGTTCTTGGAGAACAGACTGAAGGAACGATACGCGCTGTCGCCCCATCCGTACTTCTCGTCGCCCTCCATCACTTCACGAGTGACGTGGTAGGTGCGACGGGTTGGGTTGGGGTGTTGCTCGACCTTTACGTGTGGCTTAATGTCAGTCACCTCGAACTCCTTTTCTAGGTAAGATTGCCTGATATCTGTTTCAAGAATAGCATGTTGCTAATATCTTGTCAAGTGTGCGCCGGGCAGGATTCGAACCTGCGTAGGCCTAAGGCCGCCAGATTTACAGTCTAGTGCGATTGACCACTCCGCCACCGACGCAATTCGGTTATTCTAATAGAAATTACCCATGGTTGCAAAAAACTCTGTGTTAAAATAATTTCATGAATAAAAATCCATTTTTGCACGCCCTAGGAGCAGCACTCTACATTGTGATCACTGTTTTTGTGATCGATAGTTTCAAATCTTTCGAATTCCGCGACACTCTCCTGGTGCCAATGGTGATGCTTAGTCTCTTTGTCATTTCGGCCGCGGTGATGGGTTACCTTTTCCTCTCCCAGCCCTTGCAACTCTACTTCGATAATAAAAAGTGTGGGGCCATCACCTTTTTTGGAAAAACTGTCGCCTCCTTCGCTGGTCTTGCTCTCATCTTGGTAGCTCTTCTCTTCTACCCTTTCTAGACTTTTTAAACGAACACCCCGGTCCTGCTAGCGGCAGGACCGGGGTTAGCCTGAAGGGCGTCTGGACTTCTTCAGCATGTACTCACGATGGCTCCGAGAATACAGAGGAAAAGGATGGTGATGAACGCTTTCCCATGATCCAACCTCATCGTGGGAGTATTCACTTGTGGCCTCCTCCTCCACTTTACTTAATCTATATAAATAGTAAAGTTTTAAAAGATTGTAACTCCTGAAAGGAGAAGCTATGAGGCTTGCTATTGCGACACTGTTGGCTCTACTCACACTGACCGCCCCGGTCCAGGCTCAGGAAGAAGTCACGAGAGAGATGAAAGTAGAGGCTGCCCGAGCCTTCGTGACAGGTCAGTGGGTCGATCGTTCCCTCATCGGCAGGGCCAATCCCCTATTCGAGAGCTCTTATCTGACCCAGGATTGCGTGGCTACTATCACCAACGCGACAAGAGAGACTCCACGCGGACTCCTTTTCGGCATGATGAAGACAAATAAACAGGTCTTCATCTTCGAAGAGGAAGGTCGTACAGTTTACCTCAACGCCACCGTGGGAATTTCCTTCGACAAGTTAGGAGAGCTTAAGAAGCTCGACCCTGCCTTTACCGAATGTGTACAGCAGGTGCGGGAGCGTAAGGGCTTCCCCAAGAAGTATTTACATCTTTTCCTCGGCTTCCACGGCGTTCAGTAATGTGGTATAGTTTGTAAGGACGTTCTTGGGGATTTGGGAAATCCCCGCATATATAGAGCGTCCACACCTGCCAGCCTGGATTCTATTGGCCCTTTAGCAGGGGGCCACCGGGCTAAAAGTTTTACCGCAATTCACCTTCCACACCTTGCCCGAGCCATTAGGCTCGGGCCTTGCCTTTTTAATTATTTTAAAGCTGGCGTTTTCCTAGCGAAGAGAGTCTTAGGGCCCGAGCGAGCATTCTTTCTCACGTCGAAAGTGAATTCTTCACCCGCGAGGCTGACCGAGATCGTACCGCCGGAGAGTACTTTGTTCTCAATCATCATCGAAGCTATCGGATTAAGGATCTTTTCCTGGATCAAGCGCTTCAGAGGCCGAGCGCCATATTGCGGGTTATAGCCTTCTTTGCTTAAGAGTTCAATCACCGAGTCGCTGACTACCAGTTCGATCTCCTTCTCGGCCAAACGCTTCATGACGGTCTCAATCTGGATCTTGACAATCTCTCTCAAAGCTTCTTTAGAGAGAACGTCGAAGATAATAGTGTCGTCGAGACGATTAAGAAACTCGGGACGGAAATGTTCCTTGAGAGTGGAGAGCACTTTCTCCTTGACCCCTTCGTAGTTATCCTTTTCGCCCTTGGAGAAGCCGATGGACTGCATCTTGTCGATGTATTGGGCGCCGATATTCGAAGTCATAATGATGACCGTGTTTTTGAAATTAATCACCCGTCCCTTGGCGTCCGTGAGCCGACCATTATCGAGAATCTGGAGCAGGATATTGAAAACTTCCGGATGCGCTTTCTCTATCTCGTCGAAGAGAATGACGGAGTACGGCCTGTGACGGACGGACTCGGCAAAGCTCGAACCTTCTTCGAAGCCCACATAGCCCGGCGGCGCGCCGATAAGCTTCGAGACCGCATGCTTCTCCATAAGTTCAGACATATCGATTCTTATAAGCGCCTTTTCGTCATCGAACATGAACTCCGCCAATGCTTTGGTGAGTTCAGTCTTGCCGACACCAGTGGGACCAAGGAAAATGAATGAGCCAATCGGACGATTCGGGTCGGAAATGCCGGCGCGGCTTCTCTTCACAGTGTCCGCGATTTTCCTTACCGCCTCACCCTGGCCCACGATGCGCTGCTTAAGAAATTCTTCCATCCTGGCAAGTTTCTGCGCTTCTTCCTCGAGCATGCGGTAGACCGGAATACCGGTCCAGCGGGAAACGATTGAAGCGATATCGGAAGCGGTGATTTCCTCTTTGAGAATCCTTCTCGAGCTTTGGAGTTTCTTCAAGCGCTTCGACTTGGCTTCCAATTCACGTTCCAAGGCGGGAATACGTCCATAGCGGAGCTCCGCAGCGCGCGAGAGATCCGTGCGTGCTTCGGCCGCCGCCGCTTCAAGGCGCATGGTCTCGAGTCCCTTCTTGATTTCCTTGATTTCACCGACAGTCTCCTTTTCATTCTTCCACTTAAGCTCGAGCTCACTGGTCTCCTCGTGCAGGTCCGCCACGGTCTTGTCTATTTCCTTGAGACGCGCCTTCACTTTCGGCGATTTGGCCTCTTTCTTGAGCGCTTCCTTCTCAATCTCCAACTTCATGATTTTCGAATGGGCTTCCTGAAGCACCGGTGGCATGTTTTCTAAGGAAATCTTGAGATAGGAAGCCGCTTCATCTATAAGGTCTACCGCCTTGTCCGGCAGAAACCGGTCGGTTATATAGCGGGAAGAAAGGGCAACTGCCGCCTGGATGGCGTCATCGGTGATGCGTACGCCGTGATAAAGCTCATAGCGCTCCTTAAGGCCACGCAATATCGTCATAGCGTCGTCGGTGGAAGGTTCTTGCACGTAGACCGGCTGGAAGCGACGCGTCAAAGCCGGGTCCTTCTCGATATGCCGCTGATACTCGCGCAAGGTCGTAGCACCGATGGCCCGCAAGTCGCCTCTGGCAAGCGGTGGCTTAAGCATATTGGAAGCATCCATCGAACCCTCCGCGGCTCCGGCGCCGACAATAGTATGAATCTCGTCGATAAATAAAATAACTTTGCCGTCCGACTTCTCTATATCCTTGATGATATTTTTCAAGCGCTCTTCGAACTCGCCGCGATATTTGGTGCCGGCGATGAGAAGTCCCAAGTCGAGCGAGACTAGTTCCTTATCGCGCAGAGATTCCGGGACGTTGCCGGAAGCGATGCGCAGGGCAAGCCCTTCGGCTATGGCCGTCTTTCCGACGCCCGCCTCGCCGATAAGAATCGGGTTATTCTTGGTCCGGCGCGAGAGAATCTGGATGATGCGGGAAATTTCATCATCGCGGCCTATGACGGGGTCGAGTTTGTTGTTCTTGGCAAGTGTCGTAAGAGAACGGGTGTATTTTGTAAGCGATTTCAGCTTCTTGGATTCTTTCGGTTCGTAAGGAGAAGTCTTCTTTAGTTCTTCTAAGACTTTGAGCACGGTTTGCCGGTCGATTTTAAACTTAATGAGAAGCTCCCGCGCCTCTCCGGGCACATCGAGCGCCGCAATAAAGAGATGCTCCGTGGAGACAAACTCGTCTTGGAGCGACTGCGCCACCTTGTTTGATGTTTCTATGGCATGAGCCAGTTCCGGCGTGAGATATATCTGATACGAAGGAGAAATGGTCTGGCTCGCTTCCGGGCTTTCGATGGATTCGAGCACGGTGTCGGTAAGCATGATGGTATCGACATCCATCTTGTCGAGAATGGAGACGACTATAGACTCCTCCTGGAGAAGAAGCGCGGCCAGAAGATGGATTGGGTTGACGTGATTCTGACCACGTTCTATGGCAAGCTCATGCGCTTTGCGGATAACCTCTTTGGCCTTGGTGGTGAAGTGATTAAATGGTTGCATAGTTCAATTTTATCATATTTTGGACGACGCGACAAAAGATTTTTACCGCTTCTTTTATATCTTTTTCGGTTGTCTCACGACCGAGGGAAATGCGGACCGGTGTCTCGGGCGGCTCCGGTTTGTTTGAATTACAGGCGGGACCGGCAGAGACCAGAAGCCCTTCCCGGTCGAGAGCAAGCACCAGAAATTCGGGAAGAATGCTAGGAATGGATATGTTGATTATGTTGGGTAATACTCTCTCAACTTGCGCTTGCGGAAGAGAATTTTGAATATTTTCGGCAAACCGGGCACTCAAGGATTCTAGACGTTTGTACTCTCTTTCTCTATCGCGCACGGCGATTTCAAACGCTTTGGCAAATCCGGCAATCAAAGGTACTACGGGAGTGCCGAGAGGCGGCAACTTTAATGATACGCCTCTTCTTATAACCAAAGCGCCAATGCCTTTGGGCCCGTAGATTTTGGCCGAATCAAGAGTTAAAAGGTCGCAAGCGAGCGCCTCAAGACCGACATTAAAATATTGCGCTGTTTGCGAAGCATCAATATGTAGGAGCGGGTATTGGGGATTATTTTTCTTTCTTTCTTCGCGAATCTTACGACCAAGCTTATTGTCCGGGACATGACTTGAGACAAGAGTGGTCTCCGCTCCAGTAATACCTTCCGCCGCCTCTGATACAGACGGGTGAGAATCTTCTTCGACAATTATGCGGCCCGGCTTTACTCCCCTTACCGCCCACACGTTTGCTTCCGTTCCGCCGGAGGTGAAAATAACGCCTTCTGCTCTGGCTCCGGTGAGTTCTGCTATTCTCCTTCTAAACTTACCAACTTCCAACTTAACTTTTAGCCCTTCTTCGTAGATGGCGTTGGGGTTATAAAACTCTTTAGAGAAATATTTCTCCATCTCTTTTCTCACTTCCGGTAATACTGGAGTCGCCGAAGCGTAATCGAGAAAAATCCTTTTATTGCGGAAAAGTTCCATATGCACATATTAGCTAAATATGATAAGGTAGCAACACTATGGCAGAATCTCGTCCACCGGTAGTGGGAATTTTCGGGCACATCGACCACGGCAAGTCGACGCTTCTTGATTACATCCGGAAAACAAATCTTACCGAGAAGGAAGCGGGCGGCATTACCCAACACATCAGCGCTTATGAAATTACGAGGTCGGACAGCAAGCGCATGACCTTTATCGACACGCCGGGGCATGAGGCCTTCGCAAACGTGCGCACCCGCGGCGCCTCGGTTGCAGATATAGCGGTGCTTGTGGTATCCGGCGAAGACGGGGTCAAGCCGCAAACGCTTGAAGTCTATAAATACATCAAGGAAAGCAGCATTCCATATATCGTAGCCATCACCAAGATGGATAAGCCGGGAGTAAACTTGGAGCGCGTTAAACAAAATCTAGCGGAGAACGAGATTTATGTCGAGGGTTATGGCGGCAATATTTCTTGCGTTCCTCTTTCAGGGAAGACTGGCCAGGGTATTGATGAACTTCTGGATATTATCTCTCTTCAGGCGGAAATCCTAGGCCTTGTGGGCGAGCCGGACATGCTCGGGTTCGGCGTCATTATCGAGAGCCGGCTTGACCCTAAGAGAGGCATTGCGGCGACAGGTATTATAAAGAACGGCACTGTGCGCCGAGGCACATTCAGCGGCTCGGGCACCGCAGTGGCTCCGATACGGCTTCTCCTGAATGCAGCGGGCGAGGCGGTCGAAGAATTGCCGCCATCGAGTCCGGTGCAGATAATCGGCTGGGATAAGATGCCGCCCATCGGCCGGGAATTTAAAACTTTTTTGAAAAAGGAAGAAGCAATTGAATACGCAAGAATTCAAGATGAGGGACTGAATCTTCATGATGTGAAGATTCAGAATGTAAATAAAGAAGACATGGCCATATTGCCACTTATTATCAAGACGGATACGGCCGGAAGCGGAGAAGCTATAGAAAATGAATTAAGAAAACTCTCAAGAGAACGGATAATTCCTAAAGTGATAATTTCCGGCGTGGGTTCCGTTAATGAAAACGACGTCAAAACGGCGCTCGCCACTCCCGGGGCAGTCATTTTGAGCTTCAACGCAAAGGTGGACGCTCCGGCGAAAGCATTTTCGGAGCGTTCGGATATAAAGATTTTCCCCTTCAGTGTTATTTATGAATTGACGGATAAGGTGGCGGAACTGCTTTCCGAACGCGAGCCGAGAGTAGAAATAGAAGAAGTGGCGGGTACCGCTAAAGTTTTGAAGCTCTTCTCGACCGCCAAGGGTAAGCAGGTTCTAGGCGCGCGAGTGGTCTCTGGGAACATTGTGCGCGGAGCCATGGTAAAAATTATCAGGAGAGAAGCCGAAATTGGTAAGGGCAGAATCAAAGAGCTTCAGCAGGCCAAATCTTCGGTGGATTCCGTAAGTGAAGGCGGAGAATTCGGCGCCATGGTCGAGAGCAAGATGGAAGCCGTCCCAGGAGATATGATCCAGGCCGTTTCCTTAGTGACTAAATGAAAGAGATAAAAAAAGAGATTATTACGGAAATTCTCCATCGGTTGGCTTCTGAGTTCGCGTTTGAAGTTGGGAGTTCTGCTTCGATGCTTACTATAACCCGAGTTGAACTTTCGCCTACCGGCAAAGAGGTAAAGATATTCTTCACTACCCTGCCGGAAGACCAAGAGGATACGGCTTTGAAGTTTTTAGAGAGAAAAACGCCCAAATTCTACCGTTATATCCGAAACGAATCCCGCATCGGCATAATCCAACATGTTGATTTTAAAATCGATTACGGTGAACGGAACAGGCAAAGATTGGATGAATTAGGGAAAGAAGAATAAGATAAATAAAAAGCGGGTATGGTTTAGTGGCAGGACGCGACCTTCCCAAGGTTGAAGCGGGAGTTCGATTCTCCCTACCCGCACCATTTAGGAATTTGCAAGTTTTGGGACACGGGGCCGCCTGCGGCGGCCCCGTGTCCCAGTCAGGAGGAGTGTTCACTCCTGTTACGAAGAGTTTCGCCAACTCATAAG
>ERZ1292623.807-Hain-H51-01um-R1-807-length-31938-cov-7_pt2 | contig 10612 bp, 14 predicted proteins | sample MGYA00564398_ERZ1292623 | MGnify/ENA primary metagenome ERZ1292623 (study PRJEB36523, sample SAMEA6512633) | groundwater metagenome | collected 2019-01-07 | study: AquaDiva: Metagenomics assemblies of 32 groundwater samples
GGCTGACTAAGCAGAACTTCAGTGCCTTCACTTTTTTCCTTATTACGTCTTCCATGTTTTATTTGTATTCATCATTTATTTTATCATAAATTTTCCATTTTTTTGAATAGTTAGATAATTTTTGCTTGGCTAACCATTTTTTTAATTTTTTAGCATTTTCATTTAAAGGTTCACTCTCGATTAATAAATATCCAAAATATGCCTTTATTGAATTTAAATCTTTATTTTCATAAATTTTTACAGCCATTTCTTTATTAAGATTTATTCCGGAAAAAGTTAGATTCATAGAACCAAGAATTGCATAATTTTTTTTAATAAACAATTTAGAATGAAGATTATTAACTGCAAAAAGAAATAAATTTCTTGATATATTCTCTTCATCTAATTTCTTAAAAAAGTCTTCTATGTAATCTTTTTCTTTATAATTAGTATCATCTGTTATTAATATAATTTTTCTATCCAAATCAAGTTCTAAATTTATAAGTTGAAATATATTTGCAGGTATTTCTTGAGGGTCAAACAATTTAGGCTCCGAGAAAAAAGGAGATATTAATACCATTAATCCGTTTTCATACTTATCACTAGATAAGAAGAGATTGCCAATATTCTCCTTTAATTTTTTTCCAAATAATATTTCGTTTGTCATCATCATTCGTATTTGTTTTTTAGTTCAAACGTAGTGAGTATATGCATAGCAAGCAATTCATCAACTAAGAGCTTGAAAGCATACGAAACTTCAACTGGCTCAACATCAGTGCTTCCTGTTATAGGATCATATGTTTTATTCCTAATTCTGTCTTTAATTGCAAAATAACCACTCTGTGTAGAAATATACAAAGTTGTTTTGTCAGAATCATATCTCTCTTTTAGCAACAAGGAAGCTCCGTGCGCTACAAGTGCCTGCTGCTCCATTTCTCCCAATCTCAAAGCCCCTCCACGAGCCCTTCCCTCTGTCGGCTGCCTTGTCAATAATGCAACTTTCCCAGAAGCACGGGCATGTATTTTGTTGCTAACCATGTACTTCAGCTTCAAATAGTATATAGTTCCAATGTAAATCTTAACATCTAACTTCTTTCCTGTCACTCCGTCGTACATTGTCTCTTTTCCGTCATATCTAAATCCAAATTCCTTTAAACTTGCCTCAAGCTGCTCAACAGGAGTTCCTGAAAACGGAGTCCCATCAATAATCTTTCCTGTAACTGCTGCAGTCTTCCCAGCCAAAAGCTCAATTAAATAGCCAACAGTCATTCTGCTCGGAATTCCGTGAGGGTTGAAAATTAAGTCGGGCTTTATTCCATTTACTGAAAAAGGCACATCTCTTGAGTCAGCCAGCATTCCAACCACTCCTTTCTGCCCGTGCGGAGTTGAAAACTTGTCTCCAATTTCAGGGATTCTGGAATCTCTTATTCTCACTTGCGCAATTTTATTCCCATCACCATCTGCAGTGACAAAAACAGCGTCGACAATTCCTTTTTCCTCCTGCCTTATTACTGTACTTGCCTCTTTCTTGGCTTGAATGCTGATGTCTTTCGCCTCTGACAAGAATTTAGGAGGAGTAACTTTACCAATCACCACATCTCCAGAATTAACATCTGCTTCAGGATAAGCAATTCCATCATCTTCCAGAAACTTATAAGACGCCTCTGTTCTATAGCCGGCAATATCTTTATCAGGAACAAGTATCTCGTCTTTCAGTCCTCCTGTGTATTGCAGTTCAGTCGCCTTATAAGGCCTGAAGTAAGTGCTTCTTCCCATTCCTCTGTCAACACTTCCTTTATTAAGAACAACCGCGTCTTCAACATTATATCCCTCATAAGGCAGAATTGCAACAACAAGATTCTGTCCAGAAGGATAAACTTCTAATGTATCGTAAATAAAACTTTTAACTAAAGGATGCTGCGGATAATGCAATATAGAAACATCAGTATCTAATCTAGTTAAATAATTTGCGGCATAAATTCCCAATGATTGTTTGAGAGTTTTGCTCCCTCTGTTCAATCTTGAAGATTGGTCATGGTTGGCATAGGGCACCAACGATGTTATCAAACCAAACACATCAATGCTGTCAATCTCAAGATGGGTATGTTTGTCTGTTATTTCTTCAGGAGTTAAGGAAACAAAGGCATCTTCTTCTTCAGCAGCATCTAAATATTCTATAACACCTTCTTTTACTAAGTCGCTCCAATTAATTTTTCCTTCTTCAAGCAGAACTAAATGTTCATCTTTCAGCATGCTTGCTCCATTCTTCACAATAATTAATGGTCTGAGAACGCGCCCAATTTCAGTAGAAATAATTATAGCCCCTGCCTCACTTAAACTTCTCACACTTAATTCTGGCGGGAACTCGCCCTTTCTTCTTGCTTCTCTTATATTTTGTACAAATTCTTCAGATTTTAGAGCAAACCCGATAAATCTTCCGTTGAAAAATATGTCTCTTCCATTTTCTTTGTTTAAGCCAAGAATCTCAAACTTCTTTATCGCTTCTTTCTCGTCAAACTGCACAGCTGTTGACACCCTGCTCAATATAGCTAAATTTTTTCTTAATCCAATTTCAGTTCCTTCAGGCGTTTCAGTAGGGCAGAATCTGCCATAATGTGTCGGATGCAGTGTTCTTGCCATGAAATTCTCCTGCTCGTCAGGCAGCATGCTTGAAACCCTTTGCAATTGCGACAACATATCTAAGTAATTCGTCTTCTGCAGGTTCTGAGTCACTCCTGTCCTCTCCCCAATCCAGCTTCCGGTAGCAATAGCGCTTTCAACCCTTTGCGTAAATAATGTTGATTTAGCAACAGTTTTTATAGAATAAAATTTCTTTCTTTTCATAACTTTTTGTAATGAGTATTGTATATCTCTGATTAAAATGCTTAAATTAACTCTGAACAAATCAGCCAATAAATCTCCTGTAAGCTTAACCCTTTTGTTTGCGTAATGGTCTTTGTCTGTCCTTAAATTATCATTGTATTTTGCATTAATGAATTGCTTGACTAACTTGCACAGTGTAATTGCTTTTTCTTCTCTTGCTGCCTTACCAAGTCCTATATGAGGCAATAAAAAATTGTCAATTCTCTGCTTTGTTCTGTCTAAAATTTCTTTTTTTGTTCCTTGAATGTTAGATTTTTCAGCAATATGCAATAAAGCGTCATCTGGGCTTTGAATAGAAGCAAATTCATACAAGTTAACAATTATTGAGTCATCTTCTTTGCCAATATGCTTAGCAATATCTGCCTCCTTTATCATTCCGTTTGCTTTTAATAGAACAACAGCAGGAATATTTTTGAATCTGCTGAAAGTCACTTCAATAATTCCCTCGCTTGTTTCTGTTACCGATGTAGGTATTCTATAAGTCCCTCTTTGCGAAAACAATCTTAGCATCAACCCCTGCCTGCCTTCTTCCAAAAACGGCTGATTCGACGCTAAATCTTCTGCCATCACCATAACTCTCTCATTGCCGTTAACAATAAAATACCCGCCAGGGTCAAGAGGGTCAATATAATTGGCGATCAATTCCTCCTTGTTCATTCCAAAAGTATTGCAAATAGAGCTTCTTACCATAACAGGAATTCTTCCTATCTCAACTTCCCCACTATCACTCTGCTCCCCGTACTTAACATTTAACTCAACAAAAATAGGCGCAGAATAAGTCAAACTTCTCAACCTCGCCTCTGTAGGAGTAATTGGATTCGTGCTTCCATCAGCCTCAATAACATCCGGCTTTCCAATCCTTATCTTCCTCAATGTAATTTCAACCTCTTCCCTATCAATTGTTTCGTTAACCTCCTCAACTATCTGCTGCATCCTATTTTGAATAAAATCATTAAAGCTCCTTATATTGCTTTCAACTAAAGAATGTTGCTCTAAATATTTCTTAACAAGCAAATGTTTGTCTTTCATATTACAACGCGATAATAAGCCCTAGTTTTTCCGTCGACCTCTCTTTCAATTTTTATTATATCTCCTCTTTCACATCCTTCTGGAACAACAGGATCACTCGCCTTTATCTTCGGTAATTGCGAAATTGAAATTCTGTATTTGTCTAAAACTGCCTTTAATTCGTCTGCTTTAAGTTTGGAATGTTTGGGCTGTAGGATGTGCATGGCAAGGCAATGTAATTATTGTTAAAGGTTAACAATTCTCTACAAAAAATGCTTTTTAAACCTTTCTATTTCCGTCGCTATTTTACGGACGGATCATTATTTACAGAATTATAAACAAAATCAGGATTTGCCTCTCCTACATCATAAATAACATAGCTTTCATAAACATCCCTGCTTGATTTAGATAATATTTCTAAAAACTCATCCAGACTTTTGGCAACAGGCACCTGAACATCTGTTTCATTAATTCCTATAGAGCCATATTTTCCCTCGTGGGTTTTGTATAGAAAGATAGCGTGCCCAAAGCGCTCTTCTGTATAACCAATGCGAGGCATGGGAATAATAGTATATCCTCTTAACTGAAGAATATAGGACGGATATCCATTGTCGCTAAGCAGTCCAGCCGCAGCCAGTGCAGCAGCATCGCAGTCAACAACCTTATTTTCATGGCTTTCTTTCAAGGATTCCCAGAAATCTCCGCCATATCTCTGCTTATCAATCTCCTTCCCGCCATGAGTCAGCACTTGAGTGCAATAAATTGCCGCATCTTTTGGAGTGTTAATCTGCCCAATCAGCACTCTATAGTCATGCTGCGCAAGCATTTCAATACGCGCAATATCTTCCGGACTAAATTCATCAGCACTAGCTGTATCATCTGAAGAGACAGACGCTGAAACTATTTCCTCTTCCCTGACTGTGTAATCCTTATCATCGTTTAAAGAACCAAGAGAGACAGAAGCCGCAGCTAATAACGCCACCAACCCCTCTCTTCTCATCTTAACAATAATTCTTCTGTGTTTATAAAATTCTCCGTTCTGCAGGATATAAATAATTATGGCCCCGACGCCCACTAGACTTTTTGGTTAAATTTTGGAGCAGTTGTATGTACAAACTTTGTACAACCTTTCCAAGACAAAAAGGCTTTATAAGGATTGTCGAGAACGGGTATATATGCATTATATAGAAGCTTTTAAAAATAGAGCTTATATCAGTTTTTATGGATCTTGTTAAAACTATAACTGCAATATTAGAAGATGATGTCGTTCGAGAAAGAGCACAGCGAGTTTTAAATGGTAAAAGGAGACGTCTTATGGGGATAGTACATAGAAGCGATGGAAGAATAGTATCAGAATTACTTGATAAAAAAGTTCGTGCTGGAGAGATTTCTGGGCTACCAGGCTCTATATTTCACCATGATGAATTTCACCCTAAATTTCCTATCCGCAGGCTTTATGAGCTTTTATCACATGAAGACCTAGTAAACCCAATGATTTTTCCATATATGAAAAGAGAGTGGTATTGGGGGGCAGGGGGCGATATAGGCGAAAGAATGTTTTGGAACACGGCGGATGTATTTATAAAGGCATTAAAGGGATTTGATCCTAAAGGTGAAGCTTTGGTTCTTGTTGCTGACTGGAGTCCTCACCCAGCATTTAAGCTTGCTCCGGAGCTGAGAGGCAGACCTTCTTTTTCGGAAATCACAAGAAAACTATATCTGACTCCTCCAGCTTATGCAACTCTCAATAGATTAGCGCACGAAGAAATAAGTCACCCGAGATATAAATTAACTCAAGGACAAACGACATACGCATTTTTGAGAGCAATGCGCTCACACCCAGAAAGCGATAATGATATGAGCTTCGTTCTTGTTTCCCAGAAAGAACCTTTTCCTTTCAATCTAGAGCCTCACGTGGTTATGAAAGATTTAAGGTGGTCGGGAACAGTGGGAAGCCCCATTAAATCTGCGCCGATTCCAATTCCAGAGCCTTACACAACACTTAGAGGGTTTTACAACCCTACAGAGAAATTAGTAAGTATTCACAGGTCAGATAGCCGAGACGACTTAATGTAAATTTTACCTATGAAAGCCGTTTATTAAGCGACTTGTATAAAACCTGTATATGCCACTGCTCCAAAATTTAACCAAAAAGCATCATGGCCCCGACGGGAGCTGAGCATTAACGCTACAATCAGCATGCTACCGATGCATAATATTCGCAGTAGTATCAAGTAAATCCTTACACAAGTTTTCTATCATCTCTAATTGGTCTTTATTTTTAACCTTAAGGTCAACGCCATAAGTGTAATCTTCTCTCAATTCAATAACACTATCATCGTGATTATTTTGCTCTTCTTCATATTTCATATATTCAATAATTTCTGGTTTAAGCGATATTTTTCCTTCTTCTTGTAAGGATTCTATTAAGGCGATTGTGCAAGTTTGGTTTTTTGACTCATAACCGAATTTTGTCGCAATAGAAAGAAGGCAATGATATAAAGAATAGAAACCCATGCTTATTGCTATATCTGAAAAATCTTCTTTCCGCAATAATTGTAAGGCTTTAAGATAATGGCGGGCTTTATCTATATGTTGAAGTGCTAGCTTTTGATTCGGCTCTATTTTGCGTAAACCTCTATGCCGTAGCTTCTTTTTCTGTTTTCTGCATTCTTCCAGCTCTTTCTCTGCTTTCTTTAAGCACCATTCACAATGTTTAGAAGCTTGCGAACTCATTTAATACCTCCATATATTTATCATATCCATGCAATACAATGGCAGTTTTAATTATTTCGATTAGTGTTTCATTGCGTGCTCTTAAATTTTTTAGAAACTCTTCCTTCGTAGCTTGCAACTCATGAACTTTCTTAGGTAGAAGCGATTGAATGTCTTTAATTTTTTTGAGAGTTTCTTTCATATCTTCTTTGTCCTGCACAATAAAAATATCAATATCTTTCGCTTGTCCATAGTTTCTGCTTGCAGACCCATAAAATAAGACAATTTCCGCGCTTGCGTAAATAAACTTAAACTCTTCCTTCCATCGCTCATATTGTTTTGCTTCATTAACCAATGCAAACCCAATAAGCTTCTTAGCCAGTTCTTCTTCAATATTTATCTTATAAATAATAGATTTTCCAATTCTTTTACTTAAGATAATATTCGCTTTCTCAAAACGCTTTAGAAGCTTCATAGTGCCAACTTGGGTTATGCCCAACTGCTTGCTCAGTGAATTAGCATTATGAAAGTGCGTAAAATCCTTGTATATCGCAAGCAAGGCTTTCTGTTCTGTTTGAGTAAGTTCTATCATAGTATAACTCAGGGTTATGATATCATAACTAGGAGTTAGTTTATAAATCTTTTGCATTGTTGGAATTGGCTCCTATAGACTGATTTTGTTGCTCTTCAAGAAACTGCTGCAATCGTTGCATCCATTCAGATTTAAACTGTGCGGTTTTGCTCTATGGCCCCGACGGGATTTGAACCCGCGACACCTAGCTTACTTCTGTCTTCTGTAGTAAAAGGCTAGTACTCTAACCGGACTGAGCTACGGGGCCGTAGCTCAAGAAGATTTTCGCGCTATTTAAAGTTTTCATTGACTTTTCTCTCAATCATGTCAGCAGTCATCGCCCCGACGTTTTTATCCACAACCTCTCCATTTTTAAGAAATAAAGTCGTGGGTATAGACATTATCCTGTAATGCGAGGCTAATTCATATTCAGCATCAACATCAACTTTTCCAAACTTAACATCTTTAAGCTTTTCAGCAGCTTTCTTGAAATGCGGCTCCATTATCTTGCACGGACCGCACCATTCCGCTCCATATTCAATAACTGCATTTCCCTTAGAAACAAAATCATCAAATGTTTTTTTCGTTAGCTCTTTTATCATACCAGCGATTTTAACTTTGATGCTTAATAAAGTTTATTATAATCAATTCCTCTATTATAGAATGAATAAAGAACAGCTAATTCAATATTTGAAAAAGCAGAGTTTTCCAGAGCAAATAATAAAAGCATTTGAAAAAATAAAAAGAGAGGACTTTGTGCCAGAAAATTATAAAGAGCATGCCTACGAAGATGCTCCAATTCCAGTCGGATACGGAGCAACAACATCCCAACCATACACAATTGCATTTATGCTGAATTTATTAGAATTGAAAAAAGATAAAAACCAGAAAATTCTTGAAATCGGCTCTGGTTCTGGATATGTCTTAGCATTATTAGAAGAAATAACCAAAGCCAAAATTTATGGAGTTGAAATAATAAAAGAATTAGCAGAAAGCTCGCAAGAAATTTTAAAAAAATACAAAAATATAACAATAATTAATAAATCAGGAAAAAATGGCTTGCCTGAAAATGCTCCATATGACAGAATTTTAATTAGTGCAGCCTGCCAGGATTTAGAAACCGCAAGAAAATTAACAAGCCAGTTAAAAGACAATGGCATTATTGTAGCATCAGTTAAATATTCTGTATTCAAAATAAAAAAACAGAATGGCAAAATAACAACGCAGGAATTTCCAGGCTTTGCCTTCGTGCCCCTCCAGGATTAATGTTTATATATTAGATTAGTTAATAAAAATAATGAACAAACTAATCTTAATCATATCAATCTTAATCACCATCGGCATAGTTCAAGCCCTTATTTACCAAGAGCCAATACCAAAATCAAACTATATAGGGCTTGAGCAGGGAATTATAGCGTATGACGAATACAACTCTAACATAACTGATAAAGCACTAATTATGATACATGGAAGCGTCGGCTTAAAAGACGATTTCAAATTATTAGGCCCGGAAATAAAAAATCATAGAGCATACGCATTAGACATGTACGGCTTTGGCGAGTCAGAAATGCAGGTTAAAGATTATGGCATATCTGCGCAAGCTGATGTAATTAAAGAATTTATGGATAAAAAAGGAATTCAGAAAGCATCAATCCTCGGTTACTCATGGGGAGGCGGAGTTGCAATTGAATTTGCTCATAAATACCCGGAAAGAACAGAAAATATGATATTACTTGCCTCAATGGGAATACAGGAAGGCGAGGCAACAAAAACATATTTAGGAGAGCATTTGCGATACTCTTTATCTTATCCTTTCGCGGTCTATTATCCAACAGCTCTTATCGTAATTCCATTTTCTCTTATACAAATTGGCATGCACGAGCAAGTTCCAATAATATCAGAAGCAGAAAGGCATGGCTTTATGAGAAGCTTCATGGACACAGACCAAAGGCCAATCAGGCAGCATTTACAAGAAATAAACACTGAAACTTTAATCCTTCATGGAGACAAAGACACAATTATAGAGCCATGGGTTGCTGAAGAGCATGCAAAATTATTGAAAAACAGCAAACTAGTATTTTACAACGGCACACATCTCAATATATTCCAAAACGTGACAGACATTTCTCCTGCAATTAATCAATTCATCAATCGCCAAGCCCAGGCTAAAATATCCATAATAATTGAAAGATGAAAAAGCAAAAAATAAAACAAAATAAGAATCCAAGATTAAAGATAATTTTGGTTATATTAGGAATTTGGTGGGCGCTCGCCTTTTTTATAGCCGCCTGCCAGTTTTACATCATGTCCCGTGTTATTATTTCATTGCCTATCGGATTAATCTTATCTTTCATAGTTTTCTGGCTTCATCTTTTCCTATACAAAAAAATTAAGCAAGAGAAAAAATTAGCAATAATTATTTTATATATCTACGCAGTGATCCATTTTATTCCTCTTGTTCTTCAATTAACAGGCATGAAAACCCCTGGCCTTGATAATGTTGTCGTTGCTGTGATTGGCTTGCTGCTTGTTTATACCAAAGAAAAAAATGATAATTAAATTGCAATATTCTTATGATAAGCTAACTCAGGACGATGTAGTTGCCATAAGCAGGATTTTAAACAACCATCTTACAGGAGGACCATTTACTGCTCAAGACGAAGAAAGTATAAGAAGTTGCGCTGAACACGCAAATAAAAGACATGATACGTCGCAAGAGAGGTGGTTTGTCACTAAATACGGGCCAAGAGTTTATTATGAAGTTAGAGCAATAGACACAGGATTTGAAATATTAGTTCTTGAAAGGGCAAGGAAATTCTCTGAAGAGACAAGAAGTAAATTAGAAGATTCTTTGCGTGGATACTTTGAGATTATTCCTTCAGGAATTAATTAATCTGACTTGTATGTTCCAGCGCCGCCGCACGCATATCTGGCGCAGCATAAATCCCCCTGCCAACGATTCCATGGAATTTTTCTCCAGCAACTTTCGCGGCATCAGAAATATTCCCGCCTTGAGCAATGAAGCCAGGAGCATAAAATACAGGAGAAACCCCTTCAGCCTCTATAACTTCTTTTATTTGCTTGATAACTTCTGGTTTATTTCCAGGAACAACAAAATTATTTATACCGATACGAGCAGCAATTCTGTATATTTCCAAGGCACCTTCATCAGTGATAAATCCTCCTTCACTAACGGCATAAGCAGGATGAGTCATCCTTCCTCCAACAATAACTTTCAGCCCATAATCAAGTGCATGATATATCCATGCCCTTTCAGTTTCAGGCCCTGCTTGTGGAAAGAATATTACTGCATCTACCCCGGCTTTTTTCATAGTGCGCGCGAAGTTCTTCCCAGTATCAGGGATATCTGTCCCGGCTTTTTGATGATCATAAATAATAGGTTTATTTGTATATTTTTTGACAATCTCAACTACTCTTGGCAAGCCATATTTTAAT
>ERZ1292623.5067-Hain-H51-01um-R1-5067-length-10609-cov-4_pt1 | contig 10609 bp, 7 predicted proteins | sample MGYA00564398_ERZ1292623 | MGnify/ENA primary metagenome ERZ1292623 (study PRJEB36523, sample SAMEA6512633) | groundwater metagenome | collected 2019-01-07 | study: AquaDiva: Metagenomics assemblies of 32 groundwater samples
GAAAGAAAAAAGTAATACTTGCGAGCATCCTAAGTCTTATAACGCCTACAGCGATGTGTGACTTTTTCGTCGGTCATGGCGGATGTGGTATTTATAGTCCGCTCGGTTTGTATCTATATCAACTATTAATGTACGTAGACGAGTTTATAAAATCACAAGAGTACTTCGGTTTTATTGTTGGTGTAGGTATATTTCTAATACTACTTTTGCTGTACGGGAGCGTTTATTATTTTATTATTTCTATGTTAAACAGGCTTTTCTATGGAAATAATATAAAATCCTAAAGTCTAGCGCCTAATAATCTAGCACCTCGCCTATGGCTACACTTTGGACACAACGCGATTCCAACATCCGCAAAACATGGTTACTGATGATCGTATTTTTTATCGTGGTTATGACTATTGGCTGGGTGTTTTCACAAGCTTATGGCAATCCATCTATTTTAGTATTTGCGGTTATTTTCAGTATTATTATGAGTTTTGGTTCTTATTGGTGGTCCGATAAAATTGTGATTGCCACCACCGGCGCGCGTCCCTTACCGGAAGATGCGGGGCGCGAAGTGCATAATGTCATTGAAAATCTTTGCATTACCGCGGGGCTTCCAAAGCCGAAGATATACATTGTTGATTCTCCCCAGCCGAATGCGTTCGCCACGGGCCGCAATGCGGAACACGCGATGGTGGTAGTTACCACGGGGATCTTGCGGATTATGAATCGCACCGAACTTGAGGGGATTCTTGCACATGAAATGAGCCACATTGGCAATCGCGATATGCTTATCTCGACTGTTGTGGTAGTGCTTGTTGGGTTTATCCAGCTTCTTTCTGATATGTTTTTACGCTCGATGTGGTGGGGAAGGATGGGTGGGGGAGATCGTGACAATAATTCTTCCCATGCGGTATTTCTTTTGATAGGAATTGTACTTGCGATTTTGGCACCCATTGCGGGTCTTTTGATGCAGCTAGCAGTTTCTCGCAAGCGTGAGTATTTAGCCGACACATCAGGTGCTCTTCTTACGCGCTATCCGGAAGGGCTTGCCTCCGCGCTTGAGAAACTGGCGCGTGATCATACGCCGATGCGCCAGGCAAACCACGCCACTGCGCATTTGTGGTTGGATGACCCGTATCAAGGCAAAGAAAAAAAGACAACCTTTATAACGCGCATCTTCATGACCCATCCACCGATAGAGGATAGAATCAAACGGTTGCGGGAAATGAGTATGTAAGCCTTTTGAAATCGCTATCAGGTATGCATTACTAACTAATAATAAAATGTATGGAACCATGCAAAAAATGCGGAAAAGAAACTGATGGTTTTAAGTGCGATGTGTGCGGCGCTGAAGCGGCAACACATGACGCGGATCATGCGTGTGGAGAAGAGCACTGTATGCCAAAGTGTTCAGGTTGCGGGGAAGCGGAAATAAAATGCAGTTGTTCGGCGTAAGGTTTATTTCTATTTACAAAAAATACGCTTGCAAGCGTATTTTTTGTATTTGAGTAAAGCTATATTCTTGCGGAACGTGGAATAATTCCGTATAACTATACTTGTTCCCCATGATTGGAGAGGTCGCATAGAGGCCTAGTGCGCACGCTTGGAAAGCGTGTATGCCTTCACCGGCATCGAGGGTTCGAATCCCTCCCTCTCCGCATATACTGATGCCTCCTTTGAAGGCATCAGTATCATATCAGAATAGTAAGGGGGATTCGAAGGGTATTCTAAAAGTATGAATTGCTTCATATTTTTAGAAACCCGGGCTTTGAGGGAAAAATTTTGCCTGTACCAAAGGTACGTGCAAAATTTTGGATGAGAAGGAATCCCTCCCTCTCCGCCAGATGTCCAAGTTAGAACCTAAGTAAAATTAGGGTTTCTCAGATATAAAAAGCTGATCTGGCACGGGTCGGCTTTTTGTATGTAACCTCAGCAAGTGCTATAATATAATCAACATATTTTAGTAAAGAACCAACCATGTCCACAATAGGCAAAAATATAAAAAAATTCAGGGAGCAAAAATCTATTTCTCAAGATAAACTTTCGAAGTTGGTAGATATTTCCTTAAACACAATTGCAAAACCAGAGTTAGAAGAAAGTCCCAATCCTACCATTGAGACTCTTCAAAAAATTGCGAAGGCATTGGGAGTAGAGGTAAACTATTTGATCAAATAATACATATGGAAAATCTTATTGATAAAAATATAGGAAAAAAGAAAAAGCAGTTGCTAGACTACTATCGGAATCGTGCGAGTGAGCTTGTTGCTGAAGTCAAAGGAATTTTTTCTGAAGCAGAATATAAAGAAAGAGCAAACACCACCAACAAAGGACTTATTGAGGCGAAACACACGCTTTTAAAAATTCTTGAACAAAAAGCAGAAAAAGAGAAATGGAAACCGGAGTACTTACTCAGGGGCGTCCTGATAATTACCTATACAAACTACATTGTGATGATGGAGACTCGAAATGATGTTTGGCCATACGAATATATGACATTCGCTCGAAGAATAGGTGAATTATGGGAACCGTTCTGTCAGTTGTGCTGGGAATACCCCGTTAATAAGGATGTGAGCTATATTATTCCTCCTTTATTCAATGACGTAAAAAAGAAACTCTCAAAGGAGATCGAGGATTTTATTAGCAAATTGAAAATTTCTGCCAAGGAAAAGGTAGAGTTAAGGAAGTATTACGATAAAACCTGGATACTTGTTACTTCGGGGGAAATCAACCTTGAGCTCGATCTCCATTTTGAAAAGGGAAAAGAAAAATTTGTAGTTGATTTTAAAAGTGGTTTCAGTTCAAACGAAAAAGGAAATACTAACCGACTTTTGTTGGTTGCAAGTATCTATAAGATTTTAGAGGAAGGCCATAAGTGTTTACTTTTTGTTCGCTCAAAAGAGGAGATGAATAACCACTACCTGCAAACTCTCAAAAAATCAGCTCTTTGGACAGTATATTGTGGCGACCAGACCTATGACATGATTAAGAAAATTACTGGTTTTGATATGTCGAAATGGATGAAAGAAAATATCGATTGGGAAAATGACTTTGATACAAAGATGTACACACATCTGAAAGATAATAGATTAACTCAATATTTAGAATGGTAGATAATCTTATACAAGGAAAAACTCGTGCACGGAGAGAATTTTGCTCTTTCTATACAGAGTCGGGTCCCATTTTGACTTACATGGTCAAAAGACTTGGGGTGGTGCATGGAGATTCAATTCTTGAGCCTTGTGCTGGAGACGGAATTTTTATTGAGAAATTATTGACCTCAATTAACAATGAAAGTTTTCATATTGAAGCTGTTGATTTAAACCCCAAAGCTGTTGCCGGATTAAAAAAGAAATTCACTACCGATAACGTTACTATCCGACAAGCGGATACTCTTCTTGATTTCAAAAACGATCTTTTTAGAGATAGAAACTTTTTTTTCAATAAAATAATAGGCAATCCTCCTTATGGAGCCTGGCAAGACTTAGAAAAAAGAGAGTTGTTAAAAAATATATATGGAGGTTATGTTAAAGAAACTTATACTCTCTTTTTAAGAAAGTGCATTGATTTGTTAAAAGAAAATGGAAGGCTGGTTTTTATCGTTCCCGATACTTTTCTAGCATTACACATGCATAAAGATACCAGGAAAAAAATACTTCAAAATGCAAAAATTGAAGAGATTGTTCTTATGCCATCAAGTTTTTTCCCAGGAGTAAGTTTTGGATATTCTAACCTTTGTATAATTTCTTTCGTAAAGTCAAGCAAGGATAAGGATAATACAATAAATATCGTTAGTATAAAAAATTCTATAGATGATCTCTACGAGATAGCAGATGGAAATTATTCCGTTGCCAATGATTTCCAATCTATACCCCAAGATGAGGTTTTGAAATCAGACGATTATTCTTTTTTATTGGGGAGCAATAAAGAGGTTAGAAGTTTTATTAAAAAATCTGAAGTAAAACTAGGCGATATTGCTGATTGTGTTACGGGATTTTGCTCGGGTGATAATAAAAAATATATAAGAGTTAAAGATTCTAGTATCAAGGGATCAAAAGGATATTTGACGGTAAATCCTAGTGAGATCGAATTTGATTTCTTAAATCAAGAAAATTTATTGGAGGGTCTAAAAAATGGGGGAAAGTATATTCCATTTTTGAAAAGCGCCAACAGGCCCTTTTTAAAATCAACGGAATGGTTTGTCCAATGGGACAAGGACACAATTTATGACTATAAAAATAATACAGTCTCTCGCTTCCAAAATTCAAAATTCTATTTTAGAGAAGGCATCGGCGTGCCAATGGTGAAAAGTGCAAAAATACACGCGATTCTTCTCGAAAAAAGACTATTCGATCAATCCATCGTTGGAATTTTTCCCAAAGACAAAAAATATCAAAATTACCTCCTTGCTTTTTTAAATTCCGACGCCTGTAGTCGTCTCATAAAAATAATAAATCATACAGCTAATAACTCCGCGAATTACCTCAAAAGACTTCCGATTATCATTGAGGAAAAATCACTAAAGGAAATAAATTTACTTGTTAAAGAAATTTTAGATGGTGACAATCTTGAGCCAAGGCTAATAGAAATAAATAAAACCTTTAATCGTATCTATGAAATCTGAATATGAAAATCTCAAAAATGCAATGAAAGATTATGACAAACAATAATGCACCGATTATTGAATACTTTGAAAGTTTCGCTGAAGAAATCGCGAGTAAATTTGGCCGCCTTAAACACCTTGTAGAAAAACATAACCCTACTCAAGGTGATTATCACGAAGAAATTTTGAGAACGGTTTTAAGAAACTTTCTTTCAAAGCGTTTTTCAGTGAAAAAGGGTTTTATCTATGCGGGATCAGGCGAAGATCAAATCAGTAAACAAATCGATCTAATAATTATCGATGAGAATTCTCCCACGGCTTATATTTTTCAAGAAGGCGACTTTGCGATTGTCGCGCCCGAAGCAGTAGTGGCGGTAATAGAAGTCAAGACCACACTTAACAAAAGCAAGGATTTTATTGAATCAATTGAAAATATTTCCCGAGCAAAATCTCTTATGAAATTTGCAGGTAAATATCCCGCAAATCTTACCGGAATTGTTTTTGCGTATAATGGTGTACCTGGAGATAAAAAGATTGGGAATTGGCTTAAAAATCAAAAACTTGCTAAGTTTCAGAACGACGAAGTTATGGCACCTGAAGCGATAATGTTTTTTAGTGCACGTAGGTCAGACAACGGACTACTTGTCAGAGGAAATCAGGAAATGCGCATTGAGCGCGGCGGGAAATATTACTACTCACTTATTGGAGGAAAAACAGAGATAAAACAGGGTATGGACAGTCAAGCAGCTCGATTGTCGTTTATCTTGTACATGATACAAATGGCGTGTGAGCACAAAGAATTTCTTGCAAGCAAAACTTTCAAGAATAATACTTTCGCTCATGCCGACTTAGAACGAACTGCATTACTCAAGAAGCGTTTTGCCTTCGTTGAAGGAATGTCGCAAGCAACTTAATGTCGCCGCCAAAAAATTCGTAGGCTTAGGTGAAAGTGTGATAAGTTCACTCGACCGTATAATCTAAGACATTCTGCCCTTTATCAGACTTGGGTCTTGGCACATCAAACCATTGAGGGTGAGCTTTGTAGATAGCCCTCAATTCTTGTATACTTTTATCAATATCCTTGAATTTGAGCCACTTTTTCGGTTCAAACTTCGGGACATCCTCTCCGCCATATTCCTTTTATGGCAGTACCCTGCTTGCGGCGCTTTTTTCCACAGGTATAGAGGTATATAAAAGTAATTCAATATATTTTGTTGTATACTGGAAGCAGTTGTGGATACTAAGAAACTCATCCCTATTGCTGTTGGCGCGCTAATCCTTATTGCGGGGGTTGGCTTTTGGTTTTTCTCTCAAAAAAAAGCCGAAGAACAAAAACCTGTTGAACAGGTTGAACCGGTTAAGAACGAAGGAGTGGTAGGTTCCGCTAAAGATGTAAGTGAATCGGTTCCGGAAATCGAAACTAACGCGGGAGAAAAAGTCCCCGAAGTAAATCCAATTGACCGAGCTAATCCGTTCAAATACAATAACCCGCTACGGTAACGTAATGTTTATGATTGCAAATCAAAAATTTACAGCCGCGAGCGTATTGATAGCGTCTTTTGTGTTGGGTTTAGTTATCATCAATGTTGAAGCGGCTACTAATGATTCTTCCATAACAATTGAAAAAGATCGTTATTCCGGAAAATTTTCGCTGACAATTAAAGATCCTGACGGCATTCAGGAGTTTTCGCTTTCCCTGGTAGGCAGATACTCTTATGGCGGTGGGTTAAACGGCTGCCAAAGATCTTTTACCAGCGATAATGTATCGCTACTCGACCCAAGCGATTTTACGCCGGTGATGCCCGCGTATGTCATTGACTGCAAAAACAACACAACAAAACTCGAAATTCCTCCTCCGGTAGATGGAGTAACGCATAGTATTAAAATAAAAGAAAAAGAGGAAGAAGAACCGCCCGCCCCTCCTGCCCCCACACCCACACCTCAAAAAGTAGAGAAGAAAAAAGGACCGCTTTCAAAGGAAGACATTCAGTATCCGGTGCCAAGTTTAGGTGATTGCCAAAACGAAACTGAATGCCGTTCCTATTGCGATAATGCCGGTCACGCGAAAGAATGCTTGGCGTTTGCAAAAAAATACCATTTGATTTCCGAACAGGAAGCCGATGAAGCGGTTGATAAATTTTTAAATGTTACAAACGGCCCCGGCGGCTGTAATTCGTGGGCTTCCTGCGAAACATATTGCAGCGACATTGATCATCTTGATGAATGTATCGTGTTTGCTGATGAAACAGGGGGATACGCGCCTGAAAAACTAGCGGAAGCGAAAAAAATGCAAGCATTGGTAAAAGCCGGCACGGCGTTTCCGGGCGGATGTAAAGATAGGAACTCCTGTGAAATTTATTGCAGTGATCCCACCCACATGGAAGAGTGTTTGAGTTTTGCCGAAAAAAGCGGCCTTATGCCGCCGGAAGAAATAGCGGAAGCAAAGAAATTTATGACGTTGATGCGGCGCGGCGAAAGTCCCGGTGGATGCACGTCAAAAGAGCAATGCGAAAAGTATTGTTTTGAAGACAATCATGTGGATGAATGCATTGCCTTTGCGGAAAAAGCGGGTGTTATGTCTGCCGAAGAGGCCCAAATGGCGCGCAAAGCAGGAGGAAAAGGGCCCGGCAATTGCCGAAGCAAAGAACAATGCGACGCCTATTGCCAAGATAACAGCGAAGAATGTTTTAATTTTGCAAAAGAACATGGGCTCATTAACGAAGAAGAACTTGCCCAAATGCGCAAGGGAATGGCGCGGTTCCGCGAAGAGCTTGATAAAATGCCTCCCGAAGCCGTTCAATGCATGAAAGATGCCGCCGGGGAAGAAAATTTCGATAAAATGATCGCGGGCGAGCCTGTTTTTGATAGAAGCATAGAAGCAAAAATGAAATCTTGTTTCGGCAAGGTAACCGCTCAATTTAGTAAGCAGATAAGCCAGCTTCCGCCGGAAGCCGCCGAATGCATTACAGGCGTAGTTGGCGAGGAAGGACTCCAAAAATTACAAAGCGGAGAGTTCAATGAGGAAATCAATTTTGAATCCTTAGAAAGTTGTTTCAAGCAGCTGCGAGCTTCGTTTGGCGAAGGTAGCAATTTTGACGCGGGCGGATTCAGCGGGCCCGGAGGTTGCAAAAACATGGAAGAATGCACCGCATATTGCGAGGAACATCTTGATGAATGCCATGGATTTGGTCCGCCGGGTGGTAATATGGGCGGGTTTCAGGGTGGGCCGGGAGGATGCACTAGCGAAGAAGAATGCATGAATTATTGCAAAGATAATCCGGAAAAATGTGGTGGTGGATTTGGCGGCGGCGCAGGCGAACAGCAAATGTCCTGCTCGCCAAAAGGAACTGTTGCCTCATTTGTTTGCGGAAAAAATGGTAGAAATACACCATCTAATCTTGAAGTAACTTATTTTAACAGCTGCACCGCCAAAGAACATGGAGCGGAAATTATTCACGAGGGGGTATGCGAAAGCCATACGCCTTGTGGAGAAATTGCCGACCCCGTTTGCGGAAATGATAACAACACGTGGGTAAGCGCTTGTTATGCAGAAAAAGAAGGCGGAGGAGTGCAATATCCAGGTCCTTGTAAAACGCAATCGAGCGGCAGTTTTAGCGGTCCCGGCGGCTGCACAAACAAAGAAGAATGCATGAACTATTGTACTAAAAACTATACGGATCCGGCCTGTCAAAAGTTTATGCCGCCTTCTACTTCCAGCACGCCGTCAGTTCCGCCGGATTACCAACAGCAAAATTACCAACAACCGTATCAGTATCAGCAGCAATACCAGCAGCCAAATACCGGCACGTTCCCAGGTGGTTGTACTACTAAAGAATGCGTAATTGAATATTGCACGAAAAATTATACGGATTCCGCTTGTCAGCAACTTATGCCATCATCGGATTACCAGCAACCATATCAGCAAGAATACAACCAGCCATATCAGGAACCCCAGCCATCAACAAATTACACATTACCCGGAGGCTGCACTACTAAAGAATGTGTAACAGAGTTCTGCACTAAAAACTATACTGATCCGGCTTGTCAGCAGTTTGCGCCGTCTGCCACTTCAGGTTCGCTGCTGCATTCCCCCCTCCTAGAAGCAGTATTGGGACCCTTACTCCTACTTTTCAAATAAACACGCCAAGCATTTTTCTATTTTATACCATCCCCTAAAAACTCCCGTTATAGCTCTCAGTATCATGTCGGAATGATAAGGGGAATGTGAAGATATTAAAACAGTCCCGCCGGAACGGGACTTTTGGGTTGTTTTCTTTTTACCCTTCTTTTGGTGGGTGGAATCCATCGGGAACGGGAAGTTCTACAAGGTGGGCTTCTGTGTAGGGGCGCAGCGTTTTGCCGTAGATTTCCCATGTACGGAGACGAGTTTCTTCATGCGGAACAACGAGAATAGTGTTATCTTTGTCCGCGCATTTCACGGAGTTTTTTGAACACTTCGTAGCATTTCATGGCGCCGTTGAGCGCTTCGTGCGGTATAGGTTCGTCTTCAATGCCAAGTTTTTGTGTTAGTCTTCCGTTTCGAAGGCTGTAATCATCCGGGTCGAACGGGGTGCCAGGTTCCCAGAGTTCCTGCATGGCCATGGAGCGGGTGTCAGTTTTTGCGTAGTGTATATTGTATCGTTCTCGGAGCGTGTCGGCGGTGATTTTGCATTCCGCGAACGCGATTGCAAGAAAACTCCAGTCGAACGAGATGTTCTGACCTACGATTGTTTTTGGGTTTTCATGAGCGGTGCACCAGTACATCAGTCTCCATATAGCGATGTCTCGTGCTACGGCGTTTTCCCACTCGCCATTTTGCGCGCGCCGGGGGTATTCGTTGATGATGTTCGGCATGCAGCGTTCGGGGTGCTCGGGCAGAACTTTTTGACTGAACGTGCGGAGAACCTCACATTCTTGGGTGAAAAGTACCGCGCCCAAGTCGACAATTTCATGATACGGCTGGATGAGCTTGCCCAAGTAATATGTTTCGGGGTCGTGTCCGGTTGCTTCGATGTCAAGGCACAAAAACAGATATTTCTCGTTTTCCATACGCACTCCTTTCTCTGCTTCGGAAACTTTATGCTATAATATCACATGTGAAGAACATGCAATTGTTGACAGTTTTCATCTTGATATGTGTTTATGTTGGTGTGGGCTCTTTAGTACGGGCGGAGTCGGCTTTTGGCCTGCCGGAAGCGGGGTTAACGCCTGAAAGCCCTATTTATTTTTTGGATTTGTGGGATGAAGATCTGCGGTTGTTTTTTGCGCGCTCGGATACGTCGCGTTTTCGGCGGTACGAGGGGCGCGTACTCGAGCGCTTAAGCGAGGCAGAAGCACTGGCTGGCAGGGGAATTTCAGCAACCCAGCGGGCATTGGAGCTGTATCGCAGGGATCTGCCGTTTTTTTACACGGCTACGGAACGGTTGGGAGATTTGTACAGGTTAGAAACTGCTCTTCAGATGGCCACGGATCACCTGGATGTGCTTGATCGGGTTTCCGAGCGCACGGAATATGAAAAAAAGCGGTTTATTCCGCAGACAAAGATTTTTCTTATAGAACAGCAGCTGCAAACATTGCATGCGCTTGCAAAACAGGATCCTTCCAAGGCGCTTGCGGTGTTCGGCGAGGCCTTGCAGCGCCGTATGACGCGTATTCGCGATGTTGCCATTGATGACGAAAATAACGCGGAGGCTATTGAAGAATATGCGGCGTATATGTCGGAAGTGGATCGCGTGCTTCGTGAATGGGAGAAGGCGCGTATCGAGGAATTAAGTCCGGCGGATTATCTCGCGCAAATCGTGCGTACTCACGAAGAAACCCTGTTAGGACCGGTTCGGGAGCGGTTAGCCGCCACACTTGAGACAGAACTATTGCAAGTGGTAAACAATGTGCGGAAACTTTCCGGAGAAGAGAATTTGTTGGCGTTGCCCCCTGTTCCGGATCCCGAGGCTGAACCGTACATAGCGCCAACAACATCCGTATCATCAGATTCTGAGTCCCCATCGTCCACTCCGGGCAATA
>ERZ1292623.5068-Hain-H51-01um-R1-5068-length-10607-cov-26_pt1 | contig 10607 bp, 10 predicted proteins | sample MGYA00564398_ERZ1292623 | MGnify/ENA primary metagenome ERZ1292623 (study PRJEB36523, sample SAMEA6512633) | groundwater metagenome | collected 2019-01-07 | study: AquaDiva: Metagenomics assemblies of 32 groundwater samples
TGACGCTCAATAAAATTATTGGCGTCATTCGCCGCGAAATGAACGCTATCGGCGGTCAGGAAGTGTTTCTTTCGGCCTTGCAGGACCCGGAGGTTTGGAAAAAAACCGGCCGCTGGAGCGATGAGGTTTTTGAAAATTGGTTCAAGACCAAAATCAAAACCGGCGGCGAAGCGGGCTTAAGTTTTACCCACGAAGAACCGTTGACCAATATCATGAAAAATCAGGTCAGCTCGTTCCGCGACTTACCGCGTTATGTCTACCAATTTCAAACGAAATTCCGCAATGAACCGCGCGCCAGAAGCGGCATCATCCGCGGCCGGGAATTTTTGATGAAGGATTTGTATTCTTTTTCGCGCGATATAAAAGAGCACGAAGTGTTTTATGAAAAAGCCAAATTAGCTTACCAAAATATTTTTACCGAAACCGGCATCGGCGCTCAAACTTACATCACTTACGCTTCCGGCGGCTCGTTCAGCAAATACTCGCACGAGTTTCAAACGGTCACCGCTGCCGGCGAAGACACCATTTATCTTTGTGAAAAATGTAAAGTGGCGGTTAACAAAGAAATTTTCACCGAACAAAATTCCTGCCCTGAATGTGGTGCGAGAAAACTCACCGAAAAACGAGCGGTGGAAGTTGGTAATATTTTTTCATTGGGCACCCGTTTTTCTGAAGCATTCGGTTTAAATTATCTTGATGAAAAAGGCGAAAAAAAATTGGTGGTGATGGGTAGTTACGGCATCGGTCCCAGTCGATTGCTGGGCACTATTGTAGAAATTTTAGCTGATGATAAAGGTTTGGTTTGGCCAAAATCCGTAGCGCCGTTCCAAGTTCAACTTATTGCCATTTTTGATGAAAGCGGCAAAGTGAAAATTGCCGCCGAAAAACTTTATAAAGAACTTTTGAAAAAGGGGATTGAGGTCTTGTTTGACGACCGCGATCTGCGCGCCGGCGAAAAATTCGCTGACGCCGATTTGCTAGGCATTCCTCTGCGCGCCGTCATCAGTGAAAAAACGCTTAAGGAAAACAAAATAGAAATCAAAAATCGCACCGCCAACCAGCTTGCCCTAATTACCGAAAGCGAATTAATTAAAAAAAGTGTTTAAAAAAGAGTTTAGAAAATACTATGAGCAAGCTAGCCGATTTTTGTCCAACGACATCGGTATTGATTTAGGCACGGCTAACACTTTGGTTTATGTGCGAGGCAAGGGAATTGTCATCAACGAACCGTCCGTGGTGGCAATTAATCAGAAAACCGGTCAGGTGGTGGCAGTGGGCGCCGCCGCCAAACAAATGCTTGGCCGCACGCCGGGCCACATTATCGCTGTCCGACCGGTGGTGGAAGGAGTAATTTCCGATTACGAAGTGACCGAAGAAATGATTGCTTATCTGATGGACAAAGCGCAAAAGGAAACGAAAAAAATGCTGGGACCGCGAGTGGTGGTCGGCGTGCCTTCGGCGATAACTAATGTGGAAACCCGCGCCGTCCGAGATGCCACCATGAACAGCGGCGCGCGGGAAGTCCACATCGTGGAAGAGCCGATGGCGGCGGCGATTGGCATTCGTTTGCCGATTTTTGAACCAGTCGGCACAATGATAATAGACATCGGCGGCGGCACCACCAACATTGCCGTAATCGCTCTGGGCGGCATCGTTCGTTCTAAAAATATAAAAATTGCCGGCGATCGGTTGAACAATGACATTATCGCTTACATTCGAAACGAATTCAAAATCTTAATCGGTGAAAAAACCGCCGAGAACGCGAAAATAACCATTGGCTCAGCTTTACCGCGCAGTGTTACGGAAACAGTGGTAAAGGGCCGCGACTTGGTCACTGGTTTGCCACGCGAAGTAATTATCACTGATGCCGACATTCGCGCCGCCATCGCTCCTTCAATTGATAATATTATGGAGGGGGCGCGAGAGGTTTTAGAAACCACGCCGCCGGAGTTGATTTCCGATGTAATGCAACGCGGTATTCATTTGGTTGGTGGCGGCGCCTTGCTCCACGGTATGAACGAATTATTGCGCGAAACGATGAAAATACCGATTGTCGTTGCTGATGACCCGCTGACCGCGGTCGCTCGCGGCACTGGGATAATCTTGGAAAATTTGAAACTTTATAAAGATGTCTTGGTTAAAAACGATGACAATTTACCTCAAGCCAAATAGAAAAAAATGGCAAAAAAGAGCGCTGACGCGAGGCGCTTTGGTTTTGTTGGGATTGGTAGTTTTGTTTGTTTTAAACATTTATCCGCCAAGTTTTTTGCGTCAGCCGCTCATCATCTTAACGACTCCTTTTTGGCAAACGCGAGATTGGGGCGTTGATTTGCTTAAAACAATGTTTTCGCCATTCGCCGATAAAAATAAATTATTGGAAGAAAATATCGCGCTGAAAACCGAATTGGAGAGAAAAAATTTGGCGCTGGCCGCGTTGGCGGATTTGGCGGTGGAAAATCAAGAACTTAAAGAGTTGGGTGGACGCAATGTGAAAGAGCCATTTGTCTTGGCGGCAATTTTAAACCGACCGCCGATTTCACCCTACGACACTTTAATAATTGACGCTGGTAGCGCTGAAGGAATCGCCGTCGGCGATATTGCCGCGGTAGATGAAAATTCGGCAATCGGCGAAGTTTCGTCTGTCGCTAAAAACAGCGCGGTCGTTTCGCTTTACTCAACGCCAGAGCGCGAGACGCCAGTGGCGGTTGGCATTGAACGCACGGCGGCGCCGGCCCGCGGTCGCGGGGGCGGCAATTTTGAAGTTCGCCTACCTAAAAGCGTTACCTTGGAAATTGGCGATGTCATCGCTCTGCCGAGCATTAATCATCGCTTGCTTGGTTTTGTTTCCAAGATTGAAACTGGCTCCAACGATCCGTTCCAGACAATTTTATTTCGTTTGCCAATCAATCTCAATAACTTGCGCTTCGTAATGATTCTAAAAAAATGATAGCTCGCGTCGGCATTGGTTTAGTTTTCTGTCTCACTTCATTAATTTTACCGTGGTGGTTGTTTCTACTCATCGGTCTGTTAATGACTTTCGTTTACCGCAATTTTTACGAATTATTTTTTATGGCTCTTTTTTTAGACTTGCTTTACGGCGCGGCATCGGGAAAATTTTTCGGCTTCCGTTTCGCCTTAACCTTATTGGCCGTCATTATTTTGGCAACCGCGGCAATTTCAAAACAACGGCTTAAAAACTATTTGCATGTTTAATTTATTTCGTCGGAAAAAAAAATATATCACCATTGAACCGGACGAAATTTTCATTGATTCCAAAAATTTACCGAAATTTGACCCGGGCCGATTTCAAGGCCGGCTGGAAAAACCAGTCAGCCGACGAATAATTATCGCCGTTGGCGGCGCTTTTGCTATTATCGCCTTAATTTACATTGGAAAAATTTGGAACTTGCAAGTTACAAAAGGCGCTGTTTACGCCGCTCAAGCCGAAACCAATCGCCTGCGTCACCTGCTTGTCTTTCCGGAACGAGGCACAATTTACGACCGAAATGGCGAACCACTGGCTTGGAATGAAGGCAAAAGCGCCGACGGCGAGCTGTCATTGCGTCGCTATAGTCAGCTTTCCGGCTTAGCGCATCTAGTCGGTTATCTTAAGTATCCGGCTAAAGATTCCGCCGGCTTTTATTATCAAGAAAATTTTATTGGTCTGGACGGCGCGGAAAAATTATGGAACGAAACGCTGGCCGGTCAAACCGGCCGATTGATAATTGAAGTGGACTCAGCCAACCAAACCACTTGGCAAAATATTTTCCTGCCGCCAATAAACGGCGCGGACTTGCAATTATCGGTTGACGCCAAATTAAGCGATGCTCTTTACAGCTTTATTAAAAATTTGGCTAACGAAGTTAATTTTGAAGGCGGCGCCGGCGCGTTGATGAATATTCAAAATGGGGAAATTTTGGCATTGGCCAGTTTCCCCGAATACGCTCAAAATGTTTTGACCGCCGGCGCCGATAAAGATGCTTTCGCTAAAATTTTAAACGACAAGCGCAATCCTTTTCTTAATCGCGTCACTGACGGTGTTTACACGCCTGGTTCAACCATCAAACCCTTTATTGCCGCTGGCGCTTTAACGGAAAAAATTATCACGCCGGAAAAAAAAATCTTAAGCACCGGTTCCATCATCATTCCTAATCCTTACGACAAAACCAAAGAATCGGTTTTTGTGGATTGGAAAGCCCACGGTTGGGTGGATATGCGCCAGGCGCTAGCCGTTTCTTCCAATGTTTATTTTTATGAAATCGGCGGCGGTTTTGAGGAACAACCGGGTCTTGGTATTAAAGGTATTGAAAAATATTTGAGAATGTTCGGCTTCGGTCGCGGCGCCGATAATCCTTTCTTCGGTAATTTAACCGGCACCATACCCAATCCCGAATGGAAAACAGAAAATTTTGAAGACGGAGTTTGGCGAATCGGCGACACTTATCACACGGTCATCGGCCAATACGGCGTTCAGGTGACACCGTTTCAGTTATTGCGAGCGATGGCTACAATCGCTAATGATGGCGCGTTGATGGAACCAACAATTTTGCTTGGCGACAGGACATGGAACGCGAAAAAGGAAATTCTGCCGCTAAAAAAAGAAGATATTCAGGTGGTAAAAGAAGGATTGCGCCAAGCTGTTTTGTCCGGCACCGCTTCGGGTCTGAATATTCCCGAGGTAACGGTGGCGGCGAAAACCGGCACCGCTGAACTCGGTTTTTCCAAACAATTAGTCAATTCTTGGGTAACAGGTTTCTTCCCCTATGAAAACCCGCGCTTTGCTTTTGTGGTAATAATGGAAAGGGGACCGCGTACCAATACCATCGGCGGCGCTTATGTTATGCGTCAGCTTTTGGAGTGGCTAGCAACCAATCGTCCCGAGTATTTGGAATAACCACCCCTAACCCCCTCCTTAATTAAGGAGGGGTGGCTAAAAGCCGGGGTGGTTGGTATTATCCAGAAAAATTGGGCATACATTAACATCACACGATCGTTAATCCTTAATGTAGGTTAAAAAAATGCTAATCGGAGTCAATTTGGAGGCGAAGCCTCCAAGTCACCAGAGGAGGCTTCGCCTCCAAATTGAAAGAAAATATGTGCCGATAAAGAATTTGACAATATGGACATTTTTGGAAAATCGGTTATGATAAGCGGCATTATTGTTTTTTTATAAACGAATAACAACATGACTGATGAACAAGAATTTTTAACAAAAGACAAGTTTGAGGAATTAACCAAAGAGCTGGATTTTCTAAAGAAAACCAAGAGAAAAGAGATCGCGGAAAGTTTGGAATACGCCAAATCGCTCGGCGACCTATCAGAAAATGCCGAATATCATGAGGCGCGCGAGGCGCAGGCAAATTTGGAAAACAAAATCGCCAAATTGGAAATGCTCCTAAAAACCGGCGCGATTGTCACCGGTAGCGGTAAAACTCAAGGCGGCAGTATTAGTGTCGGTTCAACGGTAACAGTAGAAAAAAAAGACAATGGTGAACGCAAAATTTTCGTTATTGTCGGTAGCGAAGAATCAGACATCGGTAGCGATAAAATTTCCATTCATTCGCCGATGGGCGAAGCCCTTGCCGGTAAAAGAAAAGAGGATGTAATCATTGTCCAAACTCCTAGGGGCCCAGCCGACTATAAAATCGTAGCGGTTAAATAAAAGTTATCCACCTGTGGATAACTTTACTTGCGCCAGTGGCAGCTGGTGTTATAAACTTGTGGATAAGTGGGAAAAAGTGGTAAATCTTGTTAAGAATTCTAAAATGCTAATAGGCGAATATTCACATTCTTTTGACGATAAAAACCGACTATCTTTGCCGGCAAAATTTCGTCAGGAAATGGGCAAAAAAGTCGTCTTGGCTCGCGGCTTAGACCACTCCGTAACAATTTTCACCGTTAAGGAATGGGGAAAAATCGCCGAAAAACTTTCCAACTCTTCTATGCTCCAGGTAGACAACCGAAATTTTAATCGATTTATGTTCAGTGGCGCGGTAGAAGTGGTAGTGGATTCAATCGGTCGAGTGTTGGTGCCGGATTTTCTCAAAGAATGGGGCAAGCTCGGCGCCAAGGTGGCAATTATTGGCATTCAAAATCGCGCGGAAATTTGGAACGAGTCCATCTGGCGCGAACGCAAGGTAGAGGTAGAAAAACAAGCCGATGCCTTAGCGGAAAAATTAGGCCAAATGGGCATTCTCTAATATGCACATTCCTGTTCTTTTAAAAGAAGTGTTGGACGGTTTGGCGATTAAGAAAGGCGAAATTTTTCTTGATTGCACCGCTGGCGCCGGCGGCCACAGTGGCGCTGTCTGCCACCAATTGGGCTCATCAGTTAAAATTGTCGCCATTGACCAGGACGAAGATGCCGTCAATCGCGTTAAAGAAGAATTGTTTCCTTGCGACGGCATTTCCAAGCTCGGTAATTTTAGAAACTTAGACCGAATTTTAGACGAGACTGGAATAAATCAACCAAACAAAGTTCTTTTTGACTTAGGATTGAGCTCCAATCAACTGGAAGAATCTCATCGAGGCTTTTCCTTTCAGAAAGATGAACCGCTATTGATGACCTTTGAAAAAAATCCGCTTGATTATCGGGCAACCGCCGCTGGCATTGTTAACAGCTGGAATCAGGAAGAAATCGCCGACATTATCTGGCGCTTCGGCGAAGAACGGCGGGCGCGAAAAATCGCCGAGGCCATCGTAGCCGAAAGAAAACGCCAACCAATCACTACTTCCAAACAATTGGCCGAACTGGTGGCAAAAATCATTCCCCGCGGCAAAATCCATTCCGCGACCAAAACTTTTCAAGCGCTCCGAATCGCGGTCAATGACGAATTGAATGCCTTAACGGAAGGTCTGCGACAAAGTTTTCAACGGCTCGCCCCTAACGGCCGACTAGCGGTAATTTCTTTTCATAGCTTGGAAGACCGAATCGTTAAAAATTTTTTCCGAGACAAAAATAAAGAAGGGCTTGGAAAAATTTTGACCAAAAAGCCACTCACCCCGACAGATGAAGAAATCACCAGGAACAGAAAAGCGCGCAGCGCTAAATTAAGAATCATTGAGAAAATTTAAAATAAGAATCATGAATTATGTATTAAAAAATAAAAATGACGGCGCGAGAAAATGGCCTTTGTGGCTTAGTGCCTTATTGCTAATTTCGTTCACTAGCGTCTATATTTTCTACACTCAAGGTTTGGTTGTAAATGCCGTAAAAAATCGCCAAGTGCGCGCCAAAATTGACAAAATAATGCTAAAAATCGGCGAATTGGAAACCGAGTATGTTAATTTGCAAAATGAAATAACCCTGGAAAAGGCCTATGAACTTGGCTTTTTGGATACTAACAGCGAATTTATCGCCGGCGCCGTTTTCGGCAAAAGCGTTTCCATGATAAATGAAATCCAATAGTCGCCATCCGGCCCGGGTAAAAATTCTTTTTCTTGCCATTTTATTATTCGCCGGTATTTTAGTTAGCCGACTCTATTTCCTCCAAGTCGTTGAAGGAGCGACTTACCGCGCCGAAGCGGAAGCCCAATACCTCGGCAGTCAGCGCGCTGATTTTAATCGCGGCGCGATTTATTTTGAAACCAAAGACGGCACTTTGGTTTCCGCCGCGACAATGAAAAACGGTTATACTTTGGCTATTCATCCAAACTTAATCACCGACGCCACTACCACTTTTGAAAAAATCAACGCCATCTTACCCATCGCTCCGGAAGACTTTTTCAGCAAAGCCAAAAAACCAAGCAATTGGGAAGAAATCAAAAAATATTTAAGCCCGGAAACCGGCGAAAAATTGCTGGCGCTAAAAATTCCGGGCGTGGAAACAGTCTCAACCAATTGGCGCTTCTACCCAACTGGCAAATTGGCCGCCAATATTTTGGGCTTAGTCGGTTATCAAGGCGACACGCTTGCCGGTCGCTATGGTTTGGAAAGTTATTATGAAGATGTTTTGAAACGGGATGAATCCGAACTCTATCAAAATATTTTCGCCGAAATTTTTTCGGGTTTGGAAAAAACCCTCGTCAAAAAATCCAGCCTAGAGGGTGATATCATTACGACCATTGAACCGACAGTAGAAAATTTCTTGGAAAAGAAACTTGCCGCCTTGAATGAAGAATGGCAACCGGTGGAAGCGGGCGGTATCATCATCAATCCGAAAACCGGCGAGATTTACGCCATGGCTAATTTGCCGACTTTTGACCCTAATAATTTCAGCACCGAGAGTAATGTAAAAATTTTTTCCAATCCGTTAGTGGAAAACGCTTATGAAATGGGTTCCATCATTAAACCTTTAACCGTCGCCGCCGGTCTGGACGCCGGCGTTATCACCGCTACTACCACTTACAACGATGCCGGTTTCCTAGAATTGAACGGCCGAAAAATTTCAAACTTTGATAAAAAAGCGCGGGGAATTGTCAGTATGCAGGAAGTCTTAAATCAATCGCTCAACACTGGCGCGGTTTTCATCATGCAAAAACTCGGCCGCGCTACTTTCTCTCAATATTTGTGGAATTTCGGCATCGGCGAAGAAACTGGCATTGACTTGCCGAACGAATCGCCGGGCTTGGTAGAAAATCTTAAAAGTTCGCGCGACTTGGAACACGCCACCGCTGCTTTCGGTCAAGGCATTGCCTTGACGCCAATTATGACTGCGCGAGCGCTTTCAACATTGGCCAACGGCGGGTTTTTAATAACGCCCCAGCTGGTTAAAAAAATAGAATATACTGCCGGCTTTTCCAAAAATATTACCGGCGATAACGGCAAAAGAGTTATCAAAAAAGAAACTTCGAATGAAATCACTAGAATGTTGGTGGAGGTGGTAGACAAAGCGCTCTTGAACGGCGCGGTCAAGCAAAAACACTTCAGCATTGCCGCCAAAACCGGCACCGCTCAAATTGCCAATCCGGCCGGCGGCGGTTATTTTGAAAACCAGTTTCTTCATTCATTTTTCGGCTATTTTCCGGCTTACGAGCCAAAATTTTTGGTTTTTCTTTATCTCTACAAACCAGTGGGCGCAAATTATGCCGCCCAAACTCTCACTCGACCATTTATTGACATCGTCAAATTTCTGCTCAATTATTACAACATCCCGCCCGACCGATAGCTTCCAGCTTCACTAGCTTCAATATTTTGAAAATGAAATCTATTTTAAAAAAAATAATTGTCTGGATTCTCACGCTGGAGGCGAGAGCGACGCTGGCGCGGTTCAAGCCTAAAATTGTGGCAATAACGGGAAGTGTGGGAAAGACCTCCGCTAAAGACGCAATTGCCGCGGTTTTGGCTATTAAGTTCTCCACCAGAAAAAGCGAGAAAAGTTTTAACAGTGAAATCGGCGCGCCGCTGACCATTCTCGGTTTGCCTAACGGTTGGAACAATCCTTTGGCTTGGTTGGTAATTCTGGTCAGCGGCGCTTTAGTTTTGTTTCGACAAAAATATCCCGACTGGTTGGTTTTAGAAATCGGCGCCGACCGGCCCGGCGATATCAAAAAATTGGCTGCTTGGCTCAAACCGGACATTGTGGTAATCACTCGCTTTGCCAAAGTACCGGTTCATGTGGAATTTTTCGCTTCGCCGCGGCAGGTGATTGAAGAAAAAATGAATTTAGCTCGGGCGCTCAAAGAAAACGGTGTTTTGATTTTGAACGGCGATGACGATGACATTTTGGCGGCAAAAAATGAGATTCGGTGGCAAACAATTTTTTACGGCTTCGGCACAAATGCTTTAGTTAGAGCGCTAAATGAAAAAACAATTTATGACGCCGAAACACCGGCCGGCATGACCTTTAAAGTTAATGTGTCAATTTATTCGGTTCAAAATTCCGAAAAAACTTCTCTGAGCGTAAAAATTATAAATGTCTTAGGTCGGCAAACAATTTACGCCGCCTTGGCGGCACTAGCTGTTGCTCATTCACAAAATATTGATTTAGCGGAAGCGGTAAAAATGTTGGAAAATTTAACAACACCGCCCGGTCGGATGAAAATTTTGAAAGGCATAAAAAATTCGCTGATTATAGATGACACTTACAATTCCTCGCCAGTAGCGCTGGAAGAAGCGTTGCTTACTTTGAAGAATTTAGAAACAACTGGCAAAAAAATTGCCGTGCTCGGCGATATGCTAGAACTAGGCAAGTATTCAGCCGACGAGCATAAAAAAGCCGGCACGCTGGCTGGCGGTTTCGTTGATTTATTGGTAACGGTTGGTAAACGGGCTGATGGTTTTGCCGCAGGCGCGCTCAAGTCCGGTCTAAAACCGGAAAAAATCGTTCGGTTAGAAAATTCTCGCGAGGCGGGGAAGTATCTTGACCCAATCATCACCGCTGGCGATATCATTTTAATCAAGGGCTCGCAATGCCTGCGGATGGAAAAAGTTGTGGAAGAAATTATGGCCGAGCCGGAAAACAAAGAAAAATTGCTGGTCAGGCAAGACGAGGAGTGGCAGAAAAGATAAATTTTGGTAGTATAAAAAGAAGGGCGGTTAGCTCAGTTGGTAGAGCGCGTCGTTGACGTCGATGAGGTCAGAGGTTCGAATCCTCTACCGCCCATTTTTTACTTCGCGTTCAAGAAAAGATAAATGTCCTCCAACGCTTTGACGGCGTCACCGGCGG
>ERZ1292623.5069-Hain-H51-01um-R1-5069-length-10606-cov-7_pt1 | contig 10606 bp, 12 predicted proteins | sample MGYA00564398_ERZ1292623 | MGnify/ENA primary metagenome ERZ1292623 (study PRJEB36523, sample SAMEA6512633) | groundwater metagenome | collected 2019-01-07 | study: AquaDiva: Metagenomics assemblies of 32 groundwater samples
GAAAAGAAGAAAGGTAAGGAAAATTTTTGGGTTTTGCACACGCGAGTCCGCGAGCGTGTCCGAGGCGCATTGGTTCGCATCACCACGCAATCGGAGCGTACAATGCAGTTTCAAGCCACCACGCGCTCCGCGCGTTCGTAGTAGGTTCGAGCAAATGCTAAAATAACACCACCATTGCCAGGAGTTCAACGAATCCGCCAGTCGGCGGACGTAGGTTTCCGCAAAGCGGACAGGCGAGCCTGTCTGCCGCAGGTAGGTCCTACATCGCCCACCAAGTATAGGAATCAGCGAAGCGTATTTTCCGCAGGTAGGTTCTACGTCACCTACTAATATGTATAATGGGGTTAGTGAGTATGAGGGAGGATAGATGTATGTATGTTCAGGATATTTCCTGGGAAGATGTTCTTTGTACTCTAAGGATTCCATATACCATAAGAGAAACTGGGACCATTCTTATACTTTGCTGGTTTCATAGGGAATTACATCCATCAATGGTTTGTCGTCCACCAAGTCGTGAACAGGCAAACTTTTTCTGTTACGGATGTCATGCCCACGGGACTATCACCACATTTATTGAAGAAGTCTCACTTATTGATACGCTGCGTTTGTTTCTAGCGCCTTCAAAACCGATTAAGGGGCAACTTCCCCTACTATTCTAAAGAGAGCTATCACCAATGGCTCTCTTTTTTTGCTGCACACAGAATTATTTGAAAAGTTTTTTCTGCGTATTACACTACATACATCATGCAGTTTCGATTACAAGCATCAAATCTCCGTAGCCTCCTTACCACGTCCCGTGGTGGAGGTTTTGCTTGTGTCTAAGAAATAATTCTCGGGTACCGGCCAGCCCTGCACCACCAGTGCAGGGCTGTTTCGTACTTTGAAAACCAAACGCCAAAGGAGGACGTTATGCAAACGGAATGGCATCTCGTGGGACTTGCGGAAGTTGTTGATCGTAGGGCATATCGCCGCGTCGGTTATTTTCTTGCCTTTTTGAACGGAAGGAAGGTGAGGGTTCCGATTGATGCAGGGAGGGCATGTAATACCAAGGATGGTTGCCTCGTCTTTCATAGTGCGAAGGAGCGCAGAGTCCCTCGTGTTGGGGAGAGTATTGTATTACAAGTGCGTCAAAACGGCCGTTTCTATGAGGCGGTGAGGTGGGGATTCTTTCCCGACTGAACCATTAGTTGACGCCTTAGTGATTTTCTGTTTAGTATAGAAATGAGCATTCCCAGTGGGTTGCTCGAGGAGGTGCTTATGAAGCAACGTGCAAGCCGCTCGTGCGTGATCGATTCGTGCTAGTAATGACGGAGGTGACAAAGGTCCATCTGTCATGAACGTGCAATCACTAAGGTGTTCCTAATGGAGTAATTTTCGCTCCATGCGGGAGTCGATGGGAGTGATTGCTCGTCTCACGCGTGCGCACTGTGTTCGTCAAATCACTGACGTCACTATTGAGCGCAATGGTATGCGAGGTACGGGTGCCGATTACAGGCGCTATCGTTGCCCGCACGGACATGTGCATCAAGTGGAATGTCTAGGATCGACGATACAACTCAACGTTGGGAGTTGTGACCAATGTAGAGGACAGCTCGTACGCGCACAGCTCGGATTGTGGAGGAGGAGATTCATGAGCGGCTAACCAAGGGGGCACGGCAACTGCTGGCCCCCTTTTTTTCAAACAAGAACCCCACGTCCATCAATACGTGGATATTTTTTGTGTGTGCCGAGGGCGAGAATTGAACTCGCGACGCCATGCTCTTCCAAAAGAGTCGGACTATATCATCACCCCTCTTGCGAGTAGGGTGTCGGGCGCTTCCCCTCCGTTCGGAGAGTACTCCTTTACAGGATAGTCTCTACACCTTCCGAGCACTTTATGAAAGTGCCTGGCTTGGCTCGGGGTTGTTCAAAATATTGAGTTTTCCCCGAATTCACCCGATTTGCACTGCGTATTACTACGCCGTGGCCCAAAGATTTAGGCATGCGCTCTACCACTGAGCTACCTCGGCAATGGAGTGCAGTATATCAAAGAAATAAAAAAAGAGAATAGACACAACCATATTCTCAGTTATATTGAACAGGCGTGCTATACTTTAAAGTAATGCGATCAGACAAACACAAAGCTTTAACACTTAGATTAAAAGGGCATTCCTATTCAGAAATCAGTGAAGCATTAGGTATACCAAAAAGTACGCTTTCAACGTGGTTTTCAGAAACAATATTATCTACTAAAGCGCAAAATAACCTTCAGAAAAAGACTTATATTGGGACACTACACGGTATTATTGAGAGAAATAAAAAACAGACACATGATGCAATTGCAAGGATGCGAAGCACCAGAGCAAGCTCCGCGAAGGAGATTAAAGTGCTTTCTAGAAATGAATTGAAATATGTGGGTGCGGCGCTGTACTGGGCAGAAGGATACAAAAGACCACATATTCGACAGGGTAAAGAGCGCACGTATCATTCTGTGGCCCTCACAAATAGCGATCCATTTCTTGTTGCAATGTTTATGAGGTTTTTGCGCGAAGTCTGTGAGGTGCCTGATAATACTATTCGTGTTGATGTGCGTATTTATGAGCACATGAATGAGGGCACGGTATTAAAATATTGGCAGAAGATGACTCAACTACCCTCTCGCAATTTTGGAAAGTTTTATTATGGAGTCAGTCTTTCGAGTCGCCATAAACGACCTCACGCACGGCTTCCGTATGGAACAGTCCAAATCCGAGTGAATAATACACCGTTATTCCATCGCATTATGGGGTGGATACAAGGTCTTGGGGAGCAGATCAAGTAGTGGACGTGGTATGATATTTTTATGTCCGATGGGAAAGATATTCGGTTCATAGAGCCGACAAACTATGTAATTCTACCCCGTCCAAAGAAGGGAATGGTTGGTGTATTAATGAATAGTTTTCCGAGTGTCATTCGCACCGAGGCACACGCAAATGCCGCACTCGTTTTTATTGCGATATTATTTTCCGCGATGTCTATGATGGTTGTGATTAATTCCAATGCTCAAACTGGTCTATCGCGATCGCAAGTCGAAGTGTATGGAAATGATTAATAGACATCGTCAGGCATTTACGCTCATCGAATTATTGGTCGTGATGTCTATTATTAGCTTACTTTCTTCTGTTGTCCTTGCGCGTCTCAATGAAGGGCGACTGCGCGCGCAATATGCAAAGGCGCAATCGGATTTATATGACATATCCATTGCGATGTTTAATCTTGAACAAGATACAGACAAGAGTATAGGGAGGAATATTGTTGGGAGTTGTAAGGAAGACGACAATGAGGGGGATCCGTATAAACCGTCCGGTCCCACGTATACCGATGGGGGGGAGTACCCCGTTGCGGGCTTCGTAGGGACTACTGATTTTACTGATTTTGCTGGAATAGCGGGAACGGATGGGTATTATCCTAACTGGCAAGGTCCTTATTTGACGACAAATCTTATAGATCCATGGGGGAGGCCATATTGGTTTGACCCTGATTATCATTGTCTTCCATCGACTGGTTCGGCTCCTGCAAAAGGATGTGAATATGCTGATCAAGCTGGTAACGCGTATCGAGTGCTGTACTCTCGGGGACCAGTAGATGACGGTACTGTGTACAATGACTACGGATCCGATAATATAGTGAGGATTTTATGCAGGAACACCTGTATATATCCAAGTCTTTCAAACGAAACCCCTCTCACAGACACTTGCACTGACTAAGAAATACCCCCGCAATCGCGGGGGTATTTAACATTAAAGAAATTTATTCGTGCCGTACTTTGAGTCGCTGTGTACGAGCCCTATCTAACCGGCGCAGTCGAATGGTCAGTAGACCATTCTTAAGTGATGCCTGCGCCTCATCCACATCTACTTCCTGTGGAAGCATCACCGAGCGTGAGAACGCGCCCCAATATAGTTCTTGATAATAAAAAGAGTCCGGATCGCGGTCCGTGGGGGCTTCTCTGCGTCCTTTGAGGGTTAGGGTGTCTTGTGTGACGGTGACATCAAGCTCATCGAGTCTCACTCCCGCAACAAACGCTTGTACCACAATCTCATCTTCGTTTTGATACATATCAATAGTGAGCTGTCCTTCCTCCTCCTCAACCTCCTCGGGTTCATTGGACGTGATGATGACGTTTGCATTTGACCTTGCTGGACGAGTGATCGGCGCTTCATCATCAAAACTGGTCACACTGACGCTCCCAGTGAGTCGTTCGAAAAACGTAGGTTTGTGACGTGCCATAGAAATATTATACTCGTTTTACGCTGATGCACCACGCTTTGCGCAAAAAAATGTGTACAAGCTATCAAAGATCGCTATCTTTCACATGAATTGCACACGTTTGGTGGATTAATTTAACATGATCAAACGCAAATATAAGAAATACCCCAGAGAGCGACAGTAGGACAATGACGGGGGCGATAGAATCACCCATGCTCGAAAGTAGTAGGAGATTAAATACCATATGGAGCAAAGATGCGAGCGTGATTCCTACCGCTGAACCAATTACCCAATGCAAGCGACCGCGGCAGAAGTTGTGTGCGAGATAAAACCCCACAACTCCACTTGATAATGTATGCAGTAGCGAGGCGCCTGCAAACCGAATTCCGGTCAGCGCAACACCAGACGCAAGGGATTCCTGAAAGCTTGGGATTAAATAGAGCATATTTTCGAGCGCAGCAAACCCAAGGGCTCCTACCATCATATAAATCATCGCATCCACCGGTTCATCAAAGTCTCGTCGCCAAAAAATCACCCAACTGATGAGTGTAAATTTCATAATTTCCTCAATAAACGCCCATCCGGTGAACTGCCATAGGAGAAGTGTTGGATCATGGTCGGGGAGTTGGAGCGCCGTACTCAATATATCACTCCACCAAAACTCAAGGAGTACCGCCATCGGGATTGCCGCCATGCCCGCAAGAAATGCATACACAAGGAGGCGCCTCGGTTCGGGATGACAATCTTCATGTGCCCAAAAATAGACCCAGACAAACGTCGGAATATACCCGCCGAGAAATGCGAATCCGCTTGCGGAAAAAATGTTTGCAACCTGTGCTAACGCGTGTTCGGCCATGACGCTACTAGCAGTAGTGTATCACGGTCTTTTGGAAGTTGCCGCCAGATATGTTCAGTGACAAATGGAATGAATGGATGAAACAGCTTCAGCTGTACGCCGAGTGCCCACAGTGCAGTTTCAGTTGTTTCTTCGAGTGCCGACAGCTCTTCTGATTTAATATCCTCTAAATATTTGTCGCAAAATTCGTGCCAGAAGAAATCGTAGAGCGTATGGAGCGCCTGACCAAATTCATACGCATCAATCATATTGCTTACTTCCGCAGCAACTTTACACGTACGCTCTATGATATCAATATTTACATCATGTGCTGGCGACGGCGGATTTTCGGAAAGTACAATTTCTTTTTCACCTCGACGCATGAGAATAAGACGTGACGCATTCCAGAGTTTATTAAGGAGTTTACGTCCCGCACGCACCGACTCATCGGCCCAGTGGATGTCCTGTCCTCCCATTGCCTGCCAAATAAGGCCAAAGCGCGTCGCGTCCGCACCGAATTCATTAATGAGCGTGAGGGGATCAAGGCCAGTACCCTTAGACTTCGACATACGCTCGCCCGATTTTGCGAGTATGGTCGCGTGAATGATGACATCGCTAAATGGTTCACTCCCCATAAATTCTTGTCCGGAATAGATCATGCGAGCAACCCACAAGTTGATAATATCGCGCGCGGTCGATAGCACGTTCCCCGGATAAAATGTGTCGCGATCTTTTCCTTTCAGCGTTGCAAATGGCCAGAGTGCCGAAGAAAACCATGTATCTAACACATCCTCCGTTCCTTCGAGTGGGATTGTATGCCCCCACCACAGTTGACGCGAAATACACCAGTCGCGAATATTATCCAACCAATCAATGTATACTTTCTGCCAACGCTCTGGATAAAATTTCACGCGACCAGAAAGAACCGCTTCTTTCGCAGTAGCCGCCAAATCGTTCATTTTAAGGAACCATTGTTTGGAAAGCAGCGGCTCAATGACCGTGCCACATCGTTCACAAATTGAAAGCTGATGCGTATAAGGTTCCGATTTCACGAGTCGTCCGAGTTTTTGTAATTCCTCCACAACTTTTGCGCGTGCCTCTACTACTTTCAGTCCCTCAAATTCAGTGCCCGCTTCCGCGGTCATGCGCGCGCGTTCATCAATGATTTTATGAACGGGAAGTGTATTGCGTTCTCCAATATCCCAGTCCGCCATATCGTGTGCGGGGGTCACTTTCACCACCCCCGTTCCGAATTCTTTTTCAATCACGCGGTCCGCAACGACGGGAATTTCACGGTTCATAATTGGAAGTATCGCAATTTTTCCCACAAGTGTTTTATATCTTTCGTCCGATGGGTGTACGGCAACGGCGGAGTCTCCGAGCATCGTCTCTGGGCGTACGGTGGCAACCGTGATTGTCTCTGTAGAATCTTTAATAGGATAGGAAATATAGTAGAGTGTCGCTTGTTCCTCTTTGCGCGCTACCTCCAAATCAGAAATACTTGTCGCACACCTCGGGCACCAGTTTACCACGCGCTCGCCCTGATAGATAAGTCCTTTGTTGTAGTAGTGCATGAACGCGCCCTCAACTTCCTTCTGATAGTCCGGATCCATCGTAAATCTCGTGCGTGACCAATCGCACGACGCGCCGAGTTCTTTGAGTTGCGAGAGAATGATACTTCCGTATTCCTCCTTCCACTTCCAAATTTCCTGCTCAAATTTTTCACGCCCAAGCTCGTGCCGTGACGTCCCTTCTTTACGAAGTTTTTTCTCAACCATATTTTGTGTAGCAATGCCCGCGTGATCGGTCCCCGGAAGCCAGAGCGTTTTATATCCCTCCATGCGGCGCTTGCGGATGAGAATATCCTGAATTGAGGCGTTCAGTGCGTGCCCCATATGCAAATTCCCTGTGATATTTGGGGGCGGAAGCATGATGGTGAATGGGTCTCCGTCTTGATTACGCTTCGGCAAATTGTCCGGATTAAAATAGCCGCTCTCTAGCCAGCGCGCGTAAATATCCTTTTCTATTGCCTTTGGGTCGTATGCCTTTGGAATTTCAGTCATGCGTATTTCTTAGTCCACGAAGTCTATGAAACAAATAGAGAGATATCCATAAAAAAATAATTGTTATGCATAAAATAATCAGTTGCCCAATCGGGGTGGCAACAACCTCACACCCCATTAGTTTGAGAGCGCGTTGACACGAGGCGAGATTTAATTGAATTACTAGTGAATGAAAGGGAGGCAGCATTACTTCTAGTATGTAGGCTGGCCACCAACCGATCTGGATCATATCGTAGGACATCCGGCCTACAAATTTTATTATTTCAGATTCAATTGGAGTATTACATTCAATTTCCGTATAACATGTAAAAAAAGCGGTTTCTATTGTTACCGCGATAGCAAATAAAAGAACAAATAGGGTAAGAGTGTAAAGAACCCGACGCATTCTATTTTGATGCATACCTTATATATACGCGAAATATTCACGCGTTACAATGAGAGCGACCCATCCGCGCGGAGGGAGTCGGGGTCTGCCGCACCGTTACGGAGTGAGTTGATGTACCCTGCCGCTCCAATCATCGCGGCGTTATCGGTGGTGAGTGATGGGTGAGGGAGTAGGAGTGTGACTGGGCGTCCTTCGGCAACATTCTTTTGTTCCATTAAAAATCGGAGACGCGTGTTTGCGGCAACGCCTCCACCAAGAATGAGCGTGCGTGCTTCTGTTTTTTCAATTGCGCGAAACGTTTTTTTAATTAGCACGTCACAGATTGCCTCTTCAATACTTGCCGCGAGATCCGCGCGGTTTGCATCCGGGTTGTCGCGGAGATGATAACGCACTGCGGTTTTGAGCCCCGAAAAACTAAAATCCAAATTCTTTTCTTTTATCATGGGGCGGGGGAGCGGCACGGCATCTCGTTTGCCGGATCGTGCGAGCGCGGACAGAGCGGGGCCGCCGGGATAAGGCAAATCAAGGAGTCGCGCCGTTTTATCGAACGCTTCACCTGCGGCATCATCGCGCGTGGATCCTATCACTTCATATTTTCCCCATGCGGTTGCGAGCACAATCTCCGTGTGCCCACCAGAGACGAGCAACGCAAGTGCTGGAAAAAGTACTTTTCTTGTTGAGCTGTTTCCCTCTGTTTTTTTATGGGTTTTATTAGACATTAGAAATTCGTCATTAGACATTTCTCGTAGCAGCAGTGATGCCGCGATATGTCCCGCCATATGGTTCACGGGGATAATCGGCACATTCCAGACAGATGCAAGTGCGCGAGCCAAATTAATACCCGTCCACAGCGCAGGCTCGAGTCCCGGACCCACGGTCACTGCAATTGCCTCCACATCTGGTCGTTCGTGCGAGGAGAGAAACGCTTCCGCAATCGGACGCAATATTATTTCTCGGTTGAGGATATGCGCGAGATCAATGGGAGCCCCCTTTTTTTCTTTTAGTAATTTCGCTTGTGCGAGTGCCGCGGAAAGTACGGGAATCAATTTTTGCTCGTGCTCGCGACGCGCAAGATTTGGCACCACGCCTCCCCACACAGCGTGTAAATCAATTTGCGAAAACACTTCACTTGCGAGCACGCGAAATTGCGGAGCCCCAAGACCCCCAGTTCCTTCAATAATAGCCACCGCGGTTTCATCGCAGGATGTTTCTATTGCGAGTATACGTGTACGCACTTCAGCCATAAGTACTGCAATCTTGTAGTGTTTATAGGGAAGAAGCAAGTAGTACCTCTTGTGTCACAAATATGGTATTCTGGCGTCATATGGACATGACCAATACTAAGTCTCTTGGGCCAAAAGACGTGATTTTACAAGTGGTTTCAATCCTTGCACTCTACATCAGCGTGGGCGCTTTTTTTGCGCTTTCCTTCGCAATTATCGAAACATTGTTTCCAACAGTAGGAGAAGGATATTCGCTCTTTGCATATCCCAATAGCCAAGTACGATTCCCGGTAGCACTACTGATAGTTGCGTTCCCACTGTACGTATGGCTTTCAATTATGGTGGAGCGAGGTATTGCTGATCCGGCACTTCGAGGGGCGTTTCGAACGCGCAAGTGGCTCATCTATATTACGATTGCCGCCGCAAGCGCAACGATTGCGTTTACCGCGGTACAAGTACTCTTTAGTTATTTGAATGGAGACATTACGATTCGGTTCGCACTCCGCGCACTTGTCGTCATTTTTGTAGCCGCTGCGGTAGTTACGTATTACCGACAAATGATTACGAGAGCCCTCGCAGAAATTCAACAAACCCCATTAAAGTTTCTTGCATACGGTGTGATTGCTGTCGTGACAGCTGCTATAGTTATTGGTCTTGGGATGTCGGGCAGTCCGACAAAAGTGCGCGGATATCAAAACGACATGACGCGTGCCAACGATCTTTATAATATCCAAATGAATACCAATAATTATTGGGCAAAAAATGTAAAACTTCCGGATTCACTCCAGACGTTGCAAGATCCAAATCTTGGGTTCGTCGTTCCTGTAGATCCATCGACGCGTGCGGCGTATGAGTACAGGAAGATAGACGCAAAAACGTATGAGCTCTGCGCAACGTTTCAATACCCATCTCGGCCAGATAATTACTACCAGTACTATTCACAACCGGAAGTGTTTTATCAACACGATACAGGGGGAACATGCTTCACGCGAAATGTAGATGAATCTCTTCGGGATCCGAATGTAAAGCCGGTTCCGATCGGTTTGTAAAAATATATCAAAAACCTCCGCTCTCGCGGAGGTTTTTTTGCTAATAGGATGCACGTTAGGCGACATCCTATTTAGAATTTAAGGCAGTCTCAACTTGTTCTGCGATAACAAGTGGATCGAAGCGACCATTATTTATTATTCTCAAAAGAGGTAAGTTCGCCTGCTTCAGGATGCGTTCAACCTCATGGTCGCGGTCAATTCGATCTTTTCTCTCGTGGGAGCTGTCATCAAGTTCAATCGTAAGAACCGGAGCAATATAAGACTTGTCGCACAAAACAAAATCGACAGACTTTTGATTGATATGACGAAGGGCTGCATTCCAATTTTGACCTGGTATTTTATTATCGAGAATTGTGGAGAGATGCACCTGCGGAAATACGTAATACTCTTTTCCTAATGCAACCATCAATGCATCGTAGCATTCATGTTCCGCGCGCGACATAAAAAACTTTTTGCGACCATACTGATACTTTTGAGTTACAGCATGTTTAATCAGTTTAACTGGGAAAATTTCAGCCAAAACCGCGATTATACCCAGGATTATGAAAAGTACAATTATTTTTTCCATACTTATTCATTATACAACAGTGCATTTTTAATGAGAAAGGTATGGTGATCACAAATATTGCCTCGTGGAAACTGTTTTTCCGATATCCTTTCGATACGCCATCCCTTCAAATTGAATTTCATTGATTGCCGAATATCCTTTTTCGAGTGCTAGATTGAGATTTGTTCCAGTCGCAGAAATTCCCAACACTCTGCCGCCATTCGTTATAATCATATCATGATGCTGTGCAGTGCCTGAATGAAAAACAACCACGCTC
>ERZ1292623.5070-Hain-H51-01um-R1-5070-length-10605-cov-9_pt1 | contig 10605 bp, 8 predicted proteins | sample MGYA00564398_ERZ1292623 | MGnify/ENA primary metagenome ERZ1292623 (study PRJEB36523, sample SAMEA6512633) | groundwater metagenome | collected 2019-01-07 | study: AquaDiva: Metagenomics assemblies of 32 groundwater samples
CCCCAACTGTTTGCAACTCACTCCAAATGCCTTACTATACCTCCTGTCACCAGCATCTACAGAGGTTGATCTCGGATTACAAACGAATTTAGCTGTTCACCTGGTAAACGCTTGTACTACCCAAATACCTAATTTAGGGTTTGAGGAATTACAGATTTATAGGGGGTTAAGAAGCTTTACCTATTCCAGAAACTTGGCTTTTTAAATAAATCTTCCCTGGCCTTTAACTCAGTAACAAACCTTTCTACATCTTTAACTGTAGGTTCCCCTGCACATTCAACACATATGGCCTGCATAATTCCTTCGACTTCAGCCGGAGTAAAACCTTTACTTTTTGAGACTATAGCTGAAATTACTTGAGGAGATAAATCTAAACCATTCTTCTTAGCTTGTAACTCTGCAATTGCCACTCTTTCTTCTTGTGTTGGCTCCTTATAGAGTAAAACCTTAGAGACTCTACCAGGCCTCATTAAGGCTCTACCTAGTTCCTGAGGCGCTGTTGTGGTAGCTATAAAATGGAGATTTCCTGGCATTTCAGTGGTACCTACAGCATCGATCTCTAATAGTCCATCATTTCCTCTGGATTTATCAATATCTTCAAGAACTACAAATAAATGGTCTCTTGGGTGCATACCAGCCATCCCAACTAAATCCTCGTAGCTTGGCATTTGTCTTCTTACTTCTTGATAGTTAAATATCAAACCCTTACCATTTTCAGGTAGATTAGATAAGAAGGCTTTTACCCCCAATGATTTACCAATTCCCGGTTTGCCTACCACTAATATAATTCTGACACCAGCTAGGGTTGGACTATCTTCCTCTAATCTTCTAATCAGGGTTTTATAATAGTCTGTTGCGGACTCGTAGCCGGCAATATCATCAAAGCTTACATCCCTTAAATTTGCTGGTATGAAGCCTCTATTTCTAGCTGTAGAGTACTCGAATACCTTACCTCTTTTGAAGATAGTATTACCCAATAGTGGATATAAGTCATCCAAAGACCATTCTCCGGACTTAATAGCTCGAGCTAGTTCATGCAAACGTCTAACATATTCTCTATCTCCGTCCAAAAATCCTCTAACCTGAGCTGCCTCACTTGTATCAACTGGGCATTCCATTGTTAAATCCTCAAATGCCTTAATCCTCTCGTCAAAGCTAAAGCTCGTTGCAAAAGCAGCGGCCTGTCTTACATATTCTTCATGCTTAGTCCTAACGTCATCTGGAATAGCTTCACCATAATTTTGGCTTGTAACTACCTGATTAACAAAAGGAACCTCCAATAAAAGTTCAGTGAGTAGGGCATCGCTCATATCTGCATCTCTACCGTAAAGCTCCATAACATTTTGTCTAATAGTGTCAATTACATGTAAGGCACCTTTTTTGTCATGAACAATATCTTTAAGGTCTCTTCTGCTCTCGATAGTCATACGCCTACCGCTTATCCAATCACTCATTGAAGCATAAGCCTCAATTTCTTCGTCATCGTCTTCATCGTCAGTCGACATGGAGCGCCCCGTACCTAAATAAGCAGCATATGCCTTAAGCTGTTCACTTGCTTCACCTTCGATTCTTGACCTGAATTCTTGAGCCTCAGAGTCAACTACCACCTCTCCTCTTTTTGCTTTCTCTACTAAGAAATTATTGTAAACGATATCTATTACGGTTATTTTAGGAGGAACTGGCTCAGCTCTTCTAACCGGAGCGTCAAGAGCGTTATACATATCTAGGAATTCACCAATAAGCTCAGGGTACTGTCTTGTGATTATCGTTGGACTAAGTCCCGTTAAAGTACCTCGAGATGGAGTTCGTTCGCTGTTAAAGTGGTTGAAAAAAGTTCTTTCTGCTCTAAGTACAGCTCTTTCAGTATCAATTAAAGTTTCTGTTGACATTTGGAATGGATAATAACTTATAAATATTAACATTGCAAGCAAGGGACATAAGGAGGTAGTTTTGAGAAAAGACTATTGTAATAATCTAAATAAAGTCCGGAGGGGAGGATTCGCACCTCCGTAGGGAAAACCCGCCAGTAACCCCTAACAACTAGATCTTGCGATAGCGAATACTTCGGGCTAAGCCTAATCTTTCAATCTTTTTAAGCTTTAATAGTTTTGTTATGGTTTTATTTACTGTTGTTCTGGCAATATTAGTTTTCTCGGCTATCTCCTTGGGAGTTGCCTCAAGCACACCTTGTAAATAATTCCAGATAGCTAGTTGCTTATTAGACAAAATAGCTTCTATATTTTCAGAGGAAATTAAGCCTATTGCTTCCTGAGATTGAATAAGAATGATGTCTAAAAAGAAGTTTAGCCAATCAGTAATACTTTCTTTTTTTGTTTTAAAAGTCTTTTGGCTTTTTCTTAAAGCTATATAGTAGGCTACCTTTTGATCTTCTATTAATTTCTCATGAGACACATAAGGCATATATAAATAGCCCTCTTTAAGTAAAAGTAAGTTTGTTAAAACCCTTGATAACCTACCATTGCCATCCTCAAAAGGATGAATATTAAGGTATTCCACCAAAAAGTTACCTATGACTAAAAGTGGATGATAGGTTTTATCCTCTAGAGCCTTTTGAGTCCATTCAGTAAGCTCAAGCATCTGTTTTGGAGTAAGATAAGCATGAGTTGTATCAAAAAGTATACCCGTATTCTTGCCTTTCTCATCCACCATTGCCACCTGGTTATTTTTACTCTTATACTTGCCTCTGTGGAGTTTATCTTTTTCTACATATTTTAAGAGTTCCTTATGAAGATGTTTAATACTATTTTCAGAAAACTTAATACTATCCCAGGCTTCAAAGACATTTTGTAAAAGTTCATAATATCCTTGAACTTCCTGTTTATCCCTGTCAGTAAATTTTTGTATAGCAATGCCTTGAATCTGTTTTTCGATATCCTCATCTGAAAGTCTAGCTCCCTCAATCCTGGTTGAGGCTCCTGTTGAAGTAATAAGGACAGATCTTTTGAGTCTTCCTAAAAGATAAGGGTTTAAATTAGCTCCGGCAGACCATTGACCTTTTAATTCGTCAATACGGCCTATTTTTGTTATAATTTCAGCAGGGATAGAATTTAATCTTTTGTTAAATTTACTTCTTTTAGCCATAAGTTTATATCCTTGTAGATTGACTAGGTTAGATTATATTAGATAGGGTTAGATTTGTCAAATTTAGCCTCGGATTAGTAGTGGTGTCATCACACCCTGTCCACCTGGTAGACGTTAGTCGTACCATTATACCGATTATATAAACAGTTTACGTACGGTCTTTAAAATCTTATTTCTGACTATTGGGGTTAATTGACCAGCTGTGTCTTTAATTATAATTGGATCAGCTGTAAATAATTTATCTGGTCGTACAAAACTTACAACCGGTAAATTACCTTTAGCAAAATCCTTAGATTTAATGGGAATAGCTGTTTTGCTACTATAAGGTCTAGAGGTAACTTGGCACAAAATCAGGTTATCAAACTCAACATTTGCAAGGACTAAAGCTGGGCGGACTTTCTGACCTTTTAAATTGGAAAAAGGAAACGTGACCAAAACAACGCTACCTACTCGTAGAGGAGTTTTGCTCATTGCAAACTTGCCCATGCCTCATCCTCTTCAGGTTTATCCCAGTCGGTGGCGAGTGTCTTTTCCGATAATAGAAGAATATTTGTAGATGTAGCCTTTAGAGGTACTGAAACAATTCTTATTTCTCCTTTTTTAACCTGTAATTCAACCTGTTCCCCAAGACCACTTTCATTTAAGATTGGTTTTGGTATACGTATTCCCCGGGAATTTCCGATCTTAATAATAGTTGTTATCATAGTAATTACATTGTACCTACATAGAATAATATTGTCAAGTCCGGAGGGAAGGATTCGAACCTTCGCAGGGAAAACCCGACAGATTTACAGTCTGTTGCAATTGGCCACTCTGCCACCTCCGGGATACATGGATATTATACCCAATTTAGCATATAATTTCCTAATATGAGCCCTGGTTCATGGAAAGCAAGAAGAGAATATTCAAGGCTTTGGCGTCTTAAGTTTTTGCAAAATTTATCCTCCGGAATGCTGATAATTGTTGTTGGATTTCTGCTCCTCCTTTTTGGATCAGTTGTTTTTTTTGCAACACAAGTCCCCTCTCCCCAAGATTTAACTAACCGTGATATTGCTCAAGCTACTAAAATTTATGACAGAAATAATGAACTTTTATATGATATTTACCAGGATCAAAACAGAACTCCTATAAAACTGGATGAAGTTCCGCAACATGTAAAATGGGCAACAATCGCAATAGAGGATAAAGATTTTTATAAACATCAGGGATTTTCTATTGTAGGAATTACAAGAGCTGTTTTTGATACCATCACACAAAAATCAATAGCTGGAGGCGGATCAACTCTAACTCAGCAGCTTGTAAAAAATGCCCTCCTGTCAGGCGAGAGAACAATTGTTAGAAAACTTAAGGAGTTTATTTTAGCGATACAAGTTGAAAGAACCTACAGTAAGGATCAAATCCTGGAAATGTATTTAAATGAAATACCCTATGGAGGTACTGCTTATGGAATTGAGGCAGCAGCAAACTTATATTTTGGAAAAAGTGCAAAGGATTTAAACTTGGCCGAAGCTGCACTTTTGGCAGGACTTCCGCAGCGTCCTTCGGTTTATTCCCCATACGGTTCAAAGCCGGAACTCGCAAGAGAAAGGCAAGAAGCGGTTTTAAGAAGGATGGTTGAAGACGGCTACATTACGGAGAGTCAGTCAAAGGAAGCACAGGAGGTTCAACTGACATATAGAACTTCCCAAACCGAGAGAGGGTTTAAAGCTCCGCATTTTGTTTTATATGTTAAGGAAAAACTAATTGAGCAATTTGGTGACCGGATGGTTGAGCAAGGAGGTTTAAGAGTTACAACAACACTGGATTACAAAATACAAAAGGATGCCGAGGATTTATTAAAATCCGAAATTGAGAAATTAGCTTCTGCAAAAGTTGGAAACGGAGCAGCTGTTGTTTTGGATGTAAAAACAGGCCAGATTCTGACAATGATTGGGAGTAAAGATTATTTTGCCAACTCGGAGCCCGAAGGTTGCAAGGAAGGTCAAACTTGTTTATTTGAACCGAATGTTAATGTTTCCTTAAGCCCCCGCCAGCCGGGTTCAGCTACCAAACCCATTGCTTATTCCAAGGCTTTAGAAAAAGGATATGGAGCAAATCAAGTTTATCTGGATGTAAAAACAGAGTTCCCCGGAGGCGATAGACCAACTTATATTCCTGTAAATTATGACGGCCAGTATCACGGGGTTGTGCAGATGCGTTATGCTTTGGGTAATTCATATAATATTCCTGCAGTTAAAAATTTAGCTTTGGTCGGGGTTAAGGATGTTTTGGAGTTGGGTTATAGAATGGGGATAACAACCTGGGAGCCTTCTGAAGAAAATGTAAATTCTGTTGGACTATCCCTGGTTTTAGGTGGACGGGAGGTTAGGCTTTTGGATTTGGCAGCTGCTTTTGGGGTGTTGGCAAATCAAGGTAGGGCAACTGACTCAATCTCAATCCTTAAAGTGACTGATTCAAAAGGAAAAACCTTATTTGAATACAGGGAGACGGAAGGCAGAAAAGTTTTGGATGAGGGAATTACATATATTATTTCAGATATTTTATCTGATAATGGGGCAAGGACTGCCGCATTCGGTTCAAATTCTGTTTTAAATATCCCAGGAAAGCAAGTTGCAGCAAAAACAGGAACAACAGATGAAAAAAGGGATAACTGGACTGTAGGATATACACCCTCATATGTTGTTGGAGTTTGGGTTGGTAATAATGATAATTCAGTTATGTCACCTGTTGTTACATCCGGTGTAACAGGAGCCTCTCCTATTTGGAATAAAATAATGACAAGGGTGCTTAAGGATAAAGGGAATGAGCCTTTTGAAAGGCCGGGCAATGTTTATCAGACTGAAGTTGATGGATTGATGACAGGAAAACCCCACGGGGGCTCACCTACAAGAAAGGAATATTTCTTAAACAATACTGGGTCACAGAGTGAATCTTCTGCATATCAAAGGCAAAGAGTTTGTAAAAATAACCCTCACAGACTTGCAAATGATGGGGAGGATGCGGAAGATAAGGATGTAATAGTTTTACAGGAAAATGATCCAACAGGAGCTGACAAGTGGCAGAAAGGAATAGATGAGTGGGTTTTAACTACTTCTGATCCAAGATTTGTTGGGGCAACAAAAGGATGCTCCGGAATTCCCGGATTTACTGCCGGAACTGGTGGAGTTATAGAAATTGTAAATGTATCAAACGGGGCAAATGTACCAAGAGTGTTTGATGTTCTGGCAAGGGTAAACTCTCCTGCAGGGGTTAAAAAAGTTACATGGAGTATAGACGGAGCCCAAAAATCGGAGTTAAAATCCGAGCCGTATGCTCTGCATGTAGAATTTCCTGCTGGAGATAGTGGTTCACATACAATTACAGTAACTTTGGAAGATAATAATGGCCAAACCCACTCCCATTCCATTGGGGTAACAGTGGCACTGTAAACTGTAACTCCCGGCATGTCGCCTCAACCCATCCTTGGCATGGGTTGTAGACCACCATTTCTGGTTTTTTAATGATCAAGTTAGGCCAAGCATCTTTCTTGCTGCCTGATCAAAGTTGGCAAGATTTTGTAGGCTTGTTCTTTGCTGCACTTTTTTCAAAGCTTGCCTTAATATATCTAAATATTCTTCTGCGCTTAAGTTTCCATCTCTACCTAATAAGAGGTTGTCGGCATATTGCGGAATTAGTGAAAGTCCGCTGTAGTTGAAACCTTCCGTATCTGCAACTAACTGCCGGACAAAAGCATTGTAAGAATCCTTATCTAGTGGTTCTTGGGCAATTATTTTACGTAACATATCTTCTCTATGTTCGGTCGAAGGAAAAGGAAAGTAAACAGGGTTAAACCTCCTTAAAAAAGCAGCTTCAACATCCGGATGATTTAATGTAGCCATGAGGTAGATTCCATGAGTATCTTGTAACCTTTCAAGCAAGCTAAGAACTTTTGACCTTTCTGCCGGATCTATCATTTGAGAACTCTCTCCATCCACACCTACTGAGATTGCACTCTCTAAAAGTTTTTCAACATCTTCGACAGCTAAAATTGCCGGCAAATCAAGCTCGCCTACCATTCGTTTAATTGTGGGTAGGACATAACGCTCAAAATCGTTTATTAGCTCATTTATTCCAACAGGAGCGGTTAGGACATCTCTTCTTGTAGCGAAAAATCTTGAAACAAAGGTTTTTCCTTCTCCTGGTGCTCCTACCAAAAGTGTATTCATTGGGTTCCCTCTCTTATTTACAAGCGGGTTATAGAGATTCTGCTCCATGTCAGCTATCTGTTCATCTAACCCACAAATTTCCTCTCTTACAACAGGGGGTTGATACTCGCGTAGCATCGTCTGATAGATATCCATAAAAATAGTTCTTCTTAAATCTAAACTCTCCGCAAATCCCTGATCTGAGGATAAGTCAATCTTTCCTGCAATGAGAAAAGATGCAACAGCCGCAAGATAACCAAATTCAACTTCAGAAAATGCAAGATAACCAAATCTATTTTGAGAAGAAGGAGTACTTAATGGACCCGCATAGTTATAACGGATTTCTAAATTAAGGTCGGGAGCTGATTTTCTGATAAGGAAACCTGTAACCTGCTCTGGATTTTTGTATTTGTCACCATTGGGAAGCCGACTATAAGGAGAAAGATAGAGTGTTTCTGTACGTGATGAAGGAGGTAACGATCCTGTGCTTGGACTAACTGTCCAAAAGTGGTTTTTTAGAAGACCGTATAGGTTTTCAAAAAATCCTGTTTCAAAAGACTCAAGTGGTATTTGTAACGCTACGAATGTTGACTGATTGTTCCTTATTGTACTGGCCCTCCCTATCTCAACAGGATCAATGAATGGAATCCCAATTGGGGGTCCTCCACCATGCTGCTCAATTACGTCATTTACTATGCTGGTAAAATGTGCAAGCGAGGATCTAAAATGCATATATACATCAAGAGGATAAATTAAAGGATTGTCTGTCCGAGAAAATCTTGTTTCTGACTGGGCAGCAGTTTCTATTGCTGGCATAAATTTTCCTGTTGATAAGATTATATCAACCTTCCATGAATTTGCAACCTCAATAGTTTTTTTTAACTCATAGTATGGTAGAATTAATCTTCTATCAGGCCCATGAATAGGCCTGTATTTTTTTATATGATTACAGATACTTTAGCAAAACTTTCAACTGCAACACTTTTAACAGTGGGTCAACTTCTTACTCCGCTGGCTCCTGCTGAAAATATCCTCTCATCTCATGAGATGTCTCTTGAGAAAAGGTATTATCCTGTTCAAAAAGAGAATATACTTTTAAACATGGCCTACTTGCGAGGCAAGGAAGGTCCCCTTCATATGGATGGTAGGGTTTCCAAAAAAGAAGATATTAACTGGGATGAAATTAAAAAACCATTTAAATCTGAGTTTAGGTTGGAGCCAGGTCAAGTATTTGCCTACCATGATGATATCCTTCCACAATTTGAGGGCAAAAATATTAAAACCCAAAGTTCCCACTTTATGGCCAATGAGGGTTATGTATCAGCAGGATATCTTGTTGGTGATGGAGTTTGTCACTCTGCCTCCCTTATATATTGGGCTGCTTTAGATGCTGGTTTGGAAGCTTTAGCTCCAACTGACCATGATTTTATGGCTATTCCAGAAATTGAAAGTAAATATGGGGTTTCAATTTATGCTAATCCGGAGTCTAAAGGTTCTAATACTAAACAAAACCTATATATAACAAACAATAAGGAACATCCTGTGGAATTTAAATTTGATTATAATGGAGACAAACTTAAGATTTCTATTGTTGAGGTAAACTAATTTCCATTATTGCTAGCCTTTTTTCTATCCCAAAACTATTTAAAAGTCTTGGGTGGACTTCTGCCAACCCACCTATTACCTTGCCCTTTGCCTCAATATTGGCGTACCTTTTAGGATGAAATAGGGTTTCCAACTCTTTCATCATCCCTCCTGGCTTAAGTAGACAACCTCGGAGGTGGATTAGGTTTGAACCTCGGTAAAAAATGCCAATCAACTCCTCTATTGGATTATCAGTGCCATTCATTAAAGCTATGGATAACCTGTAAGATTCCTTCGGCCCAGGCAGGTAAATTTTGCCTATCTCAAAAATAGCTATGTCCTGATATCCCTGTCTTAAGTTCAAGCCAACTACTTCCACTAAATTTGGCCAGATAAAAGTTCTTAAGTATTCTGTTTCAGAAGATATGGGGTTGGCCACACGAACAAAATTTTCAATTTTCAATTTTAAATTTTCAATTACTTTTGTTGAATAAAAAGAATATGTTTGGACTTCTGTAAGCCCTGCATCTTTTAGTTTCACTTTAAGAGCATGAATGAAATTTTGGAGAGTCTGGTCTAATTTTGCTGGTAATTTTCCAGAAAGTAACTGGCCCTCTATCTTTTCATATCCATACATTCTTGCCACTTCTTCAATTAGGTCCTCTTCTATATTTATATCCAACCTAAAGTATGGAGGTATAACTTCCAAAATAGCTTCCCCACCTGACATGTGGGGTGTCTGATTAACAGTGAAGTTTAATTTTTTAAGACAGGAAGTTATTGTTTCTTCATCTAAATTTGTCCCCAAAAGATTATTCAATTTCTTTAAACTTAAATTAACTATTTTTTTAGGCTGATTAAAATCTCCAACAAGGTTTATTGCAGTAAGTTTTCCTCCCAAATCCTGGTACATTCTTATTGCAGCATCCAATGCCTGGAACAGCCTCATTTTAGAAAGTCCATGCTGGAATCTTTTGGAAGCTTGGGAATAAAGTCCCAGTCTTTGGGATGTTTTTCTAACCATGATTGGGTGGAATATGGAAGCAGAAAGTAAGATGGCTGTGGTGTTTTCTTTAACTTCTGTATCTTTTCCTCCCATCACTCCTGCTACATCAAGCGGGTCCTGGGTGTCTGCCAAGACAATATCATCAGGAATTAAAATTCTTTGTTTGTTATCGAGGGTTTTAATTTTTTCATCTTTTTTTGCTCTTCTAACAACTATAGTTTCATTCTTAACAGTTTCTGCATCAAAAGCATGTAAAGGCTGACCATATTCAAGCATTATTAAATTTGTCACATCAGCAATATTATTTACTGACCTCATGCCACTATCTTCTAACTTTTTTATCCATCCTTTAGGCGAAGGGCCAAATTTCAGGTTTTCTATCCTGGCTACACATTGGACTTCTGAAAGCTCTGGACTGGTTATCTTTACCGGAGTTTTATCTAACTTTTTGCCTACCCAAATAAAGTCTTCTGGGGGTGGAGTTAAAAATTTTAAAGGAGTATCTGTTATGGCTGAGATCTCATAGGCCATTCCCCTTAAAGATAAAAGATCCCCCCTGTTATAAGTTAAATCAAGTTCTAAATAATCCTGGATTTGCTGCTTTACCCCAATAGATGATAAGGATAGTCTTTCAGTAAGCTGATCTGATGAAAGATTATAATCAACCAATTCTCTTAACCAATTTAAACTTACTTTCATATAAAATCCGTAGGTGTCAATTCAACACAC
>ERZ1292623.5071-Hain-H51-01um-R1-5071-length-10603-cov-5_pt1 | contig 10603 bp, 7 predicted proteins | sample MGYA00564398_ERZ1292623 | MGnify/ENA primary metagenome ERZ1292623 (study PRJEB36523, sample SAMEA6512633) | groundwater metagenome | collected 2019-01-07 | study: AquaDiva: Metagenomics assemblies of 32 groundwater samples
GATTTACTAAGCTGTAAAGTAGAGAGGATTGCAAGAGGAAGCCAGGCTGATAATGTTACGAACCCAAAATGCCCGGCCTCTATGTAGCCTGCAACTCTTGGCCACATAATATATGCAGCGGCAGTAAATATACTTGCAAGGGTGGTAAGATTGAACCCCCTCCTTGCTAAAATATACATTGTAGTTCCACCAAAAATTGCATGGAGCAAAATGGATATCATGAAGGCAGAATCTATTGGGAAGATTAAAAATATAATGTTGGGTAAGTAAAAAATTCCTGATTCCGGATCGCTTATAAGTGGAGTTCCGGAAAGATAAAGATTATTCCATAAAGGAATTTCTACATATTTGTATATGCTTTGTTTTATAAAATAAAAAATAGGCCAGTGAAATTCTTGGAGGTCATTTCCTCGGTTAAGCAAGATCAATGGATTAACAAGGATTGGTAAGTATAAAGTCAGAGTAGTAGTAGTAAGAAGAAAAAAAATTTTAATGTTGCCTTGACTCTGTGAGTTGCGCATGCTACTGTTAATAATAACCAATGATTAAAAAACTTACCACTGGGCTTCTTCTTACCTTAATATTTCTTGTTTCTTCATTCAGTGGTGTTAGCGCTGAGCGTGCTGCCAGTCCTAGCCCAAGTTCAACACCGCTGCCTTCAATTAATGTTCCTTATGAGTCGGTTAATCCACCAGATGGATTATCTTATTTGTTCAAGAGAATTAGGGAAAAAATTAGTATGTTCTTTGCGTTTTCACAGATAAGTAAAATTAGAAGTTACAAAAAATTAGTAAATGTAAGGTTAGCCGAACTTAAGTTTATTATTGAAAATAAGGAGATGGGATATTTTGAGAAATCAACTCAAAGGTACTTTACAACAGCGGGACAGCTAACTTTACTTTTAACCTCGGTAAATATAAGGAGTGAATTTATGCCAGTCAAAGAGCAACTATTATCTCAGATTCCTGTTTTAACTGCTCTTCGGGATACTTATGACCCAGCGACTGCTGAATGGAGATTTGTTGAAGATGATATAAATTATATTAAAGGGTATATTAGTAATCTTTCCACGAAGTAGCCTAGACAGCGTTAATGTATACTACACCAGTATGAAGTTGGGCATCCTCTGTAGTTTTGTTCTTATACTTCTAGTTCTTTTATCTATTTGGTTTTATCTACCAATTACCTCTTACTTTTCGCAAGATGATTTTTTCCATTTAAGGTTGATCATGGATAAAAATATAACTGATATGCCGAGTTTCTTTACTCATCAGTTGGAAGGACAAACATTTTACAGACCTCTATCTAGAGAAACCTATAATTTAATAATGTATAAGTTATTTGGCTTAAACCCAATACCCTTTCATATTGCTAACCTTCTTTTGATTTTGGTAAACTTAAGATTATTATTTTTGTTTGTTAAGAGTCTAAATAGTAATTCTGTTGTAGCATATTTTACTTCTATAGTTTACCTTTTAAGCAGTGTCCACAGTATAGAGCTGTATTACTTAGCATCAGTTCAGACCTTATTGGCGGCAACTTTTACACTTTTATCTTTGTTGTTTTATGTGAAATTTTTAAGAGAAAAAACTTTAAACTATTATTTGACTTCGATCCTATTCTTTCTAATAGCCCTGTTTTGTCACGAATCAGCGATTATTTTGGTTGGTCTAATATTTTTGACCAACTTTGTAATTCAGAGTAATACATTGAAAGAAAAAATTTTATCAATCATCCCATTCACAATTTTTGCTATTCTATATTTCGTTAGTATATGGGATATGTCAAGTCTACCAAAACAACAAGTCTATCAGCCTGTTTTTCAGCTAAAAAGTATTCTGAATACATTTAGCTGGTATGTTTTATGGAGCTTTGGGTTGCCTGAGATGCTTGTAGATTTTGTTAGGCCTAAGTTTGTTCTTAAAGAGGAGTTTATTATTTGGTATAGTTACTATGCAAAAATTGTTTTTCCACTACTATTATTTGTGATTTCATTACTATTCATGATGATATGGTCTCTTAAAAAAATAATATTTACTGGTAATTTTTTGATTTTTTTTATTACTTCTTTTTTAATTTCTATTTCACCATTTATACTGTTTCCTCAACATAAGTTTATTTATTACCTTAGTTTGCCGATTATTTGGTTCAGTTCTACTTTGGGGTTGATTTTAGCAGTCTCATGGATGGTTGGAAATTTTTACAGGGCATTAACAGTAAGTATACTATTATCTTTTTTAATTATTTCTTATCAAACTATCACTTTAAATTCTAAGACACATTGGGCTGCAAAGAGGGCTAAGGCAGCTGAATCCTTAGTGAAACAGTTGAAACTAGATTATCCTTCAGTTCCAAAGGGAAGTATTTTTTACATAACAGATGATCCAAACTATCCGGATATAGCAAGAGAATGGGGAACATCAAGTAAACAAGCTTTTTACATACTCTCCGGATCAGATGCACTTCAGCTTTTATATAAGGACCCTTCTATAAAAGTATATTATCAAGCAGTAGAAAAGCCTCCTGAAAATTTAGACTTAAATAATATGGCGCTTATGATAAGTTTAACTGCAAGATTTCCATATTAGTTTGTGGATAATATATACTACATAATTATGAATCAGGTTATCAGGTTAATTACTGGATTTGGTCATATTATCATTCTATTTAACCTTTTTCTGCTCATTATTTTGGTTTTTTTAAAACGTTTTGGGTTTGCGGAAGGATTCGGAAATTTTCTCTTAAGTTTATCAATATTATTGGTGGCTTTGCAAATGTTCAAGACTAAAGCTCACCAATCTAGGGTATACAAAAAAGTTTTTTTTGATAAGTTTTTGTTTTTGGGATGGTTGGGGATTATACTAGCAGCAGGTTTAGTCTTTCGGTCTATTTTTTCAATCGGACCAGCTGTTTGGGGAGATGCCCCCTTTTTTTATCCTGAAACTTTTAAAGATTTTTTTAATGAGCCTTTTGTCTGGGAAAGTCGGGGTAGACTAGGCATTGTGAATGATCTTTATTGGATTTACCCGTTAATGCTTATTTATAATGGATTTGGCGCTCTGCTTGGTTTAAGTAATGATGTAGTTATCCGTCTGGTATTTTATTTTCCGGCAATCTTCTTTTCCATTTTATCACCCTTGATGTTTACCAAATATTTTGGATTTTCACCACTGGTTGGGATATTTTCTGCAGCGTTGTACAGTCTTAATACTTACTTTATTCTTCTCATTGACGGTGGGCAGGTAGGCGTGGCACTGGCTTATGGTTTGTTCCCGTTTACTCTTTTACATTTGCATAAACTGAGAACAAATCAGACAATTTTCCAATTTTTTGTATCCTTAATATCTTTTATGATGCTGATTATTTCTGATGTAAGATTTGCAAGTATAGCTCTTTTTTCATTTTTTGTATGGGTAATTTTGGAACGCATAAACAATTTTGCGAAAATAAACTTTAAAGATTTAAAGATATTTGGAATATTTTTATTTGCTGTTTTGGGTTTAAGCACTTATTGGTTAATTCCGGGTCTATTACTTGAGCCAACTACCGGCGCTGGTACTCGGTCTGACTTACAGCTTATTTCCGCTTTGAACCCCATATTTCTTTTTGCGCCGCATTGGCCCTTTAACGAATTTGGCAAAGTTTTCCCACCGCAATGGTATTTTGCAGGGTTACCACTTTTGATATTTAGTAATCTTCTTTTTAAGAAAAATCGGCAAATCTTCTATCTTTTCTTTAACTTTTTACTTTTTGTTTTTCTTGCCAAGGGAGATACAGGGTTTTTGGGCAACCTTTATGGCTGGGCACTTGACTATATACCTTTAGGAGGAGCATTTCGGGATTCAACTAAATTTTTTGCCCCGCTTGTACTTTTTGCAGGAATTCTCATAGGTTTAAGTGTTCAAAACATACAGCAGCTTTTTAAAAAACAAATATTTTCTAAACTAGTAATTGTTCTTATTTTTACCTATCTTCTTTTTCTAGTGTATCCTGCTCTAATCGGAAACATGAATGGTGTTTTGAGAGGAAGAGAATTTCCGAAGGATATACAGGTTGTCGCAGATAAAATTTCTATTGAAAATGGTTTTCTAAGAACCGTTTGGTTCCCTGAGCGCCATCCGCTTGGTTTTAACAGCGAGAGAAAACCAGCTTTGGATGCAAAGACACTTGTTAATTTACGACCTTTTGCCTCACTTAATGTGGGAACTTCTGATAGATTTAATTTTTTACATAATAAACAGTTTTTGGATTGGTTGGATATTTTTGGAGTCCGCTATCTTGTCTTTTCAGGCGATACCCATAAAGTATTGTCTGATGAGGAGAAAGAAAAAGATTGGGATAGACTTTTGAGCCTTGTTGAAAGTGTTGACGGTCTAGATAGGGTTTCCTGGAATAAAAGCTTTCCTGTTTATCAAACCAAAGATAGCAAACCTCGTATTTTTGCAGTCGATAAGGTGTTTGCAGTAGTGGGAGGTGATGATATTTATCAGAAGCTGATTGATGTGGGTAATCAGTTTTCTATTGGTAATCAGGGGTTTGTTTTTTTTGAAGACGGTAAATTTGATCCGCGAAGCCTACAACGGTTTACACCAGAATCTGTTGTTTTGGTTTTTAACAAAACAGAAAAGCAAGATTTACTGCTTAGTTTTTTATCAGAGTTCTTTGTATCCCCAATGAGCGCTACAAAGTCTGAGTGGGCTTTAAGATCGACAAATGAATATTTAAAGTGGAAATTTGAGCTTTTGGTAAATAAAGTTCAAACAAGCGAGTTTGACTACGGAAAAGGAATTGCCTTTTCTTCCATGCCAAACGAAAAGCTTATTTTTGGACTTAACGTCAAAGAGAGCGGTGAGTATATGTTTGCTATCAGGCATATGTCAGCATCAGATAGTGCCTATTTACGCATATCTTTGGCAGGACAAGTTTCGGAACTTCCAAACACTCCATCCGGACGGTTTGAGTGGTATACAAAAGAGTTAAGCTTAAATGCTGGCAGTCACGATTTGATTGTTGAAAATCAAAATGGTTTCCAAGTTACTAATGTGGTGGCTCTAATTCCTAAAAAGGATTGGGAGACGGCAAATGAACTTTCTGAAAATTTACTTTCTAAATTTCCAGTAGCCAATCCTGATAGTCTCCCTTTAAGTAATTGGCATGAAGTGAGTTATAGAATGGTTACTCCGGTAGAGTATAAGGTAGAGGTTTCACCGGAGATGCCGTGGTTAGTATTTACTGATTCCTATCATCCGCAGTGGAGCTTTAAGAAAGATAACACTAATTTACCTTCATACCCATTTTATTCTGCAATCAATGGATTCTATATGGGGCAAAGTGGTATCAAGTATGGCAAGATATTTTTTGAGGGACAAGTGTATATTAGATGGGGGATAGTCCTTTCATTAGTTTTTTTGGCAGGGTTTGTTATTGCTTCAGTAGTAATCTTCAAGCGTTTACGATAAACTTGAAGGTAGATGATAGAGAGATTCTCCAAAATTTTACAAACAAAAACTTTTTCACAAAGCATCCTAGCTATCTCCGCTACCATCTTAAGCGGATTATTGGGAGTTTTATTCTTTATCCTGGTGGCAAGGATACTTACTCCTGCATCTTTTGGTTTATTTTCCATCGCGGTAATTACACTGACTGCAGTAGCGGATATTGGAGATTTAGGAACCAGTACTGGTTTAATTCGCTTTGGCGGTAGAGCTTTACCTCAAAATCCAGCTGCTGCCTTAAAATTCTTAAAACTTGGACTGGAGGTTAAACTTTTGGTTTGGTTGGTAATTCTGGGTATAGGTTGGGTGCTGACCCCAACAATTGCCTCATCAATATTTTTAAAGCCGGATTTGATCCCCCCTTTAAGACTTGCCTTTTTAGGAGTTGGAGGAGCCCTGCTTTTTTCGTTTATTTCTCATTCACTTCAGGCTTATCAGAAATACAAAATTTGGCAGTTTATTTTAGTTGGGTCTAATCTCCTCCGTCTTTTGATATTGGGAGGATTTGCTGTATTAGTAGGTTTAAATGTACAAAACAGCTTGCTAATCTACATTGCCATACCTTTTGTGGCTTTTTTAGTAGGACTAAAATTTTTGCCAAACTTTCTTTCTGCTAAAAAGGAATGGAGTATTGCGCGAAAGTTTTTTGCATATAACAAATGGATAGCCGCACTTTCTGCTATTACTGCCCTAAGTTCTAGACTGGATACTTTTCTTTCCACCAGATTTTTATCAATTAATGAGGTGGGAATATATTCTGTTGCGGTACAGTTAACATCTTTCATGCCTCAAATTTTTTTCGCCATTGCCACAGTGGCGGCTCCCAAGTTGGCAGGATTTGGAAATAATTCTGAAGCAAAACTTTATTTGAGAAAGCTGCAACTTTTGACTTTAGCTTTGGCGGGATTTGGTTTAATTCTTCTGCCAATAGGTTATCTACTAATACCATTAATTTATGGCTCAGTTTATCAACAAGCCGCTATGCTATTTGTTATTTTGTATATTTCTCAGCTGATATTTTTATTAGCTTTACCTTTCTCTCAAGCCATATTTTATTATTTTTCCAAGCCGCAGGTGTTTGTTCCGATCGTACTGGCGCAACTTTTAATTATAATCATTGGAGGTTTTATATTAATTAATTTGCTTGGAATTATGGGAGTAGCTTTGGCGGTACTTTTGGGAAATATATTTTTATTTTCTGCTGTGGCATTTTGGGTTATCAAAGAATTCAGGAAAAAATAAAATGAAGATCTGGGGAAATACTATAGTCAAAAATGAGGATAGATATTTATGGTTTGCTGTTAAAAGTGTTGTTGATTTTTTAGATAAAATTTTAGTTTGGGATACCGGAAGCAGTGATAACACAGTCCCCATTATCAAATTACTTCAAAAACAATATCCTAAAAAAATAGTCTTTGAAGAAATAGGTAGCGTAAATGCAGACGGTTTGACAAAAGCTAGACAGGAGATGCTTGATCAAACCTTAAGTGACTGGCTTTTGATTTTAGATGGTGATGAGGTGTGGTGGAAAAGTTCAATAAAAAAAACAATGGAAGTAATGCAAAAACAAGGGGATAATTTATACGCTCTTGTTAATCCTGTTGTAAATGTTATAGGGGATATTTATCATTACCAAGAAGAAGCTGCCGGTAGATATCAAATTTTAGGTAAAAAAGGACATCTTAATATCAGGGCTATCAATAGAAAAATTTCCGGGATTCATATTAAAAATCAATATCCTTTGGAAGGATTTTATGACAAGCATGAAAATTTAATTCAGGAAGTGGATGAGAAGTTAATATTTGTTGATGCTCCTCTACTTCACTTTACTCATTTAGTTCGTTCATCAAAATTATTAGAGGATAGACAAACTATGGGTAGAAGTAAAAAGACCAAGTATGAATTGGGGATACCATTTGCTAAAGATTTTAATTATCCAGAAGTTTTGTATCTTGATAAACCATCTATCGTTCTTTCACCATGGGTAAAGATGACAACGTCTTATAAACTACGAGCCGCATTTGAAACTCCACTAAAAAGGTTAAAAAGAAAGTTAGATGAATAATTGTCTGGTTTGCTCTGATAAGTTACAAGAATTTGGTAAGAAAGGTGGATTTTTCATTTTAAAATGTCCACGGTGTGGACTGGGAATAACAAAAAATTTAAAAGTTCAAAGCAGTAATTATCACCGTGATGATATTTATCTTAAGGAGGAAAGTTTATTTAAAAATATTTTCTTAAAAAGAGTTAATCTCATTTGTAAGTTTAAAAAAGCAGGTAAAGTTTTAGAGGTTGGTTGCTCTACAGGATTGATGCTTTCTCTTTTCCTAAAAAGAGGTTGGCAGGTTAGGGGAATAGAGATTTCTCAGCAAGCTGCCCAGGTAGCACAGCAAAGAGGAATAGAGGTAGTTGTTAATTTATTTGAAAAAGTTACTTTCAAGGAAAAATTTGATGTGATAATTTTTAATCATACTTTAGAACATATGGAAAATCCTGTTAAAGTATTGCAAAAATCCTTAAGTTTACTTGAAGATAATGGATTACTATATGTGGACATTCCTAATTTTGGAGGATTGTCGGCCCAGCTTTTAAAAGCAGATTGGTCATTACTTTTACCAGCAGAACACAAATGGCATTTTACTTATAAAGCCCTGGAGATTCTTCTTAAAAGATTAGAATTTAAAATTATTTTTTCAGATAGATCCTCGGGCGTATGGGATTACGAAAACCCCATACAAGGTGTTTTTCAATCCCTAATTTCATTTAAAAAGAGATTTTTTAATGAATTAATAACAATGATACCGTCTTTTTTGGTATCAAAATTAAACATGGGTTCTAATTTAATGGTTATCTCTAAAAAGTTATGAAAAAATTATTATTTGGTGGAATTGCCTTAATGTTGTTACATCTTTTTATACTGTTCAATCTTCAATTTACCGCTTGGCCGGAGATGTTTTCATATCCGTTTTTATCAAATAATGGTTTTGATCTTTATAAGGATATTGCTCTTCCTTATCAACCACTCTTGATGATACTGCTTTCTGGAGTTTACAAATTATTTGGGTACAATCTTTTAACTCTTCAAGTATTCACCGTGACTCTAATTATATTTTCAGATATTTTAATCTTTTTAATCTCAAGGGAGTTACTTGGATATACAAAAAAAAGCCTTTTGCCTTTGTCTCTCTACGTTTTAATACAACCTTTAGCTTTTGGAAATATGTTATGGTTTGATTTGGCAACAGTACCCTTTATATTACTGGCTATTTTATTTGGTTTACATAAAAAGTTCTTTCTGGTGGGTTTTTTTCTTGCTGTAGCATTCTTTATAAAGCAACAAACAGGTCTGGCTATTTTATTTTTGATTATTTATTTTTTACTCACCAAAAAATTTAAAGAACTTATTAAATTTCTTTTTGGATCTAGTGTGGTGACATTACTAATTCTTACTTTTGTGATCTATAATGGGATATTTAATGATTATATATTTTGGACAATAGTTGTCCCACTTTACTGGTATCCCAAACTTCCCGGTTATACTAATTGGCCGACACTGTTGCAACTTATAACTGTTTGCCTTATCTTTTTACCAGGAATTATTTTAGTAACAAAAAAATTTAAAAAATCTCAAGATTATACAAAAATGATACTTTTGAGTTTCATTGGTCTTTTCCTAGTAGCTTTTCTAAGATTTGAATACTTTAGGTTACAGCCTGCTATGTCTGCTTATATTATATTGATGGCAGCCATATTAAAAAGAGGGAATACTATAATTTTATGTGTGCCCATTTTACTGGCAATTTTGATATTGTCGAGAAATAATCTTGAAAATATTAATTTACCGGCCAGATTTTATGGATCGCAAGAGTTGATGTTGGCAAAACGAGTTGAAGATTTTGCCCTACCTAATGATAGAATTTATTTACTTGGTGTACCATCAATAGTATATATTCTATCTAACCACTTGCCTTCAAAACCCTGGGTTGATAACTATGTTTGGTATATGGAAATAGAAGGGTTGCAAGACAAAGTTATCCAGGGTTTTGAAGTAGATAAACCAAAGGTGATTTTTTGGAAAACACCTGAAAAAGGAAATTGGTACGAGATAGGAACTTATCAACCTCAAAAAATAGTTGAATATATGAAAAGTCACTACGAATTAAAAGAAAATATTGAAGGGGGAGTCCAAATATGGCAGAGAAAAGATTAAGGATCGCTTTTCTGTCTAGATTTCAGGGGAGTGCTAATCGGGGAGTTGAAACTTTTGTTTACGAGCTTTCCCAAAGGCTTTCTAAAAATCATGAGGTGGAAATTTTATCAGGTAAGGAGGCTGATTCTTTTGGAAAAATTATTTCAGGAAAATATGACATCGTTATTCCTGCTAACGGTAGATGGCAAGCTCTGAAAGCTTCTGTTGGTAGGCTGTTTGGCCATTATAAAACCATAATTTCCGGGCAAAGCGGTTCTGGTATAGATGATATTTTTAATGTTTTTGTGACCAAACCAGATGTTTTTGTGGCCTTAACTAACTTTGCAGCCAATGGGAGAAATAATAAGTTAAGAGCTGCCAAAACATGGGCATGGGGAACAAAAGTAAAAGTAATTCCCAATGGAGTTGACTTAGATAAGTTTCATCCTGCTCAGGCTCCCAGGCCTCCCCTTGCAAGGCTTAAGCGGCCAATTATTTTATCAGTAGGGGCACTTTATTGGTATAAACATCACGAGAGGACTATTAAAGCAATGGTAAAAGTGCAAGGTTCGCTGCTGATTGTTGGAAGTGGTTCTGATTTAGAAAGCCTTCAAAGTTTAGGGAAAAAATTGTTACCTGGTAGATTTAAGATTGTGCAGGCCAAATATGATGAAATGCCGAAAATTTATAGGAGTGCCGATTTGTTTGTGCTGCCATCCTGGGATAGGGAGTCATTTGGAATTGTTTATGTTGAGGCTATGGCATCAGGGCTTGCTGTAGTGGCGCCGGATGATTCCCCCAGAAAAGAAATTATAGGTGATGCGGGTATATTGGTTGATGTGACAGATCCACAGAAATATTCACAGGCTATTTTTACTGCTTTAGATAAAGAGTGGAGTAATTTTCCCAGAAAACAAGC
>ERZ1292623.5073-Hain-H51-01um-R1-5073-length-10602-cov-17_pt1 | contig 10602 bp, 13 predicted proteins | sample MGYA00564398_ERZ1292623 | MGnify/ENA primary metagenome ERZ1292623 (study PRJEB36523, sample SAMEA6512633) | groundwater metagenome | collected 2019-01-07 | study: AquaDiva: Metagenomics assemblies of 32 groundwater samples
ACAAGATGGTTTAGTCTATGGTGGAAGTGCAGGGGCAGTAATTCTAGGAAAAGATGTTATAACTAGTAATGATAAAAATGAAGTTGAAATAAAAAATACAGAAGGATTAAATTATAATGAAAATAAGGATTCTGTTATTAAGGAGATTAGGGATAAATATAATCTTAAAATAGTAGCATTACCAGAAGGAACTGGCTTATTTGTAGATAATGGGACTATAATCATAAAGGGAGTTAAATCTGCTTTTATTTTTGATAAAGAAAAAAGAGAAATAAAAGTAAATCATGTCCTAAAATTTTAGTGGACTATTATTTTAGTTGTATTCCCTCTGGATTATTTCTTTAATTTATTAGTTATTCTAGAAAGCTCTTTTATGTTTGTGTTTAGAGGCTGAATTATGTTTTGGAATACTTTTTCCAGTGCCCTTATTTCTGATCCAACTTCAAGAATATTTTTATCATAACTCTTGATCCTACCGAGAACTGCTTTTTGCAAGTTATCAAATCTTTCTTCTAATCTAATAAGCTCTTGTTTCACAGATGTAAGCTCTGTTCTCACTCTGTCTTTCCAAATTGCTATATCTCCAAAGTTTTCTATAAATGAGCGCCACTTTTCTTCAACTACAGACTCTATTAATTCTTCCATTTCGTCTAAGTTTGAAGAATATTCTATGTTTATAGGACTAGGTTGCGGAGGAGGTAATGGTTTTGAGATTTGTTTATATGCTGGTATTGGTGCTCTTTTCTCTTCCTTAGGCGGAATACCCCTCTCCATAATAGAAGGGTTAAATTCTGATGGTTCAGAAAATTGTTCTGTTGGTTCTTCATATGGGATATCTTGGCCTAACTCTCTTGGACTTAAAGCAGAATCCGCTGAATCAAATGAAGAATAATCTTGGATGTCTGAAGAATCTTCAAAATTAGGACTAGGTACTTCTATGTCTGAGATGAAATTTTTGTCATTTTTTTGTTTCATCTTTTCTTCCTTTTTAATTTTTCTTCTAAAATCTTATCTAATTCATCTTCTGTTATAAATTTTATTGGGTTCCATATATTAATATACTTTTCTAGAACTTTAATATCTTCCTTAGTTGCAAAAAACTCTAATTCTCTAGTTAAATCTTTAATAACTTCTTTTAATTTGAATAATTCTGATTTAATTTCCTTGACATCTGAGTTAATAGCTTTGAATTCTGGGATTATTTTTTTATGTTGAACTATCATATTTTGATTTACAATTAATAAACGTTCACCTAATAAGTTATATTTAGATTCTAAGGTTCTGATTCTATTTATTACATCAGATAGAACTGGATTGATATCTTGCAAGGAAACTTGAGCCATTTTTTTCGAAAGGTATATAATATTGTTATTTATATCTATATTGTTAAAAGTTGCGTGATTATTAAAAAGGGGTAAAATGGCTACTTTAAGTGCAAAGGAATATGAAATTGGTAAAGAGGGAGAAGAAGAGATATTAAAGATTAATGCTAATTCTTGGCCTTATCCTCCGAGTATTGAAGAAAATGCTCTAGTAATGGTTAGGGCTATTGATTATTTAGTTGAATTCCCAAGTGTTTCTAGGTTAATATTTAATCAGAAGAGAAATTTTATTTATGACCAGGAACAGACTCAGATGTTGGTTGAAGTTGCTATTTTCTACAGTCATTTGACTAAACAAAAAAGATTGCTTGCTGTTGGTGGTATTAGTGAAAATGATAATAGATATGCTGAGATACAATATTTAGTTTTTAATTTGTTGAGAAGTGATCCTATTGGGGCGTATGTTGAAGCCACTAGGCTAATTAGAGAGAATGAAATTTCTTTGAAGAGAGTTCAAGATGAAGTCTTGGGTGAGAAAATTTCTAGTTATATTAATTTTCTGAGATATTTTAAGGAAAATTTAGAAAGAACTAAATTGATTAGAACTGTTAAAGATAAATTAAGTGGACATAGGATAGGTGATAGAGGTTTATATCTTGAATTTTTAAGTCCAGTTATAGGTCCTGATTTTTTATTAACTAGATTAATAAGTAGAGTTCCTTTAGATGCAGAAATTGTTGATAGCTATAATGTTGGAGATACCACTGTTAATGTTTTTAAAACATCCCAGGATATAAAATTTTTGTATCATATTACTCCTTTGGAATTAAAGTTAAGTGAAGAAGAATATGAAGTTGTGAATTTGGCAAGAAGGGTTTTAAGTGAGCACAGACCTAGAGATGAAGAGTTTTTAGAGCCTAGGAGGATGAGAAGAACATTTAATAATATTGGCAAAGATTTGTTGTTAGAATTAGTTGAGCAAAGAGGTTATGATATTTCTCTTAGTAGGATTAAAAAATTGGCTGAAGTTTTAGTTAGGGCTACGATTGGCTTTGGAATGATTGAGTTATTGTTACAAGATGAGAAAGTACAAGATATAACTGTGAATAGTCCTGTTGGTGAGAATCCTATATTTTTATTGCATAGTGATTACGGGGAGTGTTATACTAATATAATGCCCAGTATAGATGATTCTGAAAGCTGGGCTACTAAATTTAGATTGTTAAGTACTAGACCCTTAGATGAGGCTAATCCTGTTTTAGATACTGAATTAGGGATACCTGGTGCCAGAGCGAGAGTTGCTATTATTACTAATCCATTAAATCCTTATGGACTTGCTTTTGCCTTGAGAAGACATAGGGATAGGCCATGGACCTTGCCATTGTTTATTAATAATGGAATGATTAGTCCTTTAGGAGCCGGGTTAATGAGCTTTTTTATTGATGGTGCTAGAACTTTATTAGTTGCTGGAACAAGAAGTTCTGGAAAGACCAGTTTTTTAGGAAGTTTATTAGTTGAGATTATGAGAAAATATAGAGTATTAGTTTTAGAAGACACTTTAGAATTACCTAGTCAAGCATTAAGAGATTTTGGTTATAATATCCAGAATATGAAAATTAGAAGTGCGTTAACTACTGGTGGTACTGAAATGAGTGCTGATGAGGGAATAAGAACTAGCTTAAGAATGGGAGATAGTAGTTTAATTGTAGGAGAAGTTAGAAGTCAAGAAGCAAGAGCTTTATATGAAGCTATGAGAATTGGAGCTTTAGCTAATGTTGTTGCAGGTACTATACACGGTGATAGTCCTTATGGTGTTTTTGATAGAGTTGTAAATGATTTAGGAGTTCCTAAAACTAGTTTTAAAGCTACTGATATTATTATTATTACAAATCCTGTTAAAAGTGCTGATGGTTTGCACAGTTTTAGAAGAGTTCAAAGTATTACTGAAGTTAGAAAACATTGGCAGGATGATCCTTTAAGGGAGCAAGGTTTTGTTGATTTAATGAGATATAATACTGAAACTGATGAATTAGAAGTTACAGATGAATTAGTTAATGGAGATAGTGAAGTTTTGAAGAAAATTGCTGGTAATGTCAGAGAATTTGTTGGGGATTGGGATGCGATTTGGGAGAATATTCAATTAAGATCTAAAATAAAAAAAACCATGGTTGATTATGCAAATAGATTTGGCATGTTTGATTTATTAGAGGCTAAAAATGTTATAAATAGTAATGATATGTTTCATAAAATTCTGGATGAAGTTAAAGCTGAAACTGGAGGTTTAGATAATAAAAGGATATTTTTTGAATGGAATGAATGGATGAAAAGAGAAATAAAGAAGAGGAGATTCTATTAGATGGATAAGATAGGTAGTGAGGAAGTTAAAAAAATATTAGATAAGTATGAATCTAAATTAGGCGAAAGGGTTAATTTAGATGATATAGAACATTTTGAAGGCGATAGTTTTTCTAGGGAATATAAAATTTTTAGAAATGAAAGTTTAAGTAAAAAGGTTGGGATTTATGAGAAGTTATGTAATATTAGCGAGAGAATATTAAAAGTTAAGGCTAGAGAAAAAAATAGAGAGAAATTACAAAAAGCAATTAATAGAGTTTATTTAGAAATTACTCCTGAAGGGGCTAATAGTTTTGGAAGTTTAGTTGCTGTGTTTTTGATGTTAATCTCTATTATTTTTGGAATTTTTTATTATTACTATGCTGATGTTAATGGTTTTTTGAATTCTGAAGGAGGAATTAAAGGTGTGGCGTTTAGTGTTTATTTATTACCTTTGATTTTTATGGGTATTAGTGCTGGTTTGATGAAGCCAATAATTAATTATCCTATCAGATTAAGTAATAAACATAGATTAAAAGCTACTAATCAAATGGTTCTCTGTATCTTATATGTTGTTATGTATATGAGACATACAAGTAACTTAGAGCATGCTATTAAATTCGCAGGTGAACACATTGGTATTCCTCTTGCTTTAGATTTAAGGAAAGTTTTTTGGGATGTTGAAACTGAAAGATATTTTACTATTAAGGAAAGTTTAGATAATTATTTGGAAGAATGGAGAGATAGTAATTTAGAATTTGTTGAAGCGTTTCATTTAATTGAAGGTAGTTTATATGAATCTAACGAGGAAAGAAGAGTTGGTATGTTAGAGAAAGCATTGGAAGTTATTTTGAATGGGACTTATGAGAAAATGTTACATTATGCTCATGATTTGAGAAGTCCTATAACAATGTTATATATGTTGGGGGTAATATTACCTGTTTTAGGTTTGGTTATATTTCCTTTAATGAGTGGTTTTTTAGAAGGATTAGTAAAGTGGTGGCATATTGCTTTAGTTTATAATATTATGTTGCCAATATTTGTTTATACTTTTGGAATTAGTTTGTTAGAGAAAAGACCTACTGGATATGGAGAGGAAAATTTATTGGAGGTACATCCCGAGTATGAAGATTTACAGTATTTGAAATTAGGAAATGTTAATATTAATCCTGCGGCTGTTGGAATATTTTTCGGGTTGTTAGTAGTTTTAATTGGGTTAATACCTATTTTTATCCATTTGAATAGTCCTAATTATGATGTAACTATCATGGACTTAAAATTGTTGGATTATAAATGTAATAGTGATGGTTGTTTAGGTCCTTATGGATTATGGAGTATGTTGTTAAGTTTGTTTGTCCCTTTAGGAATAGCTCTGGGGATTGCATTTACATATTATTTTAAAACTTATAAATTAATGGATATAAGGAAGAATTCTAAGGATTTAGAGAAGGAATTTTCTGGAGCTGTTTTCCAGTTGGGTAATAGGGTTGCTGATGGATTACCTGTTGAAAGTACTTTTGGACAGGTTTCCAGAAGCATGGTTGGAACTCCTACAGGTGATTTTTTAAGAATAGTTGATAATAATATTAGAAGGTTGGGGATGAGTGTTAAAGAAGCAATTTTCAGTAAAGAAAATGGAGCCATAGTTTACTTTCCGAGCACATTGATAAAGACGACGATGAAAGTTTTAATTGAGAGTGCAAAGAAAGGTCCTCAAGTTGTTGCTAAAAGTTTGTTGACAATAAGTGAATATGTGAATAGAGTTCAAGCTATCGCTGAAAGATTAAAAGATTTATTGGCTGATATATTAAGCAGTATGAAAAGTCAAATTACTTTTTTAACTCCCATGATTGCTGGTATTGTTGTTGGAGTTACAAGTTTAATGATAAATATAATTAATGGTTTAACTGAAGCCTTAAGTCAAACTGGATCTGGTTTAGGTGGGGAAGAAGCTGCTGGTGCAGGTTTAGGTGGATTAAGTGGAATTTTGAATATATTAAATATTAGAGATATTATCCCAGGATATCAGTTTCAAATTGTAATCGGGTTGTTTGTTTTAGAGGTTGCTATGATCTTAACAATATTAAGTAGCGGTATTGAGAATGGTTTAGACAAATTGTTAGAGAAAAATAAAATGGCCAAGAATTTGTTAATATCTACTGGATTGTATTTTATAATAAGCTTGGTATCTATAGTAATATTTAGTTTCTTAGCTAGAGGGGTAGTTAGTGTTTCTGGTTCTATTGGTTAGAAAGATTTAAATATAACCTTAATTACGGTTATTATAACCTAAATGGAGGTTATTATGTTAATTAATTTCCTAAAACGAAATGAGAATACTAGGAAAATATTTGGGAAGAGAGAATTAGTTATAATAGATAAACAGTTGAATGGGATAAATCTAACCCAGTCTGAGAAGAATAGATTATCTAGAGATATCAGACCCAAATTTAAATTTATTAAAGAATGTGCAGAATTTAGTAAAGAATTTGATTTGGAAAAAGGTAGTGAGATAAAGACAATTATCCAAAATATAATAAAAGATGTAAAAGAAGATTCTTTATTTAAAAAAGTAAAAAGGATTATTTTATTTGGCTCTACAGTTGAAAGGCAGAGGACCTTTAGATCTGATATTGATATTGCAGTAGAATTTGATATGGTAACAAAAAAAGAGGCATTTCGGTTTAGAAGGAGAGTTCTTGGTTACTATGATGAAAGTGTTGATATACAAGTCTATAATGTATTGCCTGATAAAATTAAAAATGAGATAGATTTGAAGGGAAGAGTGTTATATGAAAGAAGTTAAAATGAGAATTGAAGATAAAATTAAAGAGATTGAGGATTATTTAGGACAGTTACTGGATATCCTTCCAAAAAATTTTCAGGAGTATATTGTAAATTATGAGAAGAAAGCTGCTTGTGAAAGATATTTTGAGAAAATTGTAGAAGCACTGGTTGATTTGGCCTTTATTGTGATAAAAGAGAAAAAGTTTAAGATTCCTGAGGATGATATAAAAGCATTTTTTGTTTTGGTAGATGAGAATATTATTGAGGAAAAACTTGCTGAAGGGTTGAGAGAAGCAAAGGGAATGAGGAATATTATTGTCCACGAATATGGAAAAATTAATGATGAGCTTGTTTTTTACGCAATCGCTGAAGAACTGGAGAAAGATGTAGTTGAATTTTTAGAGAAAATAAAAAAATTAAAATAGTTTTAAGTTAGAAAGATTTAAATAATTAGTGAGAGTTTCTCTTATAAGGAACATTGGTGAGAATATGAATTTAAAAAAAGCGGTGATTTATTTAACTTTTCTTAGTTTATTTTCTATATTTGTGTATGCACAGCCAGCTTTTAGAGATGTTGGATATGATGCTTATCCCTTTGGTATTGGTTTTTTTGGCGGATTTAATCCTTTAGATGATGTTTGTTTTAATTATTCTTGGTTAGTTGATTTTGTAGTGTTTTTTATCTTTTTTTACTTTGTGGCTCATCAAGTTTTTGGTAAGCAGACGTATAAGAAAGGGGATCTTGGAAGTTTAGCTGTTGCCTTTGCTTTAAGTTTTGGATTAAGTAGATGGGCTGCTTCTAGAGGTGGAGGCTTTCTTTGTGGTATTCTAAGTGGTGGATTTGGATTTGGTGGTTTGTTTGGATTGTTGATTTTGTTATTGGTTGTGTTTGGAATAATATGGGCGTTTTTGAAAGGCAGTAATGCTAGTAGGTTATTTGCTGCAATTGCTTATATTATATTTTACTTTTGGTTAGGAAGTGAAGGAGGATATATAATAAGTGGATGGGCTTATTATATACCAGTTGATCCATTTTTAGTTCAATGGATCTTGTATTTATTATTCTTGGTTGCTATTCTGCTAGCTGTTATAGCTGCATGGAAATGGTATAAAGAAGGAGGGGCAGCAAAATGAAATTGAGTTATTTGATATTGGGATTAGCAGTTGTATTTTTAGGATTATTGCCTTTTTTGATTAATAGTGGTTTTGGTGATATCTTTTTAGTTATTCCTAGTAGTGGTAATATGTATCAGGGGCTTATTATATTGGTTGGAGTTGTAATTGTTGTTTTTGCTTATAAAAGTGATAGTAGAAGGAATAGAAGATTGAAAGAATTGAGATAATTTTACTATGGAATTTGAAAGTTTATTAAAGCTTTTATTAGTTATTGTTCTTATTTTGATAATTGGCGGGATAATTATAAATGTTGTTTATAGGAGCTTAGGATGAATAAGAGAGGTATTGAAGCTCATTATTTGGTTGGTTTGTTAGTAATTGTTGCTGGGGCTATTGTTCTATTGGGTGCTTATAATTTAATTGGTAAGGGTATTAAAGAAGGAACTGATAGTGAGATTTGTAGACAGAGTGTTTTATCGACTACAGTGAAAAAATATATAAAATTAGGGACTAGTTCTGTTGATGATTTAGAATGTGTAACTAAAAGTAATTTCTATGGAGGGGATTATGAAAAATTAAAAGAAAATTTAGTTAGGGATATAAGAGATTGCTCTTATCAATATTGGCATGGTAAGCTAGACTTTAATGATTTTTGGGAATCTGTGTTAGGACAAAAAAATTATTGTTTTGTTTGTTATATAGAAACTTCAGATCATAGTCTTAGTATAAGTCCCAATGAGCTTAATAATGCTATTATTTCTGATAATGAAATAGAAAATATACAAGTTTTTCCTGGTATTACCGAGTTAAGCATGGATAAAGATAAACCACTATTAGTTGCTTATGCAATTGGAAAAGTTGCTTTAGATGTTAGTGGCAATATTGTTGTAGGTAGTATAGAACAATTAAGGAGTAAATGTGATGAAGTTTATGTGTATAAATAAGAAAGGTGATGTTGAATTTGATAAGATAATCAAGTGGTTAATAGCTTTGGCTGTTTTAGTTATTTTGATAGTTATTTTAATTGCTGTGAGAAATAAAAATGAAAATGTTTTAGCAATTTTTGATGGTATTAGAAATTTTGGAGATTTGTTTAAATGAAAAAAGGAAAATTGGAATTAGATAAATTAGTTGCTCTTTTAATAGCATTAGTTCTTGCAGTGATGATCTTATATTTTTTAAAAAATTTTGATACTTTGAAAGAGGCCCTTTTTAGGGCTATAGATAGTTTTAAATAAATAAATATTAGATTAAGGAAGATGGATAAACAAGGAAAACTGGAACTTGAATACGTTGTCGTGCTCATTATTTTGGCTGCTTTATTGGTTTTTGCTTTATTTTTTACTTATAGATCTTTTACAAAAGAAGGTGGATTTTTTAATAATATGGTTAAAAATACTCTAGGAGAAGATTTTGCTCCTTCTTTGAGAGGAACCTCTGAAGAAATTAAAAATGATCCTAAGGGTTACGTTGTGAAGAAATTTGGTATTAATCAGGAAGAATTTAATAGGTATTTAAAAATTTGTGAGGAAGGTAAAGATCCTAAGGAGAATGGTGGGTTGAATGCTGAAGAGATTGCTATAATTAAGGAAAAGGCTTGTGATAGTGAAACTAAGAATAAAGTTAGAGAAGCTGTGAGTGCTACTATTGTAAAAAAAGAAGATGAAGCAGATGAATTGTATAAAACTTATAGAGATAATAATAAGGATTTAAATAGTTATAACAAACTGAAGGATATTTATCCTAGCTCTATGGCCTTTAAAGCAGCGAGTATTTTAGAAAGTAATGATTTTGAGAAAGCTATTAAAGAATTAAATTGTGATGGCGTTAGTGATATAATAACTTTGACTTATTGTGCTGATATTTATAAAACTAAAGCTATAAGGATTGATGATCGAACACTTAAAGATAAATATGGGAGTTTAGCATCAGAATATTTTGGAAAAGTGGTTAATGGGGAAAGTGTGAATTTTAAAAATAATAGGGAGAAATGGTTTTTTTTATTTGCTGCTGAAGAGGCATTATCAAGAGGATTTGTTAAAAAATTGTTTATATTGCCTATAATCAATCCAAGAGGTGGTGAATCTGTTGAAATAAAAGGAGATAACTATGAGGTTGTTGATAGAATATTCAAGACAGTTTTTTTGCCTTATAATGGTGAACCAATTTTGAGCTTACAATTTAAAATAAGATTAATAAATTCCGACATCTTGGAACCATTTGTATGTGATTATAATACCAGGGAAGAAAGTCCAGGAGTATATATTTTGTCTTCTAAGGAAGTATCAAAGGAATGTCGCACTATATCTGGTACAATTATTACTCCGATAGCAGATGTTAATCAGGATCCTAAGAGTATTCAATTAAGAATTTCATATGTTCAGCAAATTTAGCAATCAAAAATTTTATAAATAAAGGAAAATATAAGAAAATAATACAAAGGTGATAATTTATGGATAAAAGAGGTCAAGAATTAAGTTTAAATACGCTTGTTATTATTATATTATTAGTTATAGCTTTAGTTGTTATAGCTGTATTTTTCTTAGGAGGGACTAGTAGCTTGAGTCAAAGTATTAGAAGTATATTCCATGGAGCAAAGGGAGGTACTGACTTGAGTTTAGCTGTTGAGATATGTCAACAAAGATGTGAACAAGCTAAATCATTACCGGAAACTTTAGTAAAGAATTCTGCTTATTGTGATCAGCCGTTTGAATTAGATCTGAATAATGATGGAGAAGCTGAACGAGATGATTCTGGTGTAGTAAAATTTTACTGTAGTGATCCAGATATTGGTGTTAAGTGCTCTGGTATTGATGATAAATGTTAAATTAGATAATATTAAATAATCTTATTCTTTTATTTTTGATTATGAAAAAAGGTCTGTTACCATTAAAGGCATTAATAGGATTAGTTTTTGGAATTGGTATGACCTTATTAGTTTTATTTGTTTTGTTTAAGTTAATTGGAATTTTTATCCCTGGTGAAGAAACTACAGGTACTCCTATAACTGTTTTTGAAAAAATTAATGAATTAGGTAATGGTG
>ERZ1292623.5075-Hain-H51-01um-R1-5075-length-10600-cov-13_pt1 | contig 10600 bp, 16 predicted proteins | sample MGYA00564398_ERZ1292623 | MGnify/ENA primary metagenome ERZ1292623 (study PRJEB36523, sample SAMEA6512633) | groundwater metagenome | collected 2019-01-07 | study: AquaDiva: Metagenomics assemblies of 32 groundwater samples
ACGCTTCTATACACTCCAATTCTGCTTTTCTAGAGTGAACGATCAATGGCTTTTTTATTTTTTCACTTAAAGAAATTATTTTTTGGAAGATTTTTTGTTGTTTTTCGATTTGGTGATTTGGTATTGACTTGTCGAGGCCTACTTCTGAAATAGCTACGATATTATCTTTGTTTTTTCTTATGAATTCAATTTCTTCGTTCGGATCAAATTTTTCAGGCATTTCCCCCGAGTAGCTTGAATCTCTAGATATCCCAATTGCGTCAAATGGGAATATACCTAAGGCAGCCTTTACAATATCATTATACTTTTTAGAAATTTCTAGGACTTTTCTGTTAGAGTCTTTATTGACACCGCAGCTGACAGCAATGATTTTATTTTTTCTGCAATTTTCTATAACTTTATCTAAATCTTGCAGGTAGGCTTGATGGTCCAGATGACAATGGACATCTACGTACATTTTAATGTACCATTAAGTAAATAGCTTGGTAATAAATGTTACTAATTTAGTCAACCAAGGAATGAAGTTAATGACTATTAAAAACAAAACGAAATACATCGCAAACATCCATACCTTTTTTGCTTTATTTTCATTTTTAAAAATTTTTAAAGCAACGACATAGAACATTCTGCCGCCGTCAATCGGTCCCAATGGGAGGAGATTGAATAATCCAACGCCGACATTGATAAAAAATAGCCACATGAACAAAAGCGAAACCCACGTGAAAGATGTTCCGACAAACTCGCTCACGTTTTCTTTTGTTTTTGTTTTTTGTGTGAGGCCCTGTATTCCAATGAAACCCCGGCTAGAATTGTTTGGGTCGGTTGTTGTTATGACTGTAAATGCTCCTTGATCAGTCATAAGAGCTATTTTTTGGTTTGGTTTAATGTTTTGAGTTGTGTTTATAAATTCAAGTAAGTTTAATGTTTGAACTCCGTTTACAGATTTAATGACAAATGGAGTTTTTAAGCCTGACTTCTCTGCAGGATAATCCGGAATGAACCCTGAAATAGTAATGCCGTCATATTCAAAGATTGATTGTGAGAATGGAGCTAGTATAAATAATGAGAACAAGACAATTAACAGCGCGAAAATAAAATTTGCAAATGGTCCTGCTGCGAAGAGGCTGAGTTGCGCTTTTTGGGGCGATTTTGCCACTTGTTTTTCGTCTGGCTCTACGAACGCGAGCAATATTGGTCCTAAGAATCCGAAACCAGAACTTTTTACATTTAAGTTATATGCTCTTGCCAAGATGCCGTGAGAGAACTCATGAACTATCGCCAATAAGAAGATGGATATTATCCAATGCCAAAAAGACAATGTTGGTAGGCCAGGTATTTTCACTCCTGGCAAGACTGGTGCTACAGATGGCTGTGCATCTTCAACCAAGAACAAAGAGAAAGATGATTTAATTAATATGAAAAAAATAAAAGCCATACCTAAAAATCCCAAGGCAACACCAATGTGACCAAGTATTTTTATCGGCATGGCCATCAACAAGCCAATGGTGAGAAATATGCCTCCAATGCCGATTAAGTAGGTTTTTGAAAAAGAAATTCCGATGAAGATTATGATTATACTTACAATAGAGATAAATGTTCCGAATAAAATAACTGGTTTTGTGTCTTTTTTGGCTAACTTGTTCATTAATGAGATTCCAATTTTTGTTTTAAAAAGTGCAAGAATTCCGTGGACCTCCCATCTTTTTCTAGTTTTAAAAAAGATAATTAAAATTAGGCCATAGAATATTAATGCAAATATAAGGTCAAAATTCACCATCTTTTTTATTTAACTAGCGGCTGCCTTTTGGTAGCTCTTTTTTATGGCCCTGAATGCTTTCTTGCCACATTTCCTGCATCTTACTTTTTTAAGTATGATTTTTTGCGGGGTCGTTCTTATTTTGGTTTTGCAACTTCTACAAACAAACACGTTTTGAAATAATCTTGTTGTTGCTTCAGGGAACTTTGACATTTTATCCCTTTACCTCCTTCATAACTTTTTCATTTAAGATAATCCAGTAAGAGACTTGTTTGCCTTCTTGAGCACTCTCTTTCAGTTCTGATGGAATCTTTAAGTCAAATGTTTCATAATTTTCAATATCCATTACATTTGCAGTATCATCATTTATTGAAAGTATTTGAGCAGTCCTTTTTATTATAATGGGTGATTCAAGCTTTTCATGGCCAGGAACAACGATTATTTTTTTAGAACCGTCAATCATTGAAATCGCTTCTATCCTGCATTTTGCATGGCCATGTTTGCCAGGTTTTGAGGTTTGAACATCTTTAACTGTGCATGCAATACCACCGATAATAATAGAAGTTCCTTTTTTTGCGCTTGTAGCTTGTATCCTCTTTACTTCACTCATAAAGATGAGTTAAAAAAAGCGTTTATAATATTTTGGGTGCTATTGCTTTGTTTTAGCTTCAACTTCTTTTTTTGGTTTCGGTATTTGGGCAGGTTTTTTTGGTGCTATTTCTTTTAGGGCTTTTTCCAAATAGGTTAATTTTAGATTTATATCAAATAGCTCTTTACTTAGATTACCAATGGCTGTCCATAACTGAGCAACTGCAGGGTTGTTTGATTGATTATAGGCATTCTTATGCTTTACAGACTCTGCTATCTGTCTTTCAAGATGCGATTTTATTATTGGATCTACGCTATCTTTCCATGTCATTTTACTACTCGGAGTAGGGCATGTTATATAAATGTTTCCATTGTATAGTGGATACAGTACCTTTTTAATGGACGCCTCCGGCTTTTCTAAGATGGTCTTAAAAAAGGGAGATTTTATTGAAATAGAATATGTTGGATATGATAAGGAATCTGGAAAGATATTTGATTTAACTTCTGCTGATGTAGCAAAGAAAGAGGGTATTTTAGACCCTAAAGCCAGCTATGGTCCGATTATTTTGTGCATCGGAGAAAGATTTGTTGTTAAGGGACTCGATGAATTTTTACCAGGAAAGGAGGAAGGTAATGAGTATGATGTTGAAATACCGCCCGAGCAAGGTTTTGGGAAGAGGGATAGTAAGCTAATGAAGCTTGTTTCTGTCGAGATATTCAGAAAAGAGAATATTAGACCTTTTCCAGAGCTTAGGGTTAATGTTGATGGGTTGCTTGGGGTAGTAAGAAGCGTTTCTGGCGGCAGAATTATTGTTGATTTTAACCATCCTCTTGCAGGTCATCATTTATTGTATAAGATTAAGATTATAAAGACTATAAAGGAAAAACAAAAGCAGTTAGAGTGGGTATTAAGTAGGTTTTCAGACAAATTAAAAGTGGTCATCAAGGGGGGCAAGGCAGAGATTCGTGGGGAAGTCTCTGATGATTTAAAAAAAGCTTTAAGCGAATATATAAAGAAACTTATAGTCGGGATTAAGGAGGTTAATTTTACTAATACACCAACTGAAAGATAATTAAGTTTAAATATTAATAATGGTTATTTCTGTTTATGGATTCTACGGAGAAGCAAGCATATTATGGTGCAGGAAATCAGAGCAAAATCTCTATAGATGAAGAACTAGAGCAAATTCTTGCGAGACAGAAAGCAAAAATTAAAGTTGTTGGTACTGGCGGCGGCGGGAATAACACTATTAATAGGATAACTGAAGTTGGAATTGTTGGTGCCGAGACAATTGCCATCAATACTGATGCACAAGATTTGTTGTATTGCAATGCTGATTCAAAAATTTTGATTGGAAGGGAGTTGACTGGCGGTTTAGGTGCTGGTTCTATGCCTCAGGTAGGAGAAGAGGCTGCCAGAGAAAGTGAGCACGAGATCAAAGCCAAATTGCAAGGAGCTGATATGGTTTTTATTACTGTTGGTCTCGGTGGTGGAACTGGAACAGGGTCTGCGCCTATCATAGCAGAAGTCGCCAAGAAGGTTGGTGCTTTGGTAGTTGCAATAGTTACAATACCATTTGAGATGGAGGGAAAGAGAAGGTTTGAAAATGCAATGCTTGGTTTAGAAAAATTGGAGAACCATGTTGATACTTTAATTATGATTCCTAATGATAAATTACTAGAGCTTGCTCCAGATTTACCTTTGCAAACTGCATTTAAGATTGCTGATGAAATATTGACGAATGCTGTTAAGGGTATTGCAGAGTTAGTTACCAAAGCAGGACTAGTTAATTTAGATTTTGCAGATATTAAGACAGTTATGGGCAAGGGTGGAGTTGCTCTAATTGGCGTAGGTGAAAGTGATAGCGATAATAGAGCTGTTGAAGCTGTTTTGAAGGCTGTGAACAATCCTTTGCTTGATGTTGATATATCTGGAGCTAACGGAGCGCTGATAAATGTTGCTGGCGGATCTGATATGACTTTAGGTGAGGCAAGGAAAGTTGTTGAAACTGTTAGCGTTAAACTTGCTGACGATGCTAGAATAATCTGGGGCGCACAGATTTCTGAGGATCTCGCCAATACAATAAAAGTAATGTTGATAGTTACAGGTGTAAATTCGCCTCAAATATTCGGACCTAGAAGCAAGATGGCTGCTAAAGAAAGCCAGAGAATTGAGAAAGAGTTGGGAATTGAATTTATTAAGTGATTTTTAGATATTTTGCGACACGTTGACTTTGTTTTCTAAGGCACTTTCTCCAGTTTGATAGCCGTGAGTAGGTAGTATTTGTGCTACGTAATCTTTTAGAAACTTTAAAGGGTCACTTGTTAAGATTCTTTCATATATTGCGCTTGTTTCTTGTGGTGTGAGGGAAGTGTTACCGTTTAGTTTGCCATGCAATATAGCGCTTTTGATGCCTAGATCTTTAGCAAGACTTGAAATTGAAATATTCCTGTCTTCAAGCGCGCTTTTAATTAGATTGATCTGAGCAGGGCTGAACCACACTCTTTCTGTACCATCTTTGTATGTGACTTTTGGGCTTGGCATTTTGATTTCTCCAAAGGCGGTATTCGAGAGAATATGCACGTATAAAAACCTTTATAAAATTATTTCTCTGCGTTTACTTGATGTTCACCAAGTTAAAAAGCTTTATAAAAGAATCTGTAAGGGTATTTATGATAACTAAGAAACCCACTAAGAAGGAGTTTAGCGTTATAGTTAAAGTAAGTTCTATTGGTATAGTTGTCATAGGGATAGTGGGCTTTATTATTGCTATTGTGGTGGAGTTGTTATGATATTTGCAATTAGAACGACTGCGAATAGGGAAGATCAAGTAGTTGATTTTATATCTTCCAATGCCCAGAAGAAAAAACTAAATGTTTACTCTATAATAAGACCGCACGGTCTTAGAGGATATATATTTGTTGAGGCTGATTCGAGACAAACTGCCGAGGAGTCATTTCATGGCGTTCCTTATGCAAAAGGATTGCTGCCAAGCAAGGTTGACTATGCTGAGATAGAGAAGATGCTTGATCAAATTAAGACGCAAGTTAATATACAAAAAAACGATGTTGTTGAGATTATTTCTGGTCCTTTCAATAGAGAAAAGGCGCGGGTAAATAGGATCAATCAACAGAAAGAAGAAGTTGTTGTTGAACTACTTGAAGCTGCTGTTCCTATTCCAATTACGGTTAAATTAGATTCAGTTAAGGTTATAAGAAGAGAAGAAGAGGAAGAAAATAAAGAGTAAAATGGCGATCGAAACGATTCAATTAATGGTGGAAGGCGGAAAAGCAGTTCCTGGTCCTGCTATTGCTCAGAAATTAGGTCCTATTGGAATAAATATAGGGGAAGTTATGAATAAAGTTAATGAGAAAACTGCTGATTTTAAAGGGATGCAAGTTCCTGTAAAGGTTAAAATAGACACCGAGGCAAAGAAAGTTGATGATATTGAAGTTGGTACGCCGCCAACAACGCAGTTAATCAAGAAAGAACTTGGTCTGGAAAAAGGCTCCGGCCAACCAGATAAGGAAAAAATAGCTAATATTTCAATCGAGGAGTGCATTAAGATTGCTAAAATGAAAATTGGAAATATGTATACTTTTGACTTGAAAAAAGCTGTCAAAAGCGTTGCTGGCACATGCAATTCTATGGGTATTTTAGTGGAAGGAAAGAGCTCTGATGTTGTTGCCAAAGAAATTGATTCTGGACTATATGATAATGAGATAAGCAATGGAAAAATAGAACCAACAAAAGAGAAATTGGATATTTTGAAAAAACAGCTAGAGGAAGTAAAAGAATTCTTGCTTAAAGAAGCTGCTAAGTTGAAAGCTGCAGAACAGGAAGTTCCTAAGGAAGCTGCACAAGTAACTACGGAAGAGAAGAAGGAAGAGGTCAAAGAAGGAGAAAAGGTTGAAGAGAAGAAAGAGACCAAAGGAAAGAAAGAAGATAGGAAAGAGGAAAAGAAGAAAAAATAATTCTATTATGTTGATGCGATTAGCAAACTTTATTAATGTTACATAGTCTTTCATAGATTATCGGGGCTGTAGTCTAGTCTGGTTTAGGATTCGAGGTTTGGGACCTTATGCAGAATACCTTGCGACCCAGGTTCAAATCCTGGCAGCCCCAATTTATTCAAAAACTTTAAAAACAGTTTAATCGGCAATAATACCATGGGATCAAAAACAGGTTCTGCTGGAAGATTTGGAGTTAGGTATGGGAAGACTATCAGGACAAAACTTTTGCGGGTTGAAAAAATACAAAGAAAGAAACAGGTTTGTCCTTATTGCAAAAAACCGAATGCTAAGAGAATTGCCACTGGAATATTCCAATGCAATAAATGCGAGAGTAAATTTACTGGAAAAGCATACTATGTTTAAATTTATGATGAAAAATGGTTAAATACAAATGTTTTCATTGTGGTAATGTTATAAAAGCTGAGTATGTTAAGAAGAAGATTAGATGCCCACATTGCGGTTCTAAGATTATTTACAAATCTAGGACTACTAGTACAAAGATAAAAGCTGTTTAAAATAAAATGAATGAAAAATTAGAAGAGCAAGTGGAAGAATTGCAGGTTTTGGAGCATAATCTTCAGCAATTAATCATGCAAAAACAGGTACTGCAGTCCCAATTAATTGAAATAGATAATGCTTTAAGCGAAATTAATAAAAACCCCAAGCAGATTTTTAAGGTTACCGGTCCTGTTATGATTGAGAGTCCTAATGACCTAATTAAAAAGGAGTTAGAATCAAAGAAAGAACTGATAGATGTAAAGCTTAAAAATATAAACAAACAAGAAGACAAGCTAAGACAAAAAGCAAAAGAAACTCAAACAGAGGTTTTGAGCAAGATGCAGAAAAATGGGTGAAGAAAAAATTGTCAACATCGTACAAACGCTTGTGATGATTGAGTGCGATGAATCAGTTCCTAGGAATGTAAGAACAAGGGTAAGGAATGCTATTTCTGCTTTAGAAGAAAATGGGGCGGTGGTTGATGTCAAGATAGATAAAGCTTTAGAGGAGCTAAGCGAAATAGATAACGATCCCAATTTATCTTCTTATACGAGAACCCAGATATGGAATGTTGTATCTGCTTTAGAATGCAAGTAGGGTTCAAATATGGCTAAAAAAAGGGGCCAATAGTTTGTTTTGATTTGCAGACACCTAACTAAGAAAGGTGCAATACAGACTATAGAAATATTTATATAGATGTCCAAGTATGAGGTATTAACTTTGATGTGAGAACTCAAAAATGGGAACATTTTCAAACTTTAAGAATAGGTTGCTAGGGATTTCTAAAAATGATTATTCTGAGGAGTTTGATGATGATTATATTGAAATAGATACCAAAAGAGATGTTGGTAAAAGATCTAAAATCGTTGTTAAGCCATTTATTATTGGCGACTTTCCAGACGTTAAGCCTGCTTTGGATGCATTAAGAGAAGGCTATACTATAGCTTTGATCAATATTAAGCCTATAAAAGATAGGGATATTGTAGAATTGAAAAGGGTTGTTAACAAATTGAAAAAAACATGTGATGCTATTGAGGGGGATATTGCAGGATTTGGCGAGGATTGGATCGTTGTTACTCCTGGATTTGCCCATGTTTACAGGACAACTGAAACTGCTGAAGTTAAAGAATAAACACAATATTTTTAAAATTGATTTCTTTAGTTTAAGACATGGATAAATTAGAAGGCAACAAACATGATTTTTGTTTTAACCTTAACTGTTTGTTTCATCTGATTCTATATTTAACAATCCCCCTGAAGGTTTCAATGTTGTTATAGCATTTTTCAGAAGTTCCATTCCAAGAAGCATAAAGTCGGAATGTGATCCAATTACACCAACTCGTCTTTTTTTATTAAGCCATTCAATTTCAGCAGAAAACATTTCAGCAGCTACAATAGATCCGTCAGCCATGGCGTATTCTGTAAACCCAATTCTCTTAAGATTAAGGGCATGAATTTTTCTTAAAGGCAGCAGTAGGGCACCATTGAAGCCTGTATCTATTAAAGGTTCAATTTGTTTGGAATTTATATTTATTGTTATAAAAGGCAAACCCAAGAGATAATGTCCCTTCATGATTAAAAAGCTCCAACTACAAACGGGTATTTTGTGCCAATACGTTTAAAAAAGAACTCTTTTCCAGGATGTTTTTTTATACCTTTTTCATATGCTTCTAAGGCGTCATTACCGATAAAATAATCCTCACTATCAGTATCTATTGCCACTATTTTTCCTTCTTCGCTTTTTAGTTTATCTTTGATTTTTAGATAAATTTCTTCTACTTTGTTTTTATTTATCATAACTATGTAAATTGGCTTTTTCTCTTATAAATCTTTCGTAGGTGTCAGTTTCTACGTAACTAAGAAATAATTGATTGATTTAACAGTAAGTATTTTGGATAAATTTATGATTTTAAAATAAAAAACACAATATTTTTAAAATTGATTTCTTTAATGTGCTTAAACTATTCATGAACGATGCTCTTTGTGAGATCTATTTGCTCTTTACAGTTCTCCATAAGTTCATTAATTTTCTTTTTATCAAAAGTAATATCTGTACCATAGGTGAGATCCTCTCCCATTTCAATAACACTCTCTTTCGTTTCTTCACTTGTATCTGCCTCTTTCGTTTCTTCATATTTGAACATGTCAATAAACTTTGAATCAATATCTATTTTATTTTTCTCTTTTAAATATTCAATTAGCGCGATAGTACAGGTTTGATTTCCCGATTCATAACCAAACTTTGCAGCAATTGCAAGAAAACAGTGATACATTGAATAAAAAACCGTGGTAATACTTATATCTGTAAAATCTCCTTTCATCAGATATTCGCTGACTTTTAAGTTATGTTCCGCCTTTTTAATGTGCTCTTTAGCCCCATCATTATCTGATTTTATCTTTAAGAGGCCCCGGTGCTTAGGTTTCTTACCTAGCCCTTTGCACTCTTCAATTTCTTTTTCTGCTTTTTTCAAGCACCAGTCAATATGTTTAGAGGCTTGTGACATTTTTTATTATTTCTACGTATTTATATTCGCCATATAAGATAATTGCATTTTTAATTATGTCTATTATGGCCTTTTTCTTTTGTTTTATATTATTTAAAAAATCATTTACTGTAAGTTCAATTGAATGAATTCTTTTTGGTAAGATTTTTTGCTTTTCTTTTATAATTTTGCTTATTTCCCCATATTCAGATTTTTTTATGACCATCATAATATCAATATCATTTGCTTTGGAGTAATTCTTTATTACTGATCCATAAAGCAAAATAATTCGATCTTTCTTGAATAATTCCTTAAATTCTTCTTTCCATTTCTTGAATTTATTGGCTTCGTCAGCAAGAAGAAAAGCAATAAGTTTTTTTATATAATCATCATTTAATCTCAGTTTATATATCGTTGCTTTACCAATTTGTTTGTCTATTAGTATATTCTTCTTAAGAAGTTTCTTTAGCATTTTCATAGCACCGACACGACTTATACCTAGGGTTTTACTAATATAATTCGCGTTGTAATAACTAGTAAAATCTTTAAACAACAAAAGCAAAGCTTCTTTTTCTTTTTGGGTTAAAACCATTGTGTAAACCGATAGTTACTATATGTTAACTAACGGTTACTATATAAATATTTCGGTTTTTGGTATAATCTGAAGACGGGGTTTGCGCGGATAATGATAAAGTGAGAACTTAAAGCGGAGAATTCTAAACACAATATTTTTAAAATTGATTTCTTTAGTTTAAGACATGGATAAATTAGAAAAACAGCCTTGTCCACTCTGCCATAAAAAAACGCTTACTTTAATGGAGGATGTGACTGAAGTTCCTTATTTTGGGAAAGCTTACTTGTTTTCTATGAACTGTGAGAGCTGCGGATATAATATGTCTGATGTTGAAGCTGAAGTAGAAAAAGATCCTGCTAGATATACTTTTGAAATTAGCTCTGATAAAGATATGAATGTAAGGATAGTTAAATCTTCCAATGCGATTGTAAAATTTCCTCAATTGAAGATGGCTATGGAGCCTGGTCCAAGTTCAATTGGGTTTATTACTAATATTGAAGGACTGCTAGATAGATTTAAGAAAATAATTGAAGAAGAAAGGAATAATAGTGATGAAGATGAAGATGTGAAGAGAAATGCTAAAAATTTATTGAGGAAGATTTGGAAGATAAACTTGGGAGATTTGAAAACTAAATTGATTATAGAAGATAAAACAGGGAATTCTGCTATTATCTCTGAGAAGGCTAA
>ERZ1292623.5076-Hain-H51-01um-R1-5076-length-10599-cov-14_pt1 | contig 10599 bp, 13 predicted proteins | sample MGYA00564398_ERZ1292623 | MGnify/ENA primary metagenome ERZ1292623 (study PRJEB36523, sample SAMEA6512633) | groundwater metagenome | collected 2019-01-07 | study: AquaDiva: Metagenomics assemblies of 32 groundwater samples
CAGCAAAAAACGAGGTTTTTTCTGCGGGTAGGAAGCACGGGTGCTTCCGTCAGGGACTCGAAAAGCTTCTCCCTTATTTTTGAGGGCATAGCCCAAGAAAATGGGAAAGCTGTACTGATCCTGTAAGGATCGAGTGGTAATTTATCCCTGACCCGCAGGTTTGGGAGGTAGTAATTAAAAATTTGGCGGGGTGAAGTAGGACATCGCCCTTCCCGCCTGTGGCGGGATAAACTGGCTTGCCCCGCTGTGGCAATACGGATTCTATTCTGGTGAGTGCGGGCAAATATACCAGCACCGCTATTTCTTGCGATACGGGAATCAGATAAAACTACCTAAAACCCGATAATTTTTAGGATTCAATTGAATATTTGCAATTGCTCTAAAGAAAAACCGCGTCAACTGATATCTCAGTCGGCGCGGACTATTTCGGTTTCAGTATGTCCATCCATGTTGCACGAAGTTTGGGAAGAACTTCTTTGGGGGGAATTTCTTTTTCAGCATCAGGTTTTTTTACTTCCAGCTCGTGGATAGCGTTCGTGTCTAGATATTCTCCAAGTTTTTCGGGGAAATCTCTATAGAGCTTTTTTTGAAACTCCACCTGATTTTCCCAGATGCGGAAACATTGCCGGAGAGTGCTCTCAAGGAGAGAGCGCGATACTTCGCTATGGCCGTATGGCTTGATGGAGACAACGAAACGGCCATTAGAGAGCTTTCTCAGGAAATAAATCACCCAGAGTTCATTTGTTCCCATCTCCACCCAGACCTGCTTTGGTCCAAGAACAATTTTTCCCTTGAGGTCGCGCAGAATCGCAGGGTGCCCATATGGTCTTCGGCCGTTCAGGCTTTCCATCTTTAGGAAGTTGGGATACTTGTTTCCCTTTCTGGTTAAGCGTGGGGCTACAGGGAATGCGAAAATTTTCTCATCCATCAGACACTCCTCATTTAATAATGTACATTTGCCAATTTCTACCACATTGCTTAGTTTAAATCAATCGCAATGGGGCGATTTTCTTTTTTCTAAAATTCGCTATACTGAAAGAGTGAATATTTTCCTGTCACATAATTTTGCACGGGACATTAATCAGTAATTTAAAACTATGCGAAAAAACAGCACATTGTGGTGGATTATCGGAATCATCGTTATAATTCTTGCACTTCTTTTTGTAGGAAGATTGTTGTCTGATAAGGGAAGCTCTAGTGAAAAAGGACTACTAGGCCAATCCTTTCCTATCCAAGGCCAAGAACACATTACTGTCGGAGCAACGCATCCGGAATATAATTCCAATCCTCCGACTTCGGGCTGGCACTACGCGCAACCCGCAAACTGGGGAGTGTATCAAACCGAGTTGCCCGATGAACAAGTAATACACAATCTCGAACACGGCGGTATCTGGATTTCATATAAAGGTATTGATGACGCGACAAAAACGGCTTTAGAAAAAATTGCAAAGTCCCGCCCAAAAATAATCCTTACGCCTCGCCTAAAAAATGATGCGCCTATTGTTCTCGTCTCATGGGGTCGGTTGGAAAAGTTAGAGGCCTTCGACGAGCGGGGGATACTCGATTTCATCAAAACCAACAAAAACAAATCTCCGGAGCCATTTGCCCAATAAATTTATTTATTAAAATAATTGCTAAGAGCTACATAAAGCCATACTGCCAGTACGGCTATTACGTTCCAGATAACAAGACCGGTAATGAACGTTGTTAATGTCATTACATTCACGCCCACATTAACCTGGCTATGGAGCGCGTATTCCATAAACCAAGACCGTATTCCCGGCAAGAGAGCGACTCCTCCGAAGCAAACCACATAAACAACACTAATCCACGAACACGCGACCTTGAGAGCCATGTTTGTATTAATCATAAAAGTTTGATTAGTTGATAATACTTTTATTATATGCCTAAATCCTTGCATAGTATACCCCCTAGGGGTATACTATGAAAATGAAAGAATCAATTAAAAAATCAGTTTTACGAAGAATCAATATCATACGAGGACAACTTAACGGACTCCTCTTTATGGTTGAGACGGAGAAATATTGCGTTGATATCATCACTCAATCAAGCGCCATTAAAGAGGCGCTTTCCGGTGTTGAACGGCTGCTTCTTGAAAATCATCTCTCAACGCACGTTCTTCATCAGATGAAAACCGGCAAGGAAAATAGGGCTATTGGGGAAATGCTTAAGATTTATAAATTGGCCCAAAAAAAGAAATAAAAACTTAAAATTTTTATGGACAAAAAAATTATTTATTCGCTTGCTTTCGTTGTCGCCATCATCGCGCTTTTATGGTTTTTCGGCGGCGGAAACCGCCCTGCTTTAGAATCAGCGTCTAGTCCGCAAAGCCAATCAAATATGTCGAGCCCCCTCTCCGCTCTGGAGACGACCTTTGATTTTGGTTCCATTTCAATGGCAGGCGGCAATGTTTCTCATATATTCAAAATAAAAAATATCAGCGAAACCGCGATTACTGTTACCAAAATTTATACTTCCTGTATGTGTACAACGGCAACCCTAATAAAAGACTTGGAGAGAGTTGGACCATTCGGCATGCCCGGCCACGCCCCCATTCCCAGTATTTCCGAAATAATCGCCCCGGGTAAAGAAGTAAATGTGGAAGTAGTATTTGACCCCGCCGCTCACGGACCGGCTGGGGTGGGGAAAATTGAGAGGGCGATAATAATAGAAAATAAAGGAAATAACCCCGTTGAGCTTAAATTCAGCGCATTCGTAACGCCGTAATCCGCTATGAGTAAAAAATTTTCAATTCTTATCACCGTACTCGTCGTGCTTCTTGCCTCGATATTTTTCTTCAAGTCGGGCAATATCGGCACTACGGCTCTTTGGAATTTGTCAGACGGAGGGACATGGCTCTTACCTCTGGTCGGCGTTTCCGCGCTTCTTGACAGTGTCAATCCTTGCGCCTTTTCTATCTTGATTCTGACAATCGCGTTTCTTTTCAGTATAGGCACGTTGCGCTCGGGGATACTTAAGATCGGCGGTTTCTATATTCTGGGCATATTTGCCGTATATCTCCTTATCGGTCTTGGAATTCTGCAAGTTCTTCACCTTTTCAACACGCCGCATTTCATGGCAAAAGTAGGCGCGTCGCTTCTTATTGCGCTTGGATTCATCAATATCATCAATGAATTTTTTCCATCGTTCCCGATTAAGTTTCGCATTCCCCAAGTTGCGCACCGTAAGATAGCCGAACTCATGGAAAACGCGTCGCTTCCCGCCGCTTTCCTTCTGGGCGCGCTGGTGGGGCTTTGTGAATTTCCCTGCACCGGCGGGCCATATCTCATGGTGCTGGGGCTTTTACACGATCAAGCGACTTACTTTAGCGGATTGGGATATCTTATCCTTTATAACATCATATTCATTCTTCCCCTTATTATTATTCTTCTTATTTCCGGCGACAAAACGCTTGTAGAAAAAGTATCGATATGGAAAAAACAAGAAACTAGAAAAATGAGATTGTGGGTAGGTATAGCAATGGTCGCGCTCGGTCTTGTAATTTTCGCCATATAAACATCATGATTTCCAGCGAACAATTCAAAAAATTAATGCAAAAAGTCGAAGCGTTGAAAAAATCCGGAAGTTTTGACCTGTCAATGGAGGAGGACTTAAGTATTGCCATCATGAATCTTATCAGTCTTGAAGAACATTTCTTTTTCACCGGTTCAAAGACAAACAAGCCCGAATACTTTGATCTTCTGGACAAAGTGCGGGTGATACGGAAAGAACTTCTGGCCAAGATGATAGATAAACATGAAGGCGAAACATGGTGCATTACAAAACACCTTCTGGCGGCCACAATGCGGCTTATTGAGGTGGGCACGAAACTGCATTCGGATGGCAAGAAAGAGAAAGCAAAAGAAATGTTTGATAAAGCGCATAAAACATATTCGTTTTTTTGGGCCTTGAGACTAAAACTCATCGACATCTCCGGATTCAAAAGTATTGCGGCGAGCGAATCCGTTCGACAAGCTCAAGACAAGAAACCATGGACGCTCGAGGACATCGTTGACAAGCTCGTTGACTGTTGTGATGAATGAAACAAACACCAATTTAGAAATAAAGAGGATTTTATCCGTAGGTGTTCTTATTGCGGTGCTTATTTTAGTAGGCGCGTGGCAAGATAAAATACCGAAGAAACAGAGCGTCGCGGAATTACCCGGGAAAGAAACGCCAAGGAATGAGGTGGTCGTATTGCCCGCCGTATGGGGCGACCTTGGCGCGCGAATGATAGACGCGGGAGTGATTGACCGTGCGAAATTTGAAGCGCTTTATGCGGGGCGCGGCGGGCTCACTCCCGAGGAACAACAATTTCTTGCCGGCAGAGTGGAAGGAAATATCGTGGTTACGCAAGAAAATGCAGGAACCATCCTCAATCTCCTGTGGGCGCTCGGCCTCGGCAACAAAAATGTAATTTTGGAAAAAGGGCAAATGACTGACCCTCGTTACGGAGGCGCGGGTGGATTTGCTTCTACGGGCGGATGGACGCTTGCCAAAGGAGACCCCTCGACTGGGCTCGGAGCAAGTGCGATGGAGCATTACAGCGCACATTCGTTTATTACTCTCACGGCAAAACAGCAGACGCTCGTTGAACGCATAAGCGGCAACATTTATCGGCCGTGCTGTGACAATCCGGCTATTTTTCCCGATTGCAATCACGGTATGGCCATGTTCGGACTCCTTGAGCTTCTCGCATCACAGGGCGCGACCGAAAAGCAAATGTACAAAGCCGCGCTAGAGATGAACTCGTTTTGGTTTCCGGAGCAGTATGCCGTTATCGCCCGCTACCTAGAATCAAAAGGTCGAATGGCGCAATTCGTGACCCCGAAGGAAATTTTAGGCAAGGAATATTCAAGTGCTTCCGGTTTTAGCAGAATCGCAAACGCCCTTCAAGGCGGAGAGCAAAATGGCGCCAGCTGCGGAGTTTAATATCGTAAAATTATGAATCACAACCATAACCATCAAAAAAATAATCACCAGGAAAACGCGATTTTTTACACCTGCCCTATGCATCCCAAAATTGTTTCTGACAAGCCCGGAATGTGTTCGGAGTGCGGGATGAATCTGATAAAAATTAAAAATCACAATACGGAATCAAAAAAACAGGGAACAAAAACACACGATAAGCATAAAGGACATTCAACCAATATCTTCAAAATGAAGTTTTGGGTTAGTTTCGTCTTGTCTATCCCGATTGTCGCGTATTCCGATATCGCGCAAAAACTCCTTAATTGGGAAGCCCCACGGTTTTTTGGTTCAGAATATCTCCCGCTTATTCTTTCTTCAATTATATTTTTTTATGGAGGGTGGATATTCATTACTTCCGCATATAGAGAACTCAAAGCAAAATTACCGGGAATGATGACATTAATCGCGCTTGCGATTACTACGGCGTATGTGTATAGCGTTGCCGTCGTATTAATTGGAGAGGGCGAGACACTTTTCTGGGAGCTTGCGACACTTATCACAATCATGCTTTTAGGCCACTGGCTTGAAATGCGTGCAGTTTCCGGTGCGCAAAGCGCGCTTAAAGAATTATCAAAACTTTTACCGGACAAAGCAGAAGTTATACGAGATGGCGCAATAATCACTGTGTCTCTTGAAGAAGTAAAAGTTGGAGATCTTGTTTTGGTCAAGCCGGGAGGTAAAATTCCCACTGATGGTGTAATTAAAGAAGGGATGTCTCAAGTTAACGAATCCATAGCCACTGGTGAATCAAGGCCAGTATCTAAAAAACAAAATGATGAGGTTATAGCAGGTACAACAAACGGCGATGGATCGCTTACTATTATGGTGACGAAAATAGGCGCTGATACATTTCTTTCGGGCGTTATGCGTCTTGTAGCCGAAGCACAGGGGTCAAAATCTCGATTACAGGTTCTCTCTGATAGGGCCGCGTATTATCTCACGATTATCGCGGTTGTAACTGGTGGCATAACTCTTGCGACTTGGCTCTCACTCTCCGACACGGCGTTTGCAATCAATAGAATGGTTGCTGTTCTTGTTGTTGCTTGCCCACACGCGCTCGGACTTGCGATTCCTCTTGTTGCATCCATTTCAACGACCAAAGCGGCACGGAATGGATTTCTCGTAAAACAACGCCTCGCGCTTGAAGCGGCACGTAACATTAATATTGTTCTTTTTGATAAAACAGGAACATTGACCCGTGGGGAGTTTGGAATTGATACTATTGTTTCAATAATAGACGGAAACGAAAATGAGGTTTTGCAGTACGCTGCTTCCGTAAACAGTCATTCAGAACATCCGCTTGCGAAAGCGATGATAGAAGAAGCAAAGAAAAGAAATATTGCGATTCTTCCGGTGAAAAATTTCGAAAGGATACCCGGGAAAGGAGCAAAAGCCGAGATTAATGGCGCGGAAACGATTGTGGGAAGTATATTCCTTTCGGAGGAGCGTAAAACGACACTTCCAAGTGCTTTACAAACAAAAGTTGATGTACTGGAAAAACAAGGTAAAACCATAAATATTGTTATACAAGACGGTAAGGCATTAGGCGCTATAGCGCTCGCCGATGTCATTCGCGAAGAGTCGCGTGAGGCAATTAATAATCTTCGTATAATGGGAACTAAAACCGCTATGATTACCGGCGATTCGGAAGATGTGGCTAAATGGGTTGCCGAAGAGCTTGGCATTGATGAGTATTTCGCGCGAGTACTCCCCGGAGAGAAGTCGGAGAAAGTAAAAATATTGCAATCCCGAGGTCAGAAGGTAGCTATGGTTGGTGACGGGGTGAATGACGCACCGGCACTTGCTCAGGCAGATGTAGGTATTGCTATAGGAGCTGGAACGAATGTAGCGATTGAATCGGCGGGAATTATTTTGGTACGTAACGATCCGCGCGATATTGCAAAAATTATCCGCCTCTCAAAACTTACATATAGGAAAATGATTCAAAATCTTTTTTGGGCAACGGGATACAACATTATTGCGATTCCGCTCGCAGCTGGTGTTTTGGTGTCCAAGGGGATACTTTTAGAGCCCGCACTTGCGGCGGTTTTTATGAGCGCGTCCACGGTGATTGTGGCGTTTAATGCCATGTTACTTAAAAGACAAGAACTCTAGTTTAAATATATGAAAAATAGAAAACTGATTATAAACATAGGAATAATTGTAACCATCATTTCTGGGGGAATTTTTCTAGTAAGCAAGGGGAATGTTTCCATTGGGACATTTGTAACCGGGACTCAAGGACTACCCCTTGCTCAAGCTACGCAAACAGTCGAGCTTAAAAATGGCGACACCTACGATCTTACTGCGAGTTTCGTGAAAAAAGATATAAACGGAAAAGAAGTGAGAATGCTTGCTTATAATGGATCCATCCCCGGGCCAATTTTGAAAATACCGCAAGGCGCAACCATTAAGATTAATTTTAAAAATAATACTGATATGGCAAATACACTTCATTCACACGGTGTACGCATGGAGAACGCGTTTGACGGTGTCATTGATGTAACGCAGAAAGCGGTCTCTGTCGGTGACTCGTTTTCGTACATATTGAAGTTCCCAGATGCTGGTGCGTATTGGTATCACCCGCACATGCGCGATGATTATGCTATTGAGATGGGGCTCTATGGTAATTTTCTCGTAACACCCGCCAAGGATTCATCGTGGAATCCCGTTGATCGCGAGGTACCTATTTTTGTGGACGATATTTTATTTATAAATGGTAAAATCGCGCCGTTCAAAAAAGAAGGTGCGGACCGCACGCTTATGGGTCGCTATGGCAATATTATATTTGTGAATGGCGAGACAGATTACATGCTTAATGTTATGAAAGGTGAAGTCATTCGTTTTTACTTTACGAACAGCGCTAATGTACGGCCGTTTAATCTTGTAATCGCAGGGGCAAAAATGAAATTGGTCGGTGGTGACAGTGGATTATATGAGCATGATATGTGGATCGACTCGGTAATGATAAATCCGTCGGAACGGGCGATCGTTGAAGTACTCTTTGATGCTTCGGGTGAGTATGCTCTTCAGAACAAAACACCGAACATTACTTATACGCTCGGCAAGATTATTGTTTCTAATGAACAAATAGTTTTAGAAATCGCAAAATCTTTTTTAGTACTTCGCGCACACTCGGAAGTCATAAAAAGCATTGGCCCGTTCCGTTTTTTATTTAAAAAAAATCCCGACAAACACATCAACCTTTCTCTTGATATGATGGGTAGTTCAAGTATGGGAGAAAATATGATGTCCGACGGCAATATGATGATGGGGAATGGCGCGGGGATTGACAGGAGATTTCAAGGGGGTGGCATTGAATGGGAGGACGATATTTTTATGATGAATGCGATGTCTGACACAAAAATGATGTCGTGGAACATCGTTGACCGAGACACGGGCAAAAAGAATCTTGATATTGACTGGAAGTTTAAGGTTGGGGACAAAGTGAAAATCCGCATCACTAACGACGGCATATCCGCGCATTCGATGCAACATCCTATACATTTCCACGGCCAGCGATTCTTGGTGCTTAATAATAACGGGATAGAGCAAATTAATCTTGTATGGAAGGATACTGTCACAGTGCCTGCCGGAGAATATGTGGATATCTTGCTTGATGCCTCAAATCCCGGCACATGGGTAGCGCACTGTCACATCTTAGAACATATAGAAGCAGGGATGGTGTTTGCATTTAAAGTGGAGTAATCGTTTATGTAAGATAAATATTTATATTTTGGGGAAAGATATTTCTCTTTTCTGGATTAATTGTATAATAACTATATGGATTTAAATACTTTTCTTGTTGTTATACATGTAATAGGGACTATTTTAGGAGTTGGCGGGGCAACTATTGCCGAGGTTCAGGTTACTAAAGCGCTTAAGGACGGGACTATGGATGTGAGCGAGCAAGTACTGCTTCATGCTGATTACACCGTTATTCGTGTTGGGATAGCTCTTATTGTGCTTTCCGGTATTTCTCTTGTGTGGTGGCACCTTTCTCAAGGGAATAATTGGGTATTAACCAGCGCTAAACTTTGGGCTAAAGAAGCTCTTGTTTTGTTTATTATTTTAAATGCAATTTTTCTTTCTAAACACTGGATGCCCCTTTGGCTTGGTAGCGCAATCTCGTTTACATCATGGTGGATGGCTACAATCCTGGGATTATGGCATGGTGTTCCATTTAATTTTACCCAACTGATGGTTGGCTATTTAGTTCTTATATTTATTGTTGCGGGAATTCTTTCTTTAATAAGAAAATATTACTCTTCTATTTAAATAATGATTTAAGCGTTTAATTTAAGTTTGGTATAATTCTTGAATGCAAAATAAAACAGAACTAGCCACATTTGGAGCGGGGTGTTTCTGGGGAGTAGAGGAAACTTTCGGCAATTTGCCCGGAGTTTTAAAAACCACAATTGGCTATATTGGTGGTCATACCGAAAATCCAACTTACGAAGAAGTGTGTACCGATAAAACTGGTCATGTCGAGGCGCTACAGCTTGAATATGACCCTTCAATTATTTCATACGAAAAACTGCTGGAAGTTTTTTGGAAAAATCACGACCCAACCACCGAAAACCGACAGGGACCGAATGTTGGTAGTCAATATCGTTCGGTGATTTTTTACCATACTCCCGAGCAAAAACTTATTGCCGAGAAATCTAAAGAACAACTTGAATTGGGAGATATATACGGTCGCAAAGATATTGTTACGGAAATTTTACCCGCAACAATTTTTTACCCGGCCGAAGATTACCACCAGAAATATCTGGCTAAACACGGATTAGGAACTTGTAAAATTTAGCCAACAAAAAATTCCCCCGCAATGCGGGGGAATTTTTCAAAACCCTTACTGGGTTGTCGTGGTAGTCGCGTTCTCCTTTCTCAAACGTTCCTCAATTTCCATTTTTCTCTTATCAAGTTCGTTTTTCTTATTTTCTATCTCACCTTTTCTTTTTTCAAGCTCAGTCTTTTTTTTGTCTAGTTTTTTCTGGGCCTCTGCCTTGCGCATGGCGTCGCGTTTTACTTTGGCGGCATCGCGGAGAGCTTTAATTCTGGCTTGATAGTCATCGCGGATTGCCTTGATTTTTTGTTCCATCTCTTTGCGGAGGATTTTAATCTGCTTTTCCACATCCGCTACCGGATTTCCAGTATTTACAGTTGTTACTGTTGTTGGTTGGACAACTAAAGTGGTAGCGGTAGTATCCTGCGCAAAAGCAATACCTGATAATGCCAAGAAAGAAACCGTACTTCCCGCTATTAATTTTTTAAGCATATTTTTGCTTGTTTTTTGCTTGATAAATTTCCTCGACCTAGAACTCTATTATACTCCCCCAGTATCCCCATGTGCAAAGGTGGAAAAAGTAGTCCCCAAGGGCTATAATTGGCAGCAAGGGAGAAACGGATAAGGCTACTCTGCCCTTATACATTTCGACCGCCTGCCTGCCGGCAGGCAGGAGTGAACCAATTATATTGTATCCAGTTATATACTTTAGTTTATATATTAAAACCAGATTTACTAGCACAATACCTAATAAAATATAATAAATATGGAAATAAATTCAAAAAATTTGTGGGTTATCGGGGGAGTAGTGGCAGTACTTA
>ERZ1292623.5077-Hain-H51-01um-R1-5077-length-10593-cov-11_pt1 | contig 10593 bp, 7 predicted proteins | sample MGYA00564398_ERZ1292623 | MGnify/ENA primary metagenome ERZ1292623 (study PRJEB36523, sample SAMEA6512633) | groundwater metagenome | collected 2019-01-07 | study: AquaDiva: Metagenomics assemblies of 32 groundwater samples
TGATTATTCGCTTTTGAAAATCCAACATTTTTCTTATTTAAAATCGCTTGCATATTTAATATTTTATTTTTAATATTTAATATCTCTGATTGCGATCCATCGGATGAAGCGTTATCAACCACAATAATCTCGTAAGATAACTTACCATCAATACTAGATAGTATTGATGTCAGACAATTTCCAATAAATCCTCTTGTATTGTAGTTGACAATAATAATAGAAAGATCAATCATATGGCACCACTGATTCGTACACCGAGTTTAAATCCCTAGTAATTTTCTTCCAGTTGAATTTTTTTTCAACTAGTTTTCTGGCGTTTGTAGAAATTTTTTTATAAAATTTTTCGTTTTCTAATAACTCACGGATTTTTTCAACGAATCCGTCTGAATTGTTAGCAACTAAGATTTCTAAATTTTCCTCTGCCTTGATTGCATTTCCCAAAGCTGTAGTAACAACACAAATACCACTTGCCATTGCTTCCAAAATTTTAAAACTTGTTCCTCCACCGACTCGAATTGGAGCAAGAAGTATATTTGATTTCTGATAAATAATTTCTGTTTTGTCTGGTGCATTTTCATCAAAAATTACATTATCGTCATTACTTAATTTTTTAAGTGATTGAGGTATGTTTTTGCCTACAATCCATAATTTTAATCCATGATTCATAATTCTTGATTCATGATTCAACTTAGGCCAAATCTCTTTAAGAATCCATTCAGCCGCATCCCTATTCTCTATCCATCTAAAATCCCCTATAAACAACATTCTTTTCTCCTCATTCTGAATTCTTGATTCATAATTCATAAATCTAAACTTTTCTATATCGACCCCATTTGAAACGACATCTACATCTCTCCTTTTTTTCTCCATTATTTTTTTATCAATCTCTGATACTGCTACTAACTTTGTTGCCTTATTCCACATATTTTCTTCCCAAAACTTCAGTTTCAAAATATCAATATATAGTAAAGGCCTTAAAAATAGAGGAGCTTGCTTTGCAAAACGCTTGTAAACTAGATACTCGACATTATGTTCTATCAAAACAGTTGGAAGAGCAGTTTTAGGCAAATTTTGCATAACATAAAATGTTTCGATATGAATAAGATCAAACTTTTCTTGATTCAATAAATCATCTATTTCTTTCTTCATCTTGTTGCTAGCGTGTCCAGTTATTAAAAAAGATTTTGACGAAAGACCAGTCTTCACAATGTTTTGCCAAGACCACTGCTTTTCACGATTAACGGTTATCACTTTTTCGCAATACTCCTCAACAGCCTTAACATCATTTTTTGTCTGATAGTCTCTTTTCTCGCAAACTAAGTATATTTGGTGTTTTTTTGAAAGAAGTTTTAGGATGTTAAATAAGCGAATATGTCCTCCGGAAAAGATGGGATAAGGTAAAAAGGACGAAACCAAAAGTATTCTCATTTTACTTCTTTTTTAATTCTTTCAAACCCGCAGGAGTAGGTTTATTTAAATCAAAAATAGCATACGTGTCTGTTATTTTTATAGGTTCAAATAAAGTTGAGATATTGAGCTCTTCTTTTGTTGGATTGGCAAACGCAATATGTGTTGCACCTGCTTTTTTAAACTCCCTGAATGATCGTTCAAATACTGGCCAGCCCTGACGATTTGTCTGATATAAAAACGCTGTGTCTCCATTGTAAGGCGCTATAACTTTTGCATCTTTTGGGGTAAGCTCATCTACTGCTTTGCCTGCTTCTATTATTGCAGGGTGCTGAATAGAGTAAAAATCGCGAATTACATACCATCCAAACATTAACATAAAGACTGAGCTAACAATAATAATTACTCTCGTTATCCATAAGTTAAAATATTCTTTTGCCGCATTTAATGCGCCATCAACGCCTTTTGCAAAAAAGACGGCAAGGGCTGGAATAATTAGAATTTGATAGTAGTCATGCTGAACGTTGCCAGTTGCAAATACATGAACATAAATAAGCGAAGATATAGCAAAAGTAAAAAATAGCAACTTTTCTTTATTGCTAGGCTTAAACAAGAAACCCAAAACTACAAAAGGTAATCCCCAATAGCCAAGAATCATTTTGGAAATTCGCTCGGCAAAAATCCACCAGTAAAATGAGCCCTTAAAACGTATGCTATTCCAGTTATACAGCCAATCATTTCTGGGAATTCCTTCTGGGAAATTTTGCATCCACATTCTCCAAAGAAAAAATGGTAATGTAGTAAGAATAAAAAATAACCAAATTTCCGGTTTCTTAAAACCTCGCATGCCATATTTCATAAATACTAAATATAAAAAGGGTAAAAAGAAAAATACTACAAAAGGCTTAATAAGTAAAGCTGAAGCAGTAAAAAATATGGAAAGAAGAAAAAAAATTTGAGATTTGATTTTTGAGTTTTTATCAATCCACTGATCAAAAAAATATAATCCTCCCAAAAAACTCATAACCATTAAGGAATCAGGAATAATAGCTCTTCCATAATAAATGTTGTAAGGAATAAATGAATAAAAAAAAGCTGCAATTAGACCAGCGCGTGTTGAAACATGTTTTTTTACTAATAAGTAAAGAAAAATTGCAGCGATTAAAGAAGAAATTATCGAAACTAGCCTTCCCCATTGTTCTATGGTAAAATGGTTGAATATCTGATAAAAACCAGCCTGCAAAATATTATAGAAAGGAAACTCTACAAAACGATACCCCTTAGGATTATCTAAAAGAGATACGCCATTTGACAAATCATCAAACCGAGGAAACAAGATATCGTACCCAAATTTAACAAAATTTCTGGAAACAGCTGAAGTATCTGCTTGTCTCCAAGAATGCCAATCCGCAATAGGATTATCAAATTTGTAAAGTCTAACCAAAAATCCGCCAACGATAATAATCAACAATACCAAAACTTCCAACTTCTTCATTATCTTATTCTAGCACAAGTTTCGCACTTCATGTCATACTGAGGAGTGAAACGACGAAGGATCTAGATTCTTCAGGTAGCATAGTGGTATCTCTATTGAGACATCGGGTTATTTCTCTACCGGGAAAATGGTGGCACTTGATGTTTTTCTCCATTCTGTAAGGCCTCCATCGCTATCAAACTCAAACACCTTCTCGGTTCTTGGATCCTCAATTGCGTTTAATGCTTCTTTAAGAGAAGCCGATTGGTAAACATCAATCTTGTCGTTCCCAAAAATAAGCCATATTACATCGCGTAATCCAACTGGAAATACCCACGCCTCGCCAAACCGAATAGGCACATCTACAAAGTAAAGCTTGAGCCTTTCATTTTTCCACTCGCTCACGTACACTTCCTCAAGCGCTACAATAAATCTTTTCGATTTTTCGCCAGATGCGTACCAATCATTATGAATTTTTTGCAATTGAAAAAGATGCACAACACAAAAAAGAATTGCTATAGCAAGGACGCTTGACAAAGCGATATGCCGATCATAGCTTTCTAACAAGTAGTAATAGAGTTTCTTAAAAAAGAACGCAAAAACTATTGCAAAGCCAACAGAAGCAAGGTAACTGTAACGAGAAGTAATATTTCCAAGGCCCAAAAATGGCAGAAGTGATATTGTAAAAAACAGGAATCCGAAAATAACAATTTTTCGCTCATCCTTCGTAAGCCTTCCCACGATAACTCTCCCCAAAAATAAGCCAGCAAAAACTATTGCCAAAGATGCAAATACCACTATTATCAGATGGTCTCTGGAAAAGCTTCTGCCTGCATTGTAAATTGGCAAAAATGATGGACCAAAAAGAGAAAGTCCTAAGTAACCAAATATGTTACCAATAAAATTAAAAGGAAGATTAAAAAGGTTATAGCTGTAATCACCAGAAAACCAATGGCTATTTGCCAAAAAGCGCAAAATTAAATACGGAACAATAGGAAATATTAAGCCATAATAGTAACTTTTCTTCAGAAAATTGCTTAATCTAAATTTATCGTAAAAAACAGAGTCGTAAAGAATCACGAGCAACGGAACGATTACTCCCAGCTCGTGAAATAGCAAGCTAAAGCCAATAAACAATAAAGATACAACAAAATAAATTGATTTTTTCTTTTCCTTCCAATATATAAAGAACAAAAGGCTTAACAAGCCAAACATAGCATTAAAAAGAAAGCCAGTGGCTGAAATCCAAAAGATTGGCTCATGATGTCCGCTTAATATAATAAATACAAGGGATACTACTGCGCCCAAAAAGTAATTCTTAAATATTCTTTGAGAAATCATAAATACAAGTGCTGCAACAGCAAAATGCAGAAAAATCGAAACCAGATGATACACATTCTGATTTAACCAAAAAACAGAATGCATAAGATAAAAATATGACTTAGTTCCTGGCCGATAAAAAAATCCGTCTGCATCTGTAAAAAAGCCAACAACTCCACCAACATTAGTACAGCAATTCGAAATCCATCTAAACCAGGTAAAATCATCGCCTACAAAATAATATTCTGGTATAGAGAAAAATATCGCACCGGTTAGGATTAAAAGATAAATGATAATTGCGTAAGTAGAAGTAACAACTCTTTTAAAATCTTTGAAAAGATCTATCTCTTCTCTCTTATAAAGATTAAGTAGTCCAAGAGTTATTCCCATCAATAGCCAATAGGAGAAAGCGATCTTCGATGCCTCGAAGACATCAATAAGAAAAGCGTTCAGAAACAATCCGAATGTTCCCGCAATAAAACCTAAAACAAAACTCTTTACTAGGGGTGAATCTACCTTTGGCAACAATTTTTTAATGTATATGAAGGAAACTATGAAAACTGACAAAAATGAAGCGAATCCAAGAATACCCGTTTCTCCTAAAATACGAAGATAGTTATTATCAACCGCAAGCGTAACCGAACCGTAGCCGCTTCCTAAGAAAATATTTCTTGTAAACGCCCTAATTGTTTTTGGCCATTCTCCTTGAAATCTGGTTGCAAATGAGAGATCGTAAGCTTTGGCACGCTTTATCAGAAAATCGCCATAAAGCATATAAATTGTGGCAGAAGTACCCGCAGTATCTTCCTTGGCTTTTTTGTAAAAATACTGATTAATTTTTTTTGTAACCCGAGAAAGCTCAAGATTTACATAAGCAGTTCCTTGAGGCAAATTCTCCCCTGTTGGTTCGTTGGGTTCCATAAGAAGAATTGCTTTTTCTGGAATAACAGACATTGGAACTATAGCCGAGGATGTGGCAAGTTTTGCGTCTTCCTCTTGGGAAAAATCTCTCAAAACAATTTTGTCTTCAAAATATTTATTATCAACCTCTATAATATTTCCAATTGCGTGCCCTGTTTTTGCATTTACCAAAACGTCTGCGTCTGAAATCGTGCTTCCAAAACGAGAAAGAAGTTGCGGCGAAAAAATCAAAAATACCACTACCAACGCAAAAAGAGAAATAATAACCACTTTCCTTTTCTGAAAAACCAAAAGCAATACCAAGGAAAGCAATAACACAAAAAAAGAAACGCGAGATACAGTCATAAAAAGAAGCCCAAATCCCAAAGTAGCTGTCGCAAACAATAAAACTTTTGCTAGTAAATGTCTCACCACCAATGCCACAGAAAAAATAATGGGAACTATCAAAACCAAATATGCCGCCAAATCATAGTGGCCTGCAAATGTAGAGGGCACCCTAGATAACTCTGAAAGCTGAATAGCGACTCCCTTGGCAAATTCTTCATTAGAGGTTAAGTATGCCGGAAATCCAAGAAACTTCTGGCCCACTCCATACCCTACCACTGCAACAAGCACAACTGCTAACAAAGCTATCACATAGTAAATAAAATTTTTACTTTTCATCGAGGAAAAAGCAACAAAAAATAAAAACAAATACTCTATTCTTCGTAACATACTTAAAAACGCTACATTTGGAAATACGTCAGAAAGCGTAGGGAAAATAATCATAACTCCATGAAGAACCGATATTGCGCCTATAATCCAAAAAAGAAAAATTGGCAATGTGAGAGGCGTTTTTAGACTAATTTTCTTTTGAAAAAGTAAAATAGTCCAAAGAACAACTACAAATGCAATCACAAAATCTTCAACCCTAATATACACCCATGTTCCCTTTACATCCAAAAGCGGAATCTTAGGATAAAGAGGAATAAACATCAGAAGAAAAAGAGTAATAAAAAATAAAATGTTGTCCTTAATAAAATTAAGCGCTTTCATACTTCAGGATTTAGATTACATTACAAAATTTATTGTTCGAGCGAGCCCGAGATTTATCGCGGGACGCACCGTCTGGTGCATCCCTTCGCTCGAAGAATAATAACCTACTCACATTAAAACTTTATTGCCCTACTATACGTATTTATCAATGTCTTATTGTTAACAATCAAACCCAAAAAAATCACAATTCGTCCCTTAACTACAAGCATAATTCTTGCAACTAAATACTCCAAATGGCTTTTATGCTTTCTGTAAAAATACAAAAGACCTTTGTAAATATTGATTATAGCAAATGCTTTGCTGCTACTTCCCAATGTTTTGTGCAAAACTTTGACATTTGGATAAAAATAAGTTGGATTATCAATTTTCTTTGCTCTAAAACATAACTCCATGTCTTCTGTGTACATGAAAAACTTTTCGTCAAACCCACCAATTTCTTGAAAAAATTTTGATCTAATCATCATGCATCCACCGCTAACCCAATCTACTCTTTGTATATTTTTAGGACTACTTTTCAAAACCCCAAAACGCTCAATCCCCATAAGCATCAAGAATAAATTAAATAAATTATAAAATTTTCCGCAGGAGGGTTGAGCTGATCCGTCTTTGTTTAAAAGTTTCCCACCTAAAATTGTAACATTATCGTTCTCCTCTAAAAACTTTATCATTCCCAAAAATCCCCTATCCAAAACTTCTGTATCCGAATTGAGAAAAAGTAGATATCTTCCCCTTGACTCTCTTGCTCCAATATTACAACCTTTGGCAAACCCTAGGTTTTCTTTATTTTTAATCACCTTGAGATTTGAGATTTGAGATTTGAGATTTGAGATTTTCGATGCCGAGGCATCGGACGACGCATTATCAACCACAATAATCTCAAACTCTCCATTTTCTAACTGTTCCATATATTGACTAACGATCGACTCTAGACATTTAACCGTTAGCTCTTTTGTGTTATAGGAAAGGATGATAATTGATAATATAACCATTTATCTAAACCACGCGGCTCTCCCAAGTTTGTAATTGAGGTCTATAATTTCTCTATCTTTTATTTTTTTGGCTGGAATTCCACCGACAATTGTAAAACTATCAACATCCTTTGTAACAACAGCGCCAGCACCAACCACAGCTCCTTTTCCTATCTTAACCCCTGGCAAAATAATAGCCCTTGGACCTATAAAAACATAGTCTTCTATAACAACTGGTTGGCAAATGGCTTTAAAATTAGAGTCCTGAACATCGTGTTCGCAGTTATAAATCATAACTTCTGACGCCATATCAACATGGTTTCCAATTATTAATTTATCTCTACCATCTAAAACTGCTCCTTCTCCTATAATCGAATCTTCCCCAATTTCAATATTCGCTGGATCATAAAATCTTGCACCCGTATGAATGGTTGAGCCTTTACCAATTTTTATTCCAGCTAATCTATAGAAAAATCTACGGAAATGATGTAAAGGCACAAAACCAACAAGATGCAACTTCATAACTGCAAATTCCAGTAATATTGTCTTGATTCTGTTTTTAACCTTAATTTCTAATTCATTATTCATAAATTTAAGTTATCGCCACTTCCTCTAATGCCTTCAGCGTCTCCCTTGCCGTCTTATCCCAACTAAATTTTTTTACCTGCTTATAGCCTTTTTCGATCATGTCTTTCCTTTTTTCTTGGTCTTTCATCAATAGTTCCATTTTAGAAACAATATCGTCAATATTTTCTGGATCAACATAAATGGCAGCATCTCCTCCTGCTTCTGGCAAACTACTTACCTTACTTGTTATGACTGGACAACCCCATTTCATTGCTTCAAGAACTGGCAATCCAAAGCCTTCATAAAGACTTGGCAAAATAAAAAAAAGCGCGTGCTTGTAAAACAAAGTAAGATCTTCATCTGGAACAAAATCTAAAAACTTAACTCTATCTTCTACACCAAACTTTTTTGGAGCTCCCAAAATCTCTTCATAAAGCCAACCCTTTTTGCCAACAATAGCTAACTGTAAATCCGAATTCTTCCGAATTTTTTCTCCGGATTTATCCGAATCCTTTTTTATTCGTGTTGATTCGAAGTAATTATTCGTATGCATCCGTATCTTACTGAACGCCTCAACAAGTCTTACAATATTCTTCCTCGGCTGAATGGTTCCCACAAACAAAATATATTCACCATTTATTCCATATTTATCTTTTATTTTTTGAAAGTTTGAAAATTGTGATTTCATTGAAAATTGAAAATTGAAAATTGAAAATTTTTTAATACCTGGATAAGTCACCACTACTTTCTCCTTTGGCACTTGATACACTCTAATTATATCACTTTTACTAGCTTGACTGATCGTAAGAATCTTTTTTGCTTTTCTAACTGAATATTGAGTCCAATTCATAAGCTGGTACAAATCTGATTTTTTAAAAAGCTCTGGAAAATGGATGTACGAAAGATCCATGATTGAGACAACTGTAGGAATCGGCGAAAACCGCGGTGCATAATGAGAAGGTGTAAAAAAAACATCAGGTCTTGGCTTATGGAAATATAAATCAAACGGCAACCCAATCTGCGTCCAGAGTTTCCTTGGTCGTACAATTCTATAATTCCAGCGATCACTCTGTTTAGGCAAGTCAGAAAGCGGTTTACTTTTCAAATATATTCGGAAATTAATATTTTCAGTTTTCATTGAAAATTGAAAAACCTGTCCTGAGCTTGTCGAAGGATTGAAAATTGAAAATTGTCTTAGCAATTCAAATGCATACTCACTGACTCCTACCCTTTTCTCAACATTCGCCTCATTACCGTCTATTCCAATCAGCATATCTCTAGCTTTTATGATACATGGAAATAAAATTATCTGCAATTAAGTAAACCCCGCACCCCGAGCTTACCCAGCACCGATTCGGTGCTGGGCTTACGCTCGGGGCATTAGGGGTTCGCTTCGCGGAAATAATCCATTCATCCCTGACCTTACGGTCAGGGCATTCTGGGTGCGGGGTAAACTAAGCTAAGGCTTTATCAAGAGGAGTATCTTATTTTTGTCTTGTGAGGCCGATTGACCTTTAAAGAGAATCTATCAATAAGACTTGTTACAGTCTCCCTAAATCCACTATACTCAAGTTCGCTGTATGGAAGCATAGCTGCGCCAGACCAACCCTGTTCTCGAATTAAGTAGGCTTTATTTTGTGCTTTACGCCTAACCTCATCCCATGACGGGTTATCAAAGAAATCAATATAAGAATCAGAAAAATTTCCACTTTTATCCATAGAAAAACCAAGACAAGAAACTAAGGGCAAACAATACATTCCAGTTACTGGGGTATTTATGGGTACTGGCATAAGAGGCATTACATGCGATCCTCGAGCATCGCCACCTACATAATGTGCCTTAGCGAAAGGCGAAATAAGTTCTTCGGGTGCTGGAAAGATAGCCTGATTTCTAATTATTGCCACTGGATCATCCTTACCAGTATAAACACCAGCAATATTGTGGAGTCTACTTGTCGAAGCTGCCATTGCCTGAATTCCAAATTTGCGAGAAAAGATAGCCTCAATACCAAAACGCTCATTATCCCTTAGTAAAACTGCAAGCTTGTAGTAATCTTCTGGGGAATTTAATTCAAGCATGCTATCGCCTTTGGTATTACTCATATCTATAATGCGGAAGGTAAAGCCTTGGATCATTGCTGGCAGCATTAATCCAGCGCAATACATTGGATCCGAAAAGCCCAAAAAAAGAGGTAGATTATAAGCTCCAGCGCTACACTTATCAGCGGCCAATACCATGAAGGACTCTGCTGGCCTTACGCTACCTTTGATTGGATTATGTTCAAATTCTAACTCAGCAACCGCAGGCCCTGCACCCCTAATATTACCCGAAGGAGCATCTACCAATAGGTCTTGGCCAGCAGCATATAGACCGTATTTACGAGCTACCTCTGTTGCTTTTAGAAAGGCATTCCAAGCAAACATATGGATATCTGGATTATTTATACCCTGTTTATGGGAGCATAAAATGGCTATATCGTCGCCTGTATAATCTACAAAAGCATCAATAAGAAGTGATTTCTTTATAGCTGCCTGAACTTCTTTTCTTACTACATCCATCATCCTTATTGATGGTTTTGTGTGGCCGCCAACAGATCCAACATCAGCTTTAAGGACAGATAGTGTAATTTTCATTTATTACTTATATTATAAACCTTATTACTTTGTCAAGAGCCACTCTTGTAATTCCTGGATAAATAATTTTTAGTCTTTTTTCTTCTATCCCAAGTATTTCCATCGCATCTTTTTTTGTTGCTTCAGAGATGCAAAAAACAATATCTGATTCTTTTTTTACCCAACTTAATTTTCTTTTTTGTGTCTCAACAATTTTCTTATCTGTCTCCTGAGGATATTTATAAACAATAAGATCATAAAGTATCGTTGCTTTCTTTGCTCTTCTTG
>ERZ1292623.5078-Hain-H51-01um-R1-5078-length-10591-cov-10_pt1 | contig 10591 bp, 18 predicted proteins | sample MGYA00564398_ERZ1292623 | MGnify/ENA primary metagenome ERZ1292623 (study PRJEB36523, sample SAMEA6512633) | groundwater metagenome | collected 2019-01-07 | study: AquaDiva: Metagenomics assemblies of 32 groundwater samples
CGCTTCGCGCTGGTGAGATCGTAGGGCGGATCGCACACTACAGCGTCGACCGAATTCTCGGGCCAGGTCTTCATGACCTCTACGCAGTCGCCGTGATAGAGCCGGTAGTTCACGCTAACTTCACCCCATACTGCCGGATCTCCGCCTTCAGCCGCTCATACTCTTCCCGAACCACCTTCTGTCCAGCTTCATGCGCCTTCACTACAGCGCTGTGGTGGTATGGGTGCTCGCCATCGTAGTCGGGACAGTCCCCATCAAGGCACTCCGGGCCATGAATCTGTCTCAGCTCGTCCTTCAGCCGCTCGACCTCTGCCTGTGCATTGTGAAGCTGCCGTAGAAGGTCTGCATTCTGGGCCTTCACCAGCTTCATCTCCCGGTCGACGGCAGAGACCGGGTCATACTCGATTCGCAGAGGGTCACTCATCGGAGTCTTCCCCCTTCAGGTCGCACTCCGCAGCGTCCACGCACACCCTAAGATGCTCGATGATCTGCTTGAGCCCGTCCCGATACTCGCGGATGGAGCACTCCACGTCGCCGGCTTCCTGGGCGCACTTCTCACTGATGGCGCTGAACATCTCGTCCAGAGACACGCCTTTCACCTTGGCCGCCTTCTTTTTACTGGCCATGGCTACGCCTGCTCCCCAGGCAACAGGTGAGCCCCACGAAGCGGGACCGCTGCCGTGGCCACCGTGGGCTTCTTCTTGGACGGGGGCAACTCAGACCTGAACTGCTCCCAGCACTCCGGCATGAAGACGACCTTCGGCGGGATCGAGAACCTTTCGGCGCGCTCGACCTCCATCCGCATCCCGTCGGAGCACTGCTCGATGTCGTCGGCGAAGACCCAGATCTCGGCCGCCTGACCGAGCCAGGCCAGCCCCGCCGCGATGCCGGCGGCGCGGTCGACCACGTTCCGGTCGTCCATCTCGATGGCTGGATAGAAAACATGAGGGGCGAAGGGGGCATGGCCTTCCTTCACGACTGCGAGGCAGAGCTTCTTGGCCAGCTTGAGGTTCTTCTCGATGACCTTCTCCGGCACGCTCTCCGGGTTTGAGTAGGTGCCCCGGAGCGGCGAGCACACGAACACGGTTCTAATTGGAGTCTTCGGCATGGACTTCCCCTCTGGTACAGCGTTATTTCAGCGAGCGCTTCAAGTCCTTCGAGGCCCGGAAGTGGACAGTACGAGCCGCTGGAATGGTCATTGCTCCGCGCCCGAAGCACACGAGCCTGCGGGCCTTCATGGTCTTGATCCGGAACACGCCGAGGCCGGGAATCGCGACACGACCGGTTTCCTTCAGCCCTTGCTCGATGAGCGCCGCCATGACGTTGCGCAGCTTGATAGCTGCCTCCCTGGAGAGGTCAAGCTCGGCGGCCAGCGCGGCAGTGAAACCCTTCTTCATACCTGCTCCCAGTACACGAGGTTGCATCGCGTGCAGAGCCGACCAGTACGGCGCACACCCTCAGTCGTGAGTGGGAGGGTCACGTTGGGGACTGGGGCGTGCCCCTCAAGCGCGCACTTCAGGAAGGGCACGGCGCCGATGATGAGGTCGGCCGTGGGCTGGTACTTCTCAGGGAGGAGGGAGAGGAGGTTCATGGGGCTCCTAGTGAATTGAGGAAGTAGAGCATGGACACGCTCCAGAAGAGGCCGATGGCCGCGCCGAGGAGGTACTGCTTCAAGTGCCTCATTGGGTTGGGATCAGATACCGGATGCGCTTCCCGATGCTGTTCGCGTAGGAGATCTCACTCGCGGTGGACTCCCCGATGTAGTTGCCGACGTTCAGCACGAACACCTCGTCGGCCAGGTCGATCTTCCGCTTGTGCAACTCGTCGAGCATGACCTTTTCTTCAGGGGTGATGCCAACACCCTGGCCGTGCGTCTTCTCCATCTGCTCTCTGGCGTGGGCGAAGAACCCGACCGAGAGAACGATGTGGCCAGCCATTGTCTCGCGGAAGTTCGCCTCTTGGAACTCCTGGTAGAAACGAGTCGATCCGCATAGGCAGACGACCTTCGGTTTGCTGGTCATTCAAGCCCCTCCCGAGCAGCGAACCACTCCTCGACGATCAGCACCCCAATATCCCCTTGGGCCTGCACAGTGCTGTCGTCGGACACAACCGACTTCGGAACCCAGTGCTTCTCCCCGTCGATGATGACCAGCAGAGCTTGCGGCGTCTCGACAATGCACTCCGCCGAGAACTCGGCGTACTCCTTCTCCTTGCTCACGGCTTGTCCACGTTGGCACGTAGCCACTTCAGGTCCGGTTTCATCGCGCAGTCGTGGCAGTAGCCGACGGCGTTGAGCACCGCGGGCTTCTTGCACTGAACGCAGAAGTCGGTTTCTCGAGGGGGTGGAGAACGCGGAGCACCAGGCCACGAATCAGATGCAACCGGCGGCTTTTTGGGGGCCTCGTCCACGTCCGAGAAACAGTCCTTGCACAGCCCCTCTCGGTTCACCAGTGCCAACTTCGAGCACTTCGAGCAGTTGGCCGACCAAGCCCGTTGGTCCTTCCCAGCCCGCTTCACGCTCAGGAGCGCGTACCCGGCCACGTCCCTCCATGGGCTCTCGCCGAGCGCGTCACGAGACGTGGCGATACGGAAGAGCTTGTCGAGCACCCGAACCACGGTGAGCGCGTCATCGAGCTTCCCGGTCGGAATCCCTTCCGGGTAGAGGATCCGCATCACGGATCCAGCCTTGCCAAAGGAGTCACCGTAGGCAGCTTGCTTCGTCTCGACCAGCTTGCCGATCTCCGCACCGAGCTTTTCGTAGCTCATCGTCCGAACGCCTTCTTCCAGTGCAGGAACTCGGCGATGCTCGCCTTCACATCGTCGAGCGCCAGGTGGGCCTTCGTTTTCGGGTAGTCGGGCAGGCCCCAAGCCCGCGCGGCGCGACGGAGCATGGACACGTCGAGTTTGCGAATGTCGCCGGTCCGGTATTCGAGCGCAGCGTACGCATCGCGCATGTGCGCCCGAATGAACCCGCAGTCGAACCCGATGTTGTTCCCAGCGAGCGTGGGCTTCGAGTCACCGATGAACTCGAGCAGATGCAACTCGACAGCAAGCAGCGGCTTCGCCTCGCGACTTCGGACTCTATCGAGTAAGCCGTTCTCGGTGTGCATCTTGAGTACAACTGGGTCTAATTCGGAGTTACGTATGTTCGAGTCGACCACCCACTCCCCGGACTCGATGATGACTCCGGCTTCATCCGTGCGAGCGACGCCGACCATGAGGATGTCGTCCAGAGCTGGGTCGAGCCCGGTCGTCTCCAGGTCCAGCCAGAGAAGATTCTTCACGGCTTCTCCAGGTCCGGGAGCGACTGACCCAAGCACACCTCGATGATGGAGGTGATGGTCACCTTCTCCTTCTTGGCGACCTTCCGAACTCGCTTCGCGAGCGAGGGTCTGATTCGGATGGTGAACGGAAGCCCTGGTTCGCTGGACGACGGAATCAGACGTGGTTTGTCCATGAGCGTGCTTTTACACCGTACAACCAGGCAGTCAAGTGCTTTCTAACCTACGAACACGATCGCCTCACGGAACCAGTCCGGCAGGAGCGAGTCGGGGGCTTCGGCTTCCCGCCGGAGAGCGCCATCGAGTACATAGGTGGCGCAAAAATCGGATCCACTTCGAACGCTCCGGCCGGTACCCTGTATGAGCTTCGCGATCGACTTCATCCGATACCACCGCGGGTCCATATTTCCCCGAGCGGCAATCTGGCCCTTCCAGCACGGACGCGGAATCGCTGGGATTATCTGGAACCTCGAACGGTCCCCGAAGAGGTCAGCGCCCTCCCAGTACCCGCATGCAGCGAGCACGGTGGGCTCGGTCGAATCACAGTGCCGGTTGTATTCAGCAAGCCGGGTAGCGCCGCTGGCGAGCACCAGACGATGCGCCTGGTCCTGCGAGAGCCCGCCCTGGATGTACTTCAGCATCTCGTTGCTGGGCGTGAGCAGGAGCCCCTTCTCTTCGCTGTGGCCCTCCATGATGGCTTGGATCTGCGCCACCATCGCAGGCCAGCTCCGGTTCCGGTGCCCCATCGTCATATTCAGAGTGGACGCGACTACTTGCCGGTGCTCCTTCGGGAACGGGCACGGAGCCGAGACGAAGGCCATCTCGGCTGGGTCGATGCCCAGTGAGTCAGCCATCTTCTCGGCGTCAAGGATGGTCGCGGACATGAGCAGGACCCGCTCGCCGTACTGGAACACCCGTTCCTCGCCGAAGCTCCGCACGGTGAGCGGCTTCAAAGCGAACCCAGTCTTGCCCTCGACAGGTTCGACGATCCAGTGCTCCCGGTCCCTGCACTCGAGCGCGTAGGCGGCCTTCTTCTCCAGATGCTCCAATTCGATTTCGGCCTTCTCACTCAGGCGTTCTCTGTCGTAGTTCGCTGCGTCGACTAAGAAGCCCACGAGCCAGTCGAAGCAGGCGTCTACGTCGTTCGCGAGCGGGAATGGTTCCCTGACGGGGATGGGGAGCGTGCCGGCGGCGATGGTGATGGAGATGTGTGAGAGCAGAGTGTCCTCGAGCACATGCGCCTCATCACATACGAGCAATGGCCGAAGCCCTCCCTGGGTTGGGTAGATGTTAGCCAGGTAGCTCGCGTAATTACAGATGCAGATGGGCGCGGCCAAGGCTCGCTTCTTGGCGATCTTGTAGTCGCAGGGCTCGCACTGCTTCGGGTACTTGAACCGTTTCCCTCCAATGGCACAGGTGTCGCCACAGTTCGGGCACTGGAACGCGGAGCGGCCCTTCAGCTCTCGGGCGCCGATGGGGCGGAATTCGCTCGTGTACTGCGCCTGGAGCTGCTTCGTGAGGGTTAGAATGTACGTGGGGCCGCAGGCTCGGGCGAGAGTGACAGCACAGAGACTCTTCCCGACCCCGGGCGGAGCTTCGAGGATGACGAACCGCTTCCCAGCCCCGAACGCCGCGACGGTTCGCTCGAGGATATCAACCTGAATCGGCCGAGGAGTGAATCCCGGCGGGAAGTGAGAGAGGATGTCGGTCAAGGGCGCTCGTTGGCTTCTTCGATCGCCGCAAGCTGCCAGGATGCTTCCCACAGCGCATCGGGGTCCTCACCAGCTACATACTCACCGCACTCGCCCGCGTGCAGAATCTCGTGCGCGTAAGAGCTGTACCTCCAATCGTCGGAGCCGATCTGCACCGTCTGCTGACGACACCACGTCAGCCCACGCACTGTCTTCCCGGCCGGGGACTGCCAGGAGCGCTGCACCCCAGATGCGGGCTGAACGTAGACGACGAAGCCGTACAACCTGTCTCTGAAGCCCCCGTAGTGCTTTGAGTACACGGTGACAGCTCGGTCCTCGGCGACCTGAAGGCCGGTGCAGTCGTTCGAGCCGAAGAGCCTGACGCCCGCCGCGGTCTTGCAGGGTGCGCCCTGAAGGCGAGCGTCAGGTGCGCAGGAGATGAGGAGTAGAATCGGTAGTAAGTGCCTCACGACTTCACCAGTGAGTAGTACACCGGCTTCGGCCCGGTCTTGCCCGGCCCAGACTGCCGGAACTCGGAGACCCTCACTCCGCTGGCTCTGAGAGCTTTCATGCGCCGGTAGATCGTCGGGATTGCCGCGCCCATCAATCTCGCGAGCTGCTTCGCAGTTATGTGGGGGTGCCTCTTCAGAGCTTCGATGAGAGTCATTTGGGCTCCCGGGCTTCCTTCTCGTTCATCGCATCAACCATGAACTGGGCGTTGGCCTTCTGCACTTCTGCGGCCTCCCTGTCGTTCAGCTTCATGCCCCCGCCGCCGGTGAGTCCTCCCCAGCCGCGGACCTGCGCGAACATGAAGTTGTTCCGCGCAAAGATGTAGACGCCCATGCCGTCGGTACTGTACGGCCCTCTGATTCGCTCACTCATGCTGCGCTCCTTCACTTCGGGTACACGCGGCGGGACGGCCGGCGTGAGATTCTCACATTTGGTTCGCCGAGAGCGGCACGGACCTCGTCGATGCTCCTGGCCACGACCGCAATGCCGCCGTGGGCAATGACGTCCTCACGGAACTCGCGCTGGGCATCGGACACCTTCCCGCCCTTGGTACGTTTCAGCTCAATAGAGACAAACCGGCCCCAGATCGAGCCGTCGGTCATGCGTATGGCCTGACAACCGAGGTAGTCGCCCGAGCCCTTCCTGCCGAATTTGATGAACCCGCCCGACATGGGGGCGAAGCCGCCGACGTTGTTCCTGAACCAGTACAGGTCCCCGCGCAGTGTGAGGTATTGCTCAACACCCGGGGCAATCTCTCCTTCGCGGCGGTTCAGTCCGTCGATCATCAGAACACCACGTCGCAGTCGCCATCGTGGTTTGGCTTGTACCGGCAAGCACCGTGGAGCCCCTGGCACGTCTTGGGTGGGACTACGAGCCCGTAGTGCCGCTCGAGCACGCTCGGGGTCGTGAAGTCGCCCGAGTTGCGGAGCACAGCCAGCGACCGGAACAGACTCTCATGCGATATCAACTCATCGCGCGGGAGGGTCCTCAGTCGCAGCGTCATCGAGTTGATTTGCTCCGCCGTGTAGCCGTCGTTTTTCATTTCGATCCTCAGTGCTGGGTCGCGTTGTTGGTTCATTCGCGTGTTGTGCTCTTTCCAGCCCGAGCACATCGGGGCGCAGGTGCAGCCGTTGGTGTCCGGCCGGTTCGGGTAGCAGTCGTGCGGGGGCCAGCGGTTATTTGGCAGCGCCATAGGAGGCTCCTATCCCCGCATCAGCCGCGAGAGGCAACCCTGGCGCCCACGACGGGGCCTTCTTCATTTCTTCGAGACACCGCGTCTTCACCTGAAGCGCGTCCGCTTCAGGCACCACGTAGACCAACTCATCGTAAGGCCAGAGCGCTGGCCTGTACCTGTACTTTGCATAGAGCGCGAGCATCTGGTCTGAGGCGATGATTCTCGAGAGCGCTTGGATACAGTTCTCGAGACAAAGTCCTCCATAGCAGCGCTGCCACTGCTTCCCGCCACCGCCGCCGAGGTACGAGAACCCGCGAGGCTTCCCGTCTTCCTCTTCACTCCGTTTCAAACCTGGGTACCGCATCACGGTTCCGTTCGGGAGCCGGATGCCGTGCCGCACTGTGCTCAAGACACCACCGGGCCCGAACGTGTACGACACGTTCTCGTCGAGCATCCCGCCAATCACCGCGTCCATCGTCTTCCACATCTCGACGACCGGGCGGTTCGCGTTTCGCCACTGGTATACGATGAACTCACACACCGCGCAGTGGATGATTCGCTCCTCCAGAGGCAGCCGACTCGGCATGTCCCGCACGCGAGCGAGCTTGTGTGCGCTGGCGCAGAACTTCAGAACGTCTACGCCCATCAAGTCCGCTTCCGCCTCGCCGAACTGAATCTTGGGCCCGCCAAGCGCACCTTGTAGCATGACGGCAGCGAATTTCGCGGGGCCGAGAGAGTAGCCTAAGCCCAGTACCGAATTATGAACGATCAGCGGCCCAGCGCTGCTTAAGATCGTGAACCTCTGCCTTGTACCAGCACACAGCAAGTCGTAGACAGGCGTTCTCTTCTTCAAGCTCGCTAAGCCTGGGCTGCATCTTGTGCACCTGCCTCCTGTTTCCTGCGTTGATTTTGCGCGTAACGAAGCGGAGGTTCCCGGGTTCGTACCCTTTACTGTTGTCCTCGCGGTCCAGCTCGAACGCAGGGTTATCCCAGCCGGGCAGAGTGATGATGTACCGAAGAAACGCTGCGCGATCGTGCCTCCACTCTGCGTAGACCAAAATGCCTCGGCCGCCATAACCAGGATAGGCTTTGTTTTTCGGATTATGGCACCTAGCAAGGCACGCGCAGATCCTATTAAGCAACCGCTCCCGATGCGCGTCGTCCTCGAGCACGACTTTGTACTTCTTCCATCGTTTCCTCGCCGCAGCGAATTTGGCGCACGCATCGCATCGCGTAGTTGCTCCTCGCTGTAGATTGTGCCGCGTAACGGTGCCCTCCCATCCGCACTCACACCGGACCACCGGGCACCAGCCTGACGCCTTACCGCGTCCATCTCTTGTGTGCCCCCACCGCAGCACGGTGAGGTTTCCGAACACGGTTCCGATCGGAATCGTGAACGTGCGCTGCTTCCGAGGCTGCCCGGCGTCTTTGGCTGGCTTCCCACGCAAATGGGCGTGGGCGCACTTGGAACAAGCGGCAAGCCCGCCGCGCTCAAGCCCGGAGCGTGGGATTCTGCCAACCCATCCACACTCGCATCGAACGGTAGGGTGCCAGCCGGCCGATATCCCACGCTTGTCGTACTGAAGGTCCCAGCTAGTGACAGTGAGCTTGCCAGCAACACCGCCGACTGGAATAGGGAAGGGTTTGTACGGACCGTGGACCACTCTCGCCACCCGCCCCGTGTCAGGAACAGGTGGTCTTCCGTCGCCACTACCGCACAATGCTCCACCGTCTCCTTCACCCCCTGATACGACAGCCCTTGGTGGGTCACCCATTCTTCACCGTCCCAGAGAAGATCCTCACGCTGCACTTCCACTATCCGCACCCAACCACGTTGAGTTAGTACGAGGGTGTCTGGACCCAAACATGCCTTCCCAACTGCGCCAGGGATCTCGTCTTCCTTCACCGTCTTCCTATCGATCGGACGCCCGTAAACCTTGCTGGCGAAAGCACTGTAGACATCCTCATCGCGAGCGAACGCCGCGAGCAGTTCGACGTGCCCCGAGAACCAAGCATTCACTCGGGCCTCGATTTGCCCAGAGTCCACCACGACAACCATGTACCCGGGCGGAGCAAGCATCGACTTCCGCAGCGTTCCCTTCTTCGGGTTCTTCTTGTTCGTGCGCTCGAGGTTCAAGAAGTTCGTACCACCAGCTCCGCCGCAGCGGGAGGTGTGCGCGGCGGCGTAGTTAATCTGAATCGGCATCAGGCGCCCACCAGCTCCGAGCTTCAGGAAGCGCTCGGTGCGAGACTCGTTGATGGTCGACTTCACACCGACTCGCGCCTCGACCAGCAGCCGAACCTCTTCGTCTTCGCTCTCGAGCAACGCCTGCATTCCCGGGTCAGACTTCGCGAACGCCCAGGTCTCCTTGCCGGTCGTCGGTGAAACCTTTCGCGGAGGGACAACGCCCGAGTCCATCAGCGCCTCTGCGAACTTCGGATTCGACATCAGGTGCGGACGTACCAGAGGGTCGATCTGCGCGTCAGGCACCTCGGGCCCAACGCCGGCCACCTTCCGCATCAGCGCGGCTTTTCGCTGGCGCTCTTCGATGAGGTACGCCTTGAGGAGTGGCTCGTCCAAAATGAACTGCGGCTCGGTGAACATGCGGGTGATCAAGTCCACCACCCACAGCTCGGAGTCGGGGAAGCCCTCGTCTATCATCTTCATGTAGATGGCCCGGCAGAGCCTGACGTCCTGCTTGCAATATTCCCCGTACCTGAGCCACTCGTCCTGTGAGAAGTCGGCGCGGTGCTTACCCTCAGCCTTGTCGATCTCGTGGCCCTTCTCACCAACCGCGTAGTGCTTCGCGAGGTTCTCGAGGCGGAGGCTCATCTGCGTCCCGTGCAGGAGCCGGCCCATAGCCAGTGTGTCGATCAGTAGCCCGGGATGCACGTTGTAGTGGTGAGAAAGGATCAGCGCATCGAATTCGGTGTTATGGGCGCCGACTGCGCAGCGCTCCCAGGGGATGTGCTTGGCCTCGGCTGCAAACTCGCTCGCTTCCATCCATTCAGGCTCGCCGTCGTTCACGGCTACGCCGATGCCGATCATCTCGAAGAGCGGAGAGCGCACGTACTGCTCGGTGCTCATCTTCTTGAGCGTGTAGCCTGACTTCGGATCGAAGTAGGCCTCCACGTCGAGAAATATCGTCACTTCTGGCTCAAAGCCCGGCAGCGTCATGAACCCCTCTTCAGGAAAACTACGCCCCGATGTACCCGGCTCGGGGCCGACCGGACCTCTTACCCATCCCCCAGCGAGAACAGGTCATCTACCCCGCTGGTGTCCCGACTGACGGGCTGATCTGATCCGGTTCGGTGCCTTGGTCTAACCCTCGGGCCAAGCGGGGTACGTGGCTATTTTTCTCTCTGCCCGATATGTAAGCGATGCTGCCCTACCTCCGAACCAAGAGCCCTTACGCCGTGACCGCAGCCCCGGTCTTCAGCGAATCCATCCACTTCTGCATCGCAGCCACGTCAACCTCGCTCTGCTTCACGGCCTCCCACTTCGGATTCACCATCTGGACCTTCCGCTCGACGGTGAGCTTCCTGACGGTCGTGTAGTCCACGACTCGCCCGTATGCGGCGTTCTGCTCGCACAGCGTCCGCATGCAGTCGATGAGCTGCTCATCGGTGTTGTCCTCGGCCTTCTCGTCGTAGATGGCCAGCACCAGGGACTTCAGCGCCCCGAAGGCCGCGACGTGCTTCCCCACCATGTAGACGAGATTCACCTCGCTGCCGGGCGGGTTCGGGGTGATGTCGAGCACCTGATGCGTGACGATGTCCTGGACGTGAATCTTCTGGTTCGAGCAGATGATGGCGTCCACCACCACGCGCGAGCCGTTGTAGCCGTTGTCCACGTTGAACTTCTTGATCGCCAACCGGCCTCTGCCGTCGAGGAGGTTGACTCCGGTGCTGCTGGCGCTCGCCTGCGCCATCTT
>ERZ1292623.5079-Hain-H51-01um-R1-5079-length-10590-cov-5_pt1 | contig 10590 bp, 9 predicted proteins | sample MGYA00564398_ERZ1292623 | MGnify/ENA primary metagenome ERZ1292623 (study PRJEB36523, sample SAMEA6512633) | groundwater metagenome | collected 2019-01-07 | study: AquaDiva: Metagenomics assemblies of 32 groundwater samples
ATTTCTCGATTTGTTTTGCAAAAAACCGATGCGAAAATTACGAATAATAATGCGAATGACGCGAAATATCAGCCGGAAGACAAAGAAATTCTTAAAAAACTTGAGAAAATAAAAAAAGAAGTCGAAGAAGGCATCAATCAATATCAATTTGGCCATGCTCTTCACGCGCTTTATGATTTTATTTGGCATGAATTCGCGGATAAATATATTGAAACCAGCAAAAAAAGAGAAGACGATGCGGTAAAAAATGTTTTAGCGCGTTTATTAGCGGATTCTTTGAAGCTCCTTCATCCATTTATGCCTTTTATTACCGAAGAAATTTACGGTCAGATTAAAAAAGAAGAATTATTAATAATTTCACAATGGTAACAGCATTATCAATTTTATTAGGGTTGGTTCCGAGCGTTGTGTGGCTTTTGTTTTTTTTGCGGGAAGATGACAGGCATCCGGAACCGAAGAGTTTAATTTTTTATGTTTTTTTCGCTGGAGCATTAAGCACTTTTGTCGCTTTGGCTTTTCAGATCGTATTCAATAAAGGAGCTTTTTTGTTCGGCATAGAAACCTACAGTTTGCTGTCCTTGATTTTTCTTGCCGCCATTGAAGAATTGATAAAATTCGGCGCTGTTTATTTTGCCGTTAGTAAAAAGAAAGACTTTGACGAACCGCTGGACGCGATGATTTATATGGTTACCGCCGCCCTTGGTTTTGCCGCGGTGGAAAATATTGCTTCTATTTTTCAAGCAGGCAATGGCGTTGAAGTGGCAGCGTTGCGGTTTGTCGGGGCTACACTGCTGCATGGCTTAAGTTCGGGTTTGGTTGGATATTATTGGGGTAGAGCGTTAGCGCTAAAAATAAAACCCCAAGGCTTTATCATTAAGGGGATTCTTTTGGCTATTATATTGCACGTTGTTTTTAACTATCTTATAATTAAAACAGGGCCGGTAGGATTGGTAGTAATTTTCCTTACGGCTATAGGATTCTTTATTTTAAACGATTTTGAGAAATTAAAGCATTTGGAAAAAATAGATTAAAATTATGGACGAAGAAATAACAAACCCATTAGAAGAAGAAACGGAAGCTGAGTTGGCGAGCGTGAAAAAACCGTTGAGTAAAGACGACCTTTTGGAAGAAGGCGACGGCCAGCTTACTATTGACGTGTATCAGACGCCGGAAGCGATAGTAGTTGAATCGCCGATAGCCGGCGTTAATTCCGATGATTTGGATATTGATATTACGAATGAATCCATTACTATCAGAGGCAAAAGAGAGAGGAGCCAAAAAATCAAAGACGAAGATTATTTTTATCAAGAATGCTATTGGGGGAAATTTTCCCGTTCAGTGATTTTGCCGCAGGAAGTGGATGCCGAAAAATCCGAAGCAAATATTAAAGACGGGGTTTTGACGGTTTGGTTGCCGAAGCTTAATCGCCAAAAAAGCAAAAAATTGAAAGTTAAACCGAACTAAAAATCCTCTTGAAAAAGAGGATTTTTTAGTTTATAATTTTTGCGAACTTTGAAAATTTAAAAAAACGAAAGGAGCTCGCCATGGATCTCGGACGAATCGGAATAATAGTGACTGGCGGCGGTTGCAAGTGCGCTTTTCAAGTTGGTTGTTTCCAAGCGCTGGACGAATACGGAATTCGCGCGGAAAAAATTCAGGGCATTTCCGGCGGATGTCTTAATGCCGCAAAATATCTAGAAAGCGGATCGAATGCGCTGAAACAAGTATGGATAGCCATTGAAAAAAGCGGTTATTCTTCTCTTTTTAGCAGATGGGACGCGATTAAGCATATTGCTTTTGCCAACAGCGCTATTTTCAGGGACGATGGATTGAATGCGCTGGTTAATCAGCTTAATATGGAAAATATTTTACATTCCCCGGTGAATTTTGAAGTTGTTGTTTGGAATGAGGTCGCTGAAAGAAATGAAATTTTCAGCAATCAGAATTTAAAAAATCAGGCATTCGCCGCCGAGAATTTAAAAAGATTGATTAAGGCCTCTGCCAGTTTGCCTGGGTTTTTCTCTCCGGAAGATATTAACGGCAATCTTTATTCCGATGGCTGCGAATTTATCCTTAATACTTTCGCGGAAATGGACACCGTTTTTATAATTGACCCCAGTCAGCCGCAACCGTTAACTAATAAGGAAGATTTAAAAAATTTGTATAAAAATTTAAGGTGGGACAAGAGAATTATGAAGCGCTTTTCTTCTTTGATTGATCGCTGTATGGAAAAAGAAATGAAATATTTTTGCGAGGTTAATAAATTTAAAGTTTTTCCGGAAGACACAGAAGCTCAATGGCCGATTTTTAATCACTTAAAAGAATTTTTGAGTAGTTTGGCGGGAATTCAAACCAAAAGACTGATCGCAATTAGTCCGTCAATAAATATCCCGACGCTTATGCTGGATTTTTTCCAAAAAGGAGATATTTCCAGGGCTGTAAGTCATGGCTATGAAAGTAGCAAAGAAATTTTAGAAAAATTAAAATCCTAATGCGCAATCCTCGACACAAAGTCGGGGATTTTTGTAAGACAGAGCGTCGTGTTAAAATTTGAATGAAATGACAAGCGAGTATTTTACGGAAGCAATTGTTTTAGACAAAGAACCGTTTGGCGAAATTGATTCGCGGGTGTATTTGTATACCAAATTATTCGGCAGAATCGCGGCTAAAGTTAAAAGCGCCAGAAAAATAACCTCAAAATTGTCAGCTCATCTGGAACCTCTTAATTTGGTTGATTTACGATTAATTTCCGGCAAAGATTATCAAGCAGTCGATGCTTTAAAGAAAGGCCGTCTGGCTGATGTCGGATTTTTACGCGTGCTTAATTTAGTTAAGCAAACTATGGTAGAAAATCAGCCGGATGAGGAAGTTTGGCAGATTTTAAAAAATCAAATTGTTTCTCCGATGCCGGCAGATTTCGCGGGGAAGCTTATCTTAAAAAATTTAGGTTTTGACCCTCAATACGCGTCTTGTTTTAATTGCCAGCAAGCGAACCCGAACATTTTTTCATTTATTGACGCGCAATATTTGTGCTCCGACTGCTTAGTGAACTATAATTATAGCAATAGCGATGTCTTTGCGATCTAGGCTGATAATTGTTTCCGTAAGCGTTTTTGTAGTGGCAGTAACGATTGCCGCTTTCTTTTGGTATCAGGCGAGGAGCACGAGAGGATTGGATATAGCAATCAGCGCTCCGGAACAAGTTTTATTAGGCGTTCCGTTCACCATAACGGTTAATGTCGCAAACGGCGCGCAAAATGTTTTACAAGATATTAAGCTTAATCTGAATATTCCGGAAGGCGTTGTGTTTGTAGGCGAGTCGCAAGACAAAACGGTGGAATTTAAGGATATCGGAGATTTGGGAGTCGGAAGCTTAATCAAAGAAGAATTTCAGTTAATGGCAATAAGTGGCGAGGATACTTTCAAGCGTCTGGAGGTAGATGTCGGCTATTTGCCTTTTTCTCTGGCTTCACGATTTGAAAAAAGCGAGGCGGTGGATGTTGGAGTGCGCGGATCGGGGATAGTTTTAGATTTAACCGCGCCGGCTAAAGTTTTTAGCGGAGAGGGATTTGAGCTTGTTATTTCATATCGCAATGTATCTGACAGGGACTTTAGAAATTTAAAACTACGGATGGAATATCCGCCGGTTTTTAGCTTTTTAAAATCTTCCGTTGCTTCAGATTCCGGCAATAACATTTGGGAACTTGGGGATTTGCGTTCCGGTTCCGAAGGGACAATCAAAATAAATGGTAGCGTCATCGGTCCGGCAGAGTCGTTTTTTGATTTCAAAGGCAGTATTGAAGGAGAATTTCTCGGAGAGTCATATATTGTCAGCAGCCGCTCCATCACTCAATCCGTGGAAACTTCGCCGCTTTCATTAAATATTCTTTTAAACGGGGACAAAGATGTGATTGTTCGGCCCGGCGATACTTTAAATTATACGATTAATTACGCGAACAATATTGATATCGGATTGAGAGACGTGATTATAAGCGCTCAACTTGTCGGTGATATGTTTGATTTAACATCATTAACCACCAACGGCTCTCTTCGCTCTTTTGATAAAACTATTATTTGGAATGCCGCTAATACGCCGAATTTGGCGGTGGTTTCGCCGGGCGCGAGCGGAAAAATTGAATTTAGAATTGATGCTAAAGATACTTATGCGATAAAGCGTCTAAGTGATAAAAATTTTGTTTTAAAAATTAATGCCACGATTGAATCTCCGACTGTTCCGCAATTTGTAGCGGCGGCAAAAACAATCAGCGTAACTTCACAGGAAGCTAAAGTAGCCGGTAAGGCTACCATAGACGCCAAGGCATTTTTCCGCGATGCCGCGTCCGGCATTGTAAATAAAGGGCCTATGCCGCCGAAAGTCGGAAAGGCGACTAATTTCACCATTCATTGGTTGATAACAAATTACGGAACGGACATTAAAAACATTGAAGTTAAGGCATTCTTAGGCGGGAACGTTCGTTTTATTGGCGAAGCGAAAAGCAATACGACAACAATTCCTGTTTACAATGAACGGACGCAGGAAATAGTTTGGATGATTGATTCCATTTCGGCGGGAAGCGGAGTTTTGAGCCGGCCATCAGAAGCGATTTTTCAAGTTGAAGCGATTCCTTCCGTCAGCGATATCGGAAAATATATGACATTATTGCAACCCACAAGCCTTAAGGCGGCGGATGATTTTACCGGATTGGAAATTCAAGCTAGCGACTCAGGGTTAAATACCGAATTAAAAGATGACTTCACCATTACTTCTCAACAAGGAGTTGTGGTACAGTAAAATTTTATGGCTAACAGTTTGAACAATCTGGAAAAAATAATAAATCTTGCGAAAAGGCGGGGTTTTATTTTTTCCGGCTCGGAAATTTACGGCGGATTGGCAAATTCTTGGGATTATGGACCATTGGGCGCGGAACTTAAAAAGAATATCAAAGATGAGTGGTGGAATCGTTTCGTTCGCAAACGCGCGGATGTCGTAGGATTGGATTCGGCGCTGATAATGAACCCGAAAGTTTGGGAAGCGAGCGGCCACCTTAAAGAATTTTCGGACCCGTTAGTAGAATGCAAAAAATGCCACAAACGATTCCGGGCAGATGACATTAAAGACAAATGTTTGGAATGCGGCGGCAAGCTGACTAAGCAAAAGCAATTCAATTTGATGTTTAAAACTTTTTTGGGGCCTGCTGAAGAAGACGCGAATGTTGTTTATTTGCGTCCGGAAACCGCTCAAGGAATGTTCGTTGATTTTAAAAATGTTTCGGACGCGACTCGTCGCCGCTTGCCCTTCGGCATAGCCCAGATCGGCAAAGCGTTTCGGAATGAAATCACTCCGGGAAATTATATTTTCCGAACGCGCGAATTTGAACAGATGGAAATAGAATATTTTATCAAGGAATCGGAATGGGAAAATCATTTTGAGCATTGGCTGGGAGAAATGAAGCGTTGGCTTAAAGATTTGGGCGTTTCGGAAAATAAAATTCATTATGAAGAAATATCCGCTGAAAAACGCGCTCATTATTCGAAAAGAACGGTTGATGTTGAATATGAATTTCCGTTTGGCCAAAAAGAACTTTATGGGTTGGCTTATCGCGGAGATTTTGATTTGAAAAACCATATGGAGAAGAGCGGTCAGGACTTGCGTTATACCGATCCGGAAAGCGGCGAAAAGTTTTTGCCGCATGTTATTGAGCCGACTTGGGGCGTGGATCGTTCGGTTTTAGTAGCGATGCTAGAGGCTTATAATGAAGAAGAGGCTCCTACCGCCCGTTCGGCAGGCTCAGGGCAAGCCGAAGGCGAGGAGATGAGAGTGGTGATGAAGTTTCCGAAATGGCTGGCGCCGGTCAAAGTTGCGATATTGCCGCTTTCCAAAAAAGCAGAGCTTACCAAAATCGCTAAGCCGTTATATGAAGAATTAGCCAAAAAATTCGTTTGCGAATATGACGAAACACAAAGCATCGGTAAGCGTTATCGCCGGCAGGATGAAATTGGCACGCCGTATTGCGTAACCGTTGATTTTGAAACAGCGAAAGACAATTCGGTTACGATTCGCGACCGCGACACAATGAAACAAGAAAGGGTGAAAATTTCTGAACTGGAAAATTATTTAAGCAAAAATTTTTAAAATGGCAGAATCTTTCAAAAAAATTACTTTAAAAAACGGAGTTCGGGTGATTTTAGTTTCCCAGCCGAGTAGTTTGGCTACTACGGTTTTAACTCTCGTTGAAGCCGGCTCAAAATACGAAACCAAAGACATAAATGGTTTGTCGCATTTTTTGGAACATATGTATTTCAAAGGCACGGCAAAGCGGCCGAAAGCGATTAACATAGCCGGTGAATTAGACCAGATGGGAGCGGAATACAACGCTTTTACTTCTCAAGAATGGACGGGCTATTTTGCGAAAGTCCAAGCAAAAGACGCCGAGAGGGCTTTGGATATTATTTCCGATATTTATTTGAATTCAATTTTTGACGCGGCGGAAATAGAAAAAGAAAAAGGAGTGATTATTGAAGAATTAAATATGTACGAAGATACACCGATGCGGAAAGTTAATGATTTATTTATGGAAGTTCTTTACAGAGACCAGCCGGCTGGTTGGGATGTTGGCGGCCGCAAAGAAGTTATTCAAAAATTGACCAAAGATGATTTTTTGAAGTACCGTTCCGGACATTATGTCGGAAAAGCTACGTTGGTTGTGGTTTCTGGAGCGATTGACGAGAAAAAATTATTGCCGAAAATTGAAGAATATTTTCAAAACATCAGCGTTGGCGACAAAACCGGAAAAATTAAAACCGTTGAAAAACAAGACACGCCACAAGTTTTGGTAAAATTCAAAGAATCTGACCAGACCCACATAGTTTTGGGCTGCAGAGCTTTTGACGCTTTTGACGACCGCCGTTTTGCTTTGGAAGTTTTGGGAGATATTTTGGGTGGAGGAATGAGCTCGCGTCTTTTTCAGCGAGTACGCGAAGAGATGGGCGCGGCGTATTATGTTAGAGCAGGTGCCGATTTGTTAAGCGATCACGGTTATTTCGCGGTTTCCGCCGGAGTTGACCATAAAAAATTAAAAGATGTTATCAAAGCGATTTTGGAAGAGTTTTCAAAAATTTCCAATAATTCTATTTCAGACAGCGAGCTTCAGCGGGCGAAAGACCATTTAATAGGATCTTTAATTCTAAATTTAGAAACTTCCGACGAATTGGCGATGTTTTATGGAGGTCAGGAGATTTTGAAGCGTTCGGCGATGACGCCGGAAGAAATGCTCGCGAAGATTAATTCTGTTGCGGCAAAAGATGTTGTCGCGGTTGCTAAAGATGTTTTTCAAAACAATAAGCTTAACCTTGCACTGATAGGGCCGTATAAAAACGCTGAAGAATTCAAAGAAATTTTGACCTTTTAGAACTTTTATTTTATTATTAAACTAATGAATCCCATTAGAGATAATTAGCTTAATAGTTATGATATACAAAATTGGTAAATATAATAAAACGTCGAAAACTAATAAAATGGTTAATTTACGGTCGTCTAAAGACGACCTATCTCTAACGGGATGAATCCTAATGGACTGAACATAACCTGGGCCAGCTTATGGCGAGTGTTCTTTATGATAATTCTGGCAACAGTGTTGTTTTTTGCCGTGGATGTTTTAGTCGCTTTGTTTTTGGCGGTAGTAGTGTCTTCTGCTTTGGATCCGATAGTAACTTGGCTGGAAAAGAAAAAAATTCCCAGAATTTTAGGCACTTTAGCTATTTACATAGTAGCGGTTTTTATATTAGCGTTTATCATTTATGCCATTGTCCCGATAGCACTTTCTGAATTTTCTAGTTTATTAAATAGTTTGAATGAAAAAATTTCCCGTCCGGATTTGGCGTTTATAAATATTTCTCAACTGGTGGATGCCATAAACGAAGGATTGGGCAGGGTTACTAATGTTTTAATCAGCGGCAGTCAATCGTTTTTGGATATTACTTCAAAATTTTTCGGAGGCATTGCTTTGACTGCTTCGGTTTTTGTTCTTTCTTTCTATTTGACCGTCGGCAAAGACGGGGTGGAGAGATTTTTACTTACTATTCTTCCGCCGACTTATGAAGCAAGAGCAATTGAGCTTTATACCAAAGTTCGCCGCAAAATAGGCCGATGGTTGAGGGGGCAAATGCTTTTAAGTCTTGTTATTGGCGTTACCGTGTTTTTGGGTCTTTGGCTGTTAGGCGTAAAATACAGTTTAATTCTGGGAATTTTAGCGGGAATATTTGAATTGGTTCCTTATGTGGGGCCGATATTTAGCGGCAGCGTGGCAGTTTTGGTTGCCGCGACCGATTCTCTGACGCTCGGCGTTTACGCGTTGCTTTTATTTATACTTATTCAGCAAATTGAAAATAACGTTTTAGTGCCGGCTGTTATGAGCTTAACGACAAGTTTAAATCCGGTGGTTATTTTGATATCTTTGCTTGTCGGCGCGAAATTGTTCGGTTTTATAGGTTTGATTTTAGCCGTTCCGGCTGCCGTGCTTTTGCAGGAAATCATTGAGGATTGGTCTGAATCAAGAAAACGCAATCGGGGCGCCGCATAAATATGATTTATGCCAAAGTTCTATATTACTACGTCAATTCCTTACGCGAATTCCGTTCCTCACATTGGTAATGTTCTGGATTCTGTGTATGCCGATGTTCTGGCTCGTTTTTGGCGGCAGCGAAAATACGAAACTTATTTTTTAACAGGCACAGATGAGCATGGCGCTAAAATCGTAAGAACCGCGGAGGCGGCCGGATTGATGCCGCGGCAATTAGTTGACCAAAATTCCGCCAGATTTCAAGCGCTTAAAGAGGCGCTGAATTTGTCTTGGGATGACTTTATCAGGACATCCGATCAAAATCGCCATTGGCCCGGCGCGCAAAAAATGTGGAATATTTTATACGAAAAAGGAGACCTTTATAAGAAAATTTATAAGGGTTCGTATTGCGTTGGCCACGAAGCGTTCGTTACCGATAAAGATCTGGAAAACGGCATTTGCAAAGACCATCAAAAAAAACCGGAAATAATTGAGGAAGAAAATTGGTTTTTCCGGCTTTCCAAGTATTCCGAGGAAATTGGATCAAAGATTAAAAGCGGCGAGTTAAGAATTGTTCCCGAGACGCGAAAAAACGAAATCCTGTCTTTAATTAAAGAAGGATTGGAAGATGTCAGTTTTTCTAGGCCTCAAAAAGATTTACCTTGGGGTGTACCGGTGCCGAATGATCCTACTCAAACAATATATGTTTGGGGGGAAGCGCTGGTTAATTATATTTCCGCGCTTGGCTACGGAAGCGAAGACGAAACTCTATTTAAAAAATTTTGGCCAGCGGATGTTCAGGTTATCGGTAAAGATAATTTGCGATTTCACGCGGCTATTTGGTCCGGTATGCTTCTGGCGGCCGGCATTGCGTTGCCAAAAGCGATTTTCGTGCACGGTTTTCTCAATGTTGGCGGACAAAAAATTTCCAAAACAATCGGGAACGTGATTGACCCTTTTGAATTAATTAAAAAATATGGCACGGAAGCCGTGCGTTATTACCTTTTGCGGGAAGTGCCGCCTTTTGATGACGGAGACTTTAGCGACGAGAAGTTCAAGGAAAGGCACAATGGGGATTTAGCTAATGGTTTGGGAAATTTCACGGCTCGCGTATTGGCGTTGGCGGAAAAGTCAGGTGAAATGAAAGTCGGCGACTTGAAAAATGTTGATCCGGCCATTATCGGGAAAATTGAATCGGTAAAAAAGGCAGTTGAGTTAAAAGTTGGCGAATTCAAATTTCATGAAGCATTGTCTTCAATCTGGGATTTAATTGCTTTTGGAGATAAATACGTTAACGAAAAAAAACCATGGGAAGCAATCGGCGGTAATCAGGAAGTTTTGTATAATTTAATAGTTATTTTAGACAACATCGCGGTTTTATCGGAGCCGTTTTTGCCGGAAACTTCCAAAAAAATTACCGAAAGCATTAGTTGGCCCTCATCAAACATTATTATTGCGAAAAAAATAGAAACTTTATTCCCGCGGTTATGATATTTGACGCGCACACCCACGTTCATTTTCCCGCTTACGAACAGGACAGGAATCAAGTTATTAAGCGAGCGCAAGAAGCGGGCGTGAAAATGATTTGCGTTGGAACGCAATTTTCTACCTCTGAATCGGCGATAAAATTAGCGGAACAATATCCGAATGATGTTTGGGCAACGGCCGGTTTTCATCCAAGTCATTTTAATGACGATTGGTATCACGATTGGAAAGAGCAAAAATCAGCGGCAAGAGAAAAATTTGACATTAAAAAGCTTAAAAAATTGGCCGAGCATCCTAAAATAGTGGCGATAGGAGAGTGCGGGATGGACTATTTTAGAATCATGAAACATGAAACACGCATCATGAAACAACAGCACGAAGTGTTCAGCGAACAGATACGCCTCGCGCAGGAATTAAAAAAGCCGCTTATGGTGCACTGTCGTCCCTCTCGCGGCACCGACGATGCCTATCACGATCTCCTTTCCTTGATTCATGATTCAGGATTCATGCTTCATGTTATTGTCCATTTCTACGTCGGTTCTCAAGC
>ERZ1292623.5080-Hain-H51-01um-R1-5080-length-10589-cov-14_pt1 | contig 10589 bp, 13 predicted proteins | sample MGYA00564398_ERZ1292623 | MGnify/ENA primary metagenome ERZ1292623 (study PRJEB36523, sample SAMEA6512633) | groundwater metagenome | collected 2019-01-07 | study: AquaDiva: Metagenomics assemblies of 32 groundwater samples
CGCCACCATGCTTTTTCTGGGAGACACACCACACACACACACATACCTCTTTGATTAACGATATATTTAAATAGTTGACACACCTTTGATACACCCATGACAAGCGCAACCCAACTTAAACGCGAAATACCCGGAAAGATACGACTCATGGCCACACTCGAACCACCCTGCACCACCAACGAAGTACTCAGCCGCCTACGCCTCGACACAGGCTTCTCAACCAAAGTTATCCAAAGCATAATTAGCGACATGGAAAACGTCAACGAAATCAGCCTAAACGACGGCATTCTTCGCCTAGTCAAGCCACCCATAGATTTACGACCCGACACCGTTCAAGCTGACGAAATCCTAGCTGGACTACGATAATGCCAACCGCCACCGAAACATTCCAAGCCAAAATTCACGGCATCATCCTCAACGCCCAAAATGAGATAGTGAGACTCACCGACCCAAGTATACCACCGCTTCCCACTCCAGCACCGGCACCAGTTCCATCACCAGGAATCCCACCTGTACCATCACCGGCGCCGGTGCCGGCTCCTCCTCCACCCGCACCAACACCTGTAACTGAGTTCATTCCTTTGAGCAAGAACAAGGTCTTTAACCACGACTTCAAACAAGGGCTTGTAGGCTGGACTAAGTGGACGGGTAACTGGAGCATGGACGGCCCACGCCTCAAACTCGACAATACCTTCGCGCACTTCGGCCAAAGCATAGAAGGCATCAGCCCAGGCGACCGCATCCGCTACGAATGCGTCCTTCAAACCGGCAACAAGGTTGCAGACTCATGGGACGACGGCGGCGGCTTGTTTTCTGACTTTCGCGTAATTTCCCAAGATCCCGCTTTGCGTGACGCAATCGTACAAACACTTAACGGCCCCGCAAGCACATCAGGCAAGCGCGTACGCATACGCGTTGAGCTCATTGTACCTGATTACGCCAAGCCGCGCTACGACGTTCCCAAATCTCAATGGAGCATTGTTGCCCTAGACACAGGACTTGCCGAAACAAGCGGCACAAGTGGTCAAGGCTGCAACTTCGGACGCATCAACAACTCCGACAACGGCCTTAACGATCCTTTAATCTTGCCCTTTTATTACAGCAAACTAGGCACTTCTAGTAGTGATTGGAATTGCGACGCTGCCGCAGCAGCCGCCAACAAGTGCAACCATCCACTACCTAACGCTATGAAATTCATTGTTGGTGGCCACAACTGGTTTGCTACGATGAGCGCCGTTTGGTTCGAATACTTCCTCGTATCAATTGACAAGAAAGGAACCTTTTAGGCACTATGAGCAGAGTCCTTGATCCATGGGAATTAAGAAGTTATGACGTTCATGAGGCACGGAAAAACCGCAAGCTCGAACTTTGGGGCATCAGCCCGTTCAGAGCAGCAAGCCACGCCTCGGAAGTGACGAAAATGCCAGAACTACCAGACCAAAGAGTAGATGCGAACATCATCAAGACACACGGCAACACCTGTGAAGTAACCAATGCCGGCGGTCACGAGAGCGGCGAGGACGAAAGCGGCGAAAAGTACGTTAAGCCCTGGGTTGAAGTCAAGTTTCCCGACGGCTTCTTAACCAAGTACTACCCCAACAAAACCTCAGCCAAAGCCATTGCCGCGGATTACAGCACGAACACCGACGCATGGGTAGGACATTCGATAAAGTTCTTTACCCAACGCCAGAACGTGAGCGGCACCATGCGCGAAGTCGTCTACGGCGAACCCACAGTCGCACCGGGAACAGCGCAGCACATAGAATTTACCTGAATCAAGGAGTGGTACGACACGAGGCCGCGTTGGCGCGCGGCCTCATTCCTTTTTCGGTTCTTATCGTCTAAAAACCAGGAGAATTACGTGATTTCAATGTATTACGCAAGATATTCTCGAACCCAAAAAGAACGCCGCCAAAGGTTTCAAACTCTGAGATCTCTAGGATTCACAAGTTGGGAAGCGCGTCGCATCCGCGACTGGACAAACAGCCACATTGACAAGCAGATCAGCATACAAGGCTTACTTATCCTAAACTCACTTAGAGCAATGGTGTTTTAATGATCATACGTAAGCGTTCAATGGCCTTTTTCGTATCGTGCTATTATTGCCAGTTTTATATACGCGTCCATTTGCTCGTACATGAACACATCGTACAACAGGCCACTTTGATCAATACCACCAGCGTATGCTGCCGCATCAGCACACTCAAAGGCACGAAGAACAAGGGACTTAAAAGCACCATCATTCATCGTTGCATCAAGAAGTTCTCTTAAGCTACGCTCGTTCATCTGTTAAACACGAAGCGCGCAAGCTCGATTAGAAGGATGCCGAACGTCGTCGTGAACATTCCCATGAGCCACTTCTTAAACTCCCTAAAATCAGACTTCATTTCGTTAAGTAGCTTGTCGTGGTTGCTAACACGCTCGTCGAGAACATCAATTTTAGCCATCGTACTACGGCACCTTGTTAGGTATTGCACTCGGCAACATGGTTAACGCCCCGAACGCGCTCATCAGCATCAGCGCATCACCAACCTCGATTTTCTTGGTGAACAGTAAAATTCCCACGACAAGAATACTCACCACACCAACAGCGAGACTGCTTAGGCGCTGCCAAGCAGGCCGCAACGGCGTAGAATGGTCGTCCGTGGCTGGCGTTCCCGGCCCGGGATCAGTCATAACCATGTCATGCATTCTTGCGCCTCCGCAAATACAAGTACGAACCAACACCCACAATAACAAGTGTGCCAGCAGCACCATAAGCTATCGCTTGAGGAAACTGCTGATTCTGTGACAGCCTGTTAGCTAGCCGAACAATCGTTGAGTTCGTCGAGCGCATATGAATACCCGTACAATTCAAACGGCACTCGTCCCCGCTCATGTTCATAGTGCATACTTTTGTATCAGTTACCTCGTATGGACACGATGAGAAATTACCGGACGTATTTTTAGGCATGACGAACGTGGCATTATAAAATGCGTCATCAGGCGCACTTAATACGAGCGCTCTATCCGACGGACACGAACTTGCCAAAGCTCTAGGATTACCTCCTTGCGTCCAATTCACGAACGGATAACCAATAAAAGTTATGTTGGAAGAATTAACACAATTACCGGATCCATCACAAAACTGCACGGCCACCACCTGATTTGAATTACAGATGCGCGAATCATTCAACGGAACAGACACATTTAAAATAGTGTAATTATTCGTTCCACCCGGCTTTAAAAAACCAGCACTTGCAGACGAGAGCGTGTTATTAAGCGCAAAAGTGCCCGACACATTCATGATTATTTGCGCCGTGTTTGTTTCGCATACATCTTCTGTAAAATTAGCAGTCACATAAGCAGAATCATTAATCAGCACCGTCGTGTCATTCATCGTGAATGAGCTTTGAACAGGAAAAGTAGAATCATTAGCATACCACGCGTACTGCTTACTGTTTATCTCTGAAAACAAGAACGCGCCCGAAAGATTAACCCTCGACTTCAAACTAAGAATCGGGTACTGCAAAGGACTGTACCCAACACCTAACAAATTCTCGGCTGTCGTCTGATACGCATAAGAAATGTTGTAGAGAGGCGTACACGCCCCAACAGCAACCCAAGTGTACGCCGTAGCCTTGTTACTGTAATTGAATACGATTATTTCTGATGTGTTCGTTCGAACCTTAAGAGCAACTGACGACGCATAAGGATCGGCCACCGTGCAGTTTCCTATGGTTCTGTTTGTTATCGTATTAAATCCTATAATTGCGGCTGTCGTGCTGTTAATGCTGCGATTAAGTACGAAAATAGTCGTTATGTTTTGTCCCGGCATTCCCGTCTCATTTGAGGCAATGTCAACGATACTAATTGTCGGCAAACTAATCGCGCGAGATGTGTTTGTAGTCGGCCCGTTTGTGCTTCCCGTTCCTTGAGTAAACACGGCATCGAAATAAAACAAGTTCTGGGTATGACTCGTTTCATTCGCAACCCACCCAGAAATACGATTCCTAGCAGACGCGGAAGCCCAATCAACAAGAATCCCTGCTGTACCTTGTCCCGTAATTCCCGCAAACGTGACGTTCATCGACATGTTAATGGCGTTCTTCGACGTATTAAAGTCCAAGTCAATCGGCATTCTTGCGCTTGTATTCGACGCCATTGCAAACCCACCGATACGCTCGTCATTAAGGCTAAGCCAACCGCCACCTAATCCACCACGACTATAATTAGTGCTACGACAAACAACAGTTTCGCCGCCAGCAGTTCCAGCATAAGCTACCGGAATCAGCAGCAACATTATTAGCACGCATATGAGTTTCATTTGTTAATTCACCACGCTTAACCAAGCGTTTACCGTGATATCAGCGCCTTGTGTGTTATTGAATAAAAACCTTGTGTACGGCCCAACGTCCTCAATCGGAAACGCCCTGTTTTCTGTCGCGCCCGAAAAAGTAAGCGCGGCATTCGCCTTTGTGAAAGCCGTAAAATACGTGCTGTCGTCAGGACTGAATTGAGGAAACACCGTCAAAGCACCCGTGCTTTGCACCATCAACATTAACTTATCCATTCCGGCCGTATCAACGCCAGCAAGCACGGCAGTACCGCCCGAAGGAATCAGCAAGCTCGTAGCAACCTGCACGAGAATAGTATCTTTTGACAGCACGCTCTGACCAACAATAAGCTCGCCATCAGCATTAACTTTTATAGGCGTCCAAACTTTCTCTGCTTCAATGTACCCCAACAGTCGATTAAGGCCGTTCTGAATGAAATTATTAGTCTTGAAGCGCCTAAGACGAGGAATTGTGGCGATGCCCTTAACTTGCTGATCAGCAGAAATAATGCGAATGTCCTTCGTAGACCATTCCTCTTCTAATTGCTGCGTTGTTACTTGAGTTACCATCGTCTTTCGCGCTGGCAATTCTGCCCTACTTAATTATCTTCTTCTTAGTCGTCATAGCAGCACCGGCCGCGATGAACCTAACAACTGACGGTGCCGGCATAACTAAATTACCCTTCGCACACCAAGCAGCACAACCCGCACAATGTTTTGTGATGCGCTCGTATCAGTCACATTAATGCTTAGTTTTCCGCCACCTTCAATCTTTAAAGGCGTAGGCAGCGCGAGCCATTCTTGCAAGCTCGTATTTGTGCCCGGAAACATGCTCCCAGTAAGCGGATCATCAGCATCTGCGTTCGTAAACGGAATGTTTGACTCATCAACCATTGACGTTACACTAAACGCCACGCTCGTTGCCGCAAACATGACGTGAGTAGCATAGAATTCTTCCCCCGTTCCAATCTCAAGACTAAGCGTACCCGCCGTACTTGCAGCAAGCGTCACTGAGTCAGTAAGAAAGTACGGTCGCCCGTCTTCAGGTAAGCTGTTCATGTGCTTTTCTTCCGCACCAAAACGCCATCAAGCACAACAGTCACGCGCGTGCTAGTCGTCGGTGCCGTGTCGCCAGTCACAACCTCAACTTTGAACGGAACCCCGCCGGGAATGACGATGTTCTTCTTCAAGTCGAACGGCGGCATGAAGATATGATCCTCATCTTGTGTTACGCCAGCCGGAACAACCGAACCACCCGCACCTATCATGTGCAACGGCAAATGAAGACGCTTGCGGTCCTGAATTGTGACCTTAACATAACCACCTTCCGCGATGCTATTCTCATCATCGCTAGTAACTAAGTCATTATACAGAACCTTGATGTTCTGTAACAAAAAGCGCTGTGACTGCGGCAACGATCCTGAGAACTCATTGTTGCGCTCCTTTTCCGTCGCGGCAGTCATAGCCGTACCGAAGTACGTAAGCGTAGTATTCGCAGCTGTCGTGCTCAGATTCGAGTCAAAGAGAGGGTAATGATCTTCGGTCTCGTCGCTGCCAGCAGCAAGCCAATCAGAAGGTGTATAATTTGTGTCCATTCAAATCATGCCCCCTTTGTGATTTTACGCTGAGCAATCATCGCGTCAATAACTGCCTTTACGCGACTGATATTTGAGCCATCTTTAGGCCCTCTAGGTGGAAGCGTAAGAGCCGCCAACTTCGAGTGATAAGGCGCGAAGCCTTGAGATTGTTCTTCAGCAGACAGCGCCATTGCAGGGCCAATAAGCTGAGCGCCTTGGTCAACAGCTTTTTGCCGCCATGTTTCCTGAGTTACTTTGTTCACGCCATTAAGACGTGACTTCGCCGCGATAGCAGCTTGAACGCGAATCGCATAGTTCGTCTCACTTTGAGCCGAGCTAGCATTGGTCTTCCATGTCGTATTTTGCTGAACGCCTAACTTGTAAGGTTCCGCAACGCGACTGGCAGCATCTTGATACCGCCTCTTTATCTCATCTAACGGGACAATGGTTACCATATTTAGAAGCACCTCTGCATAAGCATAACGGCATTCTTGACACAACCATTATATAATCAATTCGTTATACTTAGCTAACCCATTACCCGTAGCCCCCGCCCACAATGGATAATAGACTTAAACCGTCGCTGTTAAGAATTTGTCCGCGCTGCCGTCGAAAACCCAAGGCCAGCGCGACCGCAAAGTATTGTCTTGATTGTTCCGTGAGATTCGTCGCAAAAGCCAACAGGCAAATGCGCACGCACAAAGGCCCGTACTTCAACAAGTGGCTATCAAGCATCAAAGCAACCCTTAACGAATTTGATGAGGAAAACTGATTGTCACCCCGATGCCCGAAGTGTCACGTCGAGATGAAACCCAAACACGAGTGCTTCAAGTGCTTCAAGTGCTTAACAATGGCGGCCGACAATGGGTGAAGAACAAAAGCTGCGCACAGCTTGGGCCGCAAAGCTACCCGAATACGTACCACGATGGTACAACGCACGCCTCGGCACATGGCACAACAACCAGTACGCAGAACTTGCCAAAGTACTTATGCGTTACGCCGACCTTATTTATATGCAAAGCGACGTCATGGAAATAGTTGAGTTCAAAGTAAAACCAAGCCCAGGCGCATTTGGCCAGCTTCGCCTTTATCACAGCTTATTTACGAAGACAGTTGAGTTTAAGCCCTACTGGAATTATCCCGTAAAGCTGCGCCTCGTCGTACCATTTAATGATGTAGAAGTAAGAGCATTATGTGAGAGTAGTGGTGTTACCTTCGAAGTCTTCGATCTGCCACCATGAACCGCACACACCGCACTTCGCGCTCAAGATGCCGAGTGCCAAGACCTTTTCTTGCAGGCACTTCGGGCAATTTACGCGCATTGTGCCCATTATCTTGTTCACCGACGATGGTGTGAAGTGAAACACTCGCACCGGCATCTTAGTAATTGAGTTCGTTCCTTGACCGCCAGCAGAATTTAAGGCCATCATTTTATGCACACAACACAGTCCAATCTAAATATTTTGTGCCGTCTATCTCTACGTGGTACCGCGTCCAATCTCCTTTTGAACCTATTGCGCCCGAAACGTTAAACGTGTACGTCTCGTAGAACGGAAAGCCTTTTGCCACAGGATCAGTTATTGAAAACAGCACCGGCACCTTCACACCGCCCGTCGACGTTTCTCCCGTTATCTTTACCGTGTGCGCCTTGTAAATCTTTCCTAGCATGAAACTGAAAAAGTAGTTTTGCCCAGGCGCAACCGTACCAACTCTTGGCTGTTCAGCACCACCAGGCGCTGAAACCAAATAAGTTCCGTACCACCCGAAATAACCATCAGGCATATTAAGCGGCTCACCGTTTGTCGGCGGCGGTGGAAAAACGGGACTTGGCACCGGAACAGGAACAGGAGTGATCCCACCATCACTTTGAACCGTGCTTATACCCAGATGAATATTTCTATTCGTACCTAAATAAGTATCAAGAGCCACCGACTGAACGCCATTACTTAACGTGCCCAAACCCAAGAAAAGTGTGAACGGTGCAGCCAATCTGACATGATCATCTCCATCAGCCGTATAATTCACCCTATCAAATCCTTGCGTTAGTTGCCTTGCTTCTATATTCCATGCACCCGTCGCAATTATTTGTGATCCAGCCCAACCCGCCGCACCAGTAAGCACAAAACTAACGCCTCCTAAATTAAACGTCTTCGTCAATGGAACCGGAGCCGGTACAGGCGTAATATCCGGCTGAGGCGGCAAGCCAGCCGACGGAACCATAGGCCACACGAACTGCGCCACGCTTTCCCAATGTATTTTACCAGAAGAATCATAAGGAACAATCTGCCAGTACTTCTTCGCGCCAGCAACCGGCGCACTTGCCACATAACTTGTTGCGCCCCCGACATCCTTTGGATTTCCTGACGGTGATGTTGCGAAAGCCGCGCTTTCATAAATAAAGAATCCTCGCGTGAACTTATCCCCAACATCAAATTCCATGTGAACTTTACCCTGCGTATCAACACCAATATTTAGAAGCTGTGGTGGTTCAAGAAACGTGCCAAGAGGCAGTATTGGCACAGCATAATACGGCCGAGGATACGTAACAAGTGGCGGGAAACTCGACGGCGGCAAAGCCACCGGCGCATCAGTCGGTGGAAGCACCACCGGAGCATCACCACCTTTGAATATAACTGTCGTCGGAGTTTTGAGCAAACACACCTTAGCCGCCCTATCAACTCTCGCTTGTGTCATTATTGAGTTCGTGCCAAGCACGAAAGGAAACGCGCGACACGTCTCAAGAAGATGCTCAGAAACACTACCACCACCCAAAAGCACATCAGCAAGCAAACGCCCAAACTTATCATACTTATTATTAGGATCCGTAACCACTTTAACGAACTTACCCGTCAACAATTCGCGCACATACGCAGCCACCACCTGACCCACATCATTATCACTTTCAGCCGCATTAATCCCAAGCAACCGCACCGTCAAACCACTCACAACTACCGTATCACCATCAATTACGCGATCAACACGCCCCTCAAACGAATCAGGCACCGGCAAACCCGGCCGCCAACCCGCAATAGTGATCTCTCCCGACGGCGGAAAAAACTCGTACTGTAAATTCTGCAACGCCTTATCGTGCTGCAACTTCAAATCATACTTTTTACCATGATAATCCAAGCGAACCTCACGATCAGATAGATCTCTAGCTTGCTTAATAGAAATATCCGCGCCATTCTTTATTTCAATTAGTCCCGCAACAAGCGAATCATGCTCAGACTTAGAAATAAGCTTGTCCTTCTTCAAGTCAGCAAACACCTTCTTGTACGCCGTCACAAGCCCCGCAAGCTCATCAGAACCTTGCTCGCGAATAATTCTGATACCATCAAGAACCTCATCCTGACCAAGACCAACCCCGAACAACTCCATCTCCTGCGCACGCTTAACCTCAACACTTAGCTTATTATGCGCTGGCTTAATCGAAGGATCATACGAACTAAGCGTACCCTCAACAGCATCAGCATACGCCGCGCTCGCCTCGAAGAACAAACGAAACGGCTCGAACAACAATTGAGCAATACTAGGATCCTCATCCTTACGCACAACAGCATCACCCGAAAACAACCACCTAGTCGCATCCGGCAACGAAGCCACCCAATCAGCATAATCATTCCACCAATCAGCCGCACCCGGAACCGTAAGCAAGTCCACCACAGTGTTACCAAACGCGATCATGTCACGGTACTTATCAATTTGAACCTTAGCTTCACGAAAAGCCTTAGCCTTAACCAGCGTCGTAATCGTAAAACTCATCGTCTGTAAACTTTCCTCGACAATAAACAAATAGAACTGCGCAGCACCAACACCAGCAGCAACCCACTTCACCGCCGTAAAAGCCTGACTGAACGCCCCAACAAAACCAGACTCCGCAGTTGAAACAACAATACCCCTATTCTTAAGCATAGCCATTGCCCTACGAACAGCATCAGCATCTTGCGCAGAAAGCACCATTAAATCCCCAAAATCATTCGCAAATATAAAACCTGTTAATCGTTAAGAACTTTCTTTGCTGCTGTGGTTGTCTAATTAATGGCGGGTTTCGTGAAGTTTGAGGCTGGCGTGGCTGGATTTTCTTTAGTGGTGCCGCGGCTGTTTTTTCTTGGTGGTTGTGAGTCCGAGCCCCCCGTTAGCGGAATAGACGCCCCAACGGAGAACGGCGCAAGACCCGCACAGGTGAGTCGATGGCTTTAGACCGGAGACGAAGTTTTGGGGGGGCCCCAAAACCATCAGCCTGTGCGGTGAATTGCGACCGGACATGAGCGCCGAACTGTCAGCGCGAAATGGACCCGCGGCCTGAGTGAAGCACGCATGCTGAACTCGGCGCGGGTTCGGACGTTGGGGCGTCGAGTGTGAAGCGAGGGGGGCTCGGAATTTTCTTAAGAATGACGCTATTGATGGTGTTTTCTGGCGACTGTCATACCATCAATGGCGTGTCTTCGTTTTTTCCTTACCGAAAATTATTTAAGTTAGTTGGGTGTGTGTTTTGGTTAGGCCGTTGTGGTTTGCTTGCATCGTGCGCTTAACTCCCGTCTCGCACGGGTGTCTGTGTGTGTGGTGTGTGTGGCTGCAGCGGTCTGGCCTTGTTGATAGGCTGCTGGACTGGTTTTCTTTGGGGGGGTTGCAAGGGGGGGTTCGCCACCATGCTTTTTCTGGGAGACACACCACACACACACACATACCTCTTTGAT
>ERZ1292623.5082-Hain-H51-01um-R1-5082-length-10584-cov-11_pt1 | contig 10584 bp, 12 predicted proteins | sample MGYA00564398_ERZ1292623 | MGnify/ENA primary metagenome ERZ1292623 (study PRJEB36523, sample SAMEA6512633) | groundwater metagenome | collected 2019-01-07 | study: AquaDiva: Metagenomics assemblies of 32 groundwater samples
TTTATAGAAATGAGCGAATTGTCATTAGATGATAAAATATCATTTACTATAGAACTAGAACCAGATTGTTTAAGGGTTAATATGGAAGCTCATGAACATGACTTTCAGCATAGTAGAGGATACGACTTTGCTAGTTATGGATATAGTTCATCTGAAGAGTTTGAAAGAGATATAAGACAAATTTTAGAAGAACAAAAATTAAAATATATTACCCCAAAAGAATATAATAGAAGATTTAACAGAGATTTTGAATTTTATTAATGTTTTTTTGGCAAAGGTCTTTTTATTGTTATCGGTAAAATTCCCTTTTCAAATTCCATTCTTGATATAGAAATAGGATTATAACGTATCTTTTCCAGTTCTTCTTCCTTCATATTTAATAATAACGGAGCGCCCATGGCAATTTGTAATGCTCTTGCTCCAATAATTCTTGCTTTTTCATACTTTGTAAATATGCTTGTATCAATCATTTTATCATGCTCCTTAATTCTTTTTCTTTCTTAATTGCAATATCAACCATTTTCTCAATATCTTCTGGTGTCATTGCTTTATCCCCGCCTTTTTGCATAGCATGGATATCACCATCACAAATAGAAATGCTTAATCTTGAATCTATAGCACTTTCTTCTTTTGAGTTTAAATCTAGCAATATTTTATCATTTATTTTTCCAAAGGTTAATGTTACAGGTAATTTTGTTAATCCTAATTTTTTGTCTGTAAATTCACCAAATACAACTTTATCTTTTTCTAATTTAGGGAATCTTGCATGTTTTAAAGCTGCTAATGCTCCTAATACGCTAGCGTCAATTAAATTACCATCATCGTTTAAAGGATAAATATCAATAAAAACCATCCAAATTAATTCACCTTTTTTAATGCATAATTTTTTGAAATCAACTGCTTGACTTTCCCTTATTCCCCTGTCTACAATTCTTGCTAATTCAGTTGCTTGAGAGCCAGGTGGACCAAGTTCGAAATTAGGAGAAGCTATAGGGGTAAGTTCTGCTGTAACAATAATAGTTCCTTCATCTGGTGAATCTGGATATGGTTCACCAACATCCATTTTTACTCCAACTAAAACTTCTGTCTCACCAATCTTGCATCTTGCAGAACCCTCAGCATTCTTAGAAATATTTAATTCTATTTTAATATCTCTGTATTCATCAAATTTTCTTTCATCTGATCTTTTATCTTGCTGTATTAATGATAATATGTAATCGTTATTCATTTTCCTTCACCCTTATAAAATTCTTTTAAAGCTTTTTGCTGTACTTTATTAATTTCCTCACAGCCTTTTCTTGCAAGTTTAATAGCTTCCATTAAATCTTTTTTTGTAACGTTTCCATCTAATTGCAATAATGTTATTTCATTTTTTCTTCCTGTCATCGCAATAGGAATATCTGTAGCATCCTCAACATCTTCCTCTTCTTTATCCATATCAATCAAAATTTTATTTCCGACTTTACCAACAGAAACTGCAGCAACTAAATCCTTCATTGGTATTCCAGCATGTGCTAATGCTAATGCAGCTGCACAAATTCCAGCACATCTTGTTCCTGAGTTAGCCTGGATTATTTCAATGAAAACATCTATAACAGCATTTGGAAATTGTTTTAATTCTAGTACAGGTAATAAAGATTTTTCAGTAACCAGTGAAATTTCAACTGCTCTTCTGTTTGGCCCTGGTCTTTTTCTTTCTGGCACTGAGAAAGTTGCCATATCATAATTGCATCTTAAAATTCCAGTTTCAGAATTTTGCATAAATCTTGGATGTAATTCCCTCGGACCGTAAACGGCAGCTATTGCAATTGTTTCTCCCATTCTGAACATTGCACTTCCATCTGCTCTTTTAATTATTCCAACCTTTGCCTCTATCTCTCTCATCTCATCAAATTTTCTTCCTGAGAATCTTTTATCGTAAGTCATTTTTTATTTCAATCTCCTATACCAAAAGGCTTGGACTTTATCTATAAATCTCAAAGGAAAGCTATTCTTAGGAAAAATCTTCCCATAAATCTTACGCTTAAATTTCATCCAACGTATCATTATTTTATTAAATTTATTCATTTTTTATTCTCCAATAATTTCTTTATTTTATCAGTTAAACCATCAATATGGGATTCTTCTTCAATCTTCATTATTGTTTTAGTAACTAAATTTTCATTTTCTATGCTTGTTCCTTTAACCCATACTCGCCCATTTTGACCAATGAGTAAATTACAACCTGTACTTTCTTTAATCATTGAAATCATGCTTCCCTGTTTACCAATCATTCTGGGAACTTTACTTGGTGTTACTTCTATAATTTTTCCACCTGTTAATTTCTTTAATCCAGGTCCTTTTGTTGTTATATCAATTGAATTATATCTTGTTGCACGAACTACTTTAGCTGCAATAATATCCCCATAATCATAATATTTTGTTAAATTCTCTCCTCTATCAATGAATTCAGTAGCTTCTCTTATCGATAATGTAGCAGGATATGCAGAACCAATATCAACACTCCAACCATAAAAACCAATGTCAACTACCTTTCCAATTACAACATCATCTACTTTTGGAAAATATCTTCCTGCTAATGGAATTACTTTTACAATGTTTTTATTTACACTTACAATTCCTAATTTTGAAGCAACAATCTTATCTTTATCACGGTAACTTCCTGAACTTGGCAAATAATCCATTCCTTCAGCTAGATCTTCTCCAGGTACTACAATTTCATGTTCTTTTACTAATAATTTTGTCATTTTACGTTTAATATTTTACTTTCAACTTCTCCGTGTGTTAATGAATTTAATTTATCAAATAATTCTATACTTAAACCAGCTGGAATTTCTACTATAGCAAGCAAACTTCCATCGTTCTGCCATTCATCTTTTAATAAATTTCCGTATTGTTTTAATGTTGGATAACTCTTTCCAGCGTATTTTGCAGGAATTCTTATTTGTATTTCTCTTATCTCATATCTTATTGGCAATATAACCTTGATTTTGTCAATAATTTCTTTAACCTGCTCATCTGCGTTCTTAAACTCATCAATTTTAACTTTTGCTTCTTCTAATGCAGCTTCAATTCTTTGAGGTGGATGAGGCAAATTATTTACCGGATTAATTGAATAACGATGAATAAGATTAATTATATTTTTTCTTTTTTCTTCCCTTAATTTGTCTTTATACTCTTTGGTTAACTGGACTACGCCATCTTGGATTATTTTTTTAATTACATCTGTTTTGTTTGTTGTTCCAAATAATCTTTGAATTTCATGTTCGTTTGCCTTTTCACCTTTTTTTACATCTTTAAAAACAGTTAAACCTGAGACAACAACATCTTCAACCGGAATATCTTTTCCATGCTTTAATTCAAGAGCCTTTTCACAATCTACAAGAATCTCGAAATTTAATCCCTGCATACTAAGCTTTGCTGTTACTGCGTCTTCTATGTTAACCATTTTACTTCATTAGTTTTGCTAAATATTTTGCATCTACTCTTTTAAACTGCTTTTCATCCAATCTTATGTAAGCTCCATCTATTCTTTTAATATCAAAATCCTTTCCAAGAACTTTTTTTAATGCTCTTATTGATAATTTTATTCCATCTTCTAATTCCATTGTTTCTTTGTATTCTTTATTTAGAACTTCCTTGATTTCAGTTTCAGCTTCACCGATTGCAGTTGCTTTATACTGAAAGTAAATTCCAGTTGGATCTGTTAAAAATAATTCCGGCTCTGAGTTAACACCTGCAAATAATAAAGAAACTCCGAAAGGACGAGCACCTCCAAACTGGGTAAATTGCTGTTTAATATCACAAATATCTTTTACTAATGAAGCTGTGTCAATTGGTTCATCGTACGTAACACGATGTTGCTGTGCTAGTAATCTTGCTCTATCTATTAAAATTCTACCATCGCTTAAAATTCCTGAGGCAGAAGCTCCAATATGCTCATCAACCTGAAAAACCTTTTCTACAGATGCGGGAACAACTAACGGTTCATTAATTCTTTTGTCAGCAACCAATAAAACTCCGTCTTTGCAAACTATTCCTATTGCTGTGCTTCCTTGCTTGACTGTTTTTTTAGCATATTCAACTTGTAATAATCTACCATCTGGACTGAACATGGTACTAGTACGATCATACCCCATCATCTGATGTTGCATTGTTTCCATTTTTTCCTCCATTTTATAATCTTGATTTAGCTTTGTTTAACATACCTGAAACGTATTTTGAGCTTATGGCAACCCTTGAGTTTTCTATGTTATTTGTCAATGTTAAAGCTGCTTTTATTTTATTTAAATATTTCCTGTTTACTTTTATTATTCCCTTGTTGTTTTGGAAATTTATAAGTTTAAAGGAGCTTTTTGCTAACTCTAATGCTCCTAAAAAGCCCAAAATTTCCTTTTCTAAGCTTTTTCTTGCCTCCTTTGGATTTAATTGCTTTTTTGAGACTATTTCGAACGTTATGTAACGATTACTTTCCCTTAAAGCGGGCAATAAGTTTTTCATTATTTCTTATTTAGAAAGAACCTTTTTCTTCTTTCTTCTCATCTTATATTAAAAAGAAATCTGGGTTTATAAAGTTTTTCTTTTAATTTAAATATAAACCTATTGCAATCTCTTTTCTTTTAGTATCATAAGTTAAGAAAGCAAATTTATATTTTAAACCAACTTTTTCAGAATCTTTTGAATAATGGGCTAATAAATAATCCAAATTTATACTAGCTTCAAAATTGTCTTTATCTAAAGTAAAACTAAAATCTTCAGTAAAGAACATGTCTTGGGTATAATTTCTTTGGGTTTCTAAATTAGAATCATAAATTCTTGGAACTAGCCTTAACCTATCTTCTAATTTTCTTTCAAAGTCCTTTTTAATTAAACCAGAATAATTATTTGTTGATAGATTAAATCTTAAATCTTTATCCAGAGTTAAATTTAAATTTATACCCTTAAAATTAAAATTAAATAAACTAGCAATATCTTTTTCATAATGATACAAGTTTAATCCATTATAACTTGCTTTGATTAAACTTTTATTGAATTTATTATCATCTTGGTTGTTTTCTATGAATTTTAAAAAACCATAATCAAATCCAATGGTATAAGTTTTACTTGAACTATTAAAACTAAATGAGTATGGAATTAAATCACTCTGGCCACTTTCAAACTCAATAAAAGTTTCTCCATCAATATCATTTTCTTTGTTTGCTTGTTCATAACCTATAAAGTAGTCTAGATAATTAAATCTTAATCCAAAATCTCTAATTTTATCTTTATTTAGTATAGTTGTTCTTGTATTTATCTTTCCAATAGGTGAATTTTGGGAACTATAACTTTCATTTTTTATATTTTGATTTGAATTATTAAAATAAAAACTAGCATAATCAAAATTTAAATCCAAACCATAATGATGATTTAGTAAGCCATTTCTCGCAACATAAATTGAATTATTATCATATTTTAATTTTAAAAAACCTTTAATATTAACTAAATCTTTTAAACCAAATGTATCTTTTGCAGCAATATCAACATATTCATTTTTAAAATTTAGACTATGCAGATTTGATTCAAGCTTAGTTTGCGCCTGCGTATTTAAAAAATATAAGAAAGGCAATAAATATCTTAATTTCATTTTACTATGACAAATCTCTTAGTTTCTATGAACTCATTTCTATTAGAAAACATTCTTAAGAAATATGACCCGCTTGGTAGATTATTTGTATTTATATTTTTAGTATATTCTCCAGGATTAAGATTTTCTTCAAATGAACTTAATTCCCTTCCTAACATATCATAAATTCCAAATCTTAAAATTCCAGAATTTTTTGTTTTATATTTAATATTAATACTTCCGTTACTTGGATTTGGATAAACTTCATCTAAAATATATTCTAGTGGTCTTTCACTTATATTTATTACAGATGTTGCTCTTCTTTTTAATAATTTTTTAATTGAGTCAGCGTAAACTTGAGGAGAAACATTGTTATTGTCTAAGATAAAACCCAATCCACCATAATTATCTATAAAATTTTTATTGTAATTATTTAAGGAATCTAATTTATTAAAGGCTACAAGCAAAGAATAGTCCATTAAACTGTCATTATCTTGTTTCTCAGCTATTAAAGGACAATCAATTGTAATACTTTTATTATTAAAATCTATTTGCACTTCTAAAGGTTTATTAATCATGTAACCATTTAAAATAAAACCCTTATTTTCTAAAATTCTGGCAACTTCAACTGTCTTTAATGAGTCATAAGTTTGAGATTTTAATTTAGAAGGAATTAGAAAGTTTAATGCAATAATTGAGGACAAGAATAATTTATTTATTTTCATTTTACCTTCTGCCAAATCTAAAAATCTTTTTGCTACTTATTTTACTTATCATTTTTTTCCCTAAACTCGTTTGGGTTACTGTTAAACTTGGAAAAGAAATACTATTATCATTCTCATTGTTTTCATCAATCTCATTATTGGAATCTATAATTAATATTGGGGTGAATGTTCCCGCATTGTTATATTTCCAGGAAGTATAAATTGTTCTTTTCTCGTAAGGTTTTATATCATTTATCTTGTATGTTATGAAATTGTTACTATCAACCAAAACTTTATATGAAAATGAATTCTTTTTGTAATAATTATTATAGACTACAAAACTTACTTGTACATTCTCTCCAATCTTAGGATTTCTATTTGTAATATATAACCTATCTGCATATAAATTGCCTTTTTCAAAAACTTCTAATGTAAATGCTTGATCTTTGTATGTTATTTTATAATCATCATAAAAATAAGGATATTCTGCTCTTACGATTATATCATAAAATCCGGCTTTTGTTGGTTTCCAAGTTATTGCTCCTTTTTCACCGTCAATATTCATGCCTGTTGGAGCTTTTTGTAGTGAATAATAAACAAAGTAAAGAGGATATTTAGGAGTTATATCATAGCTCCAATCTTGATTAATATTTACTTTAGTTTGGGGCTGTGAATTAATTTCTGGTTTCCATTCAATATTATCTATGAAAAATTCCTGTGTTAGTAAACCAAATAATTTTTCTTGATTATTAATTTTATAAGTAATGTCTATTGCAAGCTTGTAAGTATTCTTTAATATCCATTCAGGAATTAAATTTGTTCCTAGTTTTCCATGATTATCTTCTGTTTTGCATATGAATTCGCTACCAGAAACATCAAAAGGTTGTCCTCTATAATTTCCTATTGTATTTCCAGCGCATACTTCAAGAATATCATCCTTTACAGTTGCTTTTAACCACCCATCTTTCTTTAAAGTTAAATCTACAAGAATTTCATGAGGCTTTAAACTCCCCCACCATCTTAATTCTCTTAATGTTGCAGCATCTACTGTTTTAAATGATGTTTTATCCCTAATTAAATTTATATTAATTCCCGCAACATTTCTAATCTCTAGGATATTGTTAACATACTCATTTGTATTATAATTTGTATCAGCATCTAGACTTTTGAATTTGACTTCTATATCTCCATTGTTAATATAATAAAAATACCATTTATTGCTCGGAATCTTATTTAATGCTACTTGAATGTTTTTATCAGAATTTGTAAAAAAATTATTTGTGGAAGGATCATAAGTAAATTTGTATATTGTGTAAACGAATATCTGGTTTTTTTCTAGTGTTGTTGAAGCCTTTCCATTAGAATCTGTTAGCAATTGCTTGCTAAATGTCTGATCAGTTATTCCTTGGATTAATATTAACGAATCACTTAAAGGAGTTCCAGAACTATCTTTTACTTCAAAATTAGCTGTAACGACATCTGAAACTTTATTATTTGTAAGAACATCTAAATTAAATTCATCTAATATTTTTTCTTCATCTAATTGTCTTGCATCTACTTGTATTAGGAGAAACAAAATGATTAAAGTGTAAAGTAATTTTTTCATATTTTAACAAACTCCACACCCCTTTAATTTGCTCTTGGCTTCTTTTTATGGAATAGTAAAACATATACAACTAACATCATTAAAACAGCAACTAAACCAAAGAATATTGCAGCTAATGGATTTTGATTAACTATATCTAATATTGCTGCTGTTGTAGCGGCTAAAAATCCTTGCGGAGCTTCTTGTATTATTGGTGTTGGTGCGGTTGGTGTACTTGGCTCTGTAACTTCTGGTTGGGTTTGTTGAGTTGGTGGAAGAATTATAGGGTTTGCTATATTTTCATTATCGCTTGTAGATGATCCACCACCAGTTCCGGATGATGTTGAAGGTGTAGAAACTTGTCTTATTCCAAGCATATAATTACTAAAATGAGGCAATACAGCTCTATATTCATATGTTGTAGCTGTTTCATTAATCAAAGATGTGGATAAAGAATTCCATACACCACTTTCTTCAACGTATAGCAAAACATTATTTTTATCACTTGAACTAATTAAGCTCTTATCTATTTTGAAAAATAAATTAAAGCTTCCAACAACATTTTGATCTGCATCTATATCCATAAACTTCAATATGGTTTTTACTTCTCCTGGCGGACTAGCGAAATTTCCAGGTTTAACATTTCCAAAAATTACAGCTGTTATATTTAGGCCATTTGGCAAATTCTCAATTCTTTGTAAAGTTTGTTTTATTACCGGATCTGAGAATGTAACTACCCCGCTATTATCAGCAGTATCCGAATTACCTGTATTTGTTACATCTAGTTTAACTGTAAATAGTTTTTCTCCTTTATTTCCAAATCTATCTTCATATTTTATCTTTAATGTATAAGTTCCATCTTCTAATCTTAAATCACCGAAATCAACTGTTGTTTTGAAATCAACGAATTGTGTAAAGTTTGAAAAGTTACCAAATGGAATTAAGGCATTGACAACTTCATCTGGATCTATAAATTTAACTTTATTATTTATTAAATCTTGTAAGTTTTGAAGATGCGTACCATTTAAACTAGTATAACCTTCATCCGTGTAAAATGAAAAGTCATTACCTTGCTTTATTGCTCTTCCATTTGCAATATACTTAACATTTGCACCGTATTTATCTATAACCTTGTTTAAAATTTCCTCCTTATTGGCATTAACGTAATCAATTGTACAAATAGCACCATTACATAATATATTATTAAAATTAAGAACCCCCAACATTACTGTTCCAGCACTTGATCCAGCATTTATATTTAATTGGTTGTATCTTGGATGTGTTCCATCTTTAACAAAACCTAAATCAAATGTTATTCCTCCCAATAAATTACTCAAATCAACTCTCCCTTTATATTCATTTAAATTAAAATCAAAATTTCTTATTATTTTATTGCTTAAATCTAATCCATTTACTTTAATTGTAGAGCTTGTATCATTAACCTCAATTACGACACTTCCAATAGAATTTGCGAGTTCATCAGCTTCACCTAGAACTTTGATATTAAAAGAATTACCATTAGAATCTATAAAATTTCTTAGACCGGCTGTATTTCCTGGAGCAAATATGTAATGCATGACTTCGCTGTTAGAGCCTGCTGGAATAAATGTTAATTGAGGATCACTTAAAGTTGCTAAATTGCTTCCAAAAACATCCAAATTATAAGTTCTACCAACAACTGTATAATTATAATTCTGGGGGTCATTACTAATCTTTAGATTTATAGTATCAACAGAAGCATTAACGCTAACTATGACTAATAAAAAAACTAAAAAATAGGTTAATTTTTTATAATTTTTATAATTCAACTTTGACTCCTACCTCTTCTTAGTAATTATAATAAAACCAATCTTTAAAAACCTTTCGTTTAATATTTCATTATTTGTCTATTAATTGTTAATAATCTGTTAATAATCCTTTATGTATATTCTTTGTTTATATTTTGTTCATGGAAGATAGAGTGATGATTATAAGTAAAATAAAGAGGGCTAAGAACAGATTAAAAATTTTAAAATCAATACCGTACGATAAACCATTTTTACCTTCAGAATTGGTTAAAATAATATATGGAAAAAGTTCTGGTACGTATTTTACAATAATCTCGAGGGCTTTAGGCGAATTGAATAAATTAAAACTTGTTAAAGTATTAAATGATAAAGAAAAGATAGGCAGATTATATAAAATTACTAAAAAAGGCAAAGAGATAATTAAAACATTAAATTGAACCACAGAATTTCTTAGATAATTAATATATTTATTGCTTATGATGAAAAAATATACTATTTTATAGAAATTAGATAAATTAATAAGTTTCTGGATAATATTAATAAATTATGGATAAAAAATTAGAGGGTGGGTTAATAGGAGAAACAATAAACCAATATAAAATACAGGGATTGGTAAAAGAAACAAATAAAAGTTTGGTTTTTAGAGCGTTAGATTTAAATTACTTTTTAAAAAATACTTGATATATGATTAGTACTAATATACTAAAAAGAGTAATTAAACCAACAATATAAGCATTCTTTTCATCTTCAGTTTTTCCTGCGAAGGTAATCTTTCCAGTTATAGCACTTAATGTATTTAACATTTTCTTAACAAAACTTTCTTCTTCAACATTATTTACATTATTTTGTATGGTTAAGTTTCCCTCTCTTTTAACATCATTATTTTCATTTGTTGGTTGAGGTTGG
>ERZ1292623.3580-Hain-H51-01um-R1-3580-length-13190-cov-5_pt1 | contig 10583 bp, 13 predicted proteins | sample MGYA00564398_ERZ1292623 | MGnify/ENA primary metagenome ERZ1292623 (study PRJEB36523, sample SAMEA6512633) | groundwater metagenome | collected 2019-01-07 | study: AquaDiva: Metagenomics assemblies of 32 groundwater samples
GAGTACATCCTATTGTGCGCAGCCAAGCAGGTTTATTCTATAAAGCAGTAGAGCAAGGGAAGAAGGAACATTATTTTATTCCAACGCCGGAAAAGAAACGTTTGACCCAGCTGCAGAAAGAACAGTTGGAAAAATTAGGTGAATTACAGCAGAAGTTGGCGCATAAGACTGGGATGAAGGGGCATTTGATCATGAACAAAGAGCAGATGATAAAGATAGTATTGTCAGGACAATTTGATAGTTTGCGGAATTGGCAGAGGAAGTTGGTGGAAGAAAGCGGGTTTCAATTATAGAAAAAGAATTAATCAAATAAAAACAAGAAAATAAAAATTCACATCAAACTAAACGGCCAGGGAGTTTGCACTGCCAGCCACATTAATGCAGACCCCAGCAAAGCCAGGTTTTTCATGAAGTTTATCTTCTGCACCATCTGCTCTTCTTTGGGCAGGGCCCAATAATTGTGCATCTTGAAAGTCACTCCTAAGAAAAATGCAGCTATGCACAACACTCCTACTTGCGGATATACGCCGGTTAACACGCTTACCCCGCCCAGCAGCAACAGCAATCCAGAAAATAATACTGCCCATTTTGCTAAAGGAACATTCTTAGATTTTGCGTATCCGGTCATCATTTCCAAATGTAGAAAATGATTCGCTCCACTCATCACATAATAACTCCCTGCAATCAATCTTCCTACTAAAAACAATGCTTCATATGCCATTTGTTCACCTCGATAAATGAAGGAAGAAGAAAGGATTTAAATGCTTTTGCTTGTGAAACGCCAGCGCCCGGATTTGAACCGGGATTTCCTTGCGGAATCGGTTTTCGAGACCGACGCTATACCGGATTAAGCGACGTTGGCATTGCTATGAGATTACGAAGAGGTTATTTAAAATTTATTGAAGAAAAAAGCGCCATCGGCCGGATTTGAACCGGCAATCCCAAAGGGACTGGTTCTCTTTAGTTTCTCATCACTGCAATGCAGCCTTAGCGAACATAGACAGTTTTGATTAACCTTTTCTAAAAAGGTTATTCAAGACCAGCGCAATGTCCCGCTTGTGCAAACCCTGGCTTGCGCCAAGTACCGGATTATGCGACGATGGCACATTATGTTTTTGTTAGAAATAGTTTATAAAGATTTAGGTTAAGATTAGTTCGATGAGCTACTACGTCATAATTCGCGGACCCTTAGGCTGTGGGAAATCTACTCTTGCTGAAAGAATTGCAAAAACGCTTAAAGCAAAATATGTTGCTATTGATAGAATTTTAGACGAGCATGACTTGACAAAAGATAAAGAAGCAGGATATATTTCACAAAAAAGCTTCAAAAAAGCAAATGAAATAATTGCTCCAAAGGCAGCAAGATTCTTGAATAAAGGCACTCCGGTTGTTTTTGATGGGAATTTTTACTGGAAATCACAGATTGATGATTTAATTGAGAGACTAGATTTTCCTCACTACGTATTTACCCTAAAAGCTCCTTTAGATGTTTGTATTGAACGAGATTCTAAACGAAGAAAAATTCACGGAAAAGATGCTGCGAGAGCGGTATACAAAAAAGTAACCGAATTTGATTATGGGGCAGTTATTGATGTTACTAAACCATTAGAAGAATCAGTTAGAAAAATTCTTCTTTATCTGCCGAACCTTAAGTTTAATAAGCAAAATCATTTCAATTTATATTAATTAATCATATCTTCAGATATAACTCTTTCTCTAATCATTTTTCTTGTTTTATCTTCTACGGTTTGGAAGTAAGGTTTTTCTTTAAAGTGTTTGTTCAATACTTTGCAGTTTTCTTCTAATGTATAATCGAGTGTTCCATTCTCGAGAATTTGCCCAGTTGTAACTAACTCTCTTGCTTTGATAATATCTTTAGTTTTTTCATATATTATTACTGCGATCTTTCGGCCAGCAAGTGTTAATGCGGTTGTTCTGTGACTACCATCTAACATGAAATACTCGGCTTCTGGATTTTTCTCTCTAAACCCTTCAAATTTTTTACGCAATCTTTCCTCAAGATACTTTTCTACCATGTCTTTGCTTATGGCCGGTACAAGAGGTACAGCTCTTCCCAGTTTACATTCGCTGAAATATTCACTTAAGACCTTATTACTATGTACAGGATAATCATTTAAAGTAACTATTTGATTGGGATTCAATTCTGTAATTCTCATACAGCCGCTAAATAAGGAATTCTTTATATATCTTAACTCTCAAATTATTTTACTCAGCAAACCCTGCCTTTCCCTTCTCCTAATAACTTGCATAATTCTTTAGAAGATAATAATGATAATTTCATACCGTAATCTCCTGTAAACCGATAAACTTATTCATCTCTTCACGGACTGCTTTCTTTCCTTCTGCTTCCACTTCCAAGCACAACCCAATGGCTTCTTTGATATTATCCATAAGCTCGTCTAGTGTATCTCCTTGGCTTAGACAGCCTTTAATTTCTGCGACTTTGCCCACGTATCCGCCGTCTTGGTCCTGTTCAATTAATACGTGAAATTTTCTTGCCATATTTTAACTTAAAGAAGTAAAGCTTTATTAATATTATGCTGAAATACTGCAAAATTCTCAACAAACCCTGCCTTTCCCTTTCTGCAGGTATTTCTGATGGTATTCTTCCGCTTGATGGAATGTTCCTGCTTTCAGAATTTCAGTAGCGACTTTTCTTCCCAGCTTCTGTTCCACTTCCTTCTTACTCTTTTCAGCTAGTTTCTTTTGCTCGTCGTTCTGATAGAATATAGCCGATTTGTACTGGGTCACTTGCTGTTCAGTCGGATCGTGTTCTTTCCAGAAATGTTTCAATAACTCTTCAAAGGAAATTATTTTAAGGTCGAAGGTTATTTCTACCGTTTCAGTATGGTCACCTAAGTCGTAGTAAGATGGATTTTTCTTCGTTCCACCGGAATATCCGACTCTGGTTTTGATAACTCCTTTTAGTTTAGAGAAATAATCATCCGGCCCCCAGAAACAGCCAAGAGCGAAAGTTGCGGTTTGCATTTTTAGTAGATTTGATAATTATTTTTCTCCGCAAGCCTCCTTGGCGGCAAGACAAAAACTTAAGATTTAGTAGAGAACCTCGGTACGTACTTTAGTAACTGCTTAGCTTTCAATAAGTCTAGACATCAGATAATTATACCCTGTCCCCGATAACCTGTTTCTATTGGATTTTAAGTATGCAACTACAAATTTCTTCACTTCTTCGTCTATTTTTACAGCACAATCTTCTGGTACATCTATCATTGTATGAAATAAATTATTATCTCTTTTTGATTGTTCCATAAGTGGTTCGACATCTCTACGATCATCATCAGTTAATCCATGTTTATGGTATAGTGCCTCCAACAGGTCTCCTTTATGTCCACCGTATTCTGCCATAAAACTAACTACTCTATCCCTTTTTGGAGCATTAAATGAATCAATAGAAATATATCCTTCAATAAATTTTTTACTAAGTTCACAAGCACAGTCTAAGAAACACTTAAAATCTGGACTATCTGCAGTCATTTTAGCAAGCTTACCGAGGTCTCTTTCAATACTTTCTTCTAGCGACACCATAGTAATAAGAACTTTTTAGTATTTTATATGCTTTTCTGTTCTATAATACTTTCTCACTCAAAACCTAAAAAACCACTATTCTTCCCTACTTTATCCTAATAACTTCCAGATTCTTCGGAGCTACCGTTTCTATCCTAAATGTCTTATGAATAGATGATGCTAAATCCAGACATCGTGAAGATTCTCCGTGTACAATTATAACCTTTCTTGGTTGAGGCGTACAGTGTTTGACGAAATTCATCAGCTGTCTTCGGTCGGAGTGGTTGGTGATCTCGACTCTGTGTACGTCCATGTTGATTTTGAACACTTCGGTTTTTTGTCCTTCCCGACGTACAATCTCTTTATCTCCTTCTCTGATTTTGAAACCTAGGCTGCCAGGCGGTTGATAACAGCTGAAGATAAGAGAATGTTTCCTGTTTTCACATAACTCCTTAAGGTATTCTACAGAAGGGCCTCCCATAAGCATTCCTGAAGTTGCCAGTATCAGGCAAGGGCCTTCTTCTAATATGATTTTTTGCCGCTCCTTGTTTGAGCCTACCTGCTTGAAGAACGGCGATAGGAAAGGATTTTGCTCCTGGTGGAAGATCTGTTCGCGCATGTTGCGGTTCATAAATTCTGGATAGGCAGTATGAATCGCAGTGATATCCCACAGCAAGCCGTCAGCATAGATCGGCGCTTCTGGGATTCGTTTTTCCCGCATCAATCTTTCACAGATGATCATGACTTCTTGAGCGCGCCCAGAACCAAGTACGGGCATCAATACCTTCCCGCCGCGCTCAAAGGTTTCCTTGATGACTTTGACCATGTACTCATCTGCTTCATGTTCAGCCATGGTGTTTTCTTTTCCGCCGTAGGTAGATTCCATCATCAAGGTTTCCAATCGCGGAAAATGAGTGTTGGCTGCTTCCAAAATATTAGTGCGCGCGTACTTTAAGTCTCCAGTGTAGGCGAAGTTATGCAGCCCATTGCCAATATTCAGATGCACAATGGAGCTTCCAATCACGTGTCCAGCATTATACAAGGTAAGACGTACATCTGGAGTGATGTCAGTAACTTCTTCATATTCCAAGCAGATAGTATGCAATACCATCTGGCGGACTTCGTCGCTGGTGTAGATTGGCTCTTTCCCTTCCGCGCGCTGGATTTTGATCATGTCTAACTGTAACAAAATCATGACATCGCGAGTAGGCAAGGTACAGTATACTGGCCCGCGGTAGCCGAACTTAAACAAGTATGGGATTAATCCAGAATGATCTAGATGGGAGTGGGTTACAACTACTGCATCTATCTCTCCGATGTTAAATTCAGGAGCATCAAAATAAGGGTATGCTCCTGCATCTTCCTGGCTGGGATCAATGCCGCAGTCAATGATGACTCTCGATTCCGGGGTCTGCAGCAGGAAGCAAGTCCTTCCAACTTGCCGGGACGCGCCTAAACAGGATAAGCGGATCCATTCCTGTTTCTTTTCTCTTAACCAGCCATCATAAATCCGATGCCCGGTCTTGTTGAGAAATTTTTTTCTTTCATCAGCGTTTTCGTATAATACAGAACGAACGCTTTCGATCAATTTGGAGCGGATCGGCGGCAATCTCTTGATGAGGGGGATCCAAAACGTTTTCTCTTTGATTTCCTTTAATAATTCTCCCTGCTTCCCTATCACCAGGCCAGGTTTTTCTGCATGCACAATGACCATGGATCGCGGTGGATCAAAAATAAATTCGTTTGCTCCGGCTTCGGCAGGAATGATCTCCTGAATCATTTTTTTTGCTTTGTCCGGTTCCAGGCAGAGTGCCGGATCAGCCCGCAGTTCTATACGCTTGCGAAATTCTTTTACTGCTTCGCGGATAGTGCCTTCATTATCGAAAAAATAATTCTTATCTTTAGTGTAAAGGACGATATTTGCTCCTTCGAATGCTGCGTCCGAGATCTTGCCTTCGGGCAAAACCTTGATGATTTCTTTTAAAATGTCTACCATGGTAATTTCTCCTTATGCTTCAAATGATTTATTTAGCTCTCAAATTTAGTAATAAAAATAAGACGAGGGTGAAAGAAAACGCTTACAGGTTGTACGCTACTTCTTTGTGCATCACTCGCTTGATCTCTTTCTCGTTAACTACTACTACATCGATGCCGTTACCAGAAGCGCTATCCCGCTGCAAAGCGGTATTGACTGCTTTCACGGCCAGAGCTACTGTTTCATCAGTAGTCATGTCTTTCTTCCACTGTGTCTCTAGGACGCCATAGGCGAACACTGATCCTGATCCTGAAGAGATGAAATCAGTTATCCTGGTAATGCTTCCATCGGGGAACAGATCGTATAAATGCAATCCCTGCACATCTTTTCCTCCTAAGAGGAAGTGCGCGATTCCCGGAAGCATGCTTGGTCTTCTGATACTTGAATACAATATTCCGCCTAACAAATTAGCTGCTTCTTTTGCTGATGGTTTTTTGTAGGTTCTGACTTCTTTTAACTTGAGTTCCGCGCGGATAAGCTTGATAATGAGTTGAGCATCAGAAACGGTACCCGCAATAGTGACAGCAAAGTCGTCTGATAAGACATGCACCTTATCGGCCCTCTTATCTACAATCATATGTCCGGCGGTAGCTCGCTTATCTGCGGCGAGGACAATACCATCTTTACAGACGATCCCCACAGTTGTAGTTCCAGTTTTTAACCTTGAATCTTCCATCAATCAACACCAAGAATGATTAACATCTATCATTTGTATAAGCTGTAGAAATGCTTGTTATTTTTAAATATTTCGGTTAGGGATAAAAAGCCCCAGGGGAGATTTGAACTCCCGGCCTCCCGATATCTTGCTATGCTTTGATTTTATTTGAAAACATAGTAGATAAGTACAAGTCGGGTGCACTTTTCCGCTCCGCGCAAACCTTTGCTGCGCAAAGTACCGCTGTGCTACTGGGGCATAACGGTAAACTCAGAATGTTCCTTTATTAAAGTTTTGCTCTCACTGATGCGAAGGCCAGGCTTTGGAAGGAAAGAAGTTCTCTCCCTGTACATAGGGCATATAAGTCTTCAACTTGAACCATTGCTTGATGAAGGTCTGCATCACATACGCTTCTCTATACAGTTCACGCTGGCGCTCTTCCAATTTCTGCTTGTAGATTCTGGCGCTGAAAACATCTAGGATATGCCTCAACAGTGAATGTTTTTCAAATTCGTATTCATAATTTTTTTCGATGAAAGGCTTGATGCTAACTTCTATCTCTCCCTTGTCTGCTTTTATTTTTTTGCCGTCTTTGACGATTTCTGCTGAACTCAGTCCCAAAACGTGGAAATCTATGTCTAAGTAATAGGTAAGGTATCCCACTTCTTTATCATTTTGCTTGACTGAAGGTGTTCCTTCTGCCGGTTTCCAGGCTCTCCAGCGGATCCAGATTTCTTTTACTCCTCCGGTGGTAACTCGCTCTCCATAAAAGCGCTCGAAGGTATCTAGATCGGTCTCCCAGTCTTTCCAGCCGTGTTCTTTGCACCATTCCCATAATCCTTCATAGAAAGCTTTCAGGTCAAATACGTCTTTGTACTTGACTTTGAGCGGACTGAATTCTGGGAAGATGGGGACAAACTTACTTTTATCTTTTCCAAAAGGGTTAGCTGCTTTTGCGGGCACAATTCTTAAGAAGAAAATGAGATATATAAATGTTTAGGGAGAGCAGGTTGGGGATATTTTGTGAAACTTTAATTCACATAAGAGAGAGCGATGATAATGGTTTTCTAAAACAATAATGCTTAAATGTAGATGGCTGACAAAGAGAAAAAGGTGTAAAGGGCGCGCCAGTGGTCTGGGCCAAGGTCCGCAAAACTATGGTTTCGAGTTCGATCCCCGACACGTCCACACTTATTACTAATAAAATGGTCTACTTTATATTATTTTTGGTTTTGAATGCTAATGACTCTAAAACTGCACTCTTTTCTTAAACCATAAATAAAATATCCAGGCCGTGCCGATGGCCATGTCAAGTATCGCAAAGCGAAGCTGATGACCTAATTCAACAACATCCCCGCGGCTAAAGGTAGAACCTTCCAGGACGGAATAACTTATACCCTGCAGCAATGAGAGATGCATCATGCTTGGCCACAACAAAGGTATTCCTGCTCCAAAAAGTGAGTCAAGAAATAGATGGACTACTATTCCTAAACCAAGAAAGAGGGCAAATTGTTTCTTTTCCTGGTGTTTGAGTATTGAAAAAAGAACGTATACGATGGAGATAGCTAGCCCTAAAAAAATAAAACTATGGGTAACAGTTCTATGAGTATCATATCCCAAAGTCCAGTCTAAGAGAAAATCTATGTCGGGCAGAATGCCGCCTAAGAGTAAAAAAAACCAAGCTGCATGGCTTATTTTCTTTTTGGAAAAATATTCGTAAACCTTTCCTGCACACCATGCTCCTACCAGATGGCCGAAGGCGTAACTCATGGTTAAAAGGCAGAAGCTTAATCTTTATATATATAGTGGAATTCGAACCCAAAATGTTAATCGGCAACCGCGTTAACACTTGGAGCCTACAAGCATGGAGGAAAAAATCATGCTTATAGGTATAGTAGGAAAACCTAACGTAGGGAAAAGCACTTTTTTCAAGGCCGCTACTTTAGCGGAAGTAGAGATAGCTAACTATCCTTTTGCAACCATAAAGCCTAATTCCGGTGTTGGTTATGTGAAAGTAAAAGATGTGGCTCGAGAATTCGGCAAAGTTTCTAATCCACGTAATGGCTATGTGGTGAAAGAATTCCGTTTCGTCCCAGTGCAGCTGTTAGATGTAGCTGGACTAGTTCCCGGAGCACACCAAGGTTTAGGAATGGGCAATAAATTTCTTGATGACTTGCGCCAGGCTGATGCCTTGATTCATGTCATCGATGTTTCTGGCTCTACCAATGAAAAAGGCGAAGTAGTAGAAGCAGGAAGTTATGATCCTCTGGAAGATGTTCGCTTTCTGGAAGTAGAGTTAGATATGTGGTATCTGGGTATTATCCAGAAAGGTTGGGAGAAGTTTGCACGTACGGTAATGCAGGAGAAAATAGAGATCCAAAAAGCTTTAGGAAAACAGTTATCTGGCTTAAAAGTTACAGAAGCGATGGTTGAGGAAGCCATAGAAAAGCTTGGCTTGGATAAAGAGAAACCAAACGTCTGGTCTGAAGCAAATTTGAAGAGTCTGGCAGTATATCTGCGAAAGAAAACCAAACCGATGCTTATCGCCTGCAACAAAGCTGATGTTTCCACTGCTGCAGGGAATCTGAAGCGCTTGCGAGAAGAATTTTTGGAGTATACATTTATTCCCTGCTCTGCCGAAGCAGAAATCGCCCTGCGGGAAGCAGCTAAAACAGGATTGATTGAATATGTTCCCGGGGAAAAACAGTTTACCGTCCTGCAGCCAGAGAAATTAAATGAACGGCAGAAGAAAGCCTTAGAATTTATTCAGCATAAAATATTGAATGTTTATTATTCTACCGGCGTCCAGGAAGCTTTGGACAGCGCAGTGTTTAAACTACTGCAATATTTGGCTATCTTTCCTGGCGGTGTAAGTAAGTTAGAAGATAAAGATGGTAATGTTTTGCCGGATTGTTTCTTGATGCCTCCAAAAAGCACAGCATTAGATTTTGCCTACAAATTGCACACCGATCTAGGAAAGAATTTCATCTGCGCAAAAGATGTGCGGACTAAGAAAACGGTTGGCAAGGATTATGCTTTGAAGAATTTAGATGTGCTGGAGATTGTCTCTGGAAAGTGAATGAGAGGTACGAATAAAGAATCTGATGGTGAAAGAGCTGTCCGTGCTGCACTTGAAAGTTTAGGTATAAAATATGAGCAAGAAAAAGAAATCCATTTTCTAAAAGGGGACTACCAGGGAAGTAGAAGAGCTGATTTTTTTCTGCCAAAATATAATGTTTATCTTGAATACCTAGGAGGGTGGGATAAAAAATATTTTGAAGAACGAGATCAAGAGAGACAAAGGTATCACAGAAAGAAGAATGCTTATGAGTTGAACAATATTAATTGTATATGGATATTTCCTAAGCAGCTCAATTATGTTTCAAGCGTTATTAAAAAAAAGCTTGATTCGTTAATGCCGATTGAAACTTTACCTTTTTACAAAAATCCCTTAATCATTTCCATATTTACTGCAGCTTTTTTTCTTTTTTTATCCCCTCTTTCCTATTGGATTTTTCTTACACTTTTATCTATAAATGTTATTCTAATCATTGTGTTTAGTAAAACTAGATGCTTGAATTGCAAAAGAGCCTTTGTAAAGATGCATGTAAGTAGAGATTTTGAGAAAATGGAAAAGGTGCCTTGGGAGTATAGGGTTGAGACAAGATGGCTTTATTCAGATGGTTCTCATAAAAATAGCACTTACTCTGACTTTAAGAAAAGAATTGAAAGAATTAACATTTACAAAAATATAAAGGAATGTAAAGCGTGTAGTTATAAGTGGGTAGAAAGAGAGGAGGTAAACATTGATAAAGCTGCAAGACCACAAATAGTCTATAGTAGAAGAACTCATTACAAAAATCCCTCTAAATAAGAGACTTTTCCTATATCCTTACCTACAGAAATGATTATATAGTGTTACTTTAGATTTTAATTAGAGGTGGTGTAAGTGAGCTGGCTGCAAAAAGCAGTATTATTTTTGAAGAGTGCGCCAAAGGATGATCAAGAAACGCTTTCTATTTCCCAGCTTCAGGAATGGATGCAGCAGCGTTCGCGGGAAATAGTAGAACAACATAATCTCCTTCCTGCAGTCAAAGAACATGCGAAGATTCTGGAAGATAAACGCTGGGCTTTAGAAGCGCAATTGGATAGTTGGTCGAAAAAAGTACGATTACATCCCAGCGCCAATGAGATTATCCCAATTTTTCGGGAGGCCAGGCAGATTTTAGACTTGTTGCATTTTCCAAACCAACCGGTCGTCGGAGAAGTATTAGCAGTAAATCAGGAATTGGAAAAAAGATTACATGGCTTAATTGAAAAGATAGAAGCTACAGATTTTTTTCACGA
>ERZ1292623.5083-Hain-H51-01um-R1-5083-length-10582-cov-5_pt1 | contig 10582 bp, 15 predicted proteins | sample MGYA00564398_ERZ1292623 | MGnify/ENA primary metagenome ERZ1292623 (study PRJEB36523, sample SAMEA6512633) | groundwater metagenome | collected 2019-01-07 | study: AquaDiva: Metagenomics assemblies of 32 groundwater samples
GCGCGGAGCTGAAGAACGCACTGCTAGAGATTTCCAGCCCCTGCATGTAGATTAGCATCACTGGGTAGGGGCAACCGTTGCCCCTACCCGCACCCTCAACGCACCCAATTCAGGAGAGACGACAATGGCTTCTTTGCTTGATTCAATGCTCGACAACTACGGTTCCAGTCCCCGCGTACTGTCCGAGCAGCACGACGTGAACAAGATCGCCGTGGGCATCGCGCCCGCGGCCGACGACAAGCCCAGCGACGGACTGCGCGCCCAAATCAAATCCATCAGCGCCGGCGGCTGGGACGAGGCGGAGTACGGCATCAACGCCGCCGCCCAGATCGCCAAGCTCCAAACCGCCCTGGCCGAAGCCGAGGCTTTCGAGGTCACGCCGGAGGGCATGGCCGCGGCCCAAGCAGCGGTTGAAAAGGCCCTGACTGAGATGCGGTCACGGGCCATCAACCGCGCCAACCTCGACGTGACCAACGGCAAGGTCAGCGTCATGGTCGCGGGCCAAGCCGCCTGGCACGGGCTGGGCGTCAACGTGGCCGAGGCCGTGACCTGGGAGCAGGCCAACAAGCTCAGCAACACCGAATGGACCGTCAAAAAGGAGATGCTATACTACGACCACGAACAGAGCGACGGATCGTTCAAGCAGCGCGTGGCCGGCAAGCGCTTCGCCCTGGTCAGGCAGGACACCGGCAAATGCTTTGACGTGGTCAGCGACCGCTATCAGCCCATCCAGAACCGTGAAGCGTTCCAGTTCCTGGACGCGGTGCTGGCCGAGCACGGCGCCCGCTTCGAGACGGCCGGCGCGGTGGATGGCGGGAAGAAGATTTGGTGCATGGTGAACATGCCCCGCCAAGCGTTCGCGGTCAACGGTGACGACCGGGTGGAGCCCTACGTGCTTTTCACCAACGCCCACGGCGGTGAGGCCGCGTGGTGCTTCCCCACTTCCGTCCGCACGGTCTGCGCCAACACGTTCCGCGTGGCCTCCCAAGGCCGGCGCAAGGGGATCTGCATCCGCCACGTGGGCAGCATCAAGAACAAGATCAACATGGCCCAGCAGGCACTGGGGTTGGCCGTGGAGCAGTTTACCTCGTTCCAGCAGGCCGCTGAGCGCATGACCAAGAAGAAGATCCAACCCCGCAAATACTTCGGCAGCGTGCTGGACGAAGTCATTGAATTGACCGCGGCCGAGCGTGCCGTCCAAAGCGGCCAGCTGCTGGAAGGCATGCTGAACATGGCCGACGCTGAGCGGAAGCTGGCCGAGAAGAGCCTGGAGCGCAAGCTGGCCCGCCGCGGAGCCATCATGGAGGATTTGATGACACGCTACGAAGAAGAGAACCAGGGCAAGGCCGGCCGCGGCACGGCCTGGGCAGGGTTCAACAGCGTGACTGAACACGCGAATCACTCGCAGGGTCAACGCCGCGGCAACGGCGAGCGGCAGGCCACGAGGCGCTTCGAGTCCATCATCGACGGGCCGGCCGACGACATGATGCAGGCCGGTTTCCGCCTGGCCACCGCCAACTGAAAACCGCAACCGGGGCTGGTAACAGTTTCTGTTACCAGCCCGCATTCATGGGAGACGACATGAAGACGAAAACGGTCAAGCAACGACGGGAACCACGCAAGCGCGTTTGCGGGAAGATGTTCCGTGGGGGCACCTATGGCTGCTCACGCCCCAGAGAGCATGCGGGGCTCTGCAACGGGGATTCCCCAAATGAGAAGGCAGCTGTCAGTAAGGAACCTCGCACTGATTCCATGCACCCCGAAGGCATGTGACCATTCAACTTCGCCCCAGGAGCACGCAAGCCATGACCGACGCGCAATCAACCAACAACCTAGTGACTAACGCCTGGAACTGGGATCTGATCGAATTCACTGAACGGATCGGGGGTGATTCAAGGGACGAACACGTGCGGCAGCAGTTCCTGGCATTTCAAGAAGCGGCCCGCGCCCTGGGCAATCTGTCACCTGAAGTCCTGGCGGCGGTCTGCGCTCCGGCCGATGATGCGGAACAAAGCGCCCCAATGGCCGGGCAACGTGCCCAAAATACCGTACAATAACCCAAAAACGCGAAAGGAGTACCTCACATGAACCAACCCATCGAGATCGGCCGCACCTATCTGGTCCGCAAGCGCGGCCGCACCGTGCCCGTGCTGATCGAAAGCGCCACGCTGTTCGGCGGCTGGCAAGGCCGCAACCTCATCACTGACCGCAGCGTGCGCCTAGTCCGCGTCAATGAGCTGCGGCCGTCGCCGCGGCAACACTGCTCCTGGGAAGATCATTGGATCGACGTGGGCGGGGAAGGATGACGCAACCGATCAACGCAACCACAAAGGAGAAGATTCCATGATGACCGACGACAACTTCATTGCCGAGATGCACTACCTGTCCGTGGACCGCATGCTCCATCAGCTCACGCACAAGTTCCGCCGCCTGGTGGCCCGCGAGGGCTACGACGAAGTGCGGGCCGAGGCCAACCTGGCCTACGCCCAGGCATACGCGACCTGGGACGCGCAGCGGGGCCGGCTGACCACCTGGGTCTACCGGCACGTGCGCAACCGCTTGTGCAAGCTGGACCGCGACGGTCAAAGCCGCACCCGCCGGCACCCCACGGTGCAATTCTCACAGACGGACGGCGAGCAGGACTTTGCCGGGGGCTTGGCCGCGCCGCGGCAGTTCAACTTGAACGAATACCTGGCCAAGTTGACGGCCGACGCACGCCTGGCCGCAACGGCCGCCCTGGAAACCGCCGGCGAACCTACCGTTGACGACTTGACCAGCGCGCTGGCCAGCTTGGGCTGGAACGGTGAGCGCGTGCTCGAAGCGTTCCACGACGCAAGGGAAGCACTCTACCGATGACCACCATCCAACCCTACCCCTATCAGCTCGAAGACCTGGAGCGCCTGGACAGGGACTTCGGCGGCCGCGCCCTGGTCAGCTGGTCGATGGGCCTGGGCAAGACCATCCTGGCCCTGCTGTACGCGCAGCGGCACCCTGAACTGCGCCCGGCCGTCATCGTCTGTCCCTCGGGGCTGCGCTGGCAATGGGAGCGGGAAGCCAAGGTCAACTTCGGGCTGCGCGCGGTGGTGCTGGAAACAACCCGGCCGCCGCGCCGCAAGTTCCCCAGCAAGATCGACTTGCTCATCGTCAGTTACGACATCCTGGGGCAGCGCCAGAGCCCCCATTGCGGTCCCGGCTGGTTGGACTTCCTGCTGGAAATGAATCCACAACTGGTAGTGCTTGACGAGTGCCAAAATGTATGCAATCGCACAACCCTCCGCTCCAAATGCGTGGCCCAACTCTGCGCCACGGCACCCGCGGTCCTGGGCCTATCCGGCACACCGTTGACCAACCGGCCGAGCGAACTGTGGTTTCCCATCCACGTCATCAAGCCCGGCCTGCTCCCCTCTTTTTTTGCTTATGCGCACGAATTCTGTGATGCCAAGCGCACGCGCTGGGGCTGGAACTTTTCAGGGGCCAGCAACTTGGATCAACTGCACAAGAAATTGACACGCGGCGCGATGATTCGCCGTCGAAAGGAAGACGTGCTCAAGGATCTGCCACCCAAGCAGCGCAGCATCGTGCCCTTGGACCTGAGCAGCCGCAAGGAATACGACCACGCCCTGCACGACTTCATTGGTTGGCTCAACGAAATCTCTCCCTCCAAGGCCCGGCGGGCGTCGCGAGCCGAGACCATTGTGCAGCTGGCCTACCTGAAGCAGCTGGCGGCCAAGCTCAAGTTGCCGGCCGTTTTCTCATGGGTGGATGACTTCATTGCCGAGACGGATGAGAAACTGATCCTGTTCGGCATCCATCGCAAGATCATTGCCCGCATCCACGAGCGCTACGGCAACGAAAGCGTGGTCGTGGACGGCAGCGTCACCGGCCGCAAGCGCCAGCAGGCCGTGGACCAATTCCTGCTGACCAAGAAGACCAGGCTGTTCATCGGCAACATCAAGGCCGCCGGCACGGGCTGGTCAGCCAGGGGCGTCAGCGTCACCTGCGTTGTGGAACTGCCTTGGGATCCAGGTTCGTTGGTGCAAGCCTGCGACCGGACGCACGGCATCAAGCGCGGGCAGGAGGGCGTTCCCTCGCAGGATTACATCTTCCTGGGGCGAAATACCATCGACGAGCGACATTGGAAGCTGCTCATCAAAAAGCAAAAGATCTTGGCCGCGGCCCTTGACGGGGGGGCAGGAGAAAACTTTGACCTGATCGAAGAACTGACCAAATCTTTGTTGATGGAAACAATGACATGATCGACTCAACCAACTACGTGCCGCCCACCAAATCAAAAGACATCAACGAAGCCTTCAAGCTCACCAAGCGCTCGTTGGAACGTCTCGAATACTTCATGACCACTAGCAGCCCCCGTGAGTTGATCGAACGCGAGGCCATGCTGTTGGTCTACCGCGCGGCTGAAATCTACCAGGCCGTCTTCGTGGCCCCGATGGAACTGCTGGAACCGTCCCAGGAGGGAGAGCAACTGTGAAAATCATCCTCAACAAGCGCGGGCTGGAGATGCTGGAACAATGGCGCAGGCCCAACCCCCGCTGTGGCACGTGCCTCAAGCCCAGGGGCAACGGAGCGCCCAAACCCAAACCGCTGAGCGACGCACAGGACCACTACAACATCTGCGCCGCGTGCGGCAACGCCGTGGAACGGCACGAGCAAACCCTGGCCTACAAAGTGCGTTGGGGCAAGGCGCACCGGCGGCAAGTCTGCGGTGATGGGGCCGGCCAGCCATGACCACCCTGGAATTGCTTGCGCAACACGGCATCAGCTGCCGTCATCCGGGTGAAGATCATCACGTCGGGGCCGGCTGGATTGGCATCGAATGCCCCCGCTGCGGCAAGGGCAGCGGGCAGTTTCACGCTGCGTTCCCTGCCGACGGCTTCGCCTGCCACTGCTGGCGTTGCGGCAAGCTCAACCTGGGGGAAGTGCTGGCTGAACTGACGGGGCGCAGCAAGGCCGCGTGCTGGAAGCTGATCGGCGGCATGGAGCGCATAAGATTGGCGGCAGAGCCCGGAGTGCAGGGCAAGCTCCAACTGCCCCCACACGGTCCCTTGCTGCCCGTTCACCGCAACTATTTGCTTGAGCGGGGCTTCGACCCTGACGAGCTGGTCAACACATGGCAATTGTCCGGCATCGGCATGCACGCCCGGTTGGCCTGGCGCCTGCTGCTGCCCATGCAACGGGGCAAACAAGTGGTCAGCTGGACCACGAGGGCCAGCACGGACGCAGCCGGGCGGCGCTACATCAACGCCAAGCCCGAAGAGGAAGCCGTGCCCATCAAGCACCTGCTGTTCGGTGCCCACCTGGCCGGGCACACGGTCATCGTCTGTGAGGGACCGCTGGATGCCTGCCGGATCGGCCCCGGCGCCGTGGCCTTGCTGGGCATGACCTGCACCCGCGAGCAACTCTTGCTCTTGAGCCGCTACCCGTGCCGCGCGGTGGCCTTCGACAGTGAGCCGGCGGCCCAGCAGCAGGCACGACGGTTGTGCGAAGCCCTGGCCGCCTTTGACGGCGTCACCAAGCTGGTTGAAATCGACGCCCCCGATCCGGGCAGCGCGGATGAACATGAGATCAAGCTGCTGCGCAAGGAGTTCCTGGAATGAACCTTTGCCTAAAAACCGGCAAAGCGGTATAATTCAATAGGGGTGCGCCCGCCCCGCATTTCTCAGGCAAGTTGACCAGGTAATGAAATGATGATGAGCAAGAACGTGATTTGATTCGAGCAAGCAGGTGAGAATGGGGGCGGGCCGCGAAGCCCACCCCCATCTCGAAGTCCTGCACCGCCGGCCCCAGGCCGCCAAGTCTGGGGCTGACGCAACCGCGACAGCTTATGTGGGCTGACCGCGGCACCAGACGCACCCAGCTGAAAAGGAGCTGAGCATGTCCGCTAGTAATTGTAGCAAGCCTGCCCGCGACGGTAAAGACCCCTACCTTCACTGCGGCACCACCGTCACAATTCCGGTAGCTATCCTAAACGCGCATCTTGCCCACAGGCTGAGCAGAATAGACTTGCTGCTTCTTCTGTTCATTGGCAAGGGTTCATTAAATACTGATGTTAGCTTGGCAGAGATAGTCAACGCGCATGAGAAGCACGTCTCCCGTCGATTGAAGAAGCTCAAAGCCCTGGGCTTGCTGTCAATCACCTACCTAGACAAGCAACGACGCATCACCCCCAACTACATCGGGGCCGTGGACAACTTCTAGTTCAACACAAGCAACGGAGCTTCACATGCCAAACAACCAAGTAGACGCTGAACTGAAGCGCAAATACCAGATCGCCTTCGAGACCATGTATGCCAACCATGACAGCAGCTCCTTCCTCATGGTGCGCATGGACCACCTCTGGCACTTGAACGGGGACGGCACGGCGGCCATTGTGTTGTCCTACATCCTCAACCAGGCAACAAAGGACAACCAACTGCTCCGCATCCGCAACCACCTGTGGTTCAAATGCCCACTGGCGGTCATGCAACGAAAACTGCGCATGTCAAAGCACAAGCTGCCGCGGGCGGTGGCCACCCTGCGAATTGCTGGGCTCATTGAAACGGACAACCGCGGAATTCCTGCAACCATGTGGGTCAAGATATCAAGCAAACGGCTTGAAGACATCAAGCATGCGTACCTAGAAAGCCTCGTTCAAAATGAAGACGACGGTGACGAAGAATGGGAGTAACCCCATGAACAATGACCCTCTTAACGATGAACAACCCACCCCGCAATTCAGGGGCATCTTGGTCCGTCCCGAATTCTTCGACTTGGTTGAGTACGGCATCATCAGCGCCAGTGATGCGTGGCTGCTGTTGGTCATCGATTCCTATGTCAACTGGAAGGACGGCGGTTGCTTCGTCACCAACAAAGCACTGGCTGCTGGAACGGGCAAGCTGCCCAGGCAAATCTGCAACCAACTGAGAACGCTCAAAGAGCTGAACCTGATCTCGATCACCTACCAGAACAACCAACGGCGCATCGCCCTCAATCCCACCGGGGTGATGACGGCCCTTCGCAACCAACGGAGCGACGCATGATTCACGAGCAAACAGACGCTGGGATGAAACAGAACTACCAGATCGTTATCGAGACCATATACGCCAACGGGCAATGGTATCGCTTGCCCAAGTGGGTGTTCAAACTCCGTCCCGTGAAGAATGGGAAACCAACCGAATTGAAGGACGCCGCCTTCACCTTGTCAGCCATGCTCAACCAATCATCCTACTGCAAGGCGGTGACGCACAACGACGGATGGTTCGTCTACTCAATCGAGCAAGCGGAAGACGACACCGGCTTCAAGCAGGACCGTCAAGAGGCGCACATCAACACGCTCATCACCTGCAAGCTGGTGGAAAAGACAAGGGAGCAAAAACTGGGGGGCCGGCGCCTGCTGCGCATCAACTATGACCTGCTCTCTGATCTCATCAACGAAGTGCAGGGCAACATGCCGGAAAAAACGGCATATACGGACGTACATGCCAAAAACGGCGTCCATATGCCGGAAATAACGGTATGTGATGCCGGAAGGAACGGCATCCCTATACCGGAAAAAACGGCAACCCTACATTGTATTAAGAAAGGTATTGAAGAAAGGGGAGAAGGGACGGGCAGCCCTGCTGCCCTACCCCCCCTCTCTGATTTCAATTCTGACGAGCATGACCTAGATCCAGATCATGAAGAGAACTGCATTCCTCGGGGAACCCCAGCGCGCAGCGCGGAACAAGATGCAAACCTGCGCCGGAGCGCAGCGCGGAACCTCGAATCAGATCAAAGCCTGGGTTCAGAGAAAGAGCGGATCTACGGTCATGCCAACGATCTTCATTCCAATGGCCGGGCAGATCCTCAGCGCGCGCCTGAAACAAAACAAGAGGATGACATTCCTCGGGAAACCCCAGCGCGCCGCTCAGAACCAGAACCAGAACTAGAACTAGAACCGGAAAGCGAACCGGAACCCAAACCAACCAAGCGCCGGTTGAACGGCACGGGCAAGTTGCTCAACGGCAAGGCGGACAAAGAATGCCTCGGCTACGCGCAAAAGCTGCGCGCTGCGATCAGGTCCACCAATATCGAGTTCCTTGGATATGACGGCGCCGGTGCCAAGGAGTTCCGCAAGCTCATCAACGCCGGTGCCAAGGAGTTCGCGGCCGTGCTTGACTTCTACTGCCGCAATGCCACCCCCGAGAAGCGCGCCGAGTTGCGCCTGCCTCGCATCGCCAGCCACCAGCAGTTCGTCAAATGCTACGGTTGGATCGCTGAGAGAAGAGATCAGTACATCACTGACCGCCAACCCGGCGGCGCAAAGTTCGGGGGGGAATCAATTGATGACAGGGACCGGCGACTGTTGCTGACGGTCAACGGCAAACAAATTGAGGACTAGGCAGCATGCGTGTGACGGACTACAGCGCTGACGGCCGGCGCGAGCGCGAGATCCTGACGGCCATGATCTTGGACCCCGCGGCCCTGGGGCAAATCGCCGGCCGCTGGACCAAGCCCATGTTCGCCAGCGATTGGTGTGACGTGGTGGGCGCCTGGTGCGTCAAGCATCACCGCAAGTACCGCGACGCGCCGGGCCGCGGCATCCGCGCCCACCTGGAAGTATTTGCAACCAGGCGACGGCCTGATGATCCCACGGTCACAGCCATCGGCGAGTTCTTGGCCAGCTTGTCCCAAGCCGCCCTTGAGCCCAGCACCGCATCCACGCAACACTTGCTGGACGTGGCCAACGAGCATTTCCTCAAGGCCCGCTTGCAGCGCGCGGCTCAGGGCGCGCTGGACTGCTTGCAGGCGGGTCAGATCGAAGAAGCGGTGCGGAAGATTGAATCGTTCAGCCGGCCATCCATCGGCAGCACCAGTGGCACGCACTTCTTCATCGACCACGATGAGGTGTTCGGGCTGAGCGATGACGAGTACAATCCGCTGATTGAGTTTGGCGGGGCGTTGACCGACCTTGACAAGTTCTTTCAGGGCCACCTGGAGCCGGAAGGTTTCATTTCTTTCTTTGCGCCCAATAAAACGGCGAAGAGCTTTTTCCTGATGGAGATGGGCTTTCGTGCCATGTGCCAGCGGAAGCGCGTGGCCTACTTCGTGGTGGGTGATTTGACCAAGAAGCAATTTGAGTGGCGGCTGTGCGTGCGGGCCGCGGCCCACCCGCGGCGCTCCTTGACCGGGCACTGGCCTTACGAGATCAAGTGGCCCACGTTCATTCAGCGCCCGCCGCAAGGTGAGTGGGTGGCCACGGTCAAGCATGAGATGCTGAAATTCGAGGACAGGTTGGACCGGCACCTGGCCTGGGAAGCGTGTCAGAAGGTTACGCGTACTCAGGTCAAGTCCAACCAATCGTACTTCTACCTACGCTGCTATCCCAACGGTGGGGCTACTGTGGCGGACATCCAGGCTGAACTGGAAGCGCAGGAGATGCAGGGCTTTTGCTCTGACATCGTTATCATTGATTACGCTGACAACCTGGGGCCGCTTGATCCCAGCCAAACGCGGCGGGACCAGATCAACATGACCTGGGACGCGCTGAGCGCCCTGCGCATGACCAGGCACTGCTTGCTCATCACGGCTACACAAGCCGACAGCGCGTCGTTCAACAAGCCGTTGTTGGACAAGAGCAATTTCTCGGAGGACCGCCGCAAGCTGGATCACGTGACCGGCATGATCTCGATCAACATGCTGCCCAAGGAGCGTGAGCAGGGCACGTGCCGTTTGAGCTGGGCCGCGCTGCGCGAGGGTGACATGAGCCACCTCCAGGTCATTCACGTGGCCATGTGCCTGGGGCTGTCATGCCCCTTGGTGCGTGCGACGTTCTGAGGTAGTTTTTCCGTAACGGACCTAGTACAATGCAAAACATGAGCGTTCAACTTTACAGCACGACCGACGTGGCAACCCTTTACGGGGTCAAGCACGGCACTGTCCTTCAGTGGGTTTTCCGCGGCCAGCTCACCCCGACCCGCAAGCTGGCCAACGGCTGGGTTTACACGCGGGCTGATTTGCGGGAGTTTGACCGGCGGCGGCGGGCCAGGCCCACGCACGCAGCCGTGCGGGCAGTGCGCAGGGAAACCCCTACTGTACAAAAAACAAGCATGAAATCGGCCCTTGTCAACGGCCAGCCCCAGCGTACCCCTGCTTGCGGGCAGATCTAGCGGCACACGCGATCCTGTAACGGTTGCGGGGCATGTGGGCGGGGCCTTGCATGCCGCTTGGGGCGCGGGAGGGCAGGCAATTGGTACTACTTTGTATTACAAACTTTGCGGTGAGACTATTTTCGAGATTTTCGTCAGATGAGCTTGCAATCTGTAAGAGGTCGGTTACAATTGGTTGAGTAGGGCAAGGGCAACCCGGCCGGGGTGGCTGGGGGCCTGGCCCGCAAGCGGGAGACGACAATGGGTAGCTCAAGCAGGGCGTACATGGGTTGGGGAGCGCCGTACTCGATCGAAGCGGCTATACCGGATACTGATGACGCTCCTGGCTGGTACATCAATGATCGCCAGCAGGTAAACGTGGACGGACCCTACCCTACACGTGACGAGGCAGTGGCCGCCTTGGTCAATCACGTCGCTATCATGAAGTCTGGTCGTTG
>ERZ1292623.5084-Hain-H51-01um-R1-5084-length-10582-cov-3_pt1 | contig 10582 bp, 14 predicted proteins | sample MGYA00564398_ERZ1292623 | MGnify/ENA primary metagenome ERZ1292623 (study PRJEB36523, sample SAMEA6512633) | groundwater metagenome | collected 2019-01-07 | study: AquaDiva: Metagenomics assemblies of 32 groundwater samples
GGGCGCTATAAAGATAATACTGACCAAGGCTACACCCATATTCCGAGCACATACTTAGACATTGGCTGGCTAAGGGGTAGTATCTTCCTTAATGGAATGAGACGCTTATACATTAGAGACTATCCAGAGTTTTATGATAACTTTGGTGCTCTACCTACTGTACTAGATGGTATCTCTCGCTTTGGCTTCTGGCCTGGGGCAAACTATACTCTAGTACAATCTCTCTTTGGTGCAAAAACAGGGCAAACTCAGCTTGGAGAGATAGTCCCACCCTTACCTCAAAGAATTATTGATGGCCTTCATATACTTGCTCCAGAAAGTACAGTTAGCAGATTTATAGATAATATACTTCCTTCTCGTTATAGAGATATAAATATTCAGCGTATGGCTAGTGAAGCTGGATATGATGGTCGAGCATTACTTGCTAAGAAACGCTCTGGTCAGAACTTTGAGCTTGATGAGCAGCATCAATGGGACTATGCTAAGGGTAAAGCTGCAATATTTGACCTTCTAGCTCTTGAAACGGGGTTGTTTAGACTCAATCCCGAACAGCGTATTAAAGTCTATAAGGCTGCAAATGAAATTATGGCTGCTGGATACGGTGTAGCTCCAGAGTTCATTAACGACTTGCGTAAGTATGGCATTAGAGCTGAGGATGCTCTAGGGCCAATGTCTACTAAAACATCAGATGCCCTAAGATTAGTAGAGACTTACTCACATTGGGCTGGTTCTAATAGAACTCTAATGCCATCTGAACTTGGTGAGCTGTTAGCTATAAGTGATGAGTTTTTTGGTATTGTCAGAGCCAAAAAATTAGAGCTTAGAGCTCAGCTTGTGCAGATAGAGAAAGATATGGTTATTGGCTCTCGTACTATGTCTGATTGGCTTAAAGCTGATACAGAATCTAAACGTGACCTTAGCAAATTTATAGATGAACTACATGCAACTCCTCGATATAAAGATGTTGCCTTAACCATCGAGAGGAGAGTGGAGATAGCACGAAAGTATAAAACTCTGATGCCTGTGGATAATAACCTTAAAGAACTACAGCAACTCTTCTATAGAGAAAAGCTAGTTGATTGGACTGACCCCGCTACAGGCTTAACTGGGCCTGACTATGAGCGATTCTTTGCCTGGCAAGAAGCAATAGAAACTACTCTACCAGATGATGTAGCTGCTGACCTTATTGAGCTTAATCAGCGTGAGGCTACTCCACTACAGCGATTACGCTATAGAGTTAATAGAGAGTTTCTACGCCCGTACTATAATATGTATGACATAGTATTAGCAGCTTTTCCAAAGGATGAACAAGCTAAAATAAAGAAATACAATCGTTTAGATGTACCAGATAAACAAGCTCTACAGGAAGAACTTACTACTGTAGAGCCAGGTCAGAAACTTATAGCTACCTTCCAGAGCAGGCTTCGTACAGCACATCTAAACATGAGGGTTCTTGACCCTGAGATGGATGCATGGCTAGCAGCTTTTAATGTTATTTCCAGTACACAAACTCCAGATGCTGCTAAACGACTTGATATTATTTTAGCTGATATTAAAGATGCTATTAGAGCCTCAGAGTAGCTACGTCAATTAGGACTAGACTCTGGGTTTATATAGAGACTAAAATATCTTAAATAGGGGGTACTATGGCAGAAGGCGATACTACTGTAGATGTCGAAGCCTTAGAGACTGAGCTTGAGACTCTGCGACCTTTAGCTGATAAAGTTAAACTACTTGAAGCTGACATCTCTAAAGGCGCTGAGTCTATAAAGTCTCTAGTAAGTGTACGGGATGCTCTCCAGGTTAAAGTTAAAACTGGGGAGCAGCAGATTGCAGACCTAACAAAGCAGGCTGCTGATTTGGGAACTGTGAAAGAAGCGCATACTAAACTTTCTGCATCTTTCATCCAGCGTATTCAGAGTAACCTAAAAGCTCACAAACTTACCGATGACCTTCTAAAAGACAAAACACTAGACCAGCTTCTAGCTATGGAAGATGCACTTGGAGCGGTAAAGCCCGCAGATGGAACAGTTACTCAAAAAGGTTTAGGTCTAGGTGGGGGTGCTGGTACTCCTAGTGGAAGTGTCCCTGGATTTTCACTTGACGATGACATGAAAATCATCCAAAAAGCTAAAGAACGTGCTGGGATTAAGTAGGAGGATAAATGGCTGCAAGTGGCGGTTACTGGCTCAATCTGGCTGAGGCTCAAAAGCTCACTCAAACTACTCTAGTTCCTGGAGTAATTGAGGAGAACATTCGTCGAGGGGGGATTCTCGCATCTCTCCCTCTAGTTCAAGTTATAGGCAAAAGCCTAACTTGGAACAAAGAGGATACAGAGCGAGAAGGTAGAGAAGTCGCTCCTGGTGACCAGCTCACCTGGACTGATAACATCAAATATACCCAGAAAGAAGTAGAACTCAAAATAGTCTACGACCAAACTCCTCTCGACCACTTTGTAGAGTCTACTTATGGTAACATCAACAACTATGAAGCTATTACTCTCAGAGGGTTGCGAAAAGGTCTCCTCCGTCGGTTAGAGGATAGATTTGTTTATGCAGACCTTACTTATGGCATTAACGAATTTGATGGCCTCCATGCTATTGGGGAGGAGGGTGCAGCGGCGCTAGATGTCGATGAAAATGGAGCGCTCAGCATTGCTAATATGCGTTCTGTTCAGGATGAGATGAAGTTAGGTATTGACTTCTGGCTTATGCCTTTTGAAATAGCTCGTCGAATAGATGCTTTCTATCAAGAGGCTGGAAGTGTAACATCTGGTCGGTCTATAGTGGGTTCCTACTGGTGGGATAAGAACGAAATGGGCATGAGAATCCCAGTTTGGAATGGAGTGCCCATTGTTCGTTCTGACTATCTAGTAGCAGAGGATGATGGTACAGGGGTAGGCAGCAATAGGCGAGCCAAGTATACATCTGGTACTAAAACTTATAGTATCTTTGCTGTTAAAATGGGGCAGATTCGTGAACTTGAAGGGGGTATCTCGCTTGCCTTTGGTGGTGAGCGCCATGACTTAGGTGAGTTCTTCAAGACTGTATACTTCCCTAACCTAGAGAACTATGACGCTGCTGGCTTGCGGCTTGTCGCTTATGCCAGTCTTGCAGCGGGTAGTAAGTATGCTGTAGGACGGATTTTTGACATCACGGACGCAGCAGTGACAGAATAAATTTAGGGCTTATCTATTTAACTGAGGAGGTTTAACTGTGACTGAGCGTAACTTAACCACTATTCGGCGCTGGCCTATCATTACTACCAGGGATGGAATGGTACTCTATGTACCCCCTAGTGACCAGTTTAGCTTAAACTCTATTCCTGCTGTGGTAGACCCATTTCTAACTCCTACTACTCAGGAGTTTCCACTTGGAACTAAATTAGTTTATGGTGATAGAGTGTTCCGCTATTGTAGGCTAGGAGCTGTAGCTCAAACAGCAGGTAAACTAATGCAGGCTGTTGTGCCTCTAGCTGGGCGTATTGCTGAGGCTATTGATGCTCCAGCGATTGGTGCTACTGTTATTGCCTTCACTCCAGCTGTAGCTCCTACTGATGACCTAGCTTTGGACGAGTTAGCTGATGGCTATATTGGTATTGATGATGATACTGGTGCAGGCCATTTGTATAGAATCAAAAGCCATCCAGCCATAGCTGGTGCGGTATCTGGAAACTTAACTCTCTATGACCCTATAGTTATTGCTCCTGCTGCCGCTTCTACTGCATCTGTCATGCACAATAAGTATCGTAACTTGATTATACATCCCAGCCCCGCTACTGCTAAACTTATTGGTGTACTACCCACTGACTTTGCAGCCAATGATTATGGATGGGTGCAAACTGGTGGGCCTGCTAAGGTACTCACTGAGGGTACTATAGTCATCAATGAGATTGTTGTAGACAGTGCTTCAGCAGATGGTGCTGTAGCTCCTATGGCTTTAACTGAGGGTGCTCCTAACACTGATGCAGGTCAGCATAAAGTAGGAGTTGCACTCCAAGTCAATGCTACTACTACGTATAGTATCATTGAGCTTATGTTGGAGATGGCCTAAATGCCAACTGATGCAGATAAACTAACTATCCATTCTGATAATACCCAGCGTAAGGCTGCTGTTAGCTCATGTATCTCTCAGATAATGGGAGAGAATCCTGGTATGGAACAAGCCCAAGCAGTAGCTATCTGCCATGAGATGGCTCGTAAAGCTATGGGACATGGTGCCAGTAGAGCAGCTTAATACTAGCTACAGGGGGATTCAATGACTCTTGTTGCTATAGATGGTGAAAACATTACCGTCTCTACTACTGCTATTGGAGTAACAACATCTGAGATTACATCTCCTGTTAGGATGGGAGTGTTTTGGTTGAAATCTGGTGGTAAAATCTACCACAATATGAAAACTACTCCTACAGCTGCTGGAGTTACTGGAGATATAGGACAAGCTGTAGGTGATAGATGGGAAATCTGGGGTTCAGATGCACTTAAAAACTTTAGAATGGTTAAACGTACTGGAGAGGCTGATGCTGTTGTAGCTGTACAACTATTTGGAGATGGAGCAAGCTAATGCTAAAGCCTGCTTACCAGCCTATTAGTGAGGGGCCTGCTCCTCCTTACTTAGCCTCTAAAACCCTTACCTTTGATGGTACTTCTGGTTTAGGACTGGCTGGTACTAACGCTGTACTGTTTACAGTTACGGGTCAGGTACTCATCTTTCAGATCGTTCCATTCTGCACTACCGACCTAACTGAAGCTTTAGCTACTGCTCAAGTATCTCTAGGTGTTGTGGGTAGTACAGTACTCTGGATTGCTCTTACTAACTCGGTGCTTATTGACGCTAATGAGTTTTGGGTGACAACTACACCTACTCCAAATGGGATAGCCCTTCCTACTGCTATGGGTATTGGAGTAGCTATTACAGACAATATAGTAATTGCTTGTGCCACCCAAAATACCAACGGGGGCGTTATTCGAGTTGATGCACTATGGCGGCCACTAAGCTCTGATGGTAACGTAGTCCCAGCTTAGAAAGACTATGCCTTTCTTAATAGCAAGTCATGAGACTCTAGCTGTAAGTACTACAGCTGTGTCCTTAACTGTACCTACCCCAACTCCACGGTCTGTTACTAGAGCTTATATCAAGGTATACGATGCTGCTATCCGCTGGCGAGACGATGGAACAGCCCCGACTGCTTCTGTAGGCCATAGGGAAGCTGCTGGGGATGCTTTCTTCCTTGATGGCGTTACTAATCTAACCAACTTCAAAGCTATTCGTAAGGACTCTACCAACGCTGAGTTGAACATTATCTATTTCAGAGAGGAGTAGATAATGCTTCGTTCTATAGATTGGGGCAACCCTGGGCCTTATACTCCTGTTCTAAATCAGCTGAAAGTACCCTTTATCAATGCTGGAGTATATGTAAGTAGCGATGGCACAATTCAGGATGCGTTAGATGCAGTACCTTCTAGCGGTGCTGTAGTCTATATACCAGAAGGTACTTACTCTCAAGCCCAAATTGCCCCTACTAACCTCACTTTATCTAAGGATAACATTCACTTGATGGGTGCTGGTAGGGGCCAAACTAACTTAGAGTTTACTGGCTCAAATGGTATTATAGGGTCAGATGTTGGTGGTGGTTATGCAGCACAGTCTGTGAAGGTAACTAATCTGCGCCTAGCAAATATTACTGCCGGCAATACAGCAAAAGCCTTAGACATTCAAGGTTACCCTCGCAGGTGGAAGATTGAAGAAGTACACTTTGACGCTTGGGGTGGAGATAACCTAACTTTTAATGGAGGCTTCCACTGTGGTATAAAGTGGTGTTACTTCCAGCGCTTAGCAGCTGGTACAGGTAACGGAATCAAAGTTGTCAGACACAGCACACTAGGCCAGGCTGTAGGCTTTCTTGTTGAGCAGAACTATCATTCTCCTGGTCACGTTGCGTTTGTTGAGAACTATGAGGAAGTAGTAGGTCTTACTCACATTGGTGGCATTGTTGATGGGGTTTTAGCTAGTCAGCTTGGATATAAGTTTAAGCTGTGTGTAAGGCTCTTACTTCTTAACCCCCACTTCGAGTCATGGACTGGCGGGCAGAAGATAAACTGCGAAGATACTAGAGGAGTAATACTAGAGGGTAGCCATTATCCTGATTCTATTACCTGGCCTACAGTGGCAGCTGCCAACCAACGACTTCTGATTATAGGTGCTGGTGCAGCCATCTTAAGTGGAGTAGCAAGTCTTACTGGCACAACAACCAGCGGTCAGAATAACCTACGTGGCGTGCTTAGCATCTCTGGAACAAATACATCAGCTACGTTTACCTTCGCTGTAGCTGAGGATAATACCTCCTACTTTATTGCTCTTGGCCCTGGAGTTAAATCTGGCACTCCGACTGATGCATCAGCTCAGGTTCAAAACTTAACTAAAGCCACAACTGGATTCACTATTACACTTGAAGCTGCACCAGGTGCTGGTAACGCAAGAGAGTTTGACTGGGTGCTAATCAGATGAATATACCGCACTTATTCAAACGTAAGACCTTTAACGATACCTTAGCACTTATACTTATATTAGGCATCCCAGGACTATGGTTGCTTAAAAAATGGTTGCCTATACCTACTAAGGCTACAGGAGCTACTATAGTAGCTTGGACTTCAGTAATACGACACTACTTTAGAAAGGCTCCACCAAATGGCGTATAGTTGCTTAATCCTACTTTAATGAGAGGAGTAGTAGGGTGTGCTATTAGGGGTCCATCTTCCTCTGGTAGTTACTACTCCTCTCACTAGAGCAGGATAAATAATAAGAGGTTATGATGAGTATAGTTGCTAAGGTACAGCTCGTAAGGATTCAACTGCAATCAGCAACTACCTGTGCATTACAGCTTCAACGAATAGATGTAGTTGATAAAGCTACCGCTATAGCTGAACTTATCAATGTCCCTGTAGATGAGACTCTAGGCTTGAAAGTTGGTGGTATATATAACCTAACTTTAGCAGACTAGTATATTCTAGTATGAAAGCCCAACGACTTACACAGTATATACTTGGCGCATTACTTTTACTTATAAGAGCAATTATAAGTATGCTTTTGAGTAGTGTTACTGACCGGCTAGATAGATTAGAAATCCGGATTGGTGTTGTTCAGGCTGAGTGTGCTAAGATTACAGCTCAGCTTGATAGAATTGAATTAAAACTCCATGACCTTTACAGAGAGTTAAAGCCATGAGTAAGCGAATATCTAATACTACTATTCGTTCTATTACTGGTAATCCTTATAAGATACCATCTCGTGATGATGATGGGAATGTTATCTTTGAGGATGATGGTGAAGTAAAGACTATAGAGCTTGAAGATGCTACCACCGCCAGTCTGCTAAAAATGATTATTCTTACTATTCCTAAAGAGCTTACAGGCCAGAGTGATGGATTGTTCAAGAGTCAACTATGGAATGATATTCTCAGAGCTGATGGTAATGGAGTTATAGAACTCCATGACAAAACCTATATGTGGCTAAAGCGTGCTCTTAATCGCCAAATGCCTCTAACCACAGAAGAGAAAGCTAGTGGAAAGATGTCTCACTCTCTTGCTGTAGAATACTTTGGTGGTAGTGATTATGTTATATTAGAACAACTAAAGGATGAAGTAGACAAAACTCCTCTTAACTTAGACCAAGTATCTGATGGATAGGGAGATGATTCCATCAGAACACTCCATGCTGACCTCACTACAGCGCAGCAAAGTGCTAGTCGTACTCCTTACATACGCCTAAACTTTGTCTCCCGTGATGGTGCGACTACTCGCACCTATCAAACCTCAGACTCCCCCAATAGAATACTAAAGGTTATTCAGGCTGAAGACCCGTTTGATGAGGGTATTAAGCAGGCTGGTAGTATTGCTTTTACTGTCCAGGTTCAGCTGAATGATAATGACCTAGCTATTGGGGGGTTGGATTTCAAAGGTTATAGATTAGATATAGGTTGGGGTTTCAATACTATATCTGGTAATCGTCCCCTTTCCACTGACCCTACAGGGCCACCTGCTATCATCTTCCGCCAGCGTAGGCTTTCCTATCAGGGTAGGGTTATTCTGGAACTCTATGGGCTCTCTCTATGGAATCTTTTAGATAAGCTACTTGTTAATGAAATCATCCAAGCCCCCATAGAGTGGAGGGGTAATACTACTACTAGACATATTTTAATGAGGATGATGGCTGGTAGCTTCTTTGATGCTGTTATACAAGAGGATGCTAGCCCTGCTGGATTCTCTGACCAAACTGCTAATGCAAAGAGTATAACTGTAGATGATACTCTTTTACTTCCTACTCCTCCAGCTGTAGGTGATGTAGCTTACTTTGGTTCATCCAATAGATTCAACAGACTGAGTATAGATATTAAATCTGGAGGTGTAGGTGGAGACTATACAGTAGTTTGGGAATACTGGAATGGTACTATATGGACTGCACTTTCTGGGGTGACTGATGATACCAGTGGCTTTCAGGTAACTGGACTAAAAATAGTTAGCTTTACTCATCCTGGTACTGGATGGGTTACCAATACAGTAAATGGTCAAGGGCCATTTTTCTATGTACGAGCTAGAGTAGCTACTATAGGTATACCTATCCAACCCAAAGCTACCTATATACTTGGTGGGTTACATCAAGCTCTAGCCTTAGATACATCTGATGCTCTCCAAGGTGATGACTACCTACCCGACTTTCAGACTACATATATATCAGAACGCAGAGCGTTAGTACAAGCAGCATTAACTTATACTCTACTAGGTGTACGCACTCGTAGTGATGGCTTCCATTTGGTCTACGTTGATAATGCCCAAGTTACTCCTGATTATACCTATGACTCTGCTCATGCTTTCTTTTCTGATATTCAGGACTCCAGCCCCATAATACCCAATAAAGTAATCTATGTTGATAGAATACCATCATCTGCTGAGGGTGAGGTTTCTGGTAGTGCTGATAACACAGCTTCACAGGATGCTTTGGGTATTATAGCCACTGTAATTTTTGAGTCTAAGATTACAGCAGCTAATGCGACTACTCAAGCAGAGAGGCGTATAAAACGTTCGCTGCGTGATGCTAATCAAGGATTAACTGCCGTGCCTATAAATGTAGGCCAAGAAGTTTGGGACTTGGTTAGAATAGTAGATGGCCGTACAGGTGTTACCTTTAGTGGACGAGTGACAGGGTTGACTAGAACTTATGAGGCTGCTAGAGGTATATATATACTTGAAATCAGAATGGGAGGATATGATGCTATAGCTCTAGCTATACCTGACTGGTTGTTAGAGCTACCAGAAACATCTAGACTTGAAAGAGATAGAGAGTTAGAGGTTCTAGCTAATAGACTAAAAAAAGCAGCAGCTTCCACTGTAGAGACAATACAAGAATATCTAGCTCGTGGTGGGGAGCCTAGAGAAGTTACTTAAGCTGAGTTAATGGCTGACTTCCTTAGAGCCTCAGCTGTATCACCTACTGAAACCATCCAAGAATACCTTGCTAAGCCAGGGGATGAAAGTAATGGTTAAACAGCTTACTATATCTCAACTGTATCAGCGAGTACCTACTCTTACTCCTCTAACATCCAGGGATAGAGGCCCTTTTGCATCTATAATGGTAGGCGAAGGGCAATGGGCTGCCTTTAAGGGTATTACTGTAGATGAAACTATCTTCTTCCAAAATGCTACTGGTGACAGGAAGATACAGGTATTAAAGAATCCAGATGGATTAGGTAGAGACTTATCACTAATGGCTGGGGATGCTGGTACTGGAGTTAATACTGGTGGGAACCTGAGATTAGTACCTGGAACAAGTATTGGTGGAGCTGCAGCTGCAAGTATACTAGTTAGAAATGCGGCAGATGATACTACTATTAGAAATCTCTCCACTACTACTGCCCCTGTGAGTGTAGGCGCAGCTAACGCTATTGGGTCATCTATAAACTTTGCTTTGGCTGACCATGTACATGACCACGCAGCCCAAACAGCGGATAATCATACTATCTACCTACTAGCGGGCGGAACTAGAGCATTAACTGCAAACTGGGTTACTGGAAACTTTAGCATTAGACATGGTGATGGTACAATCGGTGCGCCTATTATGACCTTTGATGCTGACCCTGATACTGGATTCTATAGACCAGCAGCTAATACTATAGGTGTTGTAGGCGGGGGGACTTTGTGGGCGCAGTTTGAAGCTCCAGGTCTTGATGACTTCTCGGCCATGTTACTTAGGGTCAGACAAGCCGGAGTAGAAACTACTCGTAGAGTTGAGCTAGCAGCAGCTGGTGGAGGTTATCAGATACTTAGGGTAGCTGGTTAGTTGTCTATTAGAGAGGAAGTACTATGAACTTAGCTGATATAAGAACTAAAGTAGTCACAATGCTGGGCGCTACAGCTACCATCTTGCCTAATGCAGATATAGACCAAGCGGTAGACTCTGCTGTAGCTGTACTCTCCAGATTCTTCCCTAGAGAACGGACATTTGAAACTACATTCAGTGAGGATGTAACAGATGAAGCATGGACATCTGCCGCTACTCATGGTACTGACGTATCTCTAGCTAATAAACCT
>ERZ1292623.5085-Hain-H51-01um-R1-5085-length-10581-cov-10_pt1 | contig 10581 bp, 11 predicted proteins | sample MGYA00564398_ERZ1292623 | MGnify/ENA primary metagenome ERZ1292623 (study PRJEB36523, sample SAMEA6512633) | groundwater metagenome | collected 2019-01-07 | study: AquaDiva: Metagenomics assemblies of 32 groundwater samples
TGAAAAACCAAGATAAGATTAATTTGTCGTTAGGAAATAATTATGGGATAACACACTTTTTTTGAAAACATAAATTATAAAAACCTTAAATTCTTTATTTTTATGCTCAACTTCGGTTGAGTAGGGGTGTCAGATCTTCGGATTTTTTCACCCCGCCTTTCTATAATTTTATAAAACATGATTAACTATTCTATTTATGGGGTTTTGGAAAATACTTGGAATAATATTTTTAGTATTGATTATCAGTTTATTTTTTATTTTAATTATTGGAGGTTTTATTCTTTACAATTATGTACCTTTTCATATAGTTAGCTTTTGTGTTTATGATGAGGGAGTAAGTATTCCTATTCAATGCAGTACAAATATTGATTGTCAGAATAATCTTAATGGAATTATGAATTTTACTGGAGGTTTTGTAAATATGCCTGATGATATTGAAAAAAAGCTTTCACCAGTTATAGAAGAGTCTATATCTTGTGTAGAAGGAGTTTGTTTTGTGAGAAAAATACTTTTAATAGGGGGAGAAGGTATTGTAGAGAAATACATTGGAAATGAAGTTCCTAAAGCAAAATCTTGTGAAGGTAAAAAAATAGAGATAAGTGCTTATGGCAAGGAAATTTGGAAGTTTTATAAAGATAATAAAGATAAAATAAATCGCCAGGTTTAAAAATTCTTTATATAAATATTTAAATAATCTTTTATAAGTATTTTATTATGGAAGATAGAATAATTAATAGCTATGATTTAGCAGCTTTATGTTTAATGGGTTTAGATAGAAGTGGTGAAGGTGTTAATTATATGGAGTTTGTTAGAGGGCAGGTTAATGACCAACATTTAATGGAAGGTGCTACTACTTTATTAGATTATGGATATGCAGAAAAAATTCCAGTAGGTTATTCAGATGATTCAAATTATAGATTGACTGGCAAAGGTAGAGAATATTTAAATGATATTCTTAAATATGCTGAAAGTCATTTTGATTAATTTTATTCCTTCATTAACTTTAAAAAGTCTGGTTCTTTTTTATTTTTTATGACTGGAAAATATAAAATTGAGGTAAGTGATAAGGATTTTGACAAACAAGTTATACAAGCTTCTAAGAAAATACCAGTAGTTGTAGATTTTTGGGCTTCTTGGTGCGGGCCTTGCAGATATTTAGGTCCTATTTTGGAAAAGCTCGCTGATGAATATAAAGGTAAATTTATACTTGCAAAGCTAAATGTAGATAAAAATCCTAAAACTTCTCAAGAATATGAAATCTTGAGTATTCCTTCTGTTAAAATGTTTAAAAATGGCAAAGTTATTGCTGAATTTGTTGGAGCTATTCCTGAAAGTCAAGTTAAAAAATGGCTTGATGGTAATATAAAGTAACTTATTTTTAAGTATGTAAAGTTTTTATGTTAATATAATCCCTCTTTAAAATGCACCATCCTTTTCTTTATTTATCATTTATTTACATGTTAATTAATATTTAATTATATTTTTAATAGTATATGGAATTATTAAAATTAGAAAAATGTTAGATTTGATTATTGGTTAACGTAGACAATAACTTTATAAAGCAATTTTTTCTAATCTTTTTGATGAAACGTTCTAGCAGAAGATGGAAAAAGAAACGCCAGATGAGGTGGAAATGGCAGAGAAAAAAGCTTAGAAAAGCTAAACATCTTAGAAAGGTAAGAAGAGCTAGAAGTAAATAATTTTACCTGTAACTTTATCACAGCAATCTTTTTATAGCAACTTTATTTTTCCCCATTATGGTAATGGGTGATAGTGAAATCTGGACTGAGAAATACAGACCAAAAAAATTTGAAGAAATTGTTGGCCAGAATGATATAATAAAAAGAGTTCAGTCTTTAACTAATTCATTAAATATCCCCCATTTATTATTTGCAGGACCTGCAGGAGTTGGTAAATCTACACTTGCTTTAGTAGTTGTTAAAGAGCTTTTTGGTGAAAGCTGGAGAGAAAATTATCTAGAGTTAAATGCAAGTGATGAAAGAGGGATTGATGTAGTAAGGCAAAAGGTTAAGGATTTTGCAAGAACAAAAGCTATTTCCAAAATCCCATTTAAAGTTATATTTTTAGATGAAGCTGATGCTTTAACAAATGAAGCTCAAAATGCTTTAAGAAGAACAATGGAGAATTATACAAGCAATTGCAGGTTTATTCTTTCTTGCAATTATTCTTCTAAAATAATTGATCCTATACAATCAAGATGTGCTGTCTTTAGATTCAGGCTTTTGGAAAAAAAAGATATAGAAAAAGTTGTCAGAAGAATATCTCAAAATGAAAAATTAGAAATTGAGTTAAAAGCTGTTGAATCTTTGTTTGAATTAAGTGAAGGAGACTGCAGAAGAGCTATTAATTTACTGCAGACTACTGCTTCTATAAGCAATAGAATAACAGGCGAGTTAGTTGATATTATTGTTCCTACGGCAAAACCTTCTGATATCAAGGTTATTTTAGAATATGCTTTGGCTGGAGATTTTATAAATTCTAAGGAAAAGCTACTTGATATAATGTTAAAGGAAAGTATTTCTGGAAGTGATATAATTAAGGCAATTCAAAAAGAAATATGGAATTTAGATATTGAATCTGAATTAAAAGTTAGATTAACTGAAAGAACTGGTGAAATTGAATTCCGTCTTGTTGAGGGAAGTGACGAGTTCATACAGTTAGAGGCTTTGCTAGCTGGTTTTGTTATGGCTGGAAGAGGAAAGTAAAATCAGGAGAGGTTTGCAATAATGGTTAAAGGAAAGGATTCTCAAAATTGGACTGAAAAACATAGAGTTTCGAAGTTTGATGAATTAAAAGGACAAGGTTATGCAGTTGTTGAACTTAAAAAATTTTTTACAAATTTTCCTCATGGGAAAAAAGTAATTTTATTTTATGGGCCTGCCGGTACTGGAAAAACAAGTTTAGCATATATTGCCAAGAATGAATATGATTTTGAAGTTTATGAGTTAAATGCAAGTGATTTTAGAAATAAAGAACAATTAGAAATAAAATTAAAACCTGCTTTGGAACAAAGTAGTTTGTTTAAAAAAGGAAAAATAATTTTAGTTGATGAAGTTGATGGTTTGTCTTCTTTAGGAGATAGGGGGGGATTGCCTGAGTTAATTGAGCTTATTGAAAAAGCGCAGTTTCCAATAATAATAACTGCAAATAAAATATGGGATTCTAAATTTGGTGAATTAAGAAAAAAATCATTGCTTGTTCCGCTTAAAGAACTTGATTATAGGGATATTTCAATTATACTTCAAGGGATTGCTAAAAAAGAAGGACTTGATTTGAATAATCAAGTTATTACAAGTTTAGCAGTTAAATCTAAAGGAGATGCAAGAGCTGCTATTAATGATTTACAGACAATTGCAAGTTATAACAATCTGACAGATGCTAGTGATTTAACTCCTTTATTAGATGAGAGAAATAAAGAAATTGATATTTTTCAGGCTTTGAAATTTGTTTTTAAAAATTTGTTAACTCAAGAAAGTCTTAGAATATATGATGGTGTTGACTTGCCTTTGGAGAAAATATTTTTATGGATAGAGGAAAATATTCCTTATGAGTATTCTGGAGAAGAATTGTTTAAAGCTTATGAGGCTTTAAGCATTGCAGATGTTTTCCGCGGAAGAATCAGAAGGCAGAGGTATTGGAGATTTTTGGTTTATCAAAATATTTTTTTAAGCGCCGGGATTTCTCTTGCTAAGAAAAAACCAAAAACAGGTTTTACTCATTATCAAAGGCCAACAAGAATATTAAAAATATGGACTTATAATCAGAGAGACCAGCATAAAAAGTCTATAATTATTAAATATGCTAAACATATTCACTGTTCAAAAAAGAAGGCATCTGCAGAATTTAATTTTGTAAAGGATATTTTAAAAAATCCAGAAGTTCAGAAAAATCTAGATTTTAGTGACAAAGAGATAAAATATCTTAAAGAAATTAGTTGATATTTGAAGTAAATTTTTTGTCTTAACATAATTTATGGTTAGTTATGCAATACTTTTACCTTATTTATGCATTAATTTATAATCTGATTAACATTGAATTACGTTTATGGTCTTGTCCATGATATTTTGAATGTTAAAATGCCTAGTTTGATACTGGTTATGTAGTAGACTTTAAATATTCAATATTTTTGTTTATTATGGTAAAATGTCAAGGTATCATGTTATTCTTGACAGAGTGGTCATGGCCATGGGTTTTTTAGACAATAGGGATTCTACACCACATTATAGCTCCAGAGCTTTAGAGGAAAAGTGTTTGTCTTAGATTAAGAGGTATTGAAGATATATTAGCACATCTTGGAGAAAAAAGAGCTCTTAGATTAATACAGCGGTCCCAAATTGCCGTATTAAATGATTTGGCAGGACTTGACTTAAGAGCTCTTAAGAAAAAAGATTATGCTTCTTATAGGAAAATTAGAAAAAATTATTATGATATTCTTAAAAGATTATAACGAAATCATTAAACATTGATTAAATATTTTTGAAACGAATTAGAAGATTATGATAATATTATTAAAATTAACACACCTAAAAAATAAATTGTTATCTAATAGAAGTAAATTAAATTGACATGGATATTATTAATATAATATTTTAAATTGTTTAAGTTTAATTTTGTATTTTTATAGAAAGTATTAAATATCATCTTGCATATTTTTTATTATGCCTTATGACATTATTATTGGAAGAGATGAATCTGACAAAAAACTTTTTGGAAAAAAAGGGTTAATCAAACTTGGAAAAGGCTATGTCAGAATGGGTCAGTATACTAGTATGTCTAATAACATATTTATGGATGTTGCAAGAAGTCATGTTGTTTTAGTTGCTGGGAAGAGAGGTTCTGGAAAAAGTTATACCCTTGGAACAATTGCAGAAGAACTCTCAAATTTAGATAAAGAGGAAAAAGAAAATATTGCTCCGCTTATTTTTGATACAATGGGAATTTTCTGGACTATGAAATATGAAAATGAAAAAGAAAAGTCTCTTTTAGCTGAATGGGATTTAAAACCAATGAAACTTCCTGTAAAGATTTTTGTTCCTTATGGTTATTTTAATTATTATCAAGATAATGGGGTTCCTGTTGATAGTTCTTTTGCGATTAAAGTTTCAGATTTAGAAGCAGAAGATTGGGCGCTGATATTTAATTTATCTTTTATTGATCCTGTTGCAGTTATTATAGAAAAGATAATATTTTTATTAAAAGAAAAAGATGAAAATTTTGATATTAGTGATATCGTTTCCAGTATAGTTAATGATAAAAATTCTAATGAAAGTCAGAAAAATGCTGCAATCGGATTGTTTCAAGGTGCTGATACTTGGGGAGTTTTTGCAAAAAAAAATATGCCTGAAACAAGAATTGAAAATTTGCTAAATCCTGGGGTAACAAGTATTATTGATTTAAGTGTTTATAATGCTGTTGGAGTTTTTAATGTAAGAGCTTTAGTTATTGGTTTGCTTTGCAGGAAGATTTTTAATGAAAGAATGAAAGCAAGAAAAGTTGAAGAGGTTGAGGCTGTTAGACATGGAGTTGATTATTTGACTTATAGGACAAAAAGAGAAACTCCTTTGGCTTGGATTTTTATTGATGAAGCACACGAGTTTTTGCCAAGGGAAGGGAAAACAAGTGCTACTGATGCTTTAGTTCAGTTGCTTAGAGAGGGAAGACAGCCTGGAATTTCTTTAGTTCTTGCAACACAACAGCCAGGGCAGATTCATAGAGATGTAATGACCCAGAGTGATATTGTTATTGCTCATAGACTAACTTCAATGCCAGATGTTATAGCTTTAAATGATATTATGCAAACCTATTTAGTTGAAAGCATAAAAAAACAAATTGATGATCTTCCTGATTTAAAAGGAAGTGCAATAATACTTGATGATAATTCTGAAAGAATTTATCCAATGAGAGTAAGACCAAGATTTACATGGCATGGTGGAGAAGCTCCAACTGCTGTGAAAGTTGAGAAAAAAATTTAATTTTAAGCTCTTTTTTTTGGTATTTCTTTACTATTATCTTCTTCAGGATTATCTTCTTTTGGAATAATCTCCATTTTTACATTAGATCTTAAATCAAACTTTCCATCTGGTTGAAATTCATTAAATGAAGGAAGATCGCCCAATGATTTAACCTCTTTACCTTTATAATCATCTCCCTTATAATCATAATATTTAATCATTTCAGACTCAATTTTATTATTTTCTTCCCCAGAAATTATTTTTAATGTATATTTAGTCATTATATGCACATACTTACTTATATTATTATTTGAGAATAAATAATCCAGAGTAATTTCTTTATTATCACCTTTATTATTTATTTTAATATTTGCCCTATAAATATCAAATTCTCCATTATTATCAGAATCTATATATGAGAAATTTGCAGATTCAATCTTTTCCTCTTTTGATAGTCCTTTTTTGTAAGTTTCAATTACATGTCTATCAAATCCATTTGTATTTTGGGAAATGTTTTTTCCAATTGTTGCACATCCAGAAATAATTACAAGAGAAAGTATTGTTGCTAATCCTCTGAAAATTCCTCTTTTCATCATTTCTGTTGTAATATACTTTTTATAAATTATTATATCCTGTAGTTATACTAATTGATTGTCATCTTTATTAAAATTTATTTTATTTTTTTATTTTTTTTATTATATATAACTTAATATTATTTTCTGTTTTTTTAGGTTTTAAATTTGGAAAAGTCCATTTGTTAGAAACTATTTTAGTTTTGTTTTTACACTGTTTTTTTATTTTTTGCTCTAGTTTTGGCATTATATATCCTATCTGAAATAAGATTATGGTGTTAAATTTGGAAATATCTTTATTCCAAAAATTTCCTAAATGGAAGTGAGCGTTTTTTAAATGTTTTATTTTTGATTTTATTATAGAGTATAACACTAAAGACGGGTTTATTTCATATCCATGTGCTTCATAACCTTTTTCTGCAAAAGCCATTACAATACGCCCATCTCCTGAGCCTAAATCAAGTATTTTGTCTTTTTTTCTGGGGGAAGATAATTTTAGAATTGTTTTTATCTTATCATCTTTGCTTGGCTCAAATGGAGCACCTATTATTAATGGTATGAATAATAAGAGTAAAATACTTATTAAAATAAATATAATTGCCAGTATTAGTTGTAATATCATTAACAAATAAAAGTTTCTTTTATTAAAAATGTATTTATTTCAATTATGCTATTAAGGTATTTAAAATAAAGAAGAGAATTAGTAACTTACAAATAAAAATTAATCAAAATCATCGTCTTGCGGATCTTTGTCTTCATCGTCATCATCAGTGTCATCGTCATCTTCATCGAACTTATCTTCTTCAAATTCTTCTTCAAAACGTTTCATTTAAGCTCTTTTCCTCCTTTATACTATTTTGATTTCATTTTTGTGTATTACAAGGTTTTTAAATGTTTTTTCTGTTTTGTATAACTATTCAGGAACATTTTTAGCATTACCCTGTGTTGTCATAACTATGAATGTAATGTATATACTATATAATATATATTTTAGTATATAATTAAATTGCAAAATATATTAAAATTTTATAACTATTTTTAGCTTGGTTTATTATAATTAATCACGAGAAATATTATAAACTATTTATTTAAGATATTGTATATGGAAGAGGTGTCTAGGAGAGATTTTTTAGCAGCAAGTTCTGCCTTATTACTTGGTTCTGGGATTTCCTATGCTCAAAGCGCACAAGGAGCATGGCCTCATTTAAGACCTTGGAATATTGACGAGTTTTATAAATATTCTAAATGGGTGGGAAATATTTATCATTTTAAAAGAAATGGAACTGGAAAGCAAAAAATGGCGAGATTAAATTATATTATTCAAGATGATGAGATGAATTTGCTTAATCATCAAGACTTTTTAGAGAATGGAAATCCGCAAATTAGTGAAAATGAAATTTCTATTTTAAATTCTTCAAATCATTGCGGAAGTTTTCCTCCCCTGTTAATTTCTTATTATTCTTATAGAAGAGGACTTCCTTTAATTATTTCTAAAATAAACATGGAGTCTGGAGGAGATATAAGATATTCAGCAGGAAACCATCCAATAGGATATGTTAATAGTTTATCTTTTCAAGGGGGTTTTGGAAGTTTTATTATTAATTCAATACAAGGAGGAGGTGGAGGCAATAATTTTGTTTCAGGAAATTTTAGAACAGACCCAACTTTGGAGGGTACCGACTCTGTTCCAATTCAAATAGATGTTAGTTGTTTAATGCCTGGAAGTATTTTTTATAATCCTAATGGACATGTTTTAGTTGTTGGAGAGATTGAAGAGTCTGGAGAAGTACATTTTTTAGATGCTCATCCAGATGCTTCGATAACATATACACAAACCCTTTCTGCGCTTTATGAAGAAACTGATAAACAAGGAAATAAAGTGAATAAATATTCAGTAACTTCTGCTAAGCTTGGAGTAGGGGGATTAAAAAGATGTTATGGTGGATTTAAAAATTTTAGATTGCCTAAGATAGTTGGAGATAAAGCTATTCCATTTACAAATGAAGAAATGATTCCTTTTGGTTATTCTTTGAGGCAGTATCAAGAAATGGCTAAAATTATTAAAAATGGTGGAGGAGTTATTAAAGGTCAGAAAGTTTTATGGTTTCCAGATTATGTTCGTGCAAGTTTAAGGACAGGCAGAGAAAAACCGATGGAGTTTTTAGAAAATTCTATAGAAGAATTTGCAGAAATGATGGAAGAAAGAAAATTATTTGTTGAAAGTGCATGGAGTGATGTTTTAGCTAATGGCAGAATAACTTTTCCAAATGATACTAATGCGGAAAATATATACCAGGCTAATGGTCGTTGGGAAACATTTTCATCTCCTTCAAGTGATGTTGATAGAAAAAATAAATATAATTATATAACAACAAGGCTGGAAGATATGTTAGTAAATTTTAATCCTTCAAGTGAGGTTTATAATTATGAAGGATTATCATCTTCAAATGAACTGACGGATAATTTATTAAAAAGAAAAAGAGAGCTTTTTGCTGATAAGAAAATAACTTATAAAAAATCAGATGGTTCTGAAATAACTTTAACATTAAATGATATTGAAAAAAGATTATTTGATTTGTCTTTTGATCCAAATCATCCTCCTGAATTAAGATGGGGAGCTCCTCCAAACTCGACAGAAAGACAAAATATGAAATTATATTCTACTCCTTTAAGAACTGGAGAGAGTTTAGAAGCACTTAATGCTTATGAATTAGAAAAAGGTTTGAGATATTATCCTATGAGACAAAATACTTCTACATCTTTAAATCCAGAAGTTAATCCAAAAGAGCCTCCATTTAAGCTATTTGATGAAGTTATTGGGAAGTACTTGTAATATTTTTTTAATAATCATTTAATATAAATCATAAATTAGTGTTAAGTCAAGTATCAAACTTAACATTTTAACAACTTCATATATTCTTGAAAATTTCATAAATATGATGTAATGTCAAGAACTATGCACTAAAATGTATAATGTGTTCTTCTAGTTCTTGAGCACACTCAAGATTTGGAAAATCTTGATGTATCAATTAATCTACGAAGAATAAATTGTAAATAAGGTAAAAGTATAATATGTTTTAAAAATGTTTAAAGATAAATTATGTTAAAATATAAGGTTTACTTTACATTAATTATAATATAAATTTATTAAGATAATATTAGTTAAATACAATATTAGAGAATTATTTATTATAATTTCGATCAAATGTGGTAAGGTTATAACATATTATCCTTAAAATAGTAAGTTAGGTAAAAAATATTAAATTTTTTCTTTAGCTCTCTTTCTTCTCCTTATTAACAAATAAAAAATAACAATAAATAAACAAATAATCAAAACTAAAATTGTAATTAAATGTAAATTTTTATTTATAATATCCATATTATTTCCAAATAAATATCCCATAAAAATTAATATAGCACTCCATATTCCAGCTCCCAAAGTAGTATAAAATGTAAATTTTAGGATATTCATCTTTGCAAATCCTGCTGGCAAAGAAATCAGCTGTCTGATTATAGGTATTAATCTTCCGACAAAAGTTGTTATATCACCATGTTTTTCAAAATACTTATCAGCTTTTTCTAAACTGCTCTTGCTGATAAGAACAACTTTTCCATATTTGACAACAAGCTTTTCAACTATTGTTCTTCCAAAATATAAAGCAAGAAAATAATTTACAAAAGCTCCAACTAAACTGCCAGCTAAAGATGAAAATAACACAAGAATAAATGACATTTTTCCTTGTGAAATTAAAACTCCTGCTGGAATTAACACTACTTCACTAGGAAAGGGAATAAAAGAACTTTCTATGCTCATTAAAATAAAAATTCCTATATACCCCAAAGAACCAATTGTATTAACTAAATAATCAACAGCGGAATTAAATATAGTGGATAACATTTAACAGATAAGATAAATAATGTTTATAAAAATAACCTTTATTACAAATTTATCAAATACTTGAATCTCCCAAGTTCGAATAGAATAGCCCCGCCAGGATTCGAACCTGGGTCCCAGCCTCCAGAGGGCCGGATACTTG
>ERZ1292623.5086-Hain-H51-01um-R1-5086-length-10580-cov-4_pt1 | contig 10580 bp, 16 predicted proteins | sample MGYA00564398_ERZ1292623 | MGnify/ENA primary metagenome ERZ1292623 (study PRJEB36523, sample SAMEA6512633) | groundwater metagenome | collected 2019-01-07 | study: AquaDiva: Metagenomics assemblies of 32 groundwater samples
TTCAAAGGTAAATTCTCTTCTGCCCTCAAAATTTAACCATGGAGAATTTTCAACATTAACAAAATTATGAATCACTGTGCCATTACCAAAACTACTAAAACGTAAACTGTGACCTGTTCCATAAGGCGTATCTACAGACCACTCTGCTCCTTTTACCACACCATCGCTTCCACGACGACTTGAATCATAAGCAATATTTTCAGAACCTTCATTGAAGTTCCATGCTCCTACAGAAGGGGTTCCTAAAATAATTGAGCTTTTTGCATACCATGTTCTCTCATTAATTGGATAAAATTCTAAAATTCCAGGGCGTCCAGTATCTCCCCACCTATCTGTACCACCACCAGTAGCAACTTCATCGTTCTTACAGGATACATTAACTCCGTTTGAAGTCTGTGCAGTTATATTGAAGATAGCAATTCTAGTTTGCAATTGAATATTGTTTACTTGTTGTTCTAAATTAAAAACAGAAGACTTAATATCAGTTATCTCCTTTTTAATGTCTAAAATAGTCTGCCATATTCTGCTTAAAGAAGGGGTTGGGTTAGATTGAGCCATAACAAAAAAAGGTAAAACTAACATAGAAACAATTATTCCAGCAATCACCACCAAAGTGGTCTTATTCATATTTTAAACATATAAAATCTCTTTATAAAACTTGTGTTATAGTTGTTGGATTAATGTTGGATTTTCTTTTAATTCTTGTTTGTATTGTGTTTGAATGAATAAGAGGGAAATTAACTGGGACGAGGTCAGTTTATTAGAAAAAGAGGGTTTTGTAAAATGTCTTAATCCCAATCAAAAGTTGGCAAGGTTTTATGGTCTAACAGATAAAGGTAAAAGAATATTGGAAAATTTATCTAAAGATTAAATGCAAAACTGCAAGGCGTTTTAAAAAATCATTATCCCAAGCCGAAGATATTCTCTTTATTATATTTTTTGATTTATCACTTAATTTCATTTTTTTATAATTAGAGCCATATAAAAATGGAATTTCTTCATAATGGATTCCTAGTTTAGTACAATATTCTTTTAGGCATTTTAGGTTTCTTTCAAGCCCCCGTTTTTCATCTATTCCAGATAGTAAGACCAATTCAACTCTCTTAATTATATCCTCCGATAAAATTTTTTTAATATGTTCTTTTATCTTCTCCTCTGGGATATTTCTTCTTATCTTAATTTTGTTATTCTTATTATTCTTCTGGGTTTGTGGCGAACTATCAGAAAAAATAATGAATGAACTATTATTATCTATAAACTTTTGTTTAATCTCTCTTACATTAAGATTGTTTTGTTCTCCAATAAGTTTAAATGACATGTTCCAAAATGCACACTTTCTTTCTTCTGGAGAATAATCAAAGTCATATTTATTTACCTCATATCTTAAAGGAATATCATTATTTGGTTCTCTACCAATAATCAAAATTAAGGGAAAATCTCTTTTTTCTGTCTGCCCGTAAACTGCTATCGAAGGATGGAAGCCCAAAACATTTTTATGAAATCCCATCTACGAGAGTTATAGAAATAGTATAATAATATATCTTTTCAAAAATCAACTGCATTTCTGCATTAATAATCTCTTATAATCATAAAAACTTCTTTTAGAAAGCCCTTGTTTTTCCCACTCTTCTATTCTTTCTTTATCTTCTCCGTGATTTTCTAATAAATTGTTTAATAAAACAAGTTTAGGATTTATTCTCAAATCATTTAATAGAATAGCTTTCCAATTTACTTCTTTGTTCTTACATTCTTTGTATAAATGAACTCCTTTAACAAAAGTCCTCAAACTGAAATCACAAAACATAGAATAGCTCTTTATCAGATTGAAAACCTCTAGCTTTTCTTCATAACTTACTTCCTTACATACACCAGAAATAATCTCTTTAATCTTGTTTAAGATTTCTTCATTATTAGGCTTAAATTCAATATACCAACCTCTATCCTTCAATGCCGAAATTTTTTTAGTTAATTCCCTAAAATCATTAGTTAAAATACAAACCTTAGACTTTGTTTCGTATCTTTGAGGTATGTTCTGCTGATTTAACAGATTATGAGTCGTAAGCCAAGCAATCTCTTTTGTTTCTATGGTTTCACAAAACTGTTTAAGCAAACTAACGGTTTCCTCATTGCTTAAAAGCCCGTCTACGTCGTCAATCACGATCGGAAGCCCTTTAAACTGATAACCTAAAATAAAGAATTGCATTGGTGTAATATGGCTTAAAATCCTCAAATAAGGCTCTTCAGACATTACACTTTCAATAAAACGAGACTTTCCAAGCCCCCCTCTAGATTCAATTATTAATAAGTCTGCATTTCCGTTCTTGAACATGTTCACAAAAAAAGCAAGTTCAGAGTAAGTTCTTATTATCATTCTTTCCCTCTTTTTCTCCAGAAAGTATGCTGTAAAACTCTGTTTCATTAAACACGATACTATCTAAAACCAGAAGCTCTATGGTTTTACCTGCTTCCTTTAATCTATAAAAGACTTCTTCGTCTTCAGAAGAAGGTTTTAGGTTTCCTGAAGGGTGGTTATGAGCAATTATAATCTTGCTTGAGTTATTTAATAAAGCATATCTGAAAATGGTTCTAGGGTCTAAAAGACAACTATCTAGCCCACCTTTAAACAAAACACTACTATCTATGACTTGGTTCTTAGTGTTTAAGCAGATTACTAAAAAGTTTTCCTGTGAGTAATCTATATCTATCTTTTTAATTTCTTTGAATAAGTCTTTAGCACTTTTTATTGTGCCTTTGGGTTCTTGGATAGTTAATATTTGTTTCATATACAAATGTATATGCCTAACTATTTAAACATATCTCATGTATAAAAATATACATTTCACGAGGAGATTTTGTAAATATGTATAAGTGGGCGTTGTCAGTAATTAATATGAAATTTGGAAGAATTAGAAAGATTTAAATAGGGTATATGCCTAACTAAATCATGTACTTGAGATCAAAGAAAGTCAAAGGAAAAAAATATTATTACTTAGTAGAATATGAGCAAGTTGAAGGTAAAATTAAGCAAAAAATAGTAGCTTATTTAGGAAATGCTGAAAAGATTAAGGAGATGTTTATTTTTTATGAGAATAACAGAATTCATAGTTTACCTAAATAGATCATCATACGGATTATAGAAAGATAAAGCAAAGTCTTTTAGAAAAAATATTATAAATATAGTTATAAAAATGAATCCTATCCAATAGACCACCTGCGTTATTGTAAACAGAATATTATTCTTATCAAAATAGAGAAAAAAAGAGATAAGAATTAGATATAATAAAAAAATAATGAGAGCCCAATTAACTAAATGAATTACTCCGAAATCTATATTTTTTTGTGAATTGTCTCCAACAAGAGTTATCCCTGAACCAACTTCTAAAATTTTTGGAAAAGTAGCAATAAATGATACAACAAGAGCTATTAGAGCGATAAGGATGATTATCTGAAGGTTTATAATTTTTTCTTTCTCCATAGAACGAAAGAGAAATATTTATTTATAATACTTTAGGAGGAAACATTCAAAAGTTTATTATTATATTTAGCTATATCTTGCTTGGTTAGGTTGTTTATAAAAGGCTTAAACTCTTTGTTCCAATTGAATAAGTCTTCATTTATGCTCTTCTAAAACAAATAATTTTATATTGACTAACTCATGACAAAACTAATGAAGATTATCTATTTAGATCAAAATCAATGGATTAAACTTGCGAAAGATTGGTATGGGGTAGACAGTAATCCTGAAATATATAATCTAATATTAAAAATAAAGGAGAAAGTAAAAAGTGGTGAGATTAGAATTGTTTTATCTCAAATTAATATTGATGAAGCTAGAAATCGTAGAGAAGATAAGAGCAGGGAAGAATTAATTAGCTTTATGCTGGATATTTCTCAGGGATACACCATATCTCCTTACGCAGACCACATCAGAAAATTAGAATTGGAGGCTTGCTTTGGAAAGAGAGTGGGGATGAATGTCAGAGATATTAAGAAAATTCTTTTTATGAAAGGGTTGGTTGGTTTTTTTGGCAAGATTGCTTCAATAAAGGGAGACTTTTCTGAAGAGATTAAGAACAAGATGTTGTTAGAATTGGAGTCTCCTGAATCAATGCGAAAGGTTTTATTTGCTGTGGGTAGCAGAGACCCAAATCCGAATAATGAATTTTACACCCAGTTAGCAGAGAGATTAGAAAAAATAAGAAAGATAGAAAGAGCTGGGGGGAACAATGACATGGTTGAAATGAAAATCCTGTTTAGATTTGTTTCAGACTTTATTATTCCAGAATTAGCAGAATTTACCTTGAAGTACAAAGTAGAACCAAACAAAGTATGGCAATTTAGTAAGAATATAAATGAAAATAGGAAGAAAGCATTGGAGCTACTTAAAGAAATTCCTGCATTATATTGCTACTTTTGTCTTTATAATGGGAGGGATAAACAACTTCATAGAAAAATTCAGAAAAATGATTTGAATGACATATTTGCATTTGCTATCGCAATTCCATATTGTGACATAATAGTGGGGGAGAAAATGTTTACTAGTATTGCTAAAGCTTACAAGCTTGATGAATTATATAAGACTAAAATATTAACAACGGTTGAAGAATTAAAGGATTTAATCTGAATAATGTTGACAAAGCTATTTCAAGTTTTTAACAACCTCTTCGTTCAATAGTGTGATTGATTTTATTGTGTGTAATACTGCTCCAGTAATGTAAACAAGCTCATTCTCTAGCATTGTCTTTGTTAAAGGATTAGAAACCCAACTCTTATAAGAAGCACGCAAGACAGGAGTTATATGAGCATATTCTCCATATAGAAATGTATCTTGTATTCCCCGATTGGTTAATTTCTGATTATTAATAACAAAAATTGAATCGCTATCTAGGAACTGATTAAGCTGTTTTCTTACTTGGCGAAATTGTTCTTTAAGTTCTTCAGGGATGAGTAAACTTTCGTAAAGCCCAGCCATGTTGTGAAGAGATATTTCATCGTTATTCTGTACAAACAATCTATATGTAAGAAAGAACGCATCAACCGATTCTCCTTCTGGTCCAATCCTGGTTACATAAACTTCTCTGCCCTTCTCTGCTTTAAGCTTGAATCCTGATTTGAGAGCTTCTTTTAGAAAAGTTGAATTAAACAAACGCGTTGCTTTCTCATTGAATACCTCAATCTTTCTCAAAGCTTCTTTAGTTATAGGATATATCATGCAAAAGATTTAAATAAAACCTCTGCTTATTAACTTTGTCAAAGAACGCAGTTAACTTTTAGAGGGACTCGTCCCTCCCGCATTTTAGAGGATTCGAAGCACTATTTTCATTCTCTATTGCTGTGGGCTTTCTCGCTCTGATGAACTGTGAAGCTCCTCGCTGCTGAGCATGAAAACCTCCCTCCCGCATCTCACTGCTCCGCTGCGAGTCTCCGAAGCTTTTGCGAGGAGGATCGAGCAAGAGAGAAGTGAGAGAATTTACTTTGCAAAAGAGGATTCGAATATAAAATATAAGCTGGCTTGATAAACTATCGAAATGCTACTTCATTAGAAAGTGATAAATACAAAGCTTTAAAACAGGTATATTGCTGGGTTTTGTATGAATAAACTCATGCTTGGATTCGTTTTTGCAATTCTCTTAGTTTCTTTTGCATCTGCGCAAGCTGCTGAAACTGTTGAGGCATCTGAATCTAAAATTGCAATCCAATTAATTTTTCCTACTAATGGTCAAATTTTAGAAACTGCTGATGGTGCTATGGATGTCACAGTCCGATTTAGTGCTGTGAGTGATGCTGCTGCTTCCTCTGAAGCTTCGGCTACTGATCCTGGCAATGCTCCTTTCCAGTGCATTGTTGAGATTTCTAACACAGACGGTGAATTTGTTTCATTCGAGCCATTTTTCGACACAAGCAATAATGAAGGAAGTGTTACTTCCAAATTTACATTTGGTACATATGTCTGGAATGTTATTTGTTCCAATAAAGACGGCTCCCCATGGACATCTTCTGACAGCACATTTACTATCCAAGAAATTGTACCTGTAGCACCTGCACCTACTCCAACCCCTACTAACAATGGTGGAAATGGTGGAGGGTCAAATAACGATGATGACGGCAATGGTGGAAGCGTTGCTTCCGCTTTAGTACCTTTAAGCACAACTCCACAAACTAACTCTGAATCAACTAATGAAGAATCTTCAAGCGAACCAGCTGGAATCACTGGCGCAGTTATTGGATTCTTTGGAAAGAAGAGTGTCTTGGGAGTCTTAGTTTTCATTGCTATTGTTGGCGTTGCTACTTTGGCTGTCTATAACAGACGAAAATCTAGTGCTGTTAAAAGCCAGTAATTAATAGGTATTCTGATTGATTTTATTTTGAAGATTGTTTTGAGAAAAAATATTAATAACAATTGGGTTATATGACTGATTAATTAATCAATTTACTGGCTGTTTAATTTATTCTAAAGGATCATCTACTTCTGCCAAGATTTCTTTTGTGTTGTTTACTACGTGGCGTAATGCCTCGTCATGAGTTGAATGCCTGTTTTGTTGCAGGTATTTTATTGCATACGTTGCTCCGGCAATTATCGCTACTCTTATTTTTTGATCATCTTTTGCCATACGACGATAAGATAATGAGATATATTTAAGGTTTGATGTGGTAGAGCATAGTTTATGCTGCAAGATAGTTCTTTGCTCCAGACAAGGATAATGCTTTACGTGTGATATCAATAGCTGCATCACGAAGTTCCTCTAGCTCTTGGGAAGAACGCTCAGTATAACTCCTTAAGTCCTTGCCTAATAGATTTAATTGGCACCTAAGACCTTCTAGATATTTAACATTTAAACCCAGAGATTTGTGGTAAAGAACTATCCAAGAAGGATCTTCTCTTTCTATTACTTTTTCCTCCATATGTCTGGCTAAATCTAAGATGTAATTTTTGTCATCATTACTGAAAGTCAATCCGCGAGAAGCGTAATCCAGCGCTATGGCCGCACCGGATGCGATGGAAGCTAGATCAAAAGATTTCATATTATCTAAAGAACTAATTCATATTTAATGATTCATATTATGGACAAGATGTGTCGGGAAATTACTGCGTTTTTTAATAAACATCTGTGTCCTCTATTTTAGATGGTGAATAATGAATCTATGGAGGTGTATGGCTCTCTTGCAGAGAGTAATTTTGCAGAGCTAGCAGCGATTATAGGGAAACTGCAGAGAGTCAGGCATTCCACAGGGCTAGTTGTATCTGACGAGCTGCTTCTTGACGCTGCTGTTAGGTTGTACATAACAACGCAGATAAACAAACAGAAGCCTTTTAGATCACAAAAAATAACCTCATCTTCAGATGAACCAATTGCTACGGACCGTCAGATAAAATATCTGCAAGACTTGGGGGCTGATATTCCTGAGAGGCTTTCTAAGAGAAAAGCAAGCCAAATTATTGAAGAATTCCATAATGGAAATGAATTTTAGAAAAAGCCTCTAGGGGGAGTCGACCCCCCGACCCCAAGTTGTTTCACAAACGATACGAAACTTGTACTCTAACCAACTGAGCTATAGAGGCGTAAAGACTAAAAAGGAGCGTGTTTTTTAAAGGCTATGGCATCTAAGTGGGTGATTGTTTTAAGTGCAGTCCTAGTTGTGGGAATAGTGTGCGTTGCACTTTGGCTTGACTCAGGAAATACGCGTCTAAGTGAGGCAACTGGTCTTGTAGTCACAACTGAAACTTTTCCAGTTTACATGGAAACACATCCACTCCTCAAAGATCTGCCAAAAGATGCTTCTATATCGTTGACTATTGGCGGGCAGGCTTACGGAATTTCAGGCAAGAGCATCCAAGTTGATAAAGTGATTAATGATGCTGATATATCTATAGAACTGCCTTCTGGATATGAAGGAAGAATAGGAGAAGTAGGTTTATGCTCTGCTGTTAAAGAAGCAATTAAAAATGGAGATGTTAAATTTGAGACTAAAGTCTCAAAAACTAAGCTTATGCTGAAATATTACAAGTTGATTAAATACCGTAGCTGCGTTGAGGGATAATGCGCTCGCAAGTTCTGTCTGCACTTAAGGTTACTGGTTTGCTTTTGCAAAATTTGCAAGAATTAATTGAAATTCCTAAAGACAATACTCATGGAGACTACTCTTTTCCATGTTTTTCACTTGCTAAGACATGGAAAAAAAATCCTGTTGAGATAGCTAAAGAAGTTGTTTCAAAGATTGGCTCTGTAAAAGGATTTGAGAAAGTTGAAGCTGCTGGTCCTTATGTTAATTTTTTTATGAATAAAAATATTTTGACTACTCAAATACTGGATAAAATATCTAAAGAAAAAGATAGATACGGATCTAATAATTCTGGGAAAGGGAAGAAAGTAGTTATTGAATTTGGATCTCCAAATACAAATAAACCTCTTCACTTAGGGCATGTGAGAAATCTTTCTATTGGAGATAGTGTTGCACGCATTTTAGAATTTAATAAAAACAAAGTCTCTAAAGTCTGTATTAATAACGATAGAGGTGTCCATATATGTAAGTCAATGGTTGCTTACAAAGATTTTGGAAAAGGTGCTACGCCTGAAAAGAATAGAAAGAAATCAGATCATTTTGTAGGAGATTACTATGTTCTTTTCAGCAAAAAAGCCAAAGAAGAGCCATCTTATGAGATAAAAGCTCAAGAGTGCCTTCAAAAATGGGAATCTGGAGATAAACAAACTATAGAACTATGGAAGAAAATGAACAAATGGGCTCTTGACGGATTTAATGAGACTTATAAGAAATTAGGAATTAAATTTGATAAAGAATATTATGAAAGCAAGATTTATACTAAAGGCAAAGAAATTGTGGAGTTGGGAATTAAGAAAGGCATATTTTCTAAAAAAGATGGGGCTGTAGTAATTGACCTAAATAAAGAAGGTCTTGGAGAAAAAGTATTGCTTCGTGCTGATGGCACTTCTATTTACATTACCCAAGACTTATATTTGGCAAAATTAAGAAATGAAGAGCATAGTATGGACGGGTGCATCTATGTGGTTGCAAACGAGCAAGAGTATCACTTTAGAGTTCTTTTTACCATACTTAAGAAAATTGGATTCTCTTTTGCAGATAAATTGCACCATCTTTCCTATGGAATGGTGGAGTTACCCGAAGGTAGAATGAAATCTCGTGAGGGCACTGTCATTGATGCTGATGATTTGATTGAAGAGATGCAGAAGCTATCTAAAGAAGAATTAGATAAAAGAATTAAACTGAATAAAAAGGAAATTGAAAATAGGAGTATTGCAATTGCATTGTCCGCACTAAAATACAGCATGCTTAAAGTGGATATAAAGAGAAATATAACCTTTAACCCTAATGAGTCAATTCATTTTGAGGGAGATACTGGTCCTTATTTACTTTATAGCTATGCCAGAGCTAATAGCATATTGCGAAAAAATAACTCAAAGAAAAAGCGAAAAGAACTACCTGAGCTTTCCGAAAAAGAAAAGCAATTGATTACTGAAATTGGTAAATTCCCAGAAGTTGTTAAACATGCTGAAGATAATTTATCTCCTAATATTATAGCAAATTATACATACACTCTTGCCCAGACTTTCAATGAATTTTATCATTCATCGCAGGTTATTGGAAGCGATGAAGAGGCTTTTAGAGTTGAGCTTGTGAAAGCGTTTTGCACTGTTATGAAAAACGCTATGCATCTGCTTGGTATACCTTTGCTTGAAGAGATGTGAACATTTAAATATAGATATTTTGAGACTATTTTATGGATAACAGTTCTCCCGAAAGACCTCTTGCTGGCAGTACCTTGTCAGATTCTTTTAAATTTGCTTTACTTATGCAATATTGCCCGCAACTAGTCATTGCATATCTTGCAGGGGTTTCGGATTTTGGAAAATCACAAGATGAGGCACTTCAAAGAGAGATTTTGGGTAGAGATGCAGTTTTATCAAGAGATGTTCACTACAGTTGTGGAAGAATTACTGAAATTGGCGGTAAAAAAGTCGAAGCATGGACAATTGATGGAAGCCCATCTATTGTTGGTGGAAGAAAAGTAAAGTATGGCTTATTTGGTACTTTTCTTGGACTTGAATAAAAGATAATTTTTATCAATTTATTGAGGATAATATTTATATATGAACAAATTTTGTTTTATTAATGGCTGAAAATGTAAGACTCGAAATAGTCCCAAAGTTAGAAAGAATGACTCAAGTAAGTGAGAGGATATCCATTTGTTTGCGTGCTAAAAATATATGTATAGACTATACTGAAAAAGATGGTTTTAGAGAATACTGTTTTGTCGGTATTTCTGGAGAGCTCACTAAATTAAGATATGACACTGTGGCTAATGAATTTGAGGCTGTTTCTGTTGATGAACTTAGAAGAAGGCAAGATGCAGGGTTGTTTGCTATTGTTCGAGATTTTGTGGGACTAATGAAAGAAGTTGATGGGAACTATAATTCTCTTGCCTTAATCCCTATTCGTGAAGCCAGTATGGAAATTAAGGGAAGATATTCATAATCTTTATATATCCTTAATTAATTGTAAGAACTCATGGTTGGTGTTGAACACGTTCTTTTGATAAACAC
>ERZ1292623.5088-Hain-H51-01um-R1-5088-length-10579-cov-9_pt1 | contig 10579 bp, 11 predicted proteins | sample MGYA00564398_ERZ1292623 | MGnify/ENA primary metagenome ERZ1292623 (study PRJEB36523, sample SAMEA6512633) | groundwater metagenome | collected 2019-01-07 | study: AquaDiva: Metagenomics assemblies of 32 groundwater samples
CGAGGGCTTCTGGAGTTATGCCAAGCACATCCTGTATAACTACCGGGGTGTGTCGAAATATCATTTCCCGATGTACCTGAAGGAGATCGAGTACCGGTTCAACCACCGCAAGGAGAATCTGTTCAGGAGTTTTGTTCGGGTCTATTTTGGTTACGTTTCGCCCTAATTACCTTAATGAACACCTCCTGGGTTCGCTATTGCCCTGGCCCAGGTGTTCTGCCATCTCGGCTTCGAGGGCCCGCTCGACCAGGGCTTTTGTGAGCTGCTTGAGTAGCCCATCCTCGCCAATCAGGTCTTCGGGTTACTTGTAGTCGGCCAGCAGGCGGCCGATCAGGTTAGCCGGTAAGGCTTTCAGTGCGGTCGTCTTCGCTACGGTCATTATCGCTCCTTGTTGGGGACAGTTTCCTGCCAAATGACCGTTTACACAAAATCATTTACACTCTCTGAAGGGGTTTTTCTACAGCCTCGTTAGGCGCAAATGAGATGACAAAAAAAATATCCGATATGCCACAACGCACTGCTGCGAGAGTCTCAGGGTTCGGGTATCTCATCATCACAATACTCGCTATCTTCTCTGAGTTTTTTGTTCGCTCAAAACTTGTTGTCCCAGGTGATGCAGCAACGACGGTCGTTAATATTTTGGCCAATGAGATGCTATTCCGCATCGGCATTTGTGGCTACCTCATCGTGGCTATCTTAGATATAGTAGTGGCTCTCGCACTTTATGTTTTACTTAAACCAGTAAACAAGAGTCTCGCGTTGCTGGCAGCGTGGTTTAGGTTGGTATATGCGGTTATTCTCGGTATCGCCTTGCAAAATCTTCTTAGCGTTTTGCAACTTCTAGGTGGTGCCGATTACTTGGCCGCATTCAAAACAGGTGAGCTGCATGCTCAGGTGATGTTGTTGCTCAATGCGCATAGCGATGGATGGCTTATTGGCTTGGTATTTTTTGGACTTCATTGCTTGGTCCTGGGCTATTTAATTTTCAAGTCGGGATACATTCCCAGAATTCTGGGTGCCTTGTTGGTCGCTGCATCTTTCGGCTACGTCATAGACAGTTTTGCGCATTTTCTTTTGCCTAACTACTCCGACTACAAAACACCATTTCTCTTGCTTGTTGCCGTGCCTGCGTTTATTGGGGAATTGTCGTTTACCTTTTGGCTTTTGTTTAAAGGTGTGAAGATACAACGGACACAAGTAGCTCCACAGTAACGCTTCAGTTGTTAGGATCGAGAATCATGAAAAACACAAGTACTAACCCACTGCTCAACGCGCGCGCAGCGACGACGCGCGCCGGTTGCTTCAAGCCCAGAGATATCGTTTGCAAGGTCTCCATGCCCCTCCCAAAAAGCAGATAGGAGCGCCACACTCAAACGGGGACCGGAAATCGTCTGAACTACCAGGACTTACAGGCGGGGAAACTGGGACTACCGATAAACTCTACCGTGCGCTATCGCACTGAAATCAAGGGAACGTCGATTCTGGCGTCAGTTCAACGTTTGTCTTCGGGCTTTAAGCGCATCCTACATCACGGATGCCCTGCTATTGAAAACAACACGGCTTACCAATCAGCCCTTCTTGCAGTAAACTCCGGACAACCGTTCTTGTAGTAAAAATGAGGGGGCCATAAAGCAGCGTCAGTCTATTGGCGGAATGCTTCTACTATCGCGAAGTCGCCTGACAATCATCGTGCGATTTCTTGGACATTACACCCAGACCGTTCCAGCGACCGCACCGATATGTCAGATCACCCTAGATCAGATCACCCTAGATTGGCTATCAGCGAGCAAAACATCGATATATGGCTGGCTTTTTACCATGAAATTGTCGACGCGCGGCTGCTCTCGAATCTACTCACGCTTCTGAGCGACGCGGAGCGCCACCAAGAGAAGCGCTTTTATTTCGCCGATGACCGTAAACGCTACCTTTTAACGCGCGCGATGGTCCGCACGGTGCTATCCCACTATGCGATGGTAGCTCCCGCCAACTGGGTGTTTTCGGAGAGCGCATACGGCCGCCCTGAGATCGCGAATCGTCACGACGAGGCGGTTGGTCTAAGCTTCAACGTATCGCACACTTACGGCTTGATTGCACTAGGTGTTTCCCGGAACCGGGCGCTGGGCATCGATGTCGAGAACCTCCTGGCGCGTCAGGTGTCGATCGGTATCGCGGATCGATTCTTCTCACCAATCGAAGTCACGGAACTAGCGAGCGTTCCGTGCGAGCATCGCCAGGACCGGTTTTTCGAGTACTGGACGTTCAAGGAGTCATACATCAAGGCGCGAGGCATGGGCCTGTCGATTCCGCTCGACCGGTTCAGTTTCCACTATCCGCACGAGTACGCGGTACGAATTGCCATCGATCCCGAGCTGGGTGACAATGAAAGCCGCTGGTGTTTCTGGCAGTTCCGACCGGCGTCAGAGTATCTACTGGCGATCTGCGCCGAGCGACTGGACGGAGAAGCGCCGGTACTGACTGTGCGGAAAACGGTCCCGACGATCGCGGACGAAGTCCTCGAAGTTGCGTTACTGAAGACGTCGGAAGTGCCTTTGGGCGACGAGTGTATACCGGTAGGGATTGCCCCCACCTAACCGCCAGAAAAGACCGGATACTGTGATGCTCGTCATTACATGAGGTCTGCCACGTCGCCTCTTCGTGTCTTGCCTCCTGCTTTCCCGGCATACTTTCGGAAAATACACCCTATCGGAATAGACTCTAAGTTCTGATGAACATCGATGCAAAGCGCTGCGCGATGGTCGGGTCGAGGTCGTGGGAAGCCGGATCGATTGCGAAACGTTTGGCGATTTCCGCGACCTTGAGGTATTCGTCAGGATTCTGCGCGCAGTGTTGCTGCAGACTGCGGGTTTGTTGTTCGAGTTCGCTACTGGCGGCGAGCCAGCGCGGATCGAATCGCGGCACCTTCGAGAACGCTTCCTTAGGCAGTACATCCTGCTGCCACAGGAATTTCAAGCCACTGCCGTCATGCTTCGCGACGAGCGGCAGGTGCGCCCCGGCGTTGACTCGCACTTCCGGCAGCAACTGCAGCCCCTGCTTCCAATGCAGTGCATCTTCTCCGTGGGGAGCGTTCGAGATCCAGCAAGTTTCGTCGAGTCCCAGGTCGAACCAGAAGAGCACCGCCCCTACCGTTCCCGGCGCGATCGTAGACAGGCGCAGTTCCTTTTCTTCGGGTACCGGACCCGCGCTGGCAAAATCGAACGCGAATACATCGAATGGCTCGGTGAGTGCACGATAGCCCAGCTTTGCCGTGTCGATGTTGGCGAACGACGGCGAGGCACGATAAGGATTGAGCAGATTCGCGTCAATGTCCAGAATTCGATCAAGCCGATATTCGATCACGATGGCGCGAATCTTGGCGGCCATCGGCAAATAGCGAGCATTTTCCACAAGCAGATGCTCGCGCGCATAGGCCAGATAGTGCAGGATTCCTTCGCCGATCAGGCTGCAGTCGAACATCTCGAAGACCGCAAGCTCCGCGCGCCGGGGCAGATCGTCCGGAATCTTCATGTTCCGGCAGTCTTTGTCGACCAGCGTGACCCTGTCACTCAGGCCGTTGAGCGCAACGACTTCGTTGCCCGCCATCTGGATGGCGGGATGGGTTTCGCATCCAACGACGTGCCTCGCCCCTGCTTCCGCTGCCATCATCGAGAGCAAGCCGCAACCCGCGCCAATATCGAGTACGACCTGGGCGGGACTCATCGCGAGCGCCCTAGCGATCGCAACACGATAGACGTCGTTACGGCGTCGATCGCCAAGCATCGGCACATACCAACTCGGCAATCGGTGCGTGCGTTGTAGAGCCGCAGGCGGCAGTGTTTGGAAGTACAGTCTGCTTTCCTCGACGCGCACGCGCACATTGACTACGCTCCCGGCCCGCGCCTCAATAGCGTCCGTGTACTGGATCGCAGGCATGATGCACCGTAGTTCGCCGCCCGGTGCATTGCTGATCAGCGCATTCCCCAAATCCAGCTCGAACCAGAAGACGATTGCATCGACAGTGCCGTCGGTTGTTACTGGAAGCGCGATTTCCCATGTCGCCTCGGAGAAGTTCGCGAAATCGATCTCGCCAACACGGACCGGCTCGGTAAGCGCGGTCCAGAACTCCGGCCCAAGGTCGAGGGCTTGCGGGTACAGGCTCCAACGCAACCGATTCATCGGTTCCAGCCGAAAAGTCACGCCTGGGTACGTCCACTGGATGCCCATGGCGAAAACCGTGGCTTTGGCCGGCAATACCCGAACGGACGCGGCCCGGCTGCCGGAGCAATGTTGTCGAACAGCCCTGACGATACCGGTGCCCAGCAGGGTGTGATCGATCTGCGGGAACACGAAACTATCGAAGTGAGTCTCGCTTAACGGTTGGCTGGCTACCGAAACGATATCAATGCTGCGGGCGAATTCCTCGAACGACGCGCGGCGTTCTTCTTCGGACCAGCCTTGGATTGCCGCGCCGTGGCACGCATACCACGACGTCAGAAAATGCTTTTGCGCCATACCGGTCGCGATCCGCACATCGAGCGGAAATGCCTCCACGCAAAGCGCATGCGCGGCCCCGTGGTGCAAGGCGCGCAGCGCGAATACGCCAAGCTCGCTGCCTCGGAACAACACCTGCGATCTGGACGTAGCGGAAAGCGCGGTGTCCCAAGCGGCGAGCCACACCGGATCTTCGAGCCGCGTGATAGCGTTCCTAGGGGACAACTGGCCACTGTGGCGCCACAGGTGCTGCTTGATTCCCTCCACGCGAAATGCGTCGAACGAAGGCAGTATCGAAGGATCGTCAAATAGCACTGGATCAAAAACCACCTGCGGCGGCGGTGGCAGCTCGATGTGCAGGGATTCCTGGGGCGCGTCGGGATCGGGCGTCTGACGCAGTACCGATTCCGCGCGAATGCCGATTTCCAAGGATTGGAGATGTTGTTTGATCGCGTTATTGTCGGGTTCAAAGCACAAAGCTTGGCGGAGCGCCGCCAGAACACGCGGCAAATTGCGTAGTCCGTCGTAAGCATTAGCCTGCAGCTGATACCCGACGGCGCTCACTGGCGCGAGTTCCACGACTCGCTCTGCATCCTCCAGCGCTTCCTCGAACCGATCCAGCTTGAGAAACATGCGGGCGCGATCGGCGTGCCGCTCCACGTCTCCGGGCGTCGCCTGGATCAAGTAGTTGCAGTACATTAAGGACTCTTCCAGCTTGCCGTCCTTCTCGCTGACCTTTGCCAGCTCATCGAGATATGGGATTGCCATCCTAAGAACATCTTTCGGCACCCGATCCAGCATCACCTTCATGAACACAGGGTCGCCTGTAGCAAGCGCCGTATCCAGATCGTTACTCCAGTCGGCCATTGTTTATCCCTATTCGTCAATTTCGGTCAAGGTCGGTGATCTGCGGCTTCAGTTTGACGCCAACAAGGCCGCCAGATTTTTCTGATCCTGTCCATAAGCAGTCAGGATCGCGTGTGCAGTCGACTCGGATGCTACCGGCATACCATACTTCACGAACGTCGCGAGCGTGCCGGAAGGGCCGACGTCGATGTATCGATGCCTCCCCCGCAGCTCAAGATGCTCCACTGCTTCCCGGAATCGGATCGGATGACGCACCACCCTCCAGAAAAAGTCTTCAGGCAATTCTGTCAGCGTGGCGCCTTGCTCGCAGCACACCATCGGCAAGGCACCCATGCTTAGCGGTATCGACCGCATAAACGATGCAAACTGTTCATGAGCGTTTTCGATCCAACGCGAATGAAAGGCGAAAGAAACCGCTAGCCGTTGATGGGTCACACGGCGTTGCTTCAAGACGGACTCGATCCTATCGAGATCGTTCTGGGCAGCGGACACAGCGAAATGCGAGCTGAAATTGACCCCCGCCATCTCGCTGCGCTCTTTCAGGAAATCCTCATCGTAAAGCGACGGATCGGCGAGTACCGCAATCATACCGCCGCGCTCGCACGACGCCTCGAATGCGATGGCCTGTTCAAACACGGCTGCCATGGCATCTTCGACCTTGATATATCCAGCCACCGTCGCCGCCGCGAAAGACCCGAGGCTCGCGCCGAGCGTAAGATCGGGCTTCACACCCTCGTGCATCAGGCATTGCGCGAGCGAATACTCGACCATGAAAATCGCCGGATGCGTAAGCAGAGTTCGGTCGAAGATCTCAGACTTGCATGAAGAATAGATCGCATCGATCACGCGTTTACCGGAAATCTTTTGCGCGAGGCCGTCCAGGCGGGTCATCCACCCGCGGAAAACCGAGTTGTCTTCGAACAACTGTTGTCCCATTTGGTGATATTGCGATCCTTGACCCGAGAACATAAACACGGTCTTGGCGGACATTGGCAACTCCTAAAAGCATTCAGTGGGAAACCCCATTTCAATCCAAACATTTTCATTCGCCCGCTTGACTGGCTGGCGCTTGTTACGGACGGGCAAACAGCTATGCTGATGCTGCTGAACAATCCTTGCAGGCACGCCGTCGACGGTGCAACGTATCGGCACTGCCTCTGGAACAACATTTCCTGCAGCGATTTTTCTCATCTCGCCGATCTCGACCTTGCCGAGTATATATTTGCTGGCAACGGTCATGGCGCCGCAGCGGACTTTCGGGTGGCGATTGCCCCGTTCGTTTCCTGTCCTTCCCGAAGTAACGTCTTGGAGAATGGAGACGTTGTCGTCGACGATCGCTGTTTTGCCGTTCGCAATTCCGCTGACGTGATCGAGCATCACACGTGCGCCGATGCGGGCAACAGGATGAACGTCGATACAGAAAGCGACCGTTCCCTTGTTCGACAGAGCAAGATCAAGTCCCTTGCGGTCCCGCTGCCACAACGATTGCTCGATCCGGTAAATTTGCAGCGCGTGAAGATCCTTCATGTTGAGCAGTCTATGTGAACGGTTCAGGCAAGCGGGATCACCGCCTTTGAACGCATGCAGTGAGGGCTGTCATATGTCCGCCGAAGCCAACCGGTCGGATAGAACCGCGGCGATCGCAACAACCAGCGACGACCTCTCGAACACCAGCTTTTGCATAAGTGGCTGCAGCAACCGGTTCACGTGTTGCGACATTGGTCGCCGCATTGAGGGCGTCCGACTGGATGCCATCGATGACCGCCGGGGGAGGCAGCTCGCTCGCGACTTTGATCGGAACATTCGGCTCGGCCGAAACTTCATTGACAGTACGGTTCTTATTGATTGAAGACATTCATCACAAAGATATCTTCAACAGTGGACCGCGACCACATCTAGCCCGAGTGAATGATAGTACTGGCACCAAAACATGACAGAGTCTTTAGCATCTTCCATTGACGGTGCCGTTTCAATTTCGAAAATACTTATCTTGTCGCAATAAAGTGCCTCTTTAACCCAGCGTGCAATGTCATGACTGCTACTATCTGCCAAGTTGGAAAAGATTTGCTCTTTCTCTTCACTGAGGGACTTTTGCGTCCACCCTATATAGTGAAGGTCATCAGGGCCTGACCCTACTCCAAAGATATAGTAATGGGCGCTTTTCATTTTATCACCCGTTCAATGAGTTACACGTTTCTGACGTTGCAAACCTGTGGAGACGGAACGTGGAAGATTCGGATCTCAGACCGGTGTTAACTCGTTCAAATCGAAGTAGCCATTGTATCCCTTCACATAAACTGCGGCCCTGTGCCCGAACAGTAAGACGGCCTCGGTCCTAGTTTCAAGATCATCGTAATCCGCGATCGTAGATCTAACTTTCTTCCCAATCGGATACATCTTGTTCCAGGCGATCACCCTCTCTTCGGCGTCGGTGAGTTTGCCTGGCACGTCGTTCTCGACCTTATTCCCAACCTCATGCGCGACCTTTTCATCCGGCTGTTCTTCCTTGATAATCTGATGAAGTACAGATTCCGGAGTCTGCACCTTAATCGTGTAGACCAGTTTCGTCAGAACATCCCCAGGGCCAAACTCCTCAAACTCCACCGCCTCGCCGTGGCTGACGCCGAGCGCCAACAGGTACTGGATGCTCTCGGACCATCGGACTGTACTCGCTATCTGGCTCGACAACGTCTCCAAAACGGCGTTGTTCTGATAGGGCCTTGCGGTAACGTTGGCAATGACCGGAATTTTCTGATCAGCAAAATCGAATCCCTTGAGGTACTCTCTGAACTTCTCCATCGCCTCTTGCATGAAGGCGGAGTGGAACGCGCCGCTCGTGGCGAGCGGGTAATAACGTCTCTTTCCCTCCTGGAAGAATTTCTCCGCTTTGGCGATCTCGTCCGCCGGGCCCGAGAGCACAATCTGTGATGGCGTGTTGTAATTGGCCAAGTAGACGTTGGCCAACCCGTTTTCCTTTAGTACTTCTTCGATTTCATCTTTCGTGGCATTCAGTACAGCCGCCATTCCCCCATTGGACACCTGACGCATCAGTTCGCCACGCTTCTGGACCAACTTCAAACCGGTTTCGAAATCGAAGCATTCAGCCGCCAGAAGAGCATTGAACTCGCCCAGGCTGTGTCCAATCACGAAGTCCGGAGTCTGCCCGGTTTCTTCGATCTTCTTTAAATATGACAAGGCGTTCACGACGTAAAGAGCAGGCTGGGTGAACTGGGTCTTGCTGAGTTCGTTCCTCGGGTCTTCCACACAAAGCTGCTTGATGGAGTAGCCCAGGATACTGTTGGCCTTCTTGGTCAATTCTTTGAAGCGGTCGAACAGGTCACCGCCCATACCTTTGAACTGTGAACCCTGGCCGGGGAACATATACGCCTTCATGAGTGTACCTCCATTGGAATTGAGATTGAATTGAGATTTAGGTAAACCGAGAAAACGCGCTTCCGCAACACAGGGACATAACGCGCGCGACCGCCAAACCATCCGGGGACGGAACCGCGTCGCATCTAGTTGACACCTTCCTGATTCGCGTCGTGCGTCAGCACGGTCAACGAGATCAAGAATACTTTTGTATACAAACCGCAGTATTGACCCCGCCGAACCCCATGCTGAGGTTAAGCGCGTTTTCTATCGTGTGAGAGACCGCCTGGCGCCCAACCCACTTGAACGAAGAGTCGATAGGGTTCTCCAGGTTCCTCGTCGGGTGTAGTCTGCCCTCTTTCATTTGAAGCAGGATTGCGATCATCTCGACGACACCTGCAGCGCTGAGGCCGTGCCCGATAATAGATTTCGTCGCGTTGAGATAGGCGTGACCAAGTCCGCACTGACGAATGCTTTCGAGTTCCGTAACATCTCCGATCGTCGAGCCTGTGCCATGAGGGTTGATGTAGTCGATGTCCATCGACGAAAGCCCAGCGCGTTCCAGAGCCGCCTTGATCGCGGCGACCTCGCCCCCGATAGAAGGATTGGGATTCCTGTTTGCATCCATGCCCATCGCCCAGCCGGACAAGCGAGCATACGGCGGTCGCTCCAATCTTTGCGCAGACTCCAGTCGTTCTATCACCACGACGCCGCACGACTCGCCAAAAATGAACCCATCGCGATCACGGTCAAAAGGGCGGCTCGCTAACGCGGGTTCATTGGCGTAACGGTCCGATCCCATGGCGCCCAGAGAGCGCAATCCTTGGCACTCCCAGTAGGAGATATCCATGAGCGCACCCATCGCGATACAAACCTCCACTCTCCCGGATTCGACTGCATGGATGGCCTCAAGAACGGCGACTTGCCCGCTGGCGGAAGCCCCACCGACCGTGTAGGCGAATCCCCGTATGCCGAACGCCTCCGTACACAGCCCGCACAGGTCGCTGTCCATAAAGGACATTCCGTACGTTGGACGCAGGAATTGCTCACGGCCCCGATAGGCGTCGTGGACCTGTATCAACTCCCTTTGCTGGACGTTGGAGCCGCCGACAACCAAGCCGATGCGCTCAGGCGCGACCTTATCCAACCTCGCGTCTTCGCAAGCCTCGTGCAAGGTTGCAAGGGCAACCTGGCCTGAAAACGACGCCGTCCGCAGCAAGCTCCTGGGAATCGACTCCGGTATTGGCAACGCAGGAATCTCGGCGCCTATGAAGCCAAAGGCCTGTCCCGCTTCCGGCATTTCATCGCGCGATAAGGCAGGGAGTTGCCGGCCAGGGCGACGCATCGCATCGAAACGATGCCGACCCTCTAATAACGCCGGGAGAAATTCTGCCTTTCCCTGACCGATGGCCGAGGTGACGCCGACACCAGTGATCACGATGTCGAAGCAACTAGGACTTCTCATGGAAAATACCGGCCAATTCCCCGATGTTGTCGGCTTTGGCTATTTCAATCAAAGGAATGTTCAGAGCCAAGGACTCCAAAGTCATCATGATGATGTCGGCACGGTCGACCGAATTGGCGCCCAGCGCCCTCAGTGAATCGCTCGGCTGAAACTGATGATCTTCCAATCTCGGAACCACCTCACGGGTATGGCGAACGATGATCTCAAAGATTTTCTCTTTACTCATAGTAATTTTCTCCTAACAGATATGAACATCTGATGAATCACTTTCCGAAGAAGGCCTCAATGCGATCCTTGACCTCCAGCTGGTGGAACGTGAGCTCGTGCATGGCGATCTCTTGCTCGATAAACTTTGGTAGTTGCTCCCTAAGCGGCGTGACCAGATGA
>ERZ1292623.5089-Hain-H51-01um-R1-5089-length-10579-cov-5_pt1 | contig 10579 bp, 11 predicted proteins | sample MGYA00564398_ERZ1292623 | MGnify/ENA primary metagenome ERZ1292623 (study PRJEB36523, sample SAMEA6512633) | groundwater metagenome | collected 2019-01-07 | study: AquaDiva: Metagenomics assemblies of 32 groundwater samples
TGGCCCGTTATGGTAATTTGCCCAACGAGGATGACATTAATAAGATGATAGACATTAATTTCAAGGGGACAATAAATCTTATTAATGCAGTTAAACAAAATCCGTTTAAACTATTTATCAACACAAGTAGTTGCGCTGAGTATGGTATTAAAGAAAAAGACATGAAAGAAACAGACTTGCTTGAGCCAATAAACAATTTCGGAGTTGCAACATCGACGATAACTCTTTATTGCAAAAAAGAAGCAGTAAGAAATAATTTACCAATAATTACTTTTCGTCTGTTTACCCCTTACGGGTATTTTGAGGGGAAGAACCGTCTAGTTCCGAGTGTAGTACTGAGTGCCTTGGAGGGAAGGCCAATTAAGGTTTCAAGTCCCGAGCATGTTCGGGACTTCATATTCATTGAAGATGTTGTAAATGCTTATATAGCTGCAACAAAAATAAAGCATGATTTCGGAGAAATATGCAACATTGGGAGTGGTAAGCAACATCCTGTTGGGGATATTGTGCAATTGATACTTGAAATTACAAAGAGTAAATCAAATGTCCAGTGGGGTGCAGTAAAAAAACAGAAAAGATATGTAGAGCCGAAAAGATGGCAGGCTGATATATCAAAGTCAAAAAAAATACTCAAATGGGAACCCAAGAGCACTATTGAATCTGGTTTGCAGAAAACTATACAGTGGTTTATGCAACATAAAGATTTATATAATCAATGAGATTAATACTATGACGATTCTTCTTACAGGAAATAAGGGTTATATAGGCTCTGTTCTAGGAGGTGTTCTTACCAAGAAAGGTTATAGCGTGGTAGGTTTTGATACCGGTTATTATAATGGACAGGAGTTATATCCAATTAAGTTGCTTGCGCGACAGATTAATAAAGACATCCGTGATATTGCAGCGGAAGACTTAAGAGGCATAGATGCTGCGATTCATTTGGCGGCTCTTTCAAACGATCCTCTGGGAGAATTAAGTTCTGATCTTACCCAAAATATTAATTTTCTGGGAACAGTAAAATTAGCCAAAGCAGCAAAAACAGCAGGGGTAAAAAGGTTTATTTATGCTTCTTCTCAAAGTATGTATGGCATCGCCGACACAAGCCACGAATTATCTGAAGATGAAGCGGGTCCTTATGGAACAACAGCTTACGCAAAAGCTAAATGGAACGCCGAATGCGAGCTTAAAAAACTATTTTCTTCTGATTTTATTGTTGTTTGCATGCGTCCTTCTACTGTTTTTGGAGCAAGTCCGAGTTTGAGATGCGACATTGTATTCAATAACTTGGTAGGAAGCGCTTATACAACAGGAGAAATTGAAATTAAAAGCGACGGCACCCCGTGGCGTCCGGTGGCTCATGTTCTAGATGTATCGAACGCCTTAATTGCCGGGATTGAAGCACCAAGGGAATTGGTAAACGGAGAATCTTTTAATATAGGCATTCCAAACGGAAATTATAGGATAAAAGATTTGGCTTTGGCGGCTCAAAGAGCTGTACCCGGCAGCATGCTTAAGTTTACCGGGCAACACGGAGCAGATGCAAGAACATATCGTGTAAGTTTTAAGAAAATCCTCTCCGTTTTAAGAAATTATTATAAACCGGAATGGGATTTGGACCGCGGCGGAAAAGAATTAGTTGATTTATTTAAAAGAATTAATTTTACCAAGAAGCAATTTAGCGGAAAAGCATGCAATCGATTGCCTCAAATTAGATATCTGATTGATACACATAAGTTAAATACTGATTTGCGATGGATAATCTAAAAACAATTCAGCAGGCAGTCATCTTGGCAGGCGGCAAAGGCGTGCGCATGCGTCCTCTTACTCTTATTACTCCAAAACCAATGATACCAATTCATGGGAAACCTTTTCTGGAATATATTATTACATTACTGAAAAAAAATGGCATTGAAGAAATTATTATTCTTACAGGTTATTTACACGAAAAAATAGAGGATTATTTTAAGGAAGGAAAAAAAATTGGTCTAAAAATAAAATATTCTTTTAGTCCGGTTGATGATGAAACAGGAACAAGGCTTAAAAAAGCTAAGGGTTTAATAGATGAAAAATTCTTGCTTTTGTACGGAGACAATTATTGGCCACTAGAATTAAATCAGCTCTCCGAGTTCTACGAAAAAATGAACACGCAAGGATTAGTTACGGTATATTCAAATATGGATAATTATACAAAAAATAATACTTTTGTTAACGATAAGGGGTTGGTTGAAGTTTATGATAAAAGCAGGCAAACACCAGGACTAAACGGAGTAGATATCGGATTTTTTATTTTGAATAAAAAGGTTTTTAATTTATTCCCAGGAGAAAATTTTTCATTTGAAAAAGTTATTCTGCCACAACTTATTTCCAAAAAACAACTTGCGGGATTTTTGACTTATCATAAGTATTATGGATTAAGCAATTTGGAAAGAATACCGGTTATTGAGGAATTTTTTAGACCAAAGAAAGTTATTTTGCTTGATAGGGATGGTGTAATTAATAAAAAGCCCCCTAAAGCGGAATATGTAAAAAGCTGGGAAGAATTCGAATTTTTACCGGGAGCAATTGATGCATTAAAGCTTTTAACTAAAAAAAAATATGAAATTATTATCATTTCTAATCAGGCGGGAATTGGAAGAGGAGTAATGACAGAAGAGGATCTTAAGGAAATCCACGAAAAGTTCTTAGAAGTTTGCAAGAAAGAAGGAGTTAGTATAAAAGGAATTTATTATTGTCCTCATGATTGGGATGCGGGATGTTTTTGCAGAAAGCCAAAGCCAGGCATGCTCTTTAAGGCAGCAGCCGATCATAATTTTGATCCGACAAAAGCAATCTTAATCGGCGATGATGAGCGCGACAAACATGCAGGCAAAGCTGCCAACTGTCGAACCATACTACTACAACATGGACAAAATTTATTAGCCATTGTAAAAGGTTTGGTGTAAAATATTTTTTATATGATTATTTCAAGAACTCCGCTTCGGATTAGTTTTGTTGGCGGAGGAAGCGATATTGCTTCTTTTTATCGCAATACTCCTGGAGCTGTTGTTTCAACAGCAATTAATAAATACATTTATATTGCAGTAAATAGGCAATTTGATGGAAGAATTATTATTAACTATTCTAAAACAGAGACAGTAAATAAAATTTCAGATATAGAAAATAATTTAGTGCGAGAAGCATTAAAACTTACAGGTGTTATTGGAGGAATACATATTACTTCAATTGCTGATATTCCATCCGAGGGAAGTGGGATGGGTTCTTCAAGTTCATATATTGTCGGTTTATTAAACGCGCTTTATGCTTTTCAAGAAAAACATGTTAATGCCGAACGGTTGGCCAGGGAAGCATGTAAAATTGAAATAAATATTTTAGGTAAGCCAATCGGGAAACAGGATCAATACATTGCCGCGTACGGTGGATTTGAATATATACAATTTAATGCTGATGGTTCTGTTTATGTGGATCCAATTATTTGCAAAGAGGAAATAAAGAGAAATTTGGAAAATAGACTGCTACTATTTTATACAGGTATCACACGATCAGCCGATCCAATTTTGGCAAAGCAAACAAAAAATATGGCATCTTTTGTTGCAAAAAGAAAAATTATGAGCGAAATGGTATACTTAGCGAAAGAAATGCGTAACGCGCTAAGCAAAAATAAACTAAATAATTTTGGCGAAATGTTACATAATAATTGGATTTTAAAAACGCAAATGGCAGAAAGCGTTTCGAATCCTCAAATTGATGATTGGTATAAACTTGCTAGAAAAAACGGATCAATAGGGGGAAAGCTTTTAGGTGCAGGTGGGGGCGGCTTTCTCCTTTTTTATGCTCCGGAAAAAAAACATAATAAAATTATCAATGCTCTTTCAGAGTTATCATACCAGGAATTTTCATTCGAACCCCAAGGGAGTAAAATTATTTTTATTGATTAAGTGAAAATGAAAAAAAAAATAATCAAAAAGAATATTAAGCTTGATCCAAAGGATTTTATCAATGAATATTTGCTTGAAATAAAACGTTGCCTAACGTCATTAGATAAGTCAAAAATAGAACTTGCCATAGATCTTCTTGTTGAGGCATATAAGAAAGACAGGAAGGTATTTATTTTGGGAAATGGTGGAAGCGCAAGTACAGCTTCTCATATGGCTTGTGATTTGGGAAAAGGAACGCTACAGAGAGTTTATGATAATACTGAAAGACGCTTCAAGGTGATATCTCTTGCGGATAATGTTGCCCTGATGACTGCGTATGCCAATGATTTAGGTTTTGACGACATTTTTGTTCAACAGTTAAGGAATCTTGTTGAAAGTGACGATGTTGTCATAGCGATTTCCGGAAGTGGGAATAGCCCTAACGTAGTGAAAGCGGTAGAATACGCGAAGAAATGTGGTGCAAAAACAATAGGACTTCTGGGATTTAAAACCGGAGGAAAACTAGGAAAGCTTGTCAACTGTGCAATTATTGTCGATAGTGTTCATTATGGTCCAGTCGAGGATATACAATTAGTTCTTAATCATCTGATTGCCGCATGGATTGCAAAAGTCAAAAATATTCATGATGGAAACGAAAATTTAGTAAATGAAAATAAGGCAATTCCATTCAAGCAGTCCTAATTTAGCGATATACCTTTCTATATTATGACAAGAATTACTTTTTGCCGTGTTTGCAGGAGTAAAAACATTAAAGAATTTTTAGATTTGGGAGATCAACCATACGCTAATTCATTACTAAAGCATCCTGATGAAAAAGAGAAATTCTACCCTCTGTCATTAAGTTATTGTTTGAATTGCAGTTTGGTTCAGTTAAATCATACAGCAGATCCTAAAGAATTGTTTTCGAATTACATCTGGGTTACTGCGACATCGAGCACTGCAAGAAATTATGCAAAAGAGTTCTGTAGCAATGTAATTGCACGAATTAAAAACTCTAAAACAGGTTATATATTGGAGTTAGCAAGTAATGATGGAACTTTTCTTTTACCGTTTATTGAGAAAGGCCATAAAGTTTTAGGAGTGGATCCTGCTCAAAATATCGTAAATATGGCGATTGAAAATGGAATACCAACTAAATGTGAATTTTTTAGTAGTTCATCAGCAAAAAAAATAAAAAAAGAATTTGGGGTAGCAAAAGTGATAATAGCTAGAAATGTCCTGCCGCACGTAGCCAATACCCACGATTTTATTAAAGGAATATCGATATGTTTAGATGATGATGGATTGTTAGTCCTGGAAGCTCATTATGCAAAAAAGATTTTTCAACAACTTCATTATGATTCTATTTATCATGAACATTTGTGTTATTTTACAATAAAAAGCATGGAAAAACTTCTGAATTTATATAACTTTTTTATTGAAGATATAGAAACAAGTCCAATAAGTGGCGGTTCTTTAGTAGTTTATCTTAGAAAAAATAAAGTTAAAGAATCTCCCGCGGTTAAAGATTATAAAAGTGCAGAAAGAGAAATTAAGTTAAACACGTATAAAAGTTGGTTAAATTTCGCCGGCAGAGTTAAAAAGCATAAAGAAAAATTATTATCTATTTTAAATAAAAATAAAAATAAAACCATAGTAGGATATGGAGCTTCTGCTAGAAGCTCTACTCTTCTTAATTATTGTGGTATTGGCGCGAAACAAATATTAGTAATTGCGGATCAGAACCCTTTGAAACAGGGTTTTTATACAGCCGGAACTCACATTTTGATTCAAAGTCAAGATAAAGTTATGAAAAAGAACCCAAATTTTGTTATGATTTTGGCTTGGAATTTTAAAGATGAGATAATGAAAATTCTTAAAGAAAAATGTAATTATAAAGGTAAGTATATTATGCCTTTACCAAATAAGCCTAAGGTTTTATGGAAGAACTGATTTCTTTATACGACAACACATTGATTTATTATCCAAATGTTTTCTTTGTGGTTTTATTTTTTACAGGTATTTTAGGAACGATAATTGTAGGAATAGGGATAAGCATTCTTAGGGAAAGAGTAAGAAGAGCTATTAAGAAGATAAAAAGTAGTCTGAAACGGATTAAAGTAGAGGAAAAAAAGAAAACCCCTTTTAATCAGATGGCGAGCATTTTTCTTCAAAAAAAGAGAACCTCTGCTGTCTATATTATAAAAACTTCAATAGTTTTTTTTATTTACATCATACGGACTGCTGTTATTCGAGCGAATACATTATTGATTAGTATTGAGTCGCAAACAGAAAGAGTAATTAGAAAAATAGGAAAAGAAATCTTGATTGAAGAGTAAGCTGCTTATGAAAAAAATAAATATTATCAATACTATTTTGGCAGCATGTTTAATATATTTTGTTTTTGTTCCAAAAGTACTGGCGGTTGAATATCCTCTTGCGTGGCCTGGAATACTTCCGGACAACAAATTATATAAATTAAAAGTTTTAAGAAATAAGATTATTTACAAGATGATTATAGACCCAGTTAAGAAAGTTGAGTTTGATCTTCTTATGGCAGACAAAACAATATATGCCAGCAAATTATTGGTAGATAAAGGAGAAATTGTTTTGGCTAAAGACACTGCCTTAAAAGGAGAAAATTATTATAGTATGCTTGTACAAGACTATAATAAGGCATTACTTTCGCATAAACAAATTCCATCCTGGCTTGATCGAAAAATAACATTGGCTGCTATAAAACATCAGGAAGTTTTCAAACAACTTGAAGATGCAGTTACAGGTGAAGATAAGAAAACTTTTCAAATTGTAAGTAAATTCTCTCAAATTAACTACGATTTTATTCTAAAATTACGTAAATCTAAAAAATCTTCAGGCCGAGATGTATGAAAATAATTGTAACTGGTGGAGCAGGATTTATTGGCTCACATGTAGTAGAGCTTCTTTGTAACCACAATCATGCTGTTACTGTTATTGACGATCTGCGATTCGGATATGAGAGTTTCGTAGATAAACGGGCTAAGCTTTTAAAGGTGCCGCTTGAAGAGGTACATACTATCGAGAAAGAATTTGAAAATGTTTCTGTTGTCATTCACCTTGCCGCCTCAAGTATAATCGAATTTTCCTACCGAGAACCAATTACGTATTTTGAAAATAATGTTATGAATGGTATAAAACTTCTTGAAGTGATGAAAAAAAAGGGAGTAAAAAAAATAATCTATTCCTCCACGTCATCTGTTTATGGACAACCAAAAAAGACACCCATTAAAGAAAATGATCCAACTATTCCTTTAAATGCTTATGCTGCATCAAAACTAACGTTTGAACATATCTTGGTTGCTTATTACCATTCGTATGGTATACAAAGCGTTACATTTCGTCCTTTTAATGTATATGGTCCACGAGACGAGCAAAAACCACGCACGCGAGCAGTCCCTATGTGGATTGAAGCAATTTTAGACAATAAGCCTGTGTCTTGGTATTGGCAAGGAAAGCAAATAAGAGATTATATATATGTACAAGATGTTGCAAGAGTATGCCTAGAAGCTCTAACGCTGAAAGGTATACATTGTTTTAATCTGGGGTCTGGTAAGGGAACTCATATGAGAGATATTTTACAAATACTCGAGAATATAATAGGTAGAAAAGTAAAATTGATTGATTTGGGTCAGAGAAAAGGGGATCCTGAGAAATCATACGCAGATATTACTAGAATTAAAAAAACTCTCAACTGGTCACCTAAAGTTTCATTAGAAGAGGGATTGAGAAGAACATTTGTATATTATCAGCAAGTAGGTGGTATTTAATGAAAAATAAGGCAATTGATTATGATAAGCACTTTATGGACATTGTTGATGAGAACGCGAAAAGCTTATTTAGAACATTCAATCAAGATTATCGATTATATTCATTAGTTCGTTCAGTAAAATTAAATCATGACAAATTACTAGATATTGGTTGTGGAGGAGGAAAATTGACTGAAAGTCTTCCGTACTACTTTAAAAATGCTAGAATATACGGTTGTGATATAAGTAATACAGCTATTTCCTATGCAAGGAAATTAGGCAGCGGAAAAGTTAAATATTCGGTAATTAGAAATAACAAATTTCCATACAAAAATAATTCTTTTGATGTTTGTATAGCTTTTGATGTTTTGGAGCATGTAGAGAATGTTGATTCCCTTTTAAATGAAGCGAAACGTGTCCTTAAGGATGATGGTAAATTTTTTATAATTGTTCCATGTGAGGGTCAACCATTTACCTATACTTGGCTTTTTCAAAAATTACATCTTGGCCAAAATCTTACGTATCGATATTTTGGACATATTCATCCAGAATATACCCATAAGTATGTGCTAAAAGTTCTTAAAAAACATGGGTTTAAAATAGAAGAAATTTCGTACAGTGAACATTTTTTTTATCAATGTATCCAGGTTTTGCTGCTTTTTTTATCAAAACGTTTTATGGAACTCTTGGTAGGGGAAAAAAAGATAGCAGAATATATGCCTTGTAATTCAATAAAATCTCCAAAAAATAAGTATGATATTATTCGAATAATAAGAATGTCTGGGTTAGGATTATACGATTTTTTTAGGATGTATCTACTATATTGGGAAACAATACTTTTTAGAAAAGTTTCATTCACTGGATGGAAGTTGCATGTTCTTGTGAGCAAAGAAGTTCAAAGATGATAAGTACCGGCTGGGTAGAAATCATTTTTTATTTTTGGATGTATAAAAAGCCAAAAAAAGAAATAGAAAGTATTTTCAGTTTTGAAAAGACAATACGGAAATATGAAGAACTCTTTGCCAATTAATGTAATCTTGCAGAAAGAAGTTGATCCAGCATTTAGAAGACGAGCAAAGGTGGTGATTAAAAATCTAAGTCTTAAAAATGGCGATAAAATTCTAGAAGTAGGTTGCGGAAGAGGATTTTACGCACATATCATCGGTTCGTTTTTCCCTAAGTCCTCTTATATCGGTATTGATATAAATGAAGAGAATTTACAGATAGCAAAAGTTTTTGCTCAAGCATCAAATGTAAATTTTCGAAAAGCCGATGCAACAAAACTTCCTTTTGCCGATAAAGTTTTTGATAAAATTATTTGCACCGAAGTCCTTGAGCATATCAAAAATGACGGAATGGCTCTTTCTGAATTATACCGAGTATTAAAACCCCATGGCATAGCAGTAATTACTGTCCCCAATAAAAATTACCCCTTTCTTTGGGATCCTATCAATTGGGTTCTTGAGCGTTTTTTTCATACCCATATTCCTTCTCATATTTTGTGGCTTGCTGGTATTTGGGCTTATCATGTAAGATTGTATGGCGAAGACGAACTGTTAGAAAAAGTTAAGAAGCAGGGATTTAAGATTAGCAACATTACAAGAACAACACATTTTTGTTTCCCTTTTGCGCATTTTCTTCTCGGAATTGGGAAGAGTATTGTGGATAAAGGTTTTTTTACCTCTTTTGATAGATTCTCTAATGCCGGCGGGAATTCATTTCTACTCAAATTAGTTTTGAAAATGCTCTATGTGTTTGATAAATATAACGACATGATAACTCTAAAAAAAGACAGCTCTTTCGTCAATATAATTATAAAGGTGAAGACGTGAAAGCTACTATACTCAAAAAACAATGTTAAAGAGACCATTTTTCTCAATCGTCATTCCTACTTACAATAGGGCTAAAGATTTACAATTTGCACTTTATTGTATTTTTCGACAGACTTTCTCTGATTTTGAAGTTGTAGTTTCAGATAACTGTTCTACTGATAATACAAAATCTGTTGTCGAAAAGATAAAAGATAAACGATTACGGTATTTTAAAACAAAAAGAACACTTCCTATAAATGAAAGTCAGGGAAGAGCTTTTGAGCGCGCAAAAGGAAAATATATTTTCATCCATAGCGACGATGATTTTATTTTATACCCAAGATCGCTTGAAGAAATCTACAGTAAAATTATTAAACTGCGTCCAGGCTATATTCGTATTAATTATGTCAGTTTATCTCTCGATAAGAAGCGAATATTCTATTATCGAATTGCTAAGCCGTTTATAAGAGATGAATACTTTCCTTCGTTATTAGAAAACAAGAAAATATTGTCCATTATTCTTGATTCTGATCCTTATTTTATTTCAGGATTAATTTTTAAAAATGAATTTAGTAAAGGCGTTAAGATAATTAATTCTGAGCCGATGCCTTTTATCGAGATTATGTTTGATGTGGTCAGAAATTTTGGTGGATGTTATATTGCAAAGCCATATATAGCAGCGTCTTGGTCTAGGAGGGAGCTTAAAAAAAACGAACAACATCATCTATATGCTTTAATAGATGGAAAATTACGGTTTGAGCAGTATCTTGAAGTGGTGAAACGAAATGTTAATGCGAAGACTTATGCTTTATTTGTGCATCGAGAGCTCATGCATATTTATGTTTTGCTCTTTCCGGCAATGAAAGCTACTCTTGGAGGAAAGAAAATATTAGAAATTTCATCACGAGTTCTCACATTGGATCCAACCATGAAAAAGAATGTTACTTTTTGGATATGCCTTATTGTAGCACTTCTATTGCCGGGTGGTCTTCTTAAATTCCTCCGAGATGCGTCCCTAAGTTTATTTGAAAGGTATTCCAAAGTAGTAGGCGGCGAAGATATTTACACT
>ERZ1292623.3775-Hain-H51-01um-R1-3775-length-12763-cov-46_pt2 | contig 10576 bp, 7 predicted proteins | sample MGYA00564398_ERZ1292623 | MGnify/ENA primary metagenome ERZ1292623 (study PRJEB36523, sample SAMEA6512633) | groundwater metagenome | collected 2019-01-07 | study: AquaDiva: Metagenomics assemblies of 32 groundwater samples
TATAAAAACGCTAATTAAGCGAAAGCGGTATTTTTTTGTCTTTTTATACCATTTATGCCATCCCCCACAAAAATATTTTCATCTCATCCGGGAGCTTTTATTAAACAGCCGTTTTTAAACGAAATTCAACGCCAGTCCTGGGATTGGTTTGTTAAACGCGGATTAAAAGAGCTTTTTGAAGAAGTTTCTCCCATCAAAGACCAGACGGAAGAAATTGAGCTTTATTTTTTGGATTATTATTTTGACGAACCGAAATACGATGAAGAAATCGCGTGGCTGAAAGATTTGACTTTTGAAGCTCCTTTAAGGGCCAAAGTTAAACTTGTCAATAAAAAAACCAAAGAATCGAACGAAGCCGAAATTTATCTCGGAGATTTTCCAGCGATGACTTCGCGCGGAACTTTTATTATTAACGGAGTTGAAAGGGTGGTTGTTTCCCAATTAATCCGTTCAGCCGGCGTTTATTTCACCGCCTCGGTTTATCGGGGCAAAAAATTTTTCGGCGCGAAAATTATTCCTGACCGCGGCAGTTGGCTGGAATTTTCAACCGAACCGGACGGATTTATCGGCGTTAAAATTGACCGGCACCGCAAAGCCGCGGTTACGGATTTATTGAGGGTTTTCGCCAGCATGTACGGCAAAACCGAATTGGAAAGCGATGAATCTTTAATCAAACTTTTCAGTGGAACTGATAACAACGCCGTCAAATTCATTGAAGCGACTTTAAAAAAGAGTCCGGCGAAAAGCGCGATGGATTCTTACGTTGAAATTTACAAAAGATTGAGGCCCAGCGATTTGGCGACTCCGGAAAACGCCAAAAGTTTGATTGACGCCATGTTTTTGAGAGCTGACCGGTACGGCTTGTCAAGATCGGGCCGGTTCAAAGTTGACCAAAGATTAAGAGGCGAAAGCAAACGCAAAGAAAATAAAGAAAATAAAGACAACTATCTTTTGAGTCCGGAAGACCTCGTCTTAATCATTAAAGAAATTATTCGGTTAAACAATAATCCCTTGGCTGAACCGGATGACATCGACCATTTGGGCAATAGAAGAGTGAAGTCGGTCGGAGAATTGCTTCAGAATAGGTTGAGAGTGGGTTTTATGAGATTGCGGCGTTTTGCAGTTGATAGAATGTCAACTTTGGAAGTTAAAGATTTAACCGCGGCACAGGTGGTTAATGCCAGGCCTTTAATGGCTATGGTCAGGGAATTTTTTACCGGTTCCCAACTTTCGCAATTTATGGACCAAGTTAATCCCTTGGCAGAACTTGAACATAAAAGATTGCTTTCTTCTTTGGGTCCCGGAGGATTGACCCGTGAACGCGCCGGATTTGAAGTGCGCGATGTTCACATTTCCCATTATGGCCGGATTTGCCCGATTCAAACTCCGGAAGGCCAGAATATCGGCCTTATCAGCCGCTTGGCTAATTTCGCCCGGATTAATGAATTAGGTTTTATTGAAACGCCGTACATTAAAGTGAAAAACGGAAAAATCACCGATGAAATCGTTTGGCTCGACGCCGTTAAGGAAGAAAATTATAAAATCGTCCAAGGCAACACAAAATTGGAAAACAATTCAATTGCCGAAAAAATGGTCGGCATGCGATACAAAGGCAAGCCCGGAACATATCCCAAAGAAGAAGCGGAATTGATTGACGCCGCGCCTTATCAAATCACCAGCGTGGCAACGTCTTTGATTCCTTTTTTGGAGCATGACGACGCCAATCGGGCGCTGATGGGTTCAAACATGCAGCGTCAGGCCGTGCCTCCCATTAAAGCGAGCGCGCCTTTGGTTTCAACCGGCATGGAAGAAAAAGCGGCTTATGATTCCGGCCGTTTGCTTTTGGCTTCCAATAACGGCGAAGTGGTTGAAGTTGACGGCGATAAAATCGTAATTGAAGAAAACGATAGAAAGAAAAAAACCCATCATCTTTCCAAATTTAGAAGGTCAAATTATTACACTTGCATTTCCCAAAAGCCGCTGGTGAAAAAAGGGCAAAAAGTCAAAACCGGAGATTTGCTCGCCGACAGTTCTTCAACCGAAGACGGCGTTTTGGCTTTGGGGCAGAATCTTCTGGTGGCTTTCATGCCTTTTGAAGGCGCCAATTTTGAAGACGCGATTATTCTTTCCGAGAGAGTGGTCAAAGACGATATGTTCACTTCCATTCATATTGAAGATTTTTATTGCGATGTCAGGGAGACAAAATTGGGCCCGGAAATGACAACGCCGGATATCCCCAATGTTTCGGAAGAAAAACTAAAAAATTTGGACGAAGAAGGCATTATCAGAATAGGCGCGGAAGTTAAAGCCGGAGATATTTTAGTCGGCAAAGTTTCGCCAAAAGGAGAAATTGAATTTACGGCCGAGGAAAAATTGCTTCAGGCGATTTTCGGCGAAAAAGCCAAAGAAATCAAAGACACTTCTTTGGTTTTGCCTCACGGCAAATCAGGCAAGATAATCGGCATTAAGGTTTTTTCCAGGGATCACGGCGATAAACTTGATCCGGGTATTATTAAAAGAATTCAAATTGAAGTGGCGCAATTGGGCAAAGTCAGAGCTGGCGATAAAATGGCCGGACGGCACGGCAACAAAGGCGTTATTTCCCAGATTCGGTCAATTGAAGACATGCCTTATCTTGAAGACGGCACGCCGGTTGACGTTATTTTGAATCCCATGGGCGTGGCTTCCAGAATGAATTTGGGCCAAATTTTAGAAACTCATCTTGGATTGGCCGCTCATAAATTGGGCTATCGGGCTGTTTCTCCGATTTTTACCGGCGCCAGCGAAGAAGACATTAAAAATGAGCTTAAGCGCGCCGGTTTTCCCGAAAACGGCAAATTAAAACTTTTTGACGGAAGAACCGGCAAGCCGTTTCCCGAGCCGATTACCGTCGGGTATATTTACATGATGAAACTCAATCATTTGGTTGAGGATAAAATCCACATGCGGTCAATCGGCTCTTATTCTTTGATTACCCAGCAGCCGCTCGGCGGAAAAGCCCAATTTGGCGGCCAGCGCTTCGGAGAAATGGAAGTTTGGGCTTTGGAGGGCTATGGTTCGGCTTACACGCTTCAGGAAATGCTGACGGTTAAATCCGACGATATTTTGGGCCGGGCCGCGGCTTTTGAATCCATTATCAGAAATGAAAGCATTAAAAATCCTTCCACGCCTTCGGCTTTCAACGTTTTAATGAATGAAATTAAAGCTTTGTCGTTGGATATTGAATTAATGGATAGCGATGTAGAAAAAAATAAAAGATCAAAGATTGAAGATTAAAATTATTATGTATTTTAAATCTATTAAACTTAAAATCGCTTCGCCGGAAAAAATATTGAGCTGGTCTCGCGGAGAAGTCATTAAGCCGGAAACCATCAACTACCGCACTCAGCGGCCGGAAAAAGACGGCCTTTTTTCCGAACGGATTTTCGGGCCCACCAAAGATTACGAATGTTATTGCGGCAAATATCGCAGAATCCGGTACAAGGGAATCGTTTGCGACCGCTGCGGCGTTGAAGTGACACGCTCTTCGGTCCGCCGGGAAAGGATGGGGCACATTAAATTGGCCGCTCCGGTGAGCCATATTTGGTTTTTAAAAACCGTTCCTTCAAGAATCAGTTTGTTTATTGACGCGCCGCTTGATAAATTGACCAAAGTTGTTTATTACGCCGCTTATATCGTCATCGCGGTAAACGAAGAAAATAAAAAAAAGTTTTTGGAAGAAATTGACAAAGAATCCAAATCCAGAAAAAAAGGCGCTTCAAAAGAAGGAGTAAAAGAATTGGAAACGGCGACATCAACCGCCAAAGAACAGCTCAATTCCCTTAAAGTCGGCAAAATTATCAACGAAATCGAATATCATAATTTATCAAAGCGTTTCGGCAACGCTTTTGAGGCGATGAGCGGCGCCGAAGCAATCAGGAAAATTTTGGAAAACGTTGATTTGGAAAAGAAAATAAAAGAATGCGAAGCGGAATTGAAAGAAACCAAGGATTTGAACCGGCAGAAAAAACTTTTGTTCAAAATAAAACTCTTCCGTTCTTTTATCAGGAATAAAATGCGGCCGGAATGGATGGTTTTAACGGTTTTGCCGGTTCTTCCGCCCGAACTTCGGCCAATGGTGCCTCTTGACGGAGGCCGTTTCGCCACTTCCGATTTGAACGACCTTTATCGCCGGGTAATCAATCGCAATAATCGCTTGAAAAAACTTATTGAAATCAAAGCGCCGGAAGTCATTATTATCAACGAAAAAAGAATGCTTCAAGAAGCGGTTGATTCTTTAATTGACAATTCAATCCGTTTCGGCGGAACCCAGCCCCAGCTTTCGGCTCAAAAGCGGCCGTTGAAATCTTTGGCCGATATTTTGAAAGGCAAACAAGGAAGATTCCGGCAAAATTTGCTCGGAAAGCGGGTGGATTATTCCGGCCGTTCGGTTATCGTGGTCGGCCCGGAGCTTAAATTCAACGAATGCGGCTTGCCGAAAAAAATGACTTTGGAATTATTTAAACCGTTCGTTATAAGCAAAATTATAGAAAAAGGATTGGCTCACAATATCAGAAACGCCAATCGTTTGATTGAAGCGGCTGGTCCGGAAATTTGGGAGATGCTTGAAGAAGTCATTAAAGACAAAAAAGTGCTTTTGAACCGGGCGCCGACGCTTCATCGTTTGGGCATCCAGGCTTTCAAGCCTTTGCTTATTGAAGATTTGGCGATTCGCATTCCGCCTATGGTTTGCGCGGCTTTTAACGCTGATTTTGACGGCGACCAGATGGCAGTTCACGTTCCTTTGTCAAAAGAAGCGCAAGAAGAAGCGTCAAATCGGATGTTGGCGTCCGGAAATATTTTAAAGCCGGCCACCGGCGATCCCGTTGCCCAGCCGACCCAAGACATTGTTTTGGGTTGTTATTATTTGACGAGAATTCTTGATGAAAAAACAAAAAGAGAAGAAAAAACAATAAAAGTTTTTTCAATGGTTGAAGAGGCCTTAATCGCCGTTGATTTCGGCCATATAAAAATCAATGAATTGATAAAAGTTTTTTTACCGTCAGGATTAACGGAGACCAGCGCCGGCCGTTTGATTTTTAACCGCGCTTTGCCGGATGATTTTGAACCTATCAACAAAACAATGAACAAAAAAGAATTGGGTTCGTTGGTTTCTCTGCTGATAGACAAATACGGCGTCGGCCAAGTCTGGGAAATTTTGGACAGAATAAAAACTTTGGGATTCAAATACGCGACGGTTTCCGGCGTCAGCTGGGGGATGGATGATTTAAGCATTCCAAAGGAAAAAGAAAAAATTGTCGTTGACGCCGAAAAAGAAGTTTCTCTTGTCAAAAGCCAATATGAAGAAGGGCTTTTAACCGATTTTGAAAGATATGTCAGGATTGTCGGCATTTGGGAAAAAGTCCGGGAGAAAATTTCAGAAATTATTCCCAATAGCCTTGACCAGAAATCATCTGTTTATTCAATTATTGATTCCGGCAGTCGCGGCAGTTGGTCCCAGCCGACGCAGATGGCCGGCATGAAAGGTTTGGTGCAAAATCCCAAAGGGGAAACCATCGAGCTCCCGATTATATCGTCTTACAAAGAAGGATTGAGCGTTTTGGAATATTTCATTAACACTCACGGCGCGAGGAAAGGCTTGACGGATACCGCGCTTAAAACCGCCGAAGCCGGTTATTTGACCAGAAGATTGGTTGATGTTGTCCAGGACGTTACGGTTAACGCGAAAGATTGTAAAACCAGCGACGGTGTTGAAGTTGTGCGAATTGAAGGCGAAGAATACGGCCATAAATTCAGCAAAAGATTATTCGGCCGCATTGCCTTAAACGACGTTAAAATAGGCAATAAAATCGCGGTTAAAGCCGGCGAAATCATTGTTCGCAAAGTAGCGAAACAAATTGAAGATTCAAACATTGAATCGGTTTTTGTCAGGTCGCCGATTTATTGCAAAGCGCTGTACGGCGTTTGCTCTAAATGTTACGGTTATGATTTGGCGAAACTTGATTTAATAGATATCGGAGAAGCTGTCGGCGTGATCGCGGCGCAATCAATCGGCGAGCCCGGCACTCAATTGACTTTGCGCACTTTCCATCAAGGAGGAATTGCCGGTGTTGACATTACTCACGGTTTGCCGAGGGTGCAGGAATTGTTTGAAGTCAGGATTCCCAAAGGCAAAGCGATTTTGGCCGAAGACGACGGCGCGATTGAAGATATTGAAGAAAAAAAATTGCTCAAAGTGATTAAATTGAAAATCGTCAAAACAACAGGCAAGAAACGGAAAACAAAAATAATTGAATATCCAGTTTCCAGAACCACGACGATTTTTGTCAAATCAAAAGACAAGGTGGCCAAAGGAGACCAGCTTTGCGAGGGCAGTTTGGACCTTCAAGAGCTTTTCAGATTAAGGGGGCAGAAAGCGACCGAGCATTATATTCTTAACGAAGTCCAAAAAGTTTACGGGGCTGAAGGAAGTCTTATCAGCGACAAGCATATTGAAATCATCATTAAAGCGATGTTCTCGCGGGTGATGATTAAAGATTCCGGCGATACTCATTTTGCGGTTGGAGAAACCGTGTCCAAATCAAAGCTTATTGAAGTTAATCGCGAAATAAGGGCAAAAGGAAAAACGCCGGCCAAAGGCAAGCAATTGCTTATGGGAATCACCAGAACGGCGCTTTCAACGCCGAGTTTTCTTTCCGCCGCTTCTTTCCAGGAAACCGCCAGAGTTTTGGTTTTAGCCGCCACCGAAGGCAGGGAGGACCATCTTGTAGGCCTCAAAGAAAATGTTATTATCGGACGGCTCATCCCGGCTGGAACGGGATACGGCAAACAAAAAGAAAAAAAAGAAGAAAGTTTTAAAGCGGAAGAAAGCGAAAAGATTGACTAAATAATTGACTAACAACCACTAATTAATTATACTCCCTTTATACTTTACAATGGAAAAAGAGCAAAAAAATTATGAAATCGGTTTTTTAACAAGAACCGAAGACGATAAGAATGAAATAATCAAGGTTTTGGAAGGGCAAAAAGCTTCAATTGCCAAAAGCGGAAGCTTATCAAGGATTAAGCTCGCTTATCCGATTCAAAAAGAGCCGTCGGCTTATTTTGATTATTTTATTTTTTCAGCATTGCCGGAGGCGATTGAAAAAATAAGCCAAAGTTTGAAATTAAATCTCAAAATTTTAAGATTTCTGATTGTTACGCCGCCGGCAATCGGAATTCAGAAACCGGCGCCAAGATTCAGAAAAGCCGTTTTGCCGAAGCCTGTTGTCAAGAAGCCGGCAGTCGAAAAAATCCCGCTTCAGCAAGTAAGCAATGAAATGCTGGAAAAGAAATTAGAAGAAATACTTAAATAATGAATTTAAACAAAGTTTTTATTATCGGCAATTTAACCAGAGACCCGGAATTGAGGGCATTGCCGTCAGGCGCGCCGGTTGCCAATTTCGGCGTGGCCACCAATAGAGTTTGGAAAGACCAGCAAGGCAACAAACAGGAAGAAGTTGAATTTCATAATGTCGTGGTTTTCGGCAGGCAAGCGGAAATCGTCAAGCAATATTTGGCCAAAGGCAGGTCAATTTTTATAGAAGGTCGGATTCGCACCAGAAATTGGGATGCTCCAGACGGCGCTAAAAAAAATCGGACGGAAATTATCGCTGAAAGAATACAATTCGGTCCGCGGCCGGCGGGTCAAAACCAACCAGCGGGTCAGGGCCAGGGAGAATTCAGCGCGGGGCAGAATCAGAAGCCGCTCAATGAAGAACTTCCGCAAATTGACATCAGCGAAGGGGAAATCAAAGCGGAAGATTTGCCTTTTTAAAGTTAAAAATTAATAAAGTTTGTAAAGTTCATAAAGTTTAACTAAATTAACTTTATAACTTTCAACTTTATAACTTTATAAACTAATACTTATGCAGTGTTTCTTTTGTTCACAAAACGTAAAAGCCGTTGATTATAAAGACATTGAAACCTTGAAAAGGTTTGTTTCTTCGCAGGCGAAAATCATTGACCCAAAGCACACCAATGTTTGCGCCAAGCATCAGAGAATGCTGTCCCAGGCGATTAAAAGAGCCAGATATATAGGACTTCTGCCCTTTGTGGGGCCGTTTAATAAATAAAACGGTTTATAGAGATCAAGGATTAATGATTAATGATAAAAATGGCGCTAGACCTTTCTTTATTTCAATTTATCAATAATCTTAGCCATAAATGGTGGGTTTTTGATTTATTCGGCATTTTTTTTGCCGATTATTTCGGCTATTTTCTTATTTTAGCGGCGCTTTTTTTGATTTTAAAAGAAAAGCAATTTCATCAAAAAATATATTTATTTTCTTTATTCGCTCTTTCTTTGATTTTATCCCGCGGTTTGATCGCCGAAATAATTAAATTTTTTGTCGCCAGGCCAAGGCCGTTTTCAGCTTTGGAAATCCAGCCTTTGGTCGGCTATGGCAATCATGACATCAACATGTCGTTTCCCTCTGGACATGCGGCTTTTTATTTCGCTTTGGCTTTTGCCGTGTTTTTATATTTTAACCAATCGGAAGACAAGGCGAAAAAAAGATTGGGCTGGTGGTTTTTGGCCGGCGTTTCGCTTGTCGCTGTTTCCAGGATATTCGTCGGCATTCATTGGCCGTCGGATGTTTTAGTCGGCGCGGCAATAGGAATAGCCAGCGCTTTTATTGTTAAAAAATTATTGGATGTTGAATTTAAAAAAATTGTTGAGTCGGCAAAGAATTTCAACGGGCAAAATTAAAGAAAAAAGGCGTCTCAACAAGGGACGCCTTTTTGGCAGGACTGGCTAACTTTAATCAATTCCTCTAAAATTTCGTCATTGATTACGAGTCGGTGCTTTTCTATATCTTTAAGAAGAGATAGTAAAAATTTTCCATCTCTTTTATCAAAAGAAAAACCGTTTCTTTTTATCGATTTCAATACTTTTAGAGGAGTCAAGTTGCCTTGCCACAGCATAGATAAATAGACGCGAAGCCGATTTTTATCCATTTTTACCACGCTCCTTTCTTAAGTTTCTGGTTAAATGATAAGGATTAGAATTGGGTTGTCAAGGTGGCACAAAACAAAAAACCTTTGACAATTTCCCTTCGACTTTGCTCAGGATGGTGAGCCTGTCGAACCACAAGTTTTTCTTTGGCGGGATTCGAATTACTGAAATTCTAACGAATTTCAGTCTTGGCAGCAAATTCTTTTATGAAAATTAAAAATTCCAAAAATATAAAAAGAGAGAGCCCCAAGCGAATTGTTATCCGCAAGGGGCTCGTGGGCGCGGCATTGATAGTTCCTCGCTTATAAGCGAGGGGGTTCGCGAAACCCCAATGCCTTCGCAATGTCCCGATCGTCGGCGTCCGCCTCCAGCTTGTAGTGAAGCCGGTTGGCGTTCTCACTGAAGGACACCGTGACGTTGGTGAGCCGCTTCTCGCGAATCTTCTCGAGAACCTTCTCGAACGGCATCAGGTCGTCGTAGTCCTGCCACTGAATCCGCATGGCGATTTCCTCCTCAAGGTACTGGATTACCACAATTCCCTTGTGGCAGGGATAATCAATTTACCAAGGCTACGCCATAGCAAATTGATAATGTTTAAAGGTAGCATATTACGCCATAAAAGTCAAGAGGCGGCAAGTGCCGCCTCTTGGGAGATTTTGAAAAATTTTTCTTTTCTGCTTTTACAAAATATGGTTCCCTCCATGGGCGGGCAGGCGAGTCGATGTTTTTTCGTCAGGTTCTTTTGTGGTTTTGAGCGGTGCGGCTTCGCCGCAAACCGGACAATTTCAAGTTTTTCTTTGGCGGCAAATTCAATTATGAAATTATACAAATTTATTTCAAAAAATACAAATGAAAAAAGCGATAATTAGTTTGCCACTTTCATGTAAAAAGCAAAGTTCGAATTATTTAAATCATTTCACCAAACAAAACTTCAATTCCCGACTATTTACGCGCAACTCATTTCGGGGTCATCTCTTGATTATAGCGAGAAATATTTAAAACTAATCCTGCTTTTCTCCCGGTCCCTTATAATAATTATTAATGAGATCTCTTATAAGATTGTTTTTCTTGCGAAGAAATTCTAAATCTTCTTCTTTAACTTTATATATATCTATGCTAGTATTTTTGTTAATTTGTTTTTCGCCACGAATAATCGTATTATTAATTTCTTCGGATAAATTATTAAGTTTCTTAAAAAAGAGGTGATTAAGTTGAATGTCTGGTAAATAATTATATACTTCTTTAAAATTTTTTATTCTAAAAGCAAGGCCATTTTGTAAACTTAAACTAAGTGGAATTGTTTGATTTAGAAAATCACTAAGGATAATTCCTGTGTTTTTTATTTCTCGCAATTGATCATCCCAATTTATTTTTCTTTCTTCTTCATAACTGTATTCTTTATCCACCTTGAACGCTTCTTCGTGACTTTTTTCTATTAATTCTTGTTTTTTGTCATCTGGCAACTTATCAAATTTTTGTTGATCCTTTAATTTAGAGAAGTCAAATTGTTCCGGTGATTTTAGCATAAATTTAATTTGGTTAATTATTATTAATAGTTACGACTTTTTTGAAAAAATTTTC
>ERZ1292623.5093-Hain-H51-01um-R1-5093-length-10572-cov-12_pt1 | contig 10572 bp, 7 predicted proteins | sample MGYA00564398_ERZ1292623 | MGnify/ENA primary metagenome ERZ1292623 (study PRJEB36523, sample SAMEA6512633) | groundwater metagenome | collected 2019-01-07 | study: AquaDiva: Metagenomics assemblies of 32 groundwater samples
CAGTTGACGAAGCAGTCCTGTCCTTCGGCAGGACTGCAACCCCGCAGGCGGCCCGGCGCAGGCGTGGGCATACGGGAGGGGTGAGAGGGGGTCAGGGGCAGCAAGCTGCCCGCAACCCTCCCACCTCTTACTTGACCCGTGCGTTGATCACCGCCTCGGCCACGTTGCGCGGTGCTTCGGCGTAGTGCTTGAACTCCATGGAGTAGGTGGCACGGCCTTGCGTTTGCGAGCGCAGCGAAGTGGCGTAGCCGAACATTTCGGACAGGGGCACTTCGGCCTTGATGGACTTGCCGCCGCCGGCCATGTCGTCCATGCCCTGCACCATGCCGCGCCGCGAGGACAGGTCGCCCATGACGGTGCCGGCGTAGTCTTCGGGCGTCTCGACTTCCACGGCCATCATGGGTTCCAGGATGACGGGGCTGGCCTTTTTCGCCGCTTCCTTGAAGCCGAAGATGGCCGCCATCTTGAACGCCATTTCGTTGGAGTCCACGTCGTGGTACGAGCCGAAGGTCAGCGTGACCTTGACGTCCACCACGGGGTAGCCGGCCAGCACGCCGCTGGTCAGGGCCTCGATCACGCCCTTCTCGACCGCAGGGATGTACTCGCGCGGCACCACGCCGCCCTTGATGGCGTCGACGAACTCGAAGCCCTTGCCGGGCTCCTGCGGCTCCACCGTGAAGACCACGTGGCCGTACTGGCCCTTGCCGCCGGACTGGCGCACGAACTTGCCGTCCACATCGGTGACTTTCTTGCGGATGGTCTCGCGGTAGGCCACCTGGGGCTTGCCCACGTTGGCTTCCACGTTGAACTCGCGCTTCATGCGGTCCACGATGATTTCCAGGTGCAGCTCGCCCATGCCGGCAATGATGGTCTGGCCCGATTCCTCATCGGTGCGCACGCGGAAGGACGGGTCTTCGGCCGCCAGGCGCGACAGGGCAATGCCCATCTTTTCCTGGTCGGCCTTGGACTTGGGCTCCACGGCCTGGGCGATGACGGGCTCGGGGAAGACCATCTTCTCCAGCACGATGGGCGCGGACGGGTCGCACAGGGTCTCGCCCGTGGTCACGTCCTTCAGGCCCACGCAGGCGGCAATGTCGCCGGCGTGGATTTCATCGACCTCCAGGCGCTCATTGGCATGCATCTGCACGATGCGGCCGATGCGCTCCTTCTTGTCCTTGACGGAGTTGAGCACGCTGTCGCCCTTGTTCAGCACGCCCGAGTAGACGCGCACAAAGGTGAGCTGGCCCACGAAGGGGTCGGTCATCAGCTTGAAGGCCAGGGCAGAGAACTTTTCGCTGTCATCGGCATGGCGCACGATGATGGAGCCGTCTTCGGCATGGCCTTCCACGGGCGGGACTTCCAGCGGCGAAGGCATGAGCTCGACCACGGCGTCCAGCAGGCGCTGCACACCCTTGTTCTTGAAGGCCGAGCCGCACAGCATAGGCTGGATCTCGCCCGCAATGGTGCGCAGGCGCAGGCCGCGCAGGATGTCGGCCTCGGGCAGGTCGCCCTCTTCCAGGTAGCGGTTCATCAGGTCTTCGCTGGCCTCGGCAGACGCCTCCACCATGGACTCGCGCCACTTCCTGGCGTCTGCCACCATGGCTGCGGGAATGTCCTGGTACTCGAACTTCATGCCCTGCGTGGCCTCGTCCCAGATGATGGCCTTCATCTTGAGCAGGTCCACCACGCCGGTGAACTGCTGCTCTGCGCCAATGGGCAGCACGATGGGCACGGGGTTGGCCTTGAGGCGGTCGATCATCATCTGCCGCACGCGCAGAAAATCCGCGCCCGTGCGGTCCATCTTGTTGACGAAGGCCAGGCGCGGCACCTTGTACTTGTTGGCCTGGCGCCAGACCGTCTCGGACTGCGGCTGCACGCCGCCCACGGCGTCATAGACCATGACGGCGCCGTCGAGCACGCGCATGGAGCGCTCCACCTCGATGGTGAAGTCCACGTGGCCCGGGGTGTCGATGATGTTGATGCGGTGCTGGTCAAAGCGGCCGTCCATGCCCTTCCAGAAGCAGGTGGTGGCCGCCGAGGTGATGGTGATGCCGCGCTCCTGCTCCTGCTCCATCCAGTCCATGATGGCGGCGCCTTCGTGCACCTCGCCCAGCTTGTGGCTCACCCCGGTGTAGAACAGGATGCGCTCGGTCGTGGTCGTCTTGCCGGCATCGATGTGCGCGGAGATACCAATGTTGCGATAGCGTTCTATGGGGGTATGGCGGGCCATGAAAGGACTCCTGGGTGCTGCGAAAGCGTAAGTGCGTGATCTGCCGGTTCGAAGGGTCGGATTCTCGCGGGGGTTGAATGAGGGGTGATGACAATTGGAATGTACGAAGACAATCGTACTATCTTCCGCAACTTCTTGCAGAACGATCCATGTTTTCACCACGCCATGACCCTGTCTGCCAGATAACTGCCCGCGCCACGCCGCATCAGCGACGTGCGGCATTGCTTCCATGGCACAGTGGCGCCCCATCGACTGGACGATTCATGCTTGCCAACCACCCCGACCGCGAACAGATACGCCTGGAAAACCTGCTCAACGCCCTGGGCAACCCCCTGCGCCTGGCCGTGGTCCGCGCGCTGGCCGCAGGCCATGAGCGCGCCTGCGGCTCGCTCTTGCAGGGCCAGTCCAAATCCACCATGACCCACCACTGGCGCGTGCTGCGCGACAGCGGCGTGATCTGGCAGCGCCCCGATGGTCGCGAGAACCTGCTCTCCCTGCGCCGCGAAGACCTGGACGCACGCTTTCCCGGCCTGCTGGACGCGCTGCTACAGGCCCTGGCCGAAGACCCGCTCACCGAACAGACCACGGCGGCCCACCTCAAACCCTGCCCCTGAAGCCAGGCCCCTGCAACGCAGGCGGCAGCCCTGCGCCCTACCCCTTCACGGCAAGCGCCGCAGCAACGCCCTCATCCGCAAACCGCTTGGCCGCCTTGAGCAGATAGCTCACGGCATAGAGGATGGGATCATCGGCCTCATCGCCATTCAGATGGTCCACCACCTCGACGGCATAGCCCAGGTCCACCGCCGTGTCGTGCAGCAGGCCCAGCAGTTCCTTGTCCTGCGGCTCCAGCGACTGCGCCTGATCGGCCTTGGCGTAGTAGATGCGCAGCAGGTCGCGGCACACGCAGTTGATGGCCGTGACCTTGTGGCTGGCGTGCAGCTCCAGCACTTCGAGGGCAGCGCCCAGGTGCAGGACGGCGTCGATGGCCAGGTCGTCGAGTTTGGGTTGAGAAACGGTGCGGATGTCTTGATCCATCGAAGCCTCCTCTGATGATTGAAGCCTGCGTCTCGGCCTCGTACCGAGCTGTGCCGGATGCAAGGCAGCAGCAGCCCAAGATCAACAAAAGAGTTAAATATAACGTGGTTTAAATTGCATCAAAAACTGACGCTCTTGCCCATGCAAAAGCGTCCTGTCAAACGCGGCCGTCCAGTCGGCGCAACTTCATTCGATGCAGACATTGCCCGGGCTTTCGGCGCGGCGGTGCGAGCCCTTCGCACCGAGCGCGGCTTCTCCCAGGAGTCATTGGCCAACCTCGCCGACATCGAGCGTTCTCACATGGGCAAGGTGGAGCGTGGGGAGCACATGCCGACCCTGGTCATCGTGTTCAAGATTGCGCGGGGGCTGGGGTGTGGTGCGGCGGAGGTAATGGGGAGGGCTGAGGAAGAGTTAGGGGCGGAGGCCGAGCCTGCGAAATCAGAAATTCAGTGATTTGCCCGAAGCTAGAAGTCACTTCCACTCATCAATGCAGCGTTGATGCCGGAGTCCAACAAGTGACCACCAGACCTCAAACCCGGCTTCCAACTCGTATGAAAAATGTGCTTTCCGTAAATGCTGCGCTTGATCAACTGGAGACCTTGGTCGGCAAAGACATCTCCTTGGTGGGCATCTTGCGATTCGAGTTCGAGGGGACGGCTCTCGACCACTTCCCACTGTCGGAACGCCGCGTAGCGAAAGGTGGGGGCCCACGCGAACCGTCAAGTGTGTGGCTGAGCGCCGGTCCAGGCGACCTTCAGTTCAACGATGTGCAGCTTCAGCGATGGCACGGGAAGCGAGTCACGGTACTCGGCACTTTGCTTGGTCCTGATGAAAAGCTCGGAGGATGTGGGCATTTCTCTGCGTTTCCAGCCGAGGTGGGGGCTCGATCTATTGAGCGGCTCTAGGCGGCCACCCGCTTGGCGCTACAGCAAGGTATGGCTGATGGCAGCGTGACGAATGTCGTTGCTATGCAGCGGGCGTGCTAGATCAATGTGAAAACACATCACGACCGCCCCCACATAACCTTGGGCGGCACTACCCAAAATCAGCGATTGGACCTGCACGCGTAACCGATCTACTTCTCGTAACGGTGGATATTGGGGGGATTACGCTGCACCAGCAGATCAAACACTATTCGCGCAAAGTTGGCTGCCTTGCTCGGATCGGCCAGCAACTGCATCATCTGGTTCTGATGGGCTTCACTGCTGTCCATGATGGCATCGTCTATCGCCTTGGAGAAGTCGCCTAGCATGGCCTGTTCGGGCGAGTTGTTCTCGATCTGCTTCATCACCTTGATGTTCTCGCCCACCTTGTCGCGGATCGTATAGGCGTAGTTCACCATGTCCTTGTCGGTGAGCTGGTCGGTCACAAACACCTCGTTCAGGCGGTGGATGATCTGCGATAGAAACTCTTCCTTCTGGTCCTGCGGCTTGGCCGTGCCCAGGCCTTCGCCGGGCACCAGCTTGTAGTCCGCGCTGTTTTCTTTGAGCACCAGATCCTGCTGGCGGATCTTGGCCACGCGGTAGTGGCTGAGCACCACGTTGCCCAGGTCAATATCGTCTTCTTCCAGCAAGGTTTCGCGCAGCATGGGTCGCAGGCTGCGCGCGTACAGGCTCAGCTTTTCCAAGTCGGTGTCGTCGTAATCCACGATCTGCGACATGAACTCGTAAAAGCGCACAAACGTGCCCAAATCCTTCTTGAAAATTTCGAGCGCGTCTTTTTCCTTCTGGCATTCCTTCAGGCTTTTCTCGGCGTTCGCAATCAGTACGGCATCGCCCGTCTTCTGGGTGCGTTCAAATAGGTCCTTGGCGATCTTGAACGCCTCCACCGCTGATTTGTAGCGCAGCTGCCAGCGTTGCACCGCCGGCTTGCAAATGTTGGCAATGGCCGCGTTGCTCTTGTTCTTCACATAAAACGCCGCGCAGAACTGGTCCACCTCCTGCCACGTAAAAATACCCCCTGCCCGCAGCTTGTCTTGCAGCGCAAAGATCAGGTTGGGGTCCGACACATCCAGCAGCTCCGCCGTTTGGTAGTAGGGCTGAAACGCCGCAAGGATTTCATCCGGCTCGTTGAAGAAGTCGAGCACATAGGTGCCTGTCTCGGCCTTGTTCGGGTAGGTGCGGTTCAGGCGCGACAGCGTCTGCACGCACTCCACCCCAACCAGCTTCTTGTCCACATACATGGCGCACAGCTTGGGCTGGTCAAACCCAGTCTGGAACTTGTTGGCGACGATCATCACCTGGTAGTCGTCCGAATCGAAAGCCTTGCGCATATCGCGGCCCTTGAGGTTCGGGTTCATATTCGTCTCGGTGAACTTCTCGCCGATCTGGCCCGCCGCAGCCGGGTCTTTGTCGGTGAACTCCACCTCACCCGAAAACGCCACCATGGCGTGAATCTTCTGGTAGCCCTTCTCCGTTATGTACTTATCAAAACAATGCTTGTAGCGCACCGCCTCCTTGCGCGAGCTGGTCACCACCATGGCCTTGGCCTGCCCGCCCAGCAAGCCCATCACGTTGTCTTTGAAGTGCTCCACGATCACCATCACCTTTTGGGCAATGTTGTGGTCATGCAGGCGCACCCATTGGTTCAGCTTCACCTTGGCGCGCTTGCTTTCCACCTCTGCATCGGCGTCCTGCACCTTCAGGGCCAGCTTGTAAGCCACCTTGTAGTTGGTGTAGTTCTTCAACACGTCGAGGATGAAGCCCTCCTCAATCGCTTGGCGCATGCTGTACACGTGGAACGCCGCTGGCTTGTTGGTGGCGGAAGGCACCTCGTCCGGGCGCGGCACGCGGCCAAACAGCTCCAGCGTCTTGGCCTTGGGCGTGGCGGTAAAAGCAAAGTAGCTCAGGTTGCCCGATGCGGGGCGCGACGCCACCGTGGCGGCAATGATGTCGTTGCTATCCAGTTCGGCAGCCTCATCTCCCGCTTCACCGGCTTCCTTCATCAGCACCTCTTTGAGCTGCCGCGCCGTGGAGCCGCTTTGCGACGAATGCGCCTCGTCGGCAATGATGGCGTAGCAGCGCTCCTTCAGGCTCACGCTGTTTTCAATCGCCTTCAATACAAACGGAAAGGTCTGGATGGTGACGATGATGATGGGCTGGGCAGACTCCAAAGCCGCGGCTAGCTTCTCAGACTTGGAACCATCGCCCTCTTTGTTGTTGATGCGCCCCACCACGCCATCGGTGTGCTCAAACTGGTAGATGGTGTCTTGCAACTGCGCATCGAGCACCGTGCGGTCGGTCACCACAATCACCGAGTCAAACTGCTTTTTGCCGTCAGCCTTGTACAGCGCCGAGAGCTGGTGCGCCACCCAGGCAATGGAGTTGGACTTGCCCGAGCCCGCGCTGTGCTGAATCAGGTACTTCTGCCCCGGCCCCTCGGTGCGCGCCGCCGCCAACAGCTTGCCCACCACGTCCCACTGGTGGTAGCGCGGGAAGATCAGGCTTTCCTTCTTGTACTTGCGGCCTTCCCAATCTTCCTTGTCCTCAATTTGCAAGTGCACAAAGCGGGCCAGGATGTTGAGCAGGTTGTGCGGCAACAGTACCTCGTTCCACAGGTAATCGGTGGCGTAGCGGTTAATGTCCTGCGGCACATCGTTGCCCGCGCCGCCGTCTGCTGTGCCTTTGTTAAAGGGCAGAAAGTACGTGCCCTCCCCCTCCAGCTTGGTGGCCATGTGCACCTCGTACTGGCTCACCGCAAAGTGCACCAGCGCCCCGCGCTTGAAGGTCAGCAGTGGCTCCGGCTTCTTGGCCACCGGGTCCACCGGCAGGCGCGTGGTTTTGTACTGCCGCACAGCCCGGTCCACCGCCTGCTTGAACTCACTCTTCAGCTCCAGCGTGGCCACCGGCACGCCGTTGACGAACAGCACCAGGTCAATGCGCCACGCCTTGGCCTTGGCACCTGTCTCCGCTAAACAGGCATCGGTGCACCACGGGCTGTACACCAGCTCCGGCACCACGCGCAGGCGGTTTTTGGCGTAGCGGGCCAGCGTGTCCGGGTTCAGGTCGTGCTCGGGCTTGAACTGGCACAGCGACAGGCGCGCATTGCGATCGCGCAGCTCGTGGCGCAGTAACCCCAGCGTGCCAAAGGTGCGGCTGTCTTTGTGCGTGGCGTTGGGGTCGGCCTTGCCCAGCTGCGCGGCAATCAGTTGCAAGAACTTCTGCTCCGCATCCTTGGGGTGGTTGGCGCAAAACCTTTGCCACTGCGCTTCTTGCGTCTCCTGCACAAAGCCCAGCGCATCCTCGGGGTACAGGGCCAGCTCGCGGTTGTACTTTTCCGGCGAGCCTAGCAACCAGCCATTTGCCAGCAGCTGGCGAATGATGTCGTCTTGAAAGATGCGTTCAGTGGCTTGGTCGCTCATAGTCAAGGAAGGTTTGGCTTTGCGGGTGAAGGCAGTCAGGCAGCGGCTTGCCAATCGCGCACGTCGATCTTGCCGGTGACGGCGGCGGAGATCAGGGCGGTGCGGCGTTCTTTACTAAGCTGGATGGCGGCCTCAACTTTTGAGACTGACAAATCGAATTTTTCTTTTGCGACAAATACGTTTTCAATGATGGATTTTTGTTCGGAAATACTTGGAAAAACACCAACCAATTTTTTGACATCAGCCATACCAATCGTTTTTAGTGTTGCTCCAAAGGTATATCTTTCCAACTCATCCTTCATCGCATAAAACACCAGTAATAAGTATTCTGGAATCACTTTTTCTTCATCACAAATCCAGGCAATCACATGCTGAGAAACTGCCATTACACGTGTGGTGATAGCAGCTAGACCAATACTTGCATCCCTGGTAAATACAACGCATCGTGCTGGAAGCTTTCTAGCAGATGAGTTGGCGATTCCTTTATCATTGAGATAAAAAGCAGTATCAGTGATATAGTCAACGGCTTTTAGCTGGGTAGAGTCGTTTAACGAAACCCAAGGAATATTACAGTCGATCCAGTATTCCTCAATCTTCTTGTCAGGTGTGTGTCCACTTTCGAGTTGCGCAATGTTTTTAATGCGAGAAACGTTCCAATGCGCAGGTACTTCGCCTAGCCACTCCACGCCGGAGTCTTTCATCGGGGCGTTGGGGTTGAGACCTTTGGTGACGGCGTGGCTGATGACGGCTTGGCGCTTTTCCTTGAGCAACTCAATCAGCCGCTGCTGCTTCTCGATCAAGGCATCAATCTTCGCCGTTTCGTGGTCGAGGAAGGCAGCGATTTTTTTCGACTCTGTTTGAGGAACGGGAACCCTCAAAAGGCCAATAAAATCCCAACTCGCTCTCGGCATTTTTGAGCCATAGGTCGATGAATCAACTTGCGTGATGAACTCTTCGGTTAGCGTGAAGTAATTCAAAAATCGAGCATCTACTTTTTTGCTTGTGAGAACCAAAAACTCAGACGAACAAATTCCCGAAATATCGGCTAACCATGATTTTGCAAGATAAGGCCTCAATTTTCCAAATAAGACATCGCCACAAGAGAACGAACTCGAAAGTCCTTCAGGAGTTACGTCTTCTTTGGCGATGAACTTGCCGTTGTTTGATTGAACATTCTCAAGGCCAACATACTTTTCCGTAGTCTGCGACTCCACCTTCCGACCAACCAGATCAGCGACAAATTTGAGGCGAATGCAATCCCAGTGAGCGGGTATATCTCCAAGCCACTTCACCCCAGACTCCTTGTACTCTGGATAAGCCTGATACCGACTCACGAATGCACCTCACGCAGCAGCGCCATGATCTCGGCGCTCACGGCATCCAGATCGGCATCAATTTCCTCCAATGGCCGTGGCGGCTGGTACTGGTAGAAGTGGCGGTTGAACGGAATCTCAAAGCCAACAATGCCGATCTCGCCATCTTTGGCGTCGCGTTTGCTGGCGTCTATCCACGCATCGGTCACATGGGGCTGCACTTCGGCGATGAAGTAGGCTTCGTTGACTTCACTCACCGTGCGGCTGGGGTCCAGGGCGATGTTTTCAAAGTCGCGCAGCTCGCCATCGGCCTGGTATTCGATGACCTCCTGGTTCACAGCGAACAGGCCGTAGAGCGGATGGGCTTTGCCTTTGTGCACCTTCTTGACCACCTTTTCAGCGGCGGGGTTCTTCCAGCTCACGGCATCGGCGATCTGCTTTTTCTCTTTGGCATCGAGCGTGATGCCGGCCCGCTTGCTCGCCGCCTTGATGGCTTCGTCATAGGCATTGAAGTCGTCGTGCTGGGCGCTGCCGATTTCACTTTGCAACGCGCGGGCTTTGAGCAGCACAGCCTTTTGCGCCAGCCAGGTTTTGGTGTCGAGCAGGTCTTTGATCTGCTTTTCCTTGAGGTCGGCAAAGTGGCGCTTGAGGTGGGCGCGTATCTCGTCGGTGTAGTCGTCCAGCTGGCCATAGAGGTCACAGTCGGCAGCGTCTTGCCAGTAGGGCTGGCCGTACTCGGCGTAGACCCACTGCATGGCCGCATTCAGGTTGCCTGACTCAAAGCGCAGGCTGGAAATGCGTTCATCGCTGAACTGCCACGACAGGCGCAGGGGGCGCTCGATGGTGATGCGGCGGTAGCCAAACTCGTGCGTGGAAAAAATTTTGCTGGCAAAGGTTTTGACGGCTTCGGGCTTGGGGTTGGCGGCTGGGCGCCCCCGGTTGCTTTTGGCTTCCGCCGGTTTGTTGAGCGCCTGCGCTTCGACCACCTCAAATTGGCCAAAGCAACGGGTGATGGTGGCAATGTCGGTCTCGTCCATCACATTGCGCTTGCTGCCCAGCGATTTGCGCATCTTGCCGCAGAGGTTGGTGCCATTGATGAGCTGGACCTTGCCTTTGCGCTCAGCACGCTTTTTGTTCGACAGCACCCACACATAGGTGGCAATGCCGGTGTTGTAGAACATGTCGGTGGGCAGGGCGACGATTGCTTCGAGCAGGTCGCTTTCCAGAATATGGCGGCGGATTTCCGATTCGCCCGAGCCTGCGCCACCAGTGAACAGCGGCGAGCCATTGAGGATGATGCCGATGCGCGAGCCGCCGTCTTTCACATCGCGCAGCTTGCTGATGAGATGCAGCAAAAACAGCAGCGAGCCATCCGACACACGCGGCAGGCCGGGGCCAAAGCGGCCGTCAAAGCCTTTGAGGGTGTGTTCGTCGGTAATGTCGCCTTCGATCTTTTTCCAGTCCACGCCAAAGGGTGGGTTGGAGAGCATGTAGTCAAACTTGCTGGCGTAGAGGTGGTCGTTGGACAGCGTGTTGCCGAGCTTGATGTTGTCGACCTCTTGCCCCTTGATGAGCATGTCTGGGCTGCTGCCGGTTTCGATGACACCTTGTTAAGGTGGCAGATGAAACCGGAG
>ERZ1292623.5094-Hain-H51-01um-R1-5094-length-10572-cov-3_pt1 | contig 10572 bp, 11 predicted proteins | sample MGYA00564398_ERZ1292623 | MGnify/ENA primary metagenome ERZ1292623 (study PRJEB36523, sample SAMEA6512633) | groundwater metagenome | collected 2019-01-07 | study: AquaDiva: Metagenomics assemblies of 32 groundwater samples
AGGACCGGATCGGCGATACGCTGGCCCTGTTCCTGCGCGACAATTTCCTGACCCCGGCCGTCGTCGCGCGGCGGATGCGCGGCATGGACGTGGCCGGCGCGGCCGGCCGTTTCCTGGCCAGCCCGTCCGCCGGCGCCGGGCGACTGCGCGTCGGCGCATCCCGGTTGCTCGCCGACATGCTGGAGGCGCTGGACCAGGAACGACTGGGCGGGATGGTGAAGGGCGCGATCGGCCAGCGGCTGCGCGCGATCAATGTCGGCCCGCTGGTGGGGCAAGCAATTGAGGCGGCGATGCGCGACGGCCGCCATGCGCCGGTGATGGATGGCATCATCCAGTGGGCAGACAGGGCGCTGGAGGCGAACGACCATCTGATCCGCCAGATGGTGCATGAGCGCGCGGGCACGGTGCTGCGCTGGACCGGCCTGGACGAGAACCTGGCCAATGCCATCGTCAACGGCCTGCGCAAGTTGCTGGCGGACATGGCCGCCGATCCCGGCCACAGCCTGCGCCTCAAGGCCGAGGAAGGCATGGCCAAACTCGCCTTCGACCTGCAGTTCGACATCGAGATGCAGGCGAAGGCGGCCAAGATCCGCGACGAGATACTCGACAATCCGGCGATGCAGCGCTGGATCGAGGGGATGTGGGAACAGGCCCGTACCGGCCTGCTGCGTGCGGTGCGCGACCCCGGCAAGGCGATGGCGGGGCGGCTGGGCGAGGCGTTGCAGCAACTGGGCGGCACCCTGCAGGAGGATGCGCGGTTGAAACTGGTGATCAATCGCTTCGTGCGGCGCGGCGCGGTCGGGGCCACGGCGACCTATGGCGATTCGATCGTCAAGCTGGTGAGCGAGACCGTGCGCGGATGGGATGCCGGCACGGTCACCAGCCGGCTGGAAAATGCGGTCGGCCGCGACCTGCAATATATCCGCATCAACGGCACGCTGGTCGGCGGGCTGGTGGGGCTGGCGATCCACGCCATCGACACATTCTTCTGAGAAATGGTCGGGGCGCATCGGGCCAAAAACGACGCGCCCCGACCGGAACCGGTCGCACAGAGGAGAAGGCCCCCGGTTCCTAGCTGAACATCAGTCTTCGGGACCGCCCTCTCCACCCGGTGGCGGCGGCGATGGCGGCAGTTCGTCGGCGCTCAGTACGCCGTCGCCATTGCGGTCGAGATCATGGAACATGGCGAGCGATGGCGCGGAAAATTCGGCGCGATCGATCACGCCATCCTCATTTCCATCCTCGGGTTAGGGCTTGGCGCGGCCCGGCGGGGGGGGTGGAGCGGCCGCGCCACGCTGGCCGCCCGGGCGCGGGCCGGGTGGCGGACCACCGGGCGGAGGGCCACCGGCGCCACCGGGGCCGCCACGGCCATGCCGGCGTTCGCCCTGCCCTTCCTGCCGCGGGCCGCGCTGATGCACCAGCATCTGCTGCATGGCTTCGGCCGAGATCGCCCCATCGCCATCTGAATCCATCGCCGAGAAAAGGCGATCGAGCCAGGCCTGCATCTCGTCCCGCGTGATCCGGCCATCACCGTCGGCATCGGCAGCCCAGGGCCCATCGGGTCGTGCCCCGCCGTCATGTGAACCTTCCGTCCGCGCAGACAGATCGGCTGGCTGCTGGGCGAACAGTGGCACCGGCAGCAACAGGGTCGACAATAGCAGCATCGTGGGAAGGCGCATCGGGGTTCCTGGATTGGTGTTGCCCCAATGTCTCGCATCGCCGCATTGCCCCGATATGTCCCGAAGCAGCGCGAATATTTCAGGCGCACCGCCCTTCAAAATTGATGTTGCAACATATCATGTCTTGATGTTGTATCATTCCATGGCCGCCAGAGAGTTGGCGCCACGAGAGGAGGGTGCAGTCCATGTATATGACGATGCAACCGACACAGGATGCGACCCGGTCGGGCTATGCCGCGCGGCGCAAATCACCGATCGGGATCGGCGGGGCAATTGCGGTCCATGCTGTGGTGGTTGGCGCCTTCCTGCTGATGCCCAAGGAGGTCATCGACTGGGTCCGCCCGACACCGCCGATCACCGGCTATCCGGTGCCGCTGCCCCCGCCGCCTGAACCGACGCCGCCGGGCCCGACCACCCAGACGGTCCAGACCAACCCGCTGCCGCAAAAGCCGACCACCACCGATCCGATCATACCGATGCCCGTTCCGGCCGGCCCGACGGTCGAAACCGGCCCATCCTCGCCCTTTGACGGATCGGGAACCGGGACGGTCATTGATCCCCCCCTGCCCCCGCCACATATCCCGGTCCTGATCGATGCGACGATAGCGCCAAACGCCCTGGGTTCTTTCCAGCCCGATTATCCCGGCGCGATGATCCGCCAGGGGCTGGAAGGCAACGTCACCGTGCGCGTCACCATCAGCCCGGAAGGGCGCGTCAGCGACATCGCTAAGATCTCGGCGACCGACGAGAGTTTCTGGCTCGCGACCCAGAAGCATGCGCTGCGCAAATGGCGCTTCCGGCCGGCGACGCGCGACGGTGTTGCAGTGAGCAGCGTCAAGACGCTGACGGTGCGCTTCACCCTGACCGATCGCTGAGCAGAGGACGGGCGGGCAAGCCCGCCCGTCCTTCATGGAGGGATGTTCGATGGATCATTTTGCATCCACGCCCGCCCTGCCCTATAAGCGCGGCATGGCGATATTTCCCCGTCCCGTTTCTCCCAAGAGCGCCTTTGGTGATTTCTGGAGCTATTTCCGGCAGCAGCGCCAGCATAAATGGCCGCTGCTCGGCGTGTCCGCGGCCTTCACCTATGTGATCGTCTGGGCCTTCATCGTCGACGCGAACACCAACACGATGCCGACCCGCAACAAGATCATCTATGTCCAGAGCTGGGATGCGAACCGGTCCGACGCGGCGGTAATCCTGCAGCAGAAGATCGACTTCGCCAAGCGCGAGGCCGCCCTCGTCAAACAGCAGAAGAAGATGCAGGGCTTTGCCGACGCTTTCGGCATCGAATGGCGCGACGAAGAGGCCCGCAACACCGCGCGGCGCAAGGAAGCCGTCCGCCAGATCAATGGCTTGCTGGACCAGCGGCTGGCCAAGGCGGAGGCCGAACAGAAGGTCGACGCGGCGACTGCCAAACCCTGATCATGATCACCGACGTCGCCGCTGACCGTCGCTATATGGCGGCGGCGATCGCCCTGTCGGAACGCGGCCGGGGCCTGTCCACCCCCAACCCCAATGTCGGCTGCCTGATCGTGCGCGGCGGCCATGTCGTCGGCCGCGGCTGGACCCAGAAGGGCGGCCGCCCCCATGCCGAGGCACAGGCGCTGGACGAGGCGATGGACCGGGCCGAGGGGGCCACCGCCTATGTGACGCTGGAGCCCTGCTTTCACCTCAGCCCGCGCGGGCCGCGCTGCGCCGACCTGATGGCGCGCGCCGGCGGCGCCCGAGTCGTGATCGCGCTGCGCGATCCCGATCCACGCACCAATGGCCAGGGCGCCGCCTGGCTGCGCGAACGCGGCGTGACGGTCGAGATGGGGCTGATGGCGGCCGAAGCCGCCGAGGCGATGCGCGGCTTCGTGCTGCGCCAGACGCTGGGCCGCCCGGCAGTGACGCTGAAGCTGGGCCTCTCGCTCGACGGGCGGATCGCGCTGGCCGACGGCTCGAGTCGCTGGATCACCGGGCCGGATGCCCGTGCCCATGCCCATCTGGAGCGGGCACGGCATGACGCCATCCTGGTCGGCGGGGGCACGCTGCGCGCCGATGCGCCCAGTCTGGACGTGCGCCTGCCGGGGCTGGAGGAGCGATCGCCCCGCCGGCTGCTGCTGAGCCGCGGCCCGGCGCCCGAAGGCTGGAGCGCGATTGCCGATCCGGAGGATATCGCGACGCTCGACCGGGTCGATCATCTGATGATCGAGGGCGGCGCCGAGACCGCCGCCGCCTTCCTGCGTGCCGATCTGGTCGACCGGCTGCTGCTCTATCGCGCGCCGATCCTGATCGGGTCGGGCCTGGCCGGGATCGGCGATATCGGCCTGACCGACCTGGCTGATGCCCATGGGCGCTGGCGCCAGACCGAGGAGCGCCGGTTCGGCCCGGACCGGCTGGAGGTTTACGCGCGCACGCGCAGCGCCTAGATCAGCGCAAATTTCTTTCCCAAGGATCTGGGCACCATGTTCACCGGCATCATCACCGACATCGGCACCATCCGCACCCATGAGCAGCGCGGCGACCTGCGCCTGGTCATCGAAAGCGGCTATGACATGGATACGGTCGCGATCGGCGCATCGATCGCCTGTTCGGGCGCCTGCCTGACGGTGGTCGAAAAGGGACCGGGCTGGTTCGCGGTCGACCTGTCGGCCGAGACCGTCGCCCGCACTGCGCCGGGCCTGTGGGCGCAGGGCGGCAAGCTCAACCTGGAACGCGCACTGAAGGTCGGCGACGAACTGGGCGGCCATATCGTCACCGGCCATGTCGACGGCATCGGCCATCTGGTGTCGGCCAGCCGCGAGGGCGATTCGATCCGTCTGGTCATCAGCGCGCCGGCCGAACTGGCCGCCGCACTGGCCGCCAAGGGATCGATCACATTGGACGGCATCTCGCTGACCGTGAACAGCGTCGAGGACCAGCCCGACGGCAGCGTCCATTTCGGCCTTAACATCATCCCGCACACCGCCATCGCGACCACGCTGGACAGCCTGCCCGACGGCCGGGCATTCAATCTGGAGATCGATGTGCTGGCCCGCTATCTCGACCGGATGCAGAGCCTCCGCAGCAAATGATGTGATTTCACCCTTGAAGAAATCACATTGCAGTGTGATATAACGCTCATCCCCGATCCGGGAAGGAGTGTTTATGTCGTCCTCGCTTATCGATTCCGTCCGCGCCCTCGTCACCGATGGCGGCATGTCCCGATCGGGCCTGGCGCGCGCCGCCGGCCTGCACGCCAACAGCCTGCGCAAACTGGGCGAAGGCGACTGGAACCCGACCGCCGAGACGCTGGGCAAGCTGGAAGCCTATCTGCTCAAGCGCGAGGGCGGCACCGCGCTTGCCAGCCCCGAGGAAATCATCAACGAGGCCCGCAATGGCCGCATGTTCATCCTGGTCGACGACGAGGATCGCGAGAATGAGGGCGATCTGGTCATCCCCGCCCAGATGGCGACCCCCGACGCGATCAATTTCATGGCCACCCATGGCCGTGGCCTCATCTGCCTGGCGCTGACCAAAGGCAGGGTCGAGGAACTGGGCCTGGACCTGATGAGCCGCAACAACGGTACGCGCCACGAAACCGCTTTCACCGTGTCGATCGAGGCGCGCGAAGGCGTCACCACCGGCATCAGCGCCGCCGACCGCGCCCGTACCGTTTCCGTCGCGATCGATTCCGGCAAGAGCAAGCAGGACATCGTCACGCCGGGCCACATCTTCCCGCTGATCGCCAAGGACGGCGGCGTGCTGGTGCGCACCGGCCATACCGAAGCGGCAGTCGACGTCGCCCGCCTAGCCGGCCTCAACCCGTCCGGCGTCATCTGCGAGGTGATGAAGGATGACGGCACGATGGCGCGCCTCGACGACCTCATCCCCTTCGCCGCCAAACACAAGATGAAGATCGGCACGATCCGCGACCTGATCGCCTATCGCCGCCGCCACGACCATGTCGTCGAGCGCCGCGCCGAAACCGTCTTTGAAAGCAAGTGGGGCGGTGAGTGGAAGGCGATCACCTTCTTCAACAAGGCAACCAAGTCGGAACAGCTTGTGCTGCAGAAGGGCAAGGTCGACCCCGACCAGCCGACCCTGGTGCGCATGCATCAGTTGGCGCCGCTGAGCGATATTTTCGGCGGCGAAGGGCCGCGCGGCGACGTGCTGGCGCGGTCGATGGAAATCATCGCCAAGGAAGGCGCCGGCGTGGTCGTGCTGCTGCGTGACGGCGAACCCGACATGCTGACCCGCATGATCCAGGCCCATGCCGGCAAGCAGCCGGGCGGCATGGACGAACTGCGCGACTATGGCGTAGGCGCGCAGATCCTGGCGGAGCTGGGCGTGCATGACATGATCCTGCTCAGCAACACCCAGCACAGCCTGATCGCCCTTGACGGCTATGACCTGGCCGTGGTTGGGCAGCGTCCGATCGAGCTCTGAAGGATATTCGCATGGCCAAGTTTCTCATCGTCGAAGCCCGCTTCTACGACCATCTCAACGACCTGCTGATCGAAGGCGCGAAGGCTGCGCTGGACGAAGCCGGCCACAAATATGAGGTGGTGACCGTTCCGGGCGCGCTGGAAATCCCCGGTGCGATCGCCCTGGCAGCCGAGACCGGCCGCTTTGACGGCTTCGTCGCGATCGGCGTGGTGATCCGCGGCGAAACCTATCATTTCGAAGTGGTGTCGAACGAAAGCGCCCGCGGCCTGATGGCTTTGAGCATGGACGCGATCGCGATCGGCAACGGCATCCTAACCGTCGAGAATGAGGAGCAGGCCCTGGTCCGCGCCCGTCCCGACCAGAAGGACAAGGGCGGCGAAGCGGCCAAGGCAGCGATCGCCATGTTGGGCCTGCGCGAGCGTTTCGCGATCTGATCCGCGGCCTTTTGGCAGACACAAGGAAGGGCGCGCTCCGCGAGGAACGCGCCCTTCTTCATGGGTGACGAGGGATCAGGCGGCCGCCTTTTCCTCGGCCAGGGTCGGGTAGTCGGTATAGCCTTCCGCGCCCTGGCTGTAGAAGGTCGCCATCTGCGCCTGGGTCAGCGGCGCGCCTTCGCGCAGGCGATCGACCAGATCGGGATTGGCGAGGAAAGGACGGCCAAAGCTGATCGCGTCGGCCAGGCCAGAGGCGAGATCGGCCTGGGCGCGACCCAGCCCATAATCGCTGTTGAGCACCAGCGGCCCCTTGAAATGCTGGCGGATCAGCGGCGACAGGCGCGGCACGTCGGTGGCGCCGAAGGTGCCGTCCGGGCCGGGCTCGCGCAGTTCGAGGAAGGCGATGCCGATCTGGTTCAGCACATCGGCGGCGGCGGCGAACAGCGGCTCAGGATTGCTGTCATTGACGCCCTGGGTATCGCCATTGGGCGACAGGCGCACGGACACGCGATCGGCACCGATCGCATCGACCACCGCCTGAGTCACTTCACGCAGCAGGCGGACGCGATTCTCGATGCTGCCGCCATAGATGTCATCGCGAAAATTGCTGTTGTCGCGCAGGAACTGGTCGATCAGATAGCCGTTCGCGGCGTGGATCTGGACCCCGTCGAAGCCGGCGGTGATCGCATTGTTGGCCGCCTTCACATAGTCGGCGATGATGCCGGGAATTTCGTCGATGGCGAGCGGACGGGCGACCTCATAGGGCTTCTTGCCCTCATAGGTATGGGCATCGCCCGGCGTCGCGGTGGCACTGGACGAAACCGGCTGCTCGCCGGTGACGGCCGAATGAACGGCGCGGCCCATATGCCAGAGCTGGGCGACGATCAGCCCGCCCTTGTCATGCACGGCCTGGGTGACCGGCTTCCAGGCGGCAACCTGTTCGTCGGACCAGAGGCCCGGCGCATATGGCCAGCCCAGGCCCTGATGCGAAATGCCGGTCGCCTCGCTGATGATGAGGCCAGCCGAGGCGCGCTGCGCATAATAATCGACCATGATCGGGGTCGGAACATGATCGCGGGTGGCGCGGCCACGGGTGAGCGGCGCCATGATGGCGCGGTTGGCGGCGGTGTCGGCGCCGAGCTTTATCGGATCGAAGATTGTGGTCATGAAACCTCCCTCATGAACGTTGCAATTTGCAACGGGACTTGCTGCAGAAAGCCAGCTAGGGAGCCGCCATGGCCGCTTCAACCCCCATGGCGCATATCGCGACGCCCAGACTCGCTTTTCCGGCGCTGATCCTGGCCAATATCATTCTGGCGCTGGGACCGGTGCTGGTGCGGCTGGCCGATGCCGGGCCGGTGGCTGCCGCCTTCTGGCGACTGGCGATCGCCATGCCCTTCCTGTTCATCCTGGCATTGCCGAAACTGCGCAAGAGCCGCTTGTCGCGCGTCCAGTGGACGATCGTGATTCTGGCCGGCGTCTGCTTTGCAGCCGATCTGGCGGCCTGGCATCTGGGCATCGGCCATACCAAGGTCGCCAATGCGACGCTGTTCGGCAATATGAGCGCGCTGATGCTGCCGCTCTGGGGCCTCGTCGTGCTGCGGGAGCATGTATCGAAGCTGCAGATCGGCGCGCTGATCCTGGCCGCGATCGGCGCGGCCATATTGATGGGCAGCAGCTATGAGCTGTCGCCTGTCAACCTGAAGGGCGACCTGTTCTGCCTGCTCGCCGGGCTGCTCTACACCACCTATCTTCTGCTGATCCAGGGCGCACGCAAGCGGCTGGACAGTTGGTCGGTGCTGGCGGTGGTCAGCGCGGCCGGAGCCTTGCCCCTGCTGCTCGCCGCCAATGCGATGGGCGAAACGGTGATGCCGCAGGACTGGACGCTGCTCATCATCCTCGCCCTGTCCAGCCAGATCGTTGGCCAGGGGTTGCTCACCTATGCGCTCGGCTGCTTTTCGCCGCTGGTGCTGGGGCTCAGCCTGTTGCTGCAACCCGCCGTCGCCGCGCTGGCCGGTTGGCTGCTGTTCGGCGAAACATTGAGCGCGACCGACATTGTCGGCGGCGTGGCCGTGGCGATCGCACTGGTGCTTGTGCGCCTGCCGCGACGGGCCTAGATTGGCGCCATGACCGACCAGACCCAAGACCTGACCCTGGACGAAATCCGCGCATTGCTGGCGTCGATCCTGCCGCGCCACGCCGCCTTTGACGGCTGGCGACCCGAAGCGGTGGCGATGGCAGCGGCGGAAAAGAACATCGATGCCGATATCGCCGCACTGGCCTTCGACGGCGGCGCCATGGGCATGATCGAAGCCTGGTTCGCCAGCATCGACGCCCGGATGCTGGAGGCGTTTCCGCCCGAAAAGCTGGCGACCATGTCGATCCGCAAGAAGATCAGCGCGCTGATCGAAACCCGCCTGGCCCTGCTGGCGCCCGACCGCGAAGCGCTGCGCCGGGCGCAGGCGATCCTGGCGATGCCGGCCAATGCCGTGCGCGCCGCCAAGCTGGGCTGGCACGCCGCCGATATCATGTGGCGCGCGGCGGGCGACACCGCCACCGACCTCAACCATTATAGTAAGCGTGCGACGCTGGGCAGCATCTATGCTGCGACGCTGCTGACCTTCGTCAATGACGAGAGCGAAGATCATGCCGATAGCCGCGCCTTCCTGGCTCGGCGGATCGAGGGGATCATGCGTTTCGAGAAGATGAAGGCCCGGTTCAAGGGCGTGGGCGATGGCGAGCATCTCAGCCTGTCGCGCTTCATCGGCCGGCTGCGCTATCCGGCGGTGTGAAGTTCGGGCTGGCCTTCACCAGACGTAATTGATAGTCAGTCGCAAATCTGATTTCTGGTTAAGAGTCCATCCTCCTTGCGCCTGACCGATCTGCCCCTGCGCCAACCCGCATTTGTTGAAACCATCGACTGGGAGTCGCTGTCGTCCGTGGAAGGACAGCGACTGCGCGAGTTCGGCCTGTGCGAAGGCGCTAGCGTCGAGGCGCTGCATCATGGCGGCCTGCTGGGTCGTGGACCGCTGGCGGTGAAGATCGGGCGAATGACGGTGGCTATGCGGCGCGCCCATGCCGCCGCCGTGGAAGTCAGCACCGGCCCGCAGGAGGCGCAGGCATGAGCGGCCTTCCCCTCGTCGCGCTGGTCGGCAATCCCAATGCGGGCAAGTCCGCCCTGTTCAACGCGCTGACCGGCGCACGGCAGAAGCTGGGCAATTATCCGGGCGTCACGGTGGAGCGCAAGGCGGGCCGCCTGTCGCTGGCCGACGGCCGGCCGGTTGAACTGGTCGACCTGCCTGGCACCTATAGCCTGTCGCCCGCCAGCCCCGACGAGCAGGTGACGCGCGACTTCGTGCTGGGCAAGCAGGCCGGCGAGAAGCTGCCCGACGCGCTGGTGATCGTGGTCGACGCGTCGAACCTCGACAATCATCTGCGCTTCGCGCTGGAACTGATCGCGCTGGGCCTGCCCACCGTGGTCGCGCTCAACATGGTCGACCTCGCCACCCGCGACGGGCTGGAACTGGACGCCAATATCCTGTCGCGCGAACTGGGCGTGCCGGTGGTGTCCACCGTGGCGGTGCGCAAGCGCGGCCTGGATCACCTCAAGACCGAGCTGGAGACGCTGCTCGGCGCCCAGACGGGCATGCTGCGCGCCTCTGCCGGTGAGCCCGATTTCGACGCCGTGCGCCGCGAGGCCCGCCGCATCGCCCGCGCCGCGATCGTGCGCGAAACCCCGTCCCGCCGGCTGACCGCGGCGGTCGACCGGGTCGCGCTGCATCCGGTATTGGGCCTCGCCCTTCTGCTGGGCCTGCTATTCGTGATGTTCCAGGCGGTCTTTTCCTGGGCATCGGTGCCCGCCGACATGCTGGAAGGTTGGGTCACGGCGCTGGGCGAGGCGGTGACGAACACTTTGCCGCCCGGCATCATCCACGACTTCCTGTTGCAAGGCGTGGTCGGCGGCGTCGGTGCAGTGATCGTGTTCCTGCCGCAGATCCTGATCCTCTTCTTCTTCATCCTGATGCTGGAGGCGACCGGCTATATGG